>Ga0315280_10000231_pt1 | contig 109323 bp, 104 predicted proteins | sample YL17G06_40_MG_FD_203697 | JGI IMG/M metagenome (GOLD analysis project Ga0315280, IMG submission 203697) | Sediment microbial communities from Yellowstone Lake, YNP, Wyoming, USA - YL17G06_40 | ecosystem: Environmental > Aquatic > Freshwater > Lake > Sediment | place: USA: Wyoming | collected... | reverse complement strand
GAAGGTAATCTTAGATGAAGGGCTAATTGACCGTAGCTTTATTGATGAGAGGTGTGAAAACCTTGACGCCTTCAAGAAATCACTAAAGGGCTTTAGTCTTGATTTTGTCCAAGATACTACCGGTGTGCCTAAAGAGAAGGTAGCCGAGGCAGCCAGAATATATGCCACCAATAAGCCGTCCTCAATCCTCTATGCCATGGGCATTACCCAGCACTCCCACGGCACCGACAATGTCATTGCCACTGCCAATCTCGCCATGCTCACCGGTAATATTGGCCAGCCATCGACAGGGGTAAACCCGCTCCGGGGTCAGAACAATGTCCAGGGCGCCTGTGACATGGGCGCCCTGCCCAATGTCTATCCCGGCTACCAGGCAGTAATTGACCCTGATATCAGGCAGAAATTTGAGGCTGCGTGGCAATGTAGTCTAAATCCAACTCCCGGGCTGACCATAACCGAGCTCTTTGATGCTGCCTACCGTGGTGAGATAAAGGCGCTCTACATTATTGGCGAGAACCCGCTACTCAGTGAGCCTGACATTAGCCATGCCAGAGAGGCTTTGGAGAGGGTAGAATTTCTTGTTGTCCAGGACATATTTCTTTCTGAAACCGCCAGGCTGGCTGATGTTGTTCTGGCCGGGGCGAGCTTTGCCGAGAAGGATGGGACATTCACCAATACCGAGAGGCGGGTGCAGCTGCTGAGAAAGGCAATAGAGCCGATAGGTGACTCAAGGCCTGACTGGTGGATTACCTGCGAGCTTGGTCGGAGAATGGGGAAAGGCTTTGACTTTGAGCACCCCTCTGAGATAATGGAAGAGATATCAAGTCTCACCCCGAGCTACGGTGGGATTAGTTATAAGCGACTTGAAGAGGGCGGGTTGCAATGGCCCTGCCCAACCAAAGACCACCCCGGGACACCAATTCTTCATACCCAGCAGTTCACCCGAGGCAAGGGCAGGTTTATCCCCCTGGAGTATAAGCCGCCGATGGAGCTTCCCGATGAGCAATACCCCCTGGTGTTGACTACCGGGCGGAGTCTTTATCATTTTCACACCGGCACCATGACCAGGAAGGTAGAAGGTCTGAACGTATTGAGGAGGGAAGGGATGGTGGAGATAAACCCCGGTGATGCCTCAAAACTGGGGGTAAGGGATGGTGAAAGGGTGAAGGTAATCTCCCGGCGGGGGGAGGTGGTAGCCAGGGTGAAGGTGACTGAGGCATCGCCGGGAGGGGTAGTATTCATGACCTTCCACTTTGCCGAGAGCCCGGCAAACATGTTGACCAACCCGGTAGTTGACCCGGTAGCCAGGATACCAGAGTATAAGGTCTGTGCGGTTAGGATTGAGAGGGGCAAAAAATGAAAACAATCACGGCACAAAAACCCTTTGACGAGATCAGCCAAACTCTGAGCGGGGTAGGGGGGGTTTATGTGGTAGGATGTGGCACCTGCGCCACTATGTGCCACACCGGTGGCAAATCTAATGTCCTAGATATGAAGGGTAAGCTTGAAGCCGTGGGGAAGAAGGTTACCGGCTGGATGGTGGTTCCAACAGCCTGCGATGAACTCACCAAAGACGCCCTGAGAGAGAGCGCCAAGGATATTGAAGCGGCTGATGGCATCCTAGCCATGACTTGTGCCTTCGGGGTTCAAACAATTACCCTGTATACTAATAAGCCGGTCTATCCAGCATTGAACACCTTATTTGTCGGCAAGGAAGAGGCACCGGGGCATTTTATTGAGGTCTGCATGCAGTGTGGGAATTGCATTCTGGCAAAAACAGTAGGCATATGCCCTCTGGTCAGATGTGCTAAGAGCTTGCTAAACGGACCCTGTGGCGGCTCAGTAAAAGGCAGATGTGAAATATCGCCAGATATCCCTTGTGCCTGGCAAATGATTTACGACCGCCTAGCCGCTCTGGGTCAGTTAGATAAATTAGAGGAAATCTTGTCACCCCGGGACTGGAGCACCAGTTCCGCAGGCGGACCCCGCCAGATTACCATATTAGGTTAATTGTGATGAGCAAAAGCGGCAACAGTCTTCTGGCTGAAGAGGCTGTACCCGGGCACAATCCTGAGGAAGCAGCAATAAGGATGTGGCTCAGGGTATTTGTCACCGTAAGGTGGATTACCATTCTGGGCATCATTGTTGCTACCTTAATAGCGTCAAAGGTATTGCACATTGGGTTTCCAACCCTCGCGGCGTATGGAGCATGTGTCTTTGTTGCCTTGTGTAATGGGGTGCTGTTATTCCAGTCCCGAAGCCTGGAAAAAATGCCGACCGGCTTGGTAGTCCAGAAGGCTAGAACCTTTGGCACCATCCACCTCCTACTTGACCTAGTAGCATTCATTGTGCTGCTTCACTTTACCGGCGGAATAGAGAATCCCTTCGTCTTCTACTTTGTGCTTCACATCATCGGGGCTAGCATAATGCTTCACTATAGGGCAGTTTATATGTTAGCTATCTCGAAGATTGTTGCCGTTATGCTGCTAGTCGGCTTGGAATATACTTGGGGGAAATATGGCTGGGGAATCCCCCATGTCAATCTGGTAGGATTTGCTAACCCTGTGCTATACCAGCAAGGAAGCTATATCCTGGCGGTTCTTATTGTCTTGGCAACTGCCCTCTTCGCTACTGCCTATATGGCGACATCTGTTTCCGGTGAGTTAAGGAAGAGGCAGCGGGAGGTGGTGCAATTGAGCCAGCGCCTGCTCAAGAAGAGAACTGGTGAGCTGGAGCGGGCTTCTAATGAGATAGCCAAGCTGGAAGAGGAGAAGAGTCGTTTTCTGCGCTTTCTGGGAATAGCCGCCCATGACCTCAAAGCCCCGCTCACCGCTATCCAGGGCTTCTTATGGGTCATGTTAGGCGGGTATGCCGGGGAACTCAGCGATAAGCAAAGGAACATGATGGAAAGGAGCAGTCACCGGATTAAGGAGCTGCTTAACTTGATTAGTGACCTTCTGGATATTCCCCGCATTGAGACCGGGCAGCTTGTCCAGGAGATGAAACAGGTTTCATTGAATCAAGTAGTCAAGGCTTCAGTAAGGGACTTGCGCGACTCAGCGAAGCAGAAGGGGGTGAAGCTGAAGGCAGAATTGCCACAGGGTCTTCCCAAAATTCGTGGCTCAACCCCCCGCCTCCAGCAGGTAATGACCAATCTGGTGAATAATGCCATCAACTATACTCCTGAGGGCTCGGTAACCGTCAGGGTAGAGGAAAAGGGTAAAGAGATACGGGTTGAGGTTTTAGATACCGGGATTGGCATCCCGCCGCAGGACTTGCCCCGCATGTTTGAGGACTTCTTCCGCGCCAGCAATGTGGAAACGAAGGGGACAGGTTTAGGGCTATCTATAGCTAAAAGGATTGTTGAAGCCCATGACGGCAGGATATGGGTGGAGAGCCCATGCCTGGAAACAGGCAAAGGGAGTAAATTTACCTTTACCCTGCCAATTGAAAGGGAACGGAGGTGAGGGTGATGAAAGCGGGAACAAACCTGGAGAAGGTCTTGGAAAGTGGAAGGTTTGCCGTTACTGCTGAGGCCGGTCCGCCCAAGGGGGCTAGCGCCGCGGTGATGGCGAGGAAGGCGGAGATGCTTCGCCACTGCTGTGATGGCGCTAACGTGACCGATAATCAAACCGCCATTGTCCGCATGTCCAGCCTCGCCGGTTGCGTGCTTTTGAAGCAACAGGGCATTGACCCGGTGATGCAGATAGTCTGCCGCGACCGGAACCGCATTGCCATTCAAAGCGATGTGCTGGGTGCTATAGCCCTGGGTATTGGCAATATCCTCTGCCTTTCCGGTGACCATCAGAAGTTTGGCAACCATCCCACTGCCAAGAATGTCTTTGATATTGATTCCATCCAGCTAATTCAAGTCCTGAAGAACATGCGTGATGAAAAGAAATTCATGTGCGGCGAAGAAATCTCGGGGGAGGTGCCCATGTTTATCGGGGCTGCCGCCAATCCCTACGCCGACCCCTTTGAGTTTCGGGTGGTAAGACTGGCGAAGAAGGTTAAGGCTGGGGCTGACTTTATTCAGACCCAGGCAGTCTATGACATAGCTAAGTTCACCAAGTGGATGAAGATGGTTGCTGACCGGGGGTTGGATAAGGAGGTGCATATCCTGGCCGGGGTGATACCCATTAGGTCAGCAGGAATGGCGCGCTATATGAGGGACTATGTCTCCGGGGTAAGCGTCCCCAATGAGATAGTTACCCGGATGGAACAGGCAAAGGAGGCTAAGGAGGAGGGGAAGAGGATAGCCGTCGAGCTTATTGAGCAGATTAAAGAGATACCCGGAGTTCACGGCGTCCATATTATGGCAGTGGGCTGGGAGGATATTGTACCCGAAATCACACAGCAGGCTGGATTATTGCCTAGACCTATATTATAATGGCAAGGGGGAAAGATGAGAGAGAAGATATTGTTAGTTGATGACGACCCTGATATCTTAGATGCAATAAGCATGATTCTTGAATCTCAGGGCTATCAGGTGGTTACTGCCCGCGACGGGGTGGAGGGTCTGACTAACCTCAAGGCGGAAAAGCCAGACCTGATGATTCTTGACCTCCTGATGCCCAACATGGATGGATTTGCGGTATGCAAAGAGCTTCAAGACCCAAGATGGGCAAAGTATCGGGATATACCGATACTAATTCTAACCTCGGTGAGAGAGGAAGCCAGCCGCCGTCGCTATGAGCTGGAGACTGGGCTGGAGCTTGATGTTGACGATTACGTAGAGAAGCCAGTGTCTCCTGATATCCTGCTGGAAAGGGTAGGCAGGCTTATTAAGAAGAAGGAGAAAGCCTGAGTTTAGAGGTGGTAGCGATGAAAAAGAGAGCCAAAATCCTTCTTGTTGACGATGACGAGGATTTTGTCGAGGTAACAAAGCTTATCCTAGAAACCAGACCCTACGAGGTAATCGTCGCCTCCAACGGGGATGAGGGACTACGCAAGGCGAGGGAGGAAAAACCTGACCTTATCCTCCTTGATGTAATAATGCCGGTCAAGGATGGGTTTACCGCTGCCGAGCAGATGAAAAGGGACCCCGAGCTTGCTAAAATCCCGACCCTGATGCTGACCGCTTTTGCCGCCAAGGGCACACAAACCTCAATCCCGGCTAGTCGCGGGTTCACCCTTGAAACTGAGGATTATATTGATAAGCCGGTTAGCCCTAATGAGTTACTGGCAAGAGTAGAGAGGTGCCTGAAGAAGGCGGGCTTTTAACCAAGACCCAAAACTGTAAAACCCTGACCCTGATGTTGACCACTTTTGCGGGCTCGTAGCTCAGAGGCAGAGCGGGCGGCTCATAACCGCTTGGTCGTAGGTTCGAGTCCTACCGAGCCCACTTAACCTCATCTAAGTTTACCTAAATTTCTTCAAAAAAGCATTGACAGCGTTTCATCCCCAAGGGGCTATTCTCACCCTTTATTACCCCAAAATAGCGAAGTTGACATAATATAGACCCTTCTTAACATAAGCTATTCCTAATCCAAGCCTTAATGCATTATTATCAGTATAGCCAGAATTATAGCCAGAATTAGAAAGATTTGGCTGGCGAAAAGAAATTTTGCCCCGGTTTAGCTGAGAATACAGTCAGTCTAGCAATCAGCAATCAAAAGAGCAGACCCCAGAGAAAGAGAAGAACTCCAAAAACCTATCTGTGACTGAATATACTCTACATAACAGCTATAGTGCGCCCCAAATTATACAAACAGAAAGGGAAATAGGGGTTATCTAGCTTGTTGTTTCTTTAACTCATCCAATTTATGCACTAATTGGGTAGCTTCCCTGTCATTACTAAGCCTAGAAAGAATTTGGGATATTTCTATTGTTCTTTTAGGGTTTTCAATGTATCCCATTTTTAATATCTCTCTAGCATTTCTTTTAGCTCGTTCTTCCAAAACTTTGGGTATGGCCCCAGAAAGGACAATCTCGTTCAAAAGACGCCACATACTAAAGATTGCAATAAACTGAATGATTGCCATGACAAAAAATGCTATTGCGATAATCCAGTAAACCCAGATAAGTGCACTCATTAATTTATCCTCCTTATTGGCTAATTGTTTTAGCTTATATCTCTGGTCTTGATTTTGATGGCTTCATCTATGACCCTTGTTGCTGATTCATCCAGTAGCTTCTTACTGTCAGTCGTCTTTCTTGCTGCGCTTTTTGCTCCGTCAAGAGTCGTCTCGCATGCAGGGCTATTTATAGCATCCATACATTCCCTGAGTGCTTGTATATGTACCTCCAGATTCCTTATAAGCTCTCCTACAGCCCGTTGTAAATCCGCTCCGAGAATTGAAACAATCCCACTTATGTATAGCCCCCTAGTTCTCGCTTGCCTAAAGCTGAATTGCAACTTGTCCACAGTGGTATACAGGTAAAACCGTGCCCCTCGTATGTCTCTTATACCTGTTACATCCGTAATCTCCATTAGAACTTCACCTTTGGTCACATCTACCGCCCACTCAATAATCTCATTTAATAGTCTTTCTCTTTTCTCGGCTTTTTGTAATTTGTTTGTTTGTATAAGGGAGGAAACTCCTATACCTAGAGCAACAAAAACTGCAAGAAGCGTAATACCGGCGCTGATAACCTGTGCCCACTCTTTTAGCAATTCCATACTCCCATTATACCACCGTCAGCTGGGTGTTTAAGAGGGGCTTCGCCCCTCTTTTTAATTAAAATTCCCCCTCCCTTGACTAAGGGAGGGGGATTAAGGGGGTGGGTTAACCATCCAAACTGCCTATCTAGAGACATTCAGGCATACTCACCACTCAGAAGAGCTTCTAGGCGGCTAGATTTTGACTACAGAGCGTCTTATTAGACAGGCAGCTTCGTTTGGCTTAGAGTTCGGCTGATTAGCTCCAGGAGCTTAGTTAGTCCCCACCTCTTGGTGGCTGAAATTAGTACCGTGTTCTCATCCGCCGGCTCACACTGGCTAGAAAGATAATCCAGGGCTGTCATCTCATTCCAATCTTGGTCCTCAGCGAGCAACAGGTCAATCTTATTCAGCGCGGTAAGGCGAGGCTTGTCCTTAAGACCAAGCTCAGCGAGAATATCCTCTACTATCTGGCACTGCTCTGAAGCGTTGCGAGAGGTTATGTCAACTACATGGAGAAGCATGCTGGCCTCAGCCAGCTCCTCAAGGGTCGCCTTAAATGCGGATACGATGGTGGGTGGTAACTTCCTGATAAAGCCGACGGTATCGCTTAATAAGACCACACTTCCATCAAGAAGGCTTAAGCGCCTGGTGGTCGGGTCCAAGGTGGAAAACAGCTTGCCCTCAACGAAGACACTGGCATGAGTGAGGGCATTCATCAGGGTACTTTTGCCGGCGTTGGTGTAACCAACCAGGGCGACTATTGGGATACCGGTCTTCCTGCGCTGTTGCCAGTATAGCTGGCGATGCTTTCTTATGTCATTAATTTGTTCCTTGAGCCGATTTATCCTCCGCTGAATAAGGCGCTTATCGGTCTCAAGCTGGGTTTCACCGGGACCCCTGGTGCCAATGCCACCGCCGAGCCTTTCCAGGTGACTCCACTGTCCAGCAAGACGAGGGAAAAGGTATTGATGCTGAGCCAGCTCAACCTGTAACTGCCCTTCCCGGGTTCTAGCCCTTCTAGAAAAAATATCCAGAATCAAGGCTACCCGGTCAATCACCTTTACCTGAAGGGCTTCCTCTAGATTTCGTTGCTGGAGCGGCGAAAGCTCGTCATCAAAAATTACGACATTATACCCGGTGCGCTCCTTTAGCGGCAGTAGCTCGGCTAGCTTACCCCTGCCCAAATAGTGTGTTCTTGATGCTATGGGTAATCGCTGTATAAGCTTCCCCACCACCTCTGCCCCAGCCGTGTTGGCTAACTGAGCCAGTTCAGCCAAGGAATCCTCCGCCGACCATCTATTAGTATCCCCCTTGCTGACTACAGCCACCAGGAACGCCTGCTCCGCTGCCTGAGTAGAAATTGTTCCTTTAGGAATACTCCCTCCTACTATTATGTAAAGTCAGTTCCTATTCTCAAGTTTCTCTTCGTGTCTCGCCATGCCGACAACTGCGACAAGCCCTTCACTACTGCTGCATCCGGGACAGTCAACGACAACCGGATATAACCCTCGCCGTGCTTGCCATAGCCTACTCCGGGAGTAACCGCTACCCCAACCTTATCCAATAAATCGGTAGTAAACTCCACCGACGTATAGCCCTGAGGAATCTTAGCCCATATATACAGACTCGCCTTGGGCGGCTGGGCTTTTAGCCCGATATTATTCAGCACATCAATAATCAAATCGCGGCGTCTTTGATAGATAGCGTTATGCGCCTGGACACAATCCTGGAGACCGGTCAAAGCCGCAATGGCAGCATATTGAATAGCCTGCGGAATCCCTGAATCTAGGTTTGACTTAAGCCTTTTTAGAGCATCTATCATTGTCGCATTACCCACCACCATCCCTATCCGCCACCCGGTCATATTGTAGGTCTTAGACAGGGAATGAAACTCCACCCCTACCTCCTTGGCTCCGTCTGCCTGCATAAAGCTAACCGGCTGGTAGCCATCAAAGGTGACCTCTGAGTATGGTCCGTCATGACAGACAGCCAGGTTGTGTTTCCGGGCGAATTCCACTACCCGGTTAAAGAAATCAAGGTCAGCCACGGCGCCGGTAGGGTTATTAGGATAGTTTATCCACAATAACTTAGCCCCTTTTAGAATATAAGCAGGTATGGCGTTTAAATCAGGCAGGAAATTGTTCTCTTCAATAAGGGGCAGATAGTAAGGATTTCCACCGGCTAACATGGTGCTTATTGAATAAACGGGATATGCCGGGTCAGGTACCAGGGCAACATCTCTATAGTCAATAAAGCAAAAGGCAATGTGAGCAATGCCCTCCTTTGAGCCAATAAGGGGTAACACCTCTTTGTCAGCATCAAGGGAAACACCAAAGCGCCTCTGATACCACCCTGCTATCGCCTGGCGCAATTCAGGTAACCCCTCAGTCTCAGGGTAGCGGTGATTAGCCGGGTCTTGTGCCGCCTGACACAGCCTCTCAATTATGTGAGGTGGCGTGGGAATATCAGGGTCACCTATAGCAAAGCTAACTACCTCCTCGCCTTTAGCCCTTTTCTCGGCAATCTTCTTATTGATTTCCACGAAAAGATAAGGGGACAAATGTTCAATCCGTCTTGACAATTTCATCGGGCCATTCTCCACTAAATACTATTTCAGCCGGACCGCTGAGGAATACTTCCCCTGCCCCATCCCACTCCACAACCAGCGTACCCCCTGGTAGCTTTATGTCAACTTTATTGTCAGTATAATCATGTAGCCGGGCTAAAACAGCTATGGCGCAGGCACCACTGCCACAAGCCAATGTCTCCCCTACTCCCCGCTCCCAGACACGAGCCTCTATTTGCTTTTGGCTTACTACCCTAGCTACCTCAAAATTTACCCGATCGGGCAATATTGCCAAGTGTTCCACTTTAGGTCCCAATTGGGACAATGGGAAATCTGATACTGGATGTGGCGAGAAATAAACAGTATGCGGGTTCCCCATGGAGACAAAGTCTAGTAGTAGCTCCTCGCCATCCACAATAACCGGGTAGTTCATTATTGGTTTTATGTCAACTATATCCCCACCCTGCTTTATTGCTACTGGGATATCCTCAGCCCTAAATTTTGGTCCCCCCATGCCGACCTGAATTGTAGCCACATTGCCGCCTATGGTATCAAGCCTAGCTTTCCTTACCCCGACTATTGTTTCAACCGATATTTCTTGAGCTTTTCTGTTAACTAATCCCCAATGTAAAGCATATCTAACCAGGCATCTTAAGCCATTGCCACAAGCTTTAGCCTCAGAGCCATCGGGGTTGAATACACGCATCCGCAAATCAGCGACATCTGAGGGCAATACTATCAGTAAACCGTCAGCGCCGACACCGAAGTGGCGGTCGCACATGACTATGGCTAGCTGCGCCCAATCACGCCGGGCTTTGCCGCCCTCCACCAGTACAAAATCGTTTCCTGCACCTTGCACCTTGGTGAAATTCATGGTCACCTCATATAAACTTACTTACTAGGGCGGTGATGTGCGAATCAACATCGCCCTGTATATCAAACCACTTTATTCTATCATCTTTCAACCGGAACCAGGAATATTGATGGCGGACAAGTCGGTGGGTTTCAAACTTGATGTGCTGGATGGCAGCAGCTAGTGTTAGCTCACCTCCAAGATACATACCAAGCTGCTTATAACCTATGCCCGACATAGCCGGTAGAGCCAAATCATAGCCCATATCCAGCAGCCCCCTGACTTCATCAACCAAGCCCAGCTTTATCATTTCGTCCACCCTCAAGTCAATCCGGCGATATAGCTCCACCCTATCTGCAGTCAGACCTATTATTAGGGTATCAAATACTGGTTTTGTTTTAAGCTGAAGCTGGGAGAAGGGGACCTTGACACCCCTATATACCTCAATGGCTCTTATCATGCGCCGCACATTGCCGGGGTCAATCCTTTGCGCTGCCACCGGGTCAACCTGAGCCAGCTGATGATGGAGCTCGTTCCTCCCCACCCTGACCACCTTCTCCTCCAGCCTGCGCCTCAATTTCAGGTCAGGTGCCACCTTCGGTATCCTCCAGCCTTCCAATACCGCCCATACATATAGCCCACTGCCACCGACTAATATTGCCAGCTTACTGCGCTGCTCGATATCTTCAATAGTCCTGTAGGCAAGCTGTTGATATTGGGCCAGGCTAAAGTCCTCATCAGGATTAACGATATTAATCAGGTGGTGAGGGGCGAGGGCTTGCTCCTCCTTGCCCGGCTTAGCTGTGCCGATATCCATATAACGGTAAACCTGCCGGCTATCAGCACTCACTATTTCTCCGTCAAAGGCTTGGGCGAGGCTAAGTGCTAGCCTACTCTTGCCGACGCCAGTTGGACCAACTATAGCCAATAGGCGGTTCATCTCACCCGCTTAATCTCTGAGGTCTGTCTCACTATGCCCAGAAACTCGTCTGCCTTTAGACTGGCTCCACCGACAAGGGCACCGTCAATCTCAGGCTGGCTTATAAATTCGGCAATATTACCCGAAGTGACACTCCCGCCATAGAGGATGCGCACCTCCTGGGCAATCCCTTTGCCATATTGCTTTGAGATGTGCTGGCGGATAAAACCGATGGTATCATTTGCCTGCTTACCGGTAGCTGCCTTGCCGGTGCCGATAGCCCAAACCGGCTCATAGGCTAAGATTAAGCCACTGGAATAGTATATTCGGGCTGAAGGCGAGCTTAGCTGCTTGGCTAATACCTCTTCTGTCTTCCCTGCCTCGTTCTCCTCCAGGGTCTCGCCGATACATAAAATCGGCTTCAGCCCAATTTTTAGCGCCGCCTTGACCTTTTTATCTATAATCTCCTCAGTCTCATTGAAGTAGTGTCGGCGCTCAGAGTGTCCAACAATAACAAACTGGCAAAGGTCAGCCACCATTAATGGCGAAATCTCACCGGTATATGCCCCCTTTTCCTCAAAGTATATATTCTGTGCCCCTAGTTTTATTGAGCTTCCCTCAATTAGCCCTTTTATCTGGGCTAGAGAAACAAAGGGGGGACATATTACCTTTTCTACACCTTCTATCCGCTCAAGCCCAGGGCGCATCTTATTAACCAGCTCTATTGCCTCGCTTACCGTGGTATTCATCTTCCAGTTACCAGCAATCATAGGGATACGCATTATAGACTCCTAATTTGTTTTGAACCCTATCCCCCTTAAGCACCCAGAAAAAATCTTCGATTTTCCTGGGAACCCGCTTTAAGTTTTTCTTAACCTCACCCCCTTAATCCCCCTCTCCTTGACAAGGAGAGGGGGAAGAGGTTTTAGAGAGGGGGCTTCGCCCCCTCTCTTACCTTCACTCCCCCTTCCCTTAGTAAGGGAAGGGGGTCAGGGGGATGGGTTATGTATAAGAGAAGCTCCGTCTCGCTTAGTTTTTAAGCTCCGAACTTGGTTAATTTTAGAGCATTAGCCATTGCCAGTGGCATAATCTGGGTTGCCGGGAGCCTCCCCAGCCCGCCAGAAATACACGCTGACTCGGAAAATTCCCCTACCCTATCGGGGCGGCACCACTGGGAATAAAGAAGTATTGGCACCGGGTGCCAGCTATGCCCTTTGAGCAAGGCTGGGGTGGAATGGTCACCAGTAACCACAATGACATCGGGTTCAAGGCTAAGAAGGATAGGTAGAGCACTATCAACCTCGGCTATAATCCTGACCTTTCGGTCAAAGTCACCATCCTCACCGGCGGAATCGGTCTCCTTTATATGCACGAAGAAGAAGTCATAATCATTATAGTTCTGTTTTAAGGTGGCGAACTCCTGTTTGATGCTGGTGCCGGTTTCCAGAACCTGCATCCCAACCAGCCTGGCTAAGCCCCGATACATCGGATAGCTGGCAATAGCTGCTGGCTTTAATTTATAGACCTCGGGCATGGTGGGGAGGTTGGGTCGGCGGGAGAAGCCGCGCAAAAGCACCATATTGGCGGGGTGATGCTTAACTAGGATTGTCTTAGCTTGAGCTATGAACTGATTAGCAACAGCCGCCATCACACCAGCATGTGGATTTAGGGCAGTAACTGTCTTTGGCACCACCCCTACCTGCTGGGGGTCAGAATCACTGACCTCAGGCACCAGTCCTCCCCCCCGAAACACGGTTATAAAGCGATGCTCCCTGACCGGGCAAACAAGGAGCTTAACCCCCTCTATCACCAGCCCATCAAGTAGCCGGCATAGCTCAGCGCATTTCTCGGTAGAGATACGCCCCGCCCTGCGGTCAGTAACCAGTCCGGCTTCATCCACAGTGCAAAAGTTACCCCGAGCGGCTATATCCCCCGGCTTCAGGTCAAAATCTATCCCCATTGCTTCCACCACCCCCCGCCCAACGTTAAACCTGAGTGGGTCATAACCAAACAGAGCCAGGTGAGCCGGGGCACTACCCGGGGTTATTCCCGGGCTTACCGGGTCGATAAGACCGCATATACCTTTATTTGCCAGCTGGTCAAGGTTTGGGGTATTAGCCGTTTCCAGCTCAGTCTTGCCAGTTTTTAGACCGGGCAGTCCACCCAAGCCATCAATAACCAGTAGCACAATCTTAGTGAGGGAGGAGGTGGAAATTTCCTTCATTAAGTCCAGATTATCCACTTTAGCCCTTCCGCTCAAGAAGCGCTTCTATGCCGGGCAACTTCTCACCACCCAGGAATCTGAGTGAAGCACCACCCCCGGTAGAGACAAAGGTAATCTTATCAGTTAGCTTCATCTCAGCTACAACCTCAGCCGTAGAACCTCCGCCGACAACAGTAGTCGCCTTAAGGCTAGCCAGGAGCCTTGCCATAGCTTGTGTCCCCTGTGCAAATTTAGCTATCTCATATATGCCCATGGGTCCGTTCCAGAAAACTGTCTTGCACCGCCGTAGTTCCTCAGAGAAATTGGTGATAGTCTGGGGACCGATATCAACAATCCTCCAATCTGGCGGTATCTTTTCTACTGATACTACCTTAACCTTGGCTTCAGCACTGGGTGTATCGGCAATAACCACATCAACTGGCAACAACAACCGCACCCCTCGCTCAACGGCGTCCTTCATCAGCCTAGCAGCAAAATCTAGCCTATCATCTTCCACCAATGACGAGCCCACCTCATAAGATTTAGCCTTTAAGAAGGTAGCTGCCATACCGCCACCAATTAGAAGACAGTCTATCTTGTCCAAGGTATTTTCCAATACGGTAATCTTGTCGCTCACCTTGGCACCGCCAGCAAGCTCGGCGAAGGGGTGGCCTGGGTTAGCTAAGATACCCTCCAAGACCTTGATTTCCTTCTCTAGAAGCAAGCCAGCCACTGCTGGCAGATAATTGGCAACCCCGACTATTGAAGCATGAGCCCGATGACTGGCACCAAAGGCATCATTTACATATATATCAGCTAACCGGGCTAAGGCTTGAGCAAAGGAGGAGTCGTTTTCTTCCTCCTCGGGGTGGAACCGGAGATTCTCCAGGAGCAGAATATTGCCCTCGCTCAATTTCTCTACTGCCTTCTCCACATCGGGACCAATACAGTCGGTAGTAATCCCTGCTTTCCACCCCAAGAGCTGCGATAGGCGCTGGGCAACTGGGGTTAGACGTAACTTTTCAACCACCCTCCCCTTGGGACGACCGAGATGGGAGCACAAGATAACCCTGGCTTTTTGGTCAATAAGATATTTGATGGTGGGCAGCGTAGCTCGGATGCGGCTATCATCAGTAATAGCCCCGGCGTCTTCATCCAGAGGAACATTAAAGTCAGCCCTGACCAAGACCCTTTTACCGCCAACATCTATATCTCTGACCGTCAGCTTATTCATTCCTTCCCCCTAAGTATCAAGTGGCTGGGAAATAACCCTAGAACCTGTCTGGCTATCCCTTTAGCATCAAGCCCGTAACTGGAACGGAGCAAGGCTTGACTGCCCTGCTCCACAAACTCATCAGGGATACCAATGCTTTTTACCTGAATATCACTAACGCCTGATTCTTTAAGCAGACTGACTACACTACTGCCAAAGCCACCGCTGAGGGCATTCTCCTCAACCGTAACCAGTTGTTTAATATCTCTGGCCAGACCTATTATAAGTTCAGCGTCAAGTGGCTTGGCAAAGCGAGCATTCACTACTGTAGCCTCAATTCCATTTAAGGCTAGCTCCCCGGCGGCTTCAAGGGCTGGAGCCACAATAGTCCCTATGGCTAATATGACTGTGTCTTTGCCATATCTTAATATCTCCCCCTTACCTATGGGAATCTCACGAAGCTCTGGGTCTAATTCCACACCTAACCCAGGGCCTCGGGGGTAGCGTACCGCCATAGGATGCTTTGACCTCACCGCGGTGTAGAGCAAGTGCTGAAGCTCATTCTCATCCTTGGGTGCCGAGACTATCAAATTAGGGATTAATGTTAGATAAGAGATGTCAAAGGCTCCCTGGTGGGTCTTGCCATCCTCACCAACAATACCGCTACGGTCAATAGCAAAGACAACGGGCAAATCCTGAAGACAGACATCGTGGATGAGCTGGTCAAAAGCGCGCTGCAAAAAAGTGGAATATATTGCCACAATAGGTATGAAACCCTGTGCCGCTAGCCCGGCAGCGAAGGTAACCGCGTGCTGCTCGCAGATTCCCACGTCAAAAACCCGCTCAGGAAACTCAGCCGCAGCTATGCTCAGGCAATCCCCCTCGGGCATAGCCGGGGTAATTGCCACCAGCCTTGGATTTTCCCGAGCCAGACGAAGCACAGTCTGAGCAAATACCTCGCTGTAAGTTGGTATTTTCTCGGTGGTTACGCTATTAGGCGACACGCCATGAAAGTAAACGGCATCACCCTCGGCAGGAAGATAGCCCTTACCCTTAGTGGTAATAACATGAACAAAGGCTGGCTTTGAGCAGTAGTCCCGTGCCTGGGTCAGCGCTATCTCAAGCTCACCAATGTTATGCCCATCAACGGGCCCGATGTAGGTGAAGCCGAGCTCCTCCCAGAGCACAGTGGGCATAATTAACCCCTTGAATACGCTCCTGAGCCGCTGGCCTACTTGCCATAGCTGCTTACCCAAGGGGAAAGCGCCCAGTACCCGCTTGCTCCCCTCCTCTGCCCAACGATAGCGGTAGTCAAACCGTACCCGGCTCAAGAGTTTGGCAAAGGCGCCAACAGTAGGTGAGATTGACATCCCGTTATCATTCAAAATGACGCAGAGCTTTGAGCCCAGATGCCCTGCCTGATTTAGCGCCTCAAATGCCATCCCTCCAGTTATCGCCCCATCGCCAATAATAGCAACCACGTGGTGGTCGCCACCGGAAAGGTCACGGGCGATAGCCATACCCAGTGCCGCCGAGATTGAGGTGCTGGCATGACCGGCGCCAAACGGGTCGTGCTCACTCTCACTGCGGCAGGTAAAACCAGATAGCCCTCCATACTGGCGAATAGAGGCAAAGCGCTTTCTCCTACCAGTGAGCAGTTTGTGAACATAGCTTTGATGTCCCACATCCCAGATAATCTTATCCCGCGGGCTATCAAATACCCGATGCAAAGCTATGGTTAGCTCAACCACACCCAGATTAGAAGCCAGATGACCGCCATTAGCGCTTACTGTAGTCACCAGCTCCTGTCTGAGCTCAGCCGCTAATTGCTCAAGCTCCGGCTTAGCTAGTCTCTTCAAATCGGCGGGGCTATCTACTCTATCTAATAGCCTTGGCATTAAAGTTGACCTCATACTAACAATGTGGCTAACGCATTGTCAAGCTAGCTTGACCTTTCCCCGAACCCGTGCTAAATTGGATTAATAGATAGCCTGTCCCTGTAGCTCAGCTGGACAGAGCGGCTGCCTTCTAAGCAGCGGGTCGTGGGTTCGAATCCCTCCAGGGACGCCAGTCTGTTAGAAGAAATAGCGCTCCCTCTTCCTGAAGAAGTAGCTGGCAGCCAGACCAAAAACCAGACCGCCAAGATGAGCCTGCCAAGCGACACCGGGGAAAAATGAGAGGATGAGAAATCCACCAATCACTGCCACCCATAGGGGGAGTGGGGCGGGTATGGGGAAGATAAAGACCCTCAACCTTGGTCTCATTGCGGTGAGTACCCCGCCAAGGGCAAAGATGGCTCCTGAGGCACCTATAGCTATAGAATAGGGCGAGGCGAGAAGGATATAGAAAATATTCCCCAATATCCCCCCACCAAAGTAGGTGATAAGGAAATTTCTTACCCCAATCAACTGGCAGAGGTAGCTTCCGAAGAAATAGAGGGTTAACATGTTGACTAAGATATGCCATATACCCCCGTGGATAAAGAGGTTGGTCACCAACGTCCAAGGTCTGGCGGAAAAGCTTGCTGGCTGGAGTCCAAGAAATATGATAAGGTCCTTGTTTATAAGAGTGGCGATAAATAATAGGAAGTTTACACCTATTAAAAGCCATACTGCAGTTAGATTGAAACCTTGGTATCTCATATAACCCCCTTGCTGGCCATTCGGATTAAGTTACAGGCTTATTATTTCCCCCTTGACCTCTTTACCAACGGTTAAAATCCCGAAGGAATTTCGTGCCCGACCGGGATTAAAGAAAAGGATGCCTTTCTTTATCTCATCCTTGGACTGATGAGAATGACCAAAAATAATAACATCAACATCTTCAAATATCTTCCCTACCCTATCCTCTATGCCATAGGAACCACCCCAGCCATGAGTAATCCCAATCCTTTTCCCCTCTATCCCCAGTAACTCCTTTTCCGGGAGAATCAGCTTAAGCTCCTCCGAATCCATATTACCCCACACCGCTTTTACCTCCCCCAGCCGCTTCAAGCCATCAAGTACATCCTTAGTAACAAAATCCCCAGCATGGATTATCAGGTCTACCTCGGCCAGGGTAACCAATATCCGGTCAGGAATTTCGGCAAATGAAGCTACGTGGGTATCAGAGATTACTCCTATCCTCATATAACCTCCGCAAGGGCAGAGGAGTAAGCATCATAGGTTCTGGAGTCAAAGAGCACAAACACCACCTCTTTTACCGAGGTGACCTGCTCTCTGAGAAATGAAACTACGGCTGCAGTAGCCACCCTTGCCGCCTCAGCCACCGGATAGCCATAGGCACCAGTGCTTATTGAAGGGAAGGAAACACTAGTTAGATTATGGGCTGCTGCCAGTTTCAGGCTCTGTCTATAGGCATTTTCCAGTAGAGATGCTTCACCCTTATTTCCACCTTGCCAGATAGGACCGACGGTATGAATCACATGTTTTGCCGTCAGATTTCCTCCAGTGGTGATGACAGCCTTACCTGTGGGCAAGCGTCCCTGACTGGCCACAATCTGCTTGCATTCCTCTAGGATAGCCGGACCTCCAGCACGATGAATTGCGCCATCAACACCGCCCCCACCCATCAGCCCGGGGTTAGCCGCGTTAACTATAGCATCTGTAGCCTGCTTGGTAATATCCCCCTGGATTATGGATAACCTTGCCTGCTTAATCACAAATTCCCTGGCTTGTTTCTCCATCTCACGCCGCTTTTTCTATTATATAGTGGACACGGTGAAGAGTCTAGCTTTAGTTTTATGTGGTAACCCCATCCCCCTGACCCCCTTCCCCTAGAGGGGAAGGGGGAAGTAGTTTTAAGAGGGGGCGAAGCCCCCTCTTTTTTATTCCTCCCCTCTCCTAGAAGGAGAGGGGGATTAAGGTCAAAGACTCTTTGAGTTGCACTCGGGCTTTAGATTTGCTAAACTAACTTAAATTTCAACGGGCCGTTAGCTCAGTTGGTAGAGCACCTGACTTTTAATCAGGTGGTCGCAGGTTCGAGACCTGCACGGCCTAGAGCCGACTTTTGAAAAAGCAAAAAAGCTACCGCTGGTATCACCCAGCGGTAGCTTTAAGTTTACAAAATTGGCTAACTAGGCAAGAACAACGGCAGCATAAACAGCAAAGGCGATGATACTCACCAGGACGATAACACCGACAATGACTGCCAGCCGCCGCCGACCTACCTTATAGCCCAAGTAATCACCAAGCACTATTGCTGCTCCCGCAGCGACTACTATCTCAACACAGGTAATAGCGTCTTTCAGTTCAATCATAGGTCACCTATCCGCACTCAGTGAATATAAAGGAACATCGTTCTCAATATATCTTTTAATCACCCCGTCGTCGGTGAGACGGTTAAGAGCTTGCTCGGTGCCCCATTTATAGCCGTTCAAAGCATGAACAATGGCAAGCCGGCTGAATCGGGTACGAGGATGCCGCCCCAAAAAGAGAAGCACCTCCTGACAATCCCGGCCGTCAGCATACCCCTTAATTACTTCATGCAACTCTTCCCTAGTAGCAATTTGGGAAACAATCATTTTAACCTCCTTGCCAACCATAGTCTCAGCGCTAGTGAATTCGGGGACTCCATGTTTGCCAGTTAAGACCGTTGCCCGGGGAGAACACGCCGGTACCGCAGGAAGGCGGGAATCTCAAGCTCCGCTTCGCTCTTCACTCCCTTAAGGAGTCTCGTCATCTGCTTCTCCCAACCCAAGCCAGTAAGGGCATCCTTGGAAGCAAAGCCGGTAGCGATGAGGGTCAGCCTGACATCGTTGCCCATGTTCTGGTCAAGGACGACTCCAAAGATGACGACTGCCTCCGGGTCAACCGCCTGTCTGATAATCTCAGCAGCATCATTAACCTCGTATAGTGTAAGGCTGCTGCCACCGGCAACATTGAATAACACCCCCTTTGCCCCCTCCATAGACACATCCAGAAGCGGGCTAGACAGAGCATCCTTGGCGGCATCCCTTGCCCGGTTCTGCCCGGAACCTCGACCAATAGACATCCATGCCGGACCAGCATCCTTCATCACCGTTCGGATGTCGGCAAAGTCAAGGTTAATGAGTCCGGGGACGGTGACCACCTCAGCGATTGCCTGCACCCCGTGGCAGAGGATATCATCAGCCATCCTGAAGGCGCCATCAACGCCCATCTTCTGGTCGCAGAGGTCAAACAAACGGTCGTTAGGGATAATAATCAGGGTGTCTACTTTATCAACCAGCTCCATAATCCCTTTCTCAGCAACATCGGCGCGGTGAATCCCCTCAAAGTCGAATGGCCTAGTGACCACAGCAATAGTGAGGGCACCAGTTTCCTTGACAACTTGAGCCACCAGCGGTATCGAGCCGGTGCCGGTACCGCCTCCCATACCGGCGGTGATAAACGCCATATCTGCCCCGGCAACAGCCTGCTTAATCTCCTCGTGGCTCTCCGCGGCAGCTTTCTTACCTATTATATGGTCACCACCAGCACCTAGACCGCGGGTAGACTGCTCACCGAGCTGGATGCGTACTGCCGCTTCAGTAACTGCCAGAGCCTGGGCATCAGTATTCATGGCAATAAATTCAACGCCACGGATCTGCTCCCGAACCATTCGGGTGATGGCATTGCAGCCAGCTCCACCCAGACCAATAACCTTAATATTTGCCCCACTGGGGACATAACTTGTTTTTGCCATTTTTCCTTTCTCCTTTCACAAGCTTCTAACCCAAGAACCGGAAAACCCCAGAAAGAACACGGTCAACACCGCTCTTAGGTCGCCAGCTTTGTGTACTTTCGTTCTTCCCCTTCCACATGAGAAGACCAACACTGGTGGCATAGGCTGGGTCCTGCAGGGTATCTGAGACACCATATAGGTTGATCGGGATACCAATCCGCACCGGCAGTCGGGTTACCTTGCTTCCCAGTTCGGCAATCCCCAGAAGGTTGGCTGTGCCCCCAGTGATTACCAGCCCTGAGGGGATGAACTTGGAACAGTCGCTTTGCTGAAACTGCAGTATTATAAGCCGGAGAAGCTCCTCAACACGAACGCGGACAATTTCAGAAAGGTCCTGGTAGGAGAGATTATGCCCGTTTTCGGTGATGGTTCTATTGGGCGCTTTCTTACCCTTCTCCTGGATTGGTGTCACATCGGCATACTTCTGCTTCATCTCCTCGGCGAGTTCAAAGGGAATTCCCAGACCAATAGAAATATCTCGACTGATTTGATAACCGGCTACAGGCAGGACAGAGGTAAAGTAGACGCTATTGTCCTTAAACACGACAATGTCGGTGGTGCCACCGCCAATATCAGCGAGGAGGACACCATTTTGTTTTTCCTCGTCTAGGAGGACGGCTTCAGCGCTAGCCAGCGGTTCCAGAATAACATCCTCAATCTCAATACCAATGCCACGGATGCACCTGCTCAGGGTCTGGATTGAGGTTGCCGCTGCAGTAATGATGTGTGCCTCAACATCGAGGCGGAAGCCATGCATGCCGACCGGGTTCTTCACCCCTTGTTGACCATCAACGGTGTAACCGCGAGGAATGATATGAAGCAGCTCTCGGTCGCTCGGGACCTTAATGCTACGAACCGCCTCATGGACGCGTTTTAAGTCCCCAGGATGCACTATCTTATCATTCCGGCTAATGCTAACGACCCCTCGGTTATTTACTGAGGTGACATGCCTGCCGGTAACGCCGACAAAGGCTGATTCCAGTTTGTGACCCGCGGTCTGCTCAGCTCCTCTTACCGATTCTAGGATTGATTGCTTGGCTTCATTGAAATTAACCACCAAGCCATTTTGTAGCCCCTGGGTCGGGGCTACACCTACGCCAAGGATGCGGGGTAGGTCATTGCCATCAATATCAGCCATGACCGTGCATACCTTAGTTGAGCCGACATCTATCGCCCCAATCTTAGTCTTTTTCATCTTCCCTCCTTTTTAGCACCGACTTATTATCCTCGCTGGTCTCGGTAGCGGACGTTCCACTTGTTGCACAGGGCATTAACGCAGCTCCTTATCTCCGGGTTAGTTGGTCGGTAAAGGTCTGCCAGGAAACCGTGGAGTAGCTCTCCGCCACTCATTCCCGGAGTTGGCTCTTCCGGTCCGGGCAAGTTAACATAGATTATCTCAGTCATCAGCTTCTGGAACTCTATTGATGTGCCCATGAAAATTCCCCTCCTCTTCTTTGAATGTGTACCGTATATCCTATTGCGTGCCAAAGGCAGGCGTCAACTTTTGTCCTTTGCAATCCTTGTGTGTCCTTTATAATTCCATTTCTAATCAGCGCTAATTCCATACTACAATTTTGGTGCTGGAATTAGGGGAAAAATGAAGTTATTAAACGACCAAAAAACAAGTTGCCTCTTGAAATTCCAATTCCATTCCAATATAATTAATGAGCAATGAGCGAGGTAGCTAACATGGTTGATGAGAGGGGGCGAAAGCGTTTACCGCCCTATGTCTCTTACCGCACTCTCCTGAACTTTATTGAGCGATTGGAACAGGGGATGCCAGCCCGGATTGACCGGAGCTACTGGAGCGATAGGTTAGCCGGTAGCACCGGCACCCAGCTTATGGCAGCCCTACGCTTTCTCGGTCTTATTGATGCCGACGGCGTACCGACAAGCCAATTAAGGCTGCTTGTTTCCGCCAGGGGTGAGAAAAGGGCAGAGCTTCTCCGACAGATAGCTGCTGAATCGTATAACTTTGTCTTAGGGGGTTCGTTTGATTTCCACATTGCTACCTATGCCCAGCTAGAAGAGGTCTTTCACCGTAATTTTGAATTAGCCGATGATGTCAACCGCAAGTGCATCAAGTTCTTCGTCGCTCTGGCTAGCGATGCCAGAATTCCATTATCCACATTCATAACCAAGCGGGTAAGAACACTGGCCGCTAGTTCCGGAGCTAAAGCCAAAAGAAAAAGTGCCAAACTAAATCGGAATTTGGTAATTCCACGTGAAATTGTAGATGAGATGGCGGCAAAATTCCCCACCTTTGACCCGAGCTGGTCTGACGAGGTCAAGCTAAAGTGGTTTGATGCCTTTGACAAATTGCTGACGCGGAGCTTGGTTAAAGGTAAGAAATAGGACAGCTTCTTAGGCGAGTTTCTGCAGGTATTCTATCACCTCGGCAACAACAAAGATTGAGCCAGTGGCACAAATGAGGTCTTCAGGTTTTACCCTAGCTAATGCCAGGTCTACTGCTGAGGTAACATTCTCTACCATTTCAGGGGTTATCCCCCACGTTGAGAATTCAGCGGCAAGCCTGGCCGGCTCCAAAGCCCGGGGGTGATAGGTGCAGGTAACAATAGCTATACTGGAAAGAGGCGCAAGCTCAGCAACTATCCCGGCGACATCCTTGTCCGAGGAAACCCCGAGGATAAGAACCGCTCGGTCAAAATCAAAATATTGCTTAAGAGCCTCAACCAGCCTCTTTGCTGAGTAAGCGTTATGGGCACAATCGACAATAAACCATGGCTTCCGCTTTAGAACCTGAAGTCGCCCCGGCCAGTGCACCTGCGCCAGCCCTGCGGCAATGCTCTCGGCTGAGGCTACCACTCCCCGGTCAGCTAAAATCTCCACCGCAGCCACCGCCGTAGCCGCATTTTCTAACTGATGCTCACCAAGTAAAGGAAGGCTAAGGTTATATTTGCCTGTGAGCCCTTTTAGTTGAAACGACTGTCCCTCACTACTAAAGGCTTTCCGGTACCAGCTAACGTCACTGCCTACCTTGATTAGCCTTACCTCCCGCTCCCGGCACACCCCTTCTATCACCACCATTGCCTCTGGGAATTGGGGGGAGGATACCACAGTGCTCCCCGGCTTGATAATACCCGCCTTCTCCGTGGCTATCTGAGTAAGGGTATTGCCCAGAACCTCCGTATGGTCAAAACTTATGGAGGTAATGACGCAAACTCCAGGCTTGACCACATTGGTGGCATCAAGACGCCCCCCCAGCCCCGTCTCCAGCACCTGAAAATCCACCCCCCTCTCCTTGAAATAGGCAAAGGCTAATGCCGTCAGTAGTTCAAAGGTGGTAAGCTGACCAAAGGCGCCGAACTTATTTACGGCTTCAACCTCAGGTTTCAGAACCTCCACCAACCGGGCAAATTCATCTTCGGCAATAGGCATCCCGTCCACCTGTATCCTCTCGGTGAAAGAGCGGAGGTGGGGGGAGGTATAAAGCCCAGTTTTGTAGCCAGCCCTGGTCAGGACTGAGGCAATCATGGCAGCGGTGCTTCCCTTACCCTTAGTGCCAGCCACCTGAATCGGTATTGCCCCGACCTCAGGGCTGCCCAATTTCCCCAGCAGCACCTCCATACGTCTTAAATCAAAGATAACTGCTGAGCGTGAGGCTCGCTCATAATCGGCGAAGCTTAAAATATAATCCAATGCCGCCTGGTAGTTCATTTGCTTACCTGTTAAGAGTTACTGGTGCGAAGATATGCGTTCTGTAGATATTGGACGAGCATGCGTTGGGCATTAAAATAGGAGCCATTTAGGGCGATGGCTGAGCGCATGATGCTGGCAAATTCATTCGGTCGCTTATAAAACATAGGCACTATCATATACTCAAGCTTGTCATATAGAGAGTTAATCTCACTGTCAAGACTAGTTTCAAGTTGCCAGCTATCACCGATAGACCACCCGGTTACACCCTCTACCTGTCCCTCAATCCACCAGCCGTCAAGGATGCTTAATGTTGGCACTCCATTAAGCGCAGCTTTCATACCGCTGGTTCCCGAGGCTTCATAAGGCTTTTGTGGGGTATTCAACCACAAATCCACGCCAGAGCATACGTACTTCGCCAACGCCATATCATATTCCTCAAGGTAGACCACAGGTATAATATCCTTCAGGGCTTTTGCTGCCTCAAAGACACGCTGGATGAGAGCCTTGCCACCTTCATCTCTTGGGTGTGCCTTCCCCCCATAGATAAGCTGGAGTGGTCCAGCCTGCTTGGCTATCCTCTTGAGCCGCTCTAAATCATGGAACAGGAAGTCAGGGCGTTTATAACCAGTGGCACGCCGGGCAAAACCGATGGTCATTACCCTCGGGTCTAAGCGAACGCCGGTTCGCCGTTCAACCTCATTAAGCAGTTCCTGCTTGGCTTCAGTGTGAGCCTGCCAGATTTCATCTAGCGGTATCCGTACCGCGTGCTTTAGGTAGAGGTTGTCACGGCGCCACTGTGGGATGTAACGGTCATAGATACAGCGAAAAGGAGACGATGTCCAGGTCACAGCGTGCACACCATTGGTAACAGAATCAATAGGATAATCGGAGAAGATGCGGCGAGAAACCTCCTCATGACGCATTGAGACGCCATTAATATAGCGGGAAAAGGTCAGCGCTAGGTTAGTCATACCTAAAGCACCGTTAGCACAGCATTGAGCCGCTATCAGGAAACCGGTTCGTTCGTCACCCAGAACCTCCCTGGCCAAATCAAGGGCAAACTCATCATGACCCATTGGTAGCGGGGTGTGCGTGGTGAATACACAGCGCTGACTAACTGCCTCCCTGTCGGCATCACTGACGGTGTGAAGACCCCGCCCCCAGGTCTGCTCTTCCAGCAGTGCCAGGGTAACAAAGGCAGAGTGTCCCTCATTCATATGATAGGCTTTAATATTCAGGTGCCCCAGAGCCCGTAGCATTGCCAATCCGCCAAAGCCAAGAATAACCTCCTGGCACAGGCGGTAGCGGTCGTCACCGCCATAAAGGTGATCAGTAAGGCTTTGTTCCCAAGGGGTGTTTTCCGGGACGCCGGTGTCCAGAAAATAAACTGGCACGGTATTCCCGGACTCACCACGCACTGAGTAGCGCCATGCCTGCACCTGTACCTGACGACCGGCTATGGTTACTAAAACTCGGAGTGGCAGTAATTCCAGAAACTCCTGTGGAGACCAGCCTACATCGCTCTCCGACTGGTTCCCGTCTTTATCCAGGTGCTGGCGAAAATAGCCCTTACGGTGTAAAAGCGTTACCCCCACCGCAGATATGCCCAAGTCAGCCGCCGCCCGCATTGTATCCCCAGCTAGTATGCCCAAGCCAGCATTGTATGTGGGCATACTCGGGTCAAGGGCAAACTCCATAGAAAAGTAAGCAACGGTTAATGCATCCATTGGTCGTTGCTACAATATTACCCCAGCATGGGCAAAAACATCAAATAATAGATTGTTTATTAACCTCACCCCCTTTATCCCCCTCTCCTTTTTAAAGGAGAGGGGGAAGATAAATAAAAGAGGGGCTAACGCCCCTCTTAATTAAATATTCCCCCCTTCCCTTATTAAGGGAAGGGGGTCAGGGGGATAGGTTGCTAGACAATCTGGTATAATGCCAAAGATGCGTCGTCATCCTTTGCTATATGAAGTAAACGCTCGCCTGTTTATACAGCGAGTGTCTGAGAAGTACCGCCGTGCTCTGACCTTAGCCACGGTTCCACAGGAAGAATGGCAACCTCTGGCTCGGCGGGGCTTTGACCTTCTCTGGCTCATGGGAGTATGGCAGCGTAGCCCGGGTGCCCGCCAGCAAGCATTGTTCAACCCGGCTCTGCGCCGGCAGTATGACCAGGTTCTGCCCGGCTGGACTGATGGTGACATTGCCGGGTCCCCATATGCTATCCTTGACTATAGCCTTGACCCGGCACTAGGTGAACCAACCGAGCTCGCTCAACTTAAGTCCAAGCTAAACCAGTTGGGGCTTGGTCTTATGCTTGACTTTGTCCCCAATCACCTCGCCCGTGACCACCCGTGGACAATCTCCCATCCCCAGTGGTTCGTTCAGGGAAATGAAACCAATGTTCTTGCCCACCCTGAATGGTTCTTTTCACCGGATAGAAGGCTCTACTTTGCTCACGGTAGGGACCCGAACTTCCCACCGTGGACTGATACTATTCAGGTCAACTTCTATTCCCCTGAACTGCGTCAGGCTCTTATCACTGAACTATTGAAAATCGCTGAAGTTGCCGATGGGGTGCGCTGTGACATGGCAATGCTGGCGCTTAATGATGTGTTTGAAGAGGTATGGGGAACAATAGTGAGGGATTATCCCCGACCACAGACCGAGTTCTGGGCTGAGGCTATCGGGCAGGTAAAGCAACGCCACCCTGACTTTCTATTTCTGGCTGAGGTCTATTGGGGTCTTGAGCATAAGTTGCAACCAATGGGCTTTGACTTCACCTATGATAAGCCCTTCTACGACCGACTGCTTTCCTCCACCCCCAGCGACATTCGGAGCCATCTTATGTCAAATGCCCAGTACCATGAGCGTTCAGCGCGCTTTATTGAGAACCATGATGAGCCCCGTGCTGTCACTGTCTTCGGTCGCGAGCGTTCACTTGCCGCTACCGTCGTCCTGGCTACCGTCCCCGGTCTTCGCCTGTTCCACGATGGTCAGCTTGAAGGCAAGCGCATTCGCCTGCCCATCCAGCTGGTTCGTGAGCCAAGAGAGGCGGCTGATGCTGAGGTTATACAATTCTATGACCGACTACTGAAAGTGGTTAACCAATCAGCTTTCCATAACGGCGAGTGGAGTTTGATAGAGGTAAGCCAAGCCGGGGAGGATAACAAAAGTCATCATAACCTTTTAGCTTGGTCCTGGCGCTATGCCAAGCAGCGTAAAATAGTAGTTGTGAACTACTCACCAAGTCCGGGGCAGGGCTGGTTGAAGCTACCGCTACCTTTGAAAACCCCAGGGAGAGCTGTGTTCCGTGATGAGCTGACAATTATAACTCATACCCGAGACACCGAGGAGATGAGCCGGCAGGGACTTTATGTCAACCTTGACCCCTATCACGCCCAGATTTTAGATGTGGTCGGCGGAGGGTCTTAGCCAGCCAAACATGTTGACCGCTGATAGAGAAGCCCGTCGTCTTAAAGAAGGCAATTGCCTCCTCATTTTCAGCTTCAGTATCGGCTATGACCATCCTCACCCCGTCTTCTAGTAACCTCTTCTCCAGCTCCCGGTATAGACGGAGACCCAACTTGGTCCTCTGAAAAGCCTCCTCCACCCCTATCCAGCTCAGGTAGCCGTACTTCTTCCATGCTGTGCCTTCCTTCTCAATGGTAGTTGCCAGTATGAAGCCGACGATTTTGCCATTTGCCTCTGTCTCAGCTACCAGGCAGTAATCCGGGTCGGAGCTGAAATACTCGGTTACCTCATAAGGGTCCCAGGTCCGGTAGAGAATTGGGAACTCCTCGCTAGAAAAGAGCTTCTCGCCCAGGCGATATACCGAGCTAATGTCATCTATCTCCATCTGCCTGATAATTGTTTTGGCTTTCATCCTATCTTTCTTCGGCATAATTCCCTCTTCTCCCTCTCAGCGCTTATTCTAACCGGCAACACTAAGTATGCCAACCATGTTTAGTCCCCGAATAATCATGCTGACGGCAATGGCAGCAAGTAGCAGGCTGAATACCCTAGACACTGCCTTAAGCCCACCCTGACCCATGAACCTGACAATATAGTTACTTTGCAAAAAGATAACCCAGGTTATTAGCAGATTTAAGGCAAAGGAGATGAGAACCATATACAGCGGGAATTGAGTCGCAAGTAGCAGCAAGGTAGTTATCGTTGCTGGCCCCACGGTTAGGGGTGTGCCTATAGGAACAACGGCGGCTATTTCTTCCTTGATTAGCTCTACCATTCGCCCTGTGGTCATGTACTTAATGGAGAGCACCAGCAGGATAATCCCACCAGCAATGGCAAAGGAGCCGACAGAAATGCCCAGAACACCTAGAATAAATTGGCCAAAGAACAAAAAGGCAAGACCGACAATGGTAGCAGTCATGGTAGCGACATGTATCATCTTGCGGCGCTCATGTGTGGACATACCTTCGCTCAATGAGATAACAAAAGGCAGAATCCCCAAGGCATCAATGACAATAAACAGGGGTACAAAGGTCAATATAAAAGATTGCAACCAGTCGTGCATTGTTACTTCCTTGGCTGAGTGAGCCTCCCGATGATTTCACCTCAGCCGCTTCTGAAGAATTAGTTTATCATCCCCTGGTGCATAGAAGTCGGGAATGCGGCCGACTACCTCATAGCCATGGCGATGATGAAAACGCCTTGTCTTCTCGTATTCTACCTTGGATGATGTCTCAATAATAGCCAGCCTCCCCCGAGCCTTCTTTATCTCATCTTCGGCAAACGCCATGAGAACACCGCCTATGCCTCGGCTTTGCTTCCCCCGAGCGACTGCTACCCAGTATATGTCCCAGGTTCCCTCAGTCAACGGAGTAGGTCCATAGCAAATATAGCCGACCACAAGCTCTCTAACCTCTGCCACTAAGATGTGATAACCTGACTGGTATGAATTCCGGAGGTAGCTGTCAATGACCTCCTCAGCCACTACTACCTCAGACGGCTTGAATTCAGGCGTAGCCGTCAATATCCTTATTATAGCCGGCTTATCTCTTTGTGTCATCGGGCGAATCTTAGTTGTCATCACTAGCTTTTCTCTAAGGCAAGCGTTGCAATCTTGGCGATAAACTCGGTGTAGCCCATCCCGGCGGCTTCAGCCTGGCGTACTGCACCTGAGCCGGGGGATATATCAGGGTTGGGGTTCACCTCTATTATGTTAAGTTGCCCTCCCCTGTCCAACCGCATGTCCACCCTGGCATAGCCCCGGCCACAAAGGAGTTGGAAAACTGCCAGCGCCGTCTCGGCAATACGTTTCCCCTCATTGTCCGGGACTTGAGCTGGACAGATTACCTTGATGCCCTGGTAACAGAGGCTCTCCGGCTCCCACTTGGCGGCAAAGGTCATAATCCTGGGCACCCCCGGCGGCAACAAGTAGGCTATCTCAGAGACGGCAAGAACAGTGGCTGGTGAGTCTCCCAAGACGGTGGCATTAAACTCCTGCCCATCAATGAACTCCTCAACCAGCGCCTGACCATAGAAGCTACTTACCACTCCCACCTGCCTTTCCAGCGAGGTAAATTCATTCACCACGCTTTCCTCTGATAGCCCATGACTGGCATCTTCACCACAGGGTTTGACAATACAGGGATAACTCAAATGAAACGTGGACAAGGTTTCAGGACTCAGTAGCTGGTACCCGGGGGTGGCAAAACCTGATTCTTCTAAAATTGCCTTGGTCTTAGCCTTGTCCAGGGCTAGCGTTAGTGTTGCTGCTGAACAGCCGGTGTAAGGCATACCCAGCTCAGAGACAATCTCCGGCACCCGGGCTTCTGTCTCGGGGTAACCGGAGAAGCCTTCAAAGAGATTAAACACCAGGTCTGCTGTCAAACCTTTAAGTTCCTCTCTCGCTCGCTTAAGAGGCGGCACAAGAGGGACTTGAACCACATCATAACCTGACTCAAGGAGAGCCTGATGCACTGCCTTCACCGCATCAAGGACACCACAAACCGCCTTTGCCTCTCCTCTAAGGTCATAGCGGCTGGGAACAGGCTTATTGTAAACAATGGCTACTCTTGAACGCACAGCGGATACCTCTCCACAGCAGCACCAAGTATCGCCCTGATTAGTGTCTCATGGCTCCCGCCTTGCTTTATCGCTATGAGAACCAAGTCACTATAGTCACCGAGCCCGGGTAATGGGTTTATCTCAAGAAAGTAGGGTATGCCCTGTGGGTTAACCCTGAAGTCAAGCCGGGCGAAGTCCCGGCATCCCAGAACCTGGAAGGCACGCAGGCTAGATTCAGTGAGTTTGTCCAAGATATTCTTTTCCAGCCGGGCAGGGCATTCGTAGTCAACCAGGTTTTCCCAGTCCCGCTTTACTTCAAGGGAGTAGACAAAGTGCTCATCCCCCTTTTTGGGGATGAGCCGCATTATCCCCAATACTCTGGGTGGGAGGTTACCTATTATGCCGACAGTAACCTCCTCCCCATCAATAAACTCCTCTACCATCACCGGTTGGTGATAACGCTCCAGCACCCCGGCCACAATCTCAAGTGCCTGTTCTGGACTGTGTGCCAGTGAACCAAGGCGGATACCCTTACTTGTACCCTCATGCGCCGGCTTGATGATGGCAGGAAAAGAAAGTTCTTTCCAGGATACCTCGTGGAACTCTTCCTTATCGGTTATTACCCGCCAGTTTGGGGTATTGACACCCCCAGAGGCTACTATCTTCTTGGTCAGGGGTTTATCAAGGCAGATTGCCAGGCACTGAGGGTCTGAGCCGGTATAAGGGATATTAAGCATCTCCAGAACCGAAGGCACCTGGGCCTCGCGGCTACGATAGTTACCCCTCCCCTCAGCAATGTTAAAGACTATGTCAACATTCTGGTGGAGAATGTTATTGAGAAACTCTCTGCCCCCACCCAGCCTGACTACCGAGTGTCCCCCGGCCTCAAGGGCGGCGCCAATAAACTCTATTGTCTTCGGGGAGTCGTATTCCTCAAGAGCGTCCTCTGGGCTGGCTTGCCCCGGGTTTATTTCCTCTTTAAGGTCATACGACAACCCTATCCGCATCTCGGGCTCCTGAAATTAAGCCGGTACCTGAATCAGGGGTTGATTCTGCGCTTATCGGCTTTCTCGGATTGCGATAGCGAAAGAGGCGCCCCCGGTAATTCCTCAGCGTCAGCTCTTCCTCCGTTTGCGACACCACATAGTTTGGCTGAATGGGTACCTTACCGCCGCCCTGGGAGAGGTCGATTACGAAGGTAGGCACTGCCAGCCCTGAGGTATACCCGCGTAACCCCCCAATTATCTTTATGCCGACCTCTACCGGGGTGCGCAGGTGCTCCGTCCCCCGCACCTCGTCACACTGGTATAGATAGTAAGGGCGCACCTTGATTTTAAGCAACCCGTGACAAAGCTTCATCTGCGCCTCCACAGTATCGTTTACTCCACGTAGAAGGACGGACTGGTTATTTACCGGCACCCCACTACGCAGCAGCCGGTCGCAGGCTTCGGCAGCCTCAGGGGTAATCTCACGGTAGTGATTGAAGTGGGTATTAAGCCATATCGGTCCATATCTGGATAACATGGCGCATAATTCACCATCTATCCTTTGTGGCAGCACCACAGGGAACCTGGTACCGATACGGATAATCTCCACATGCTTTATCTCTCTGATTCTGGAAATAACCTCCTCCAAACGATGGGTAGAGAGTGTCAGAGGGTCACCACCGGAGATAATGACATCTCTAATACCCCGGTGCTGGCGTATATATTCCAGCATGGTGTCAATCTCACCTTGGCTGTGCACCCATCCCCCATTTCGCCATTCTCGCTTACGAGTGCAGTGACGGCAAAACATGGGACAGACATCGGTAAGAACCATTAGCACCCTGTCCGGATAGCGGTGAACCACTCCGGGGACAACCGAGTCCCTTTCTTCGGCGAGGGGGTCTTCGGGGTTCATACCCCCGAAGGTTATCTCGTCAAAGGATGGTATCGCCTGTTTCCTGATGGGGTCGTCCTTGTCATCGGGGTTGATTAGAGAGAGATAGTAAGGAGTTACCGATAGGGGATATTGAATGGTTACTAGCTTGAGTTGTACCTGTTCTTCGGCGGATAATGGGATGAACCTGGTCAGTTCATCAATAGTGGTAATTCTATTACGAAAATGCCACCTCCAGTCATTCCAATCTTTCTCTGGGATATGGGCGAAAAACCTGCCTCTGGCGGTGGCGCTTTTACTCGGAGGTTCTTCCTCCAAATTTAGAGCCCAACTCGGAGGTTCTTCAGCATCACTGCTTTTGATACCTTCAGCGCAAGGCTCTACTCCCACCATGCTCGGAGGGTGATACTTTATTACTAATGATGTTTTCACCTTATTATTATTTTTTCCTCCTCTTTCGGCCTATTAATTTGATTATACAGAATTCATCAAGAATGTCAAGTAATTTTTGCTACCGGCGCTGGTTTTGCTATAATAATATGTGGTAAGGAGGAATATATGTGGCTTCAAACTAGGATGTTCCTGTTAGTTGCGGTTCTTTTCGGCATTCTCTATGGTGTAATCGTTGGCATAGGTACCTGGATGGGAGCAGGAAGCGCGGTATGGTACATTATTTTAGCGTTCGTCTTCCTCGGCTTACAGTATCTAGTCAGCCCAGCTTTAGTCAGCCTGATAATGAGGATAAAGTGGGTCTCAGAAAAGGAAGAACCGGAGCTGCACCAAATGGTTGCTGAACTGGCGGAGACGGCGCATCTTCCCAAGCCCAAGGTTGGCATCGCCCAGCTAACCATACCAAACGCCTTTGCCTTCGGTCGGACGCAGCGTGATGGGCGAGTCTGCGTTACCCAAGGCATAATTAATCTATTAAGTAAGGATGAACTCAAGGCTGTCCTCGGGCACGAGCTGTCTCACATCAAGCACCGCGATATGGCAATCATCACCCTGCTTTCGGCTATCCCCCTGATATTGTACTGGCTTGCCTGGAGTATGATGTGGGGAGGAGCTTTAGGTGGACGGCGGCAGGGGGGTGGCTATGCAGCGCCAATTGGCTTTGGTGCCTTTCTCCTCTACTTTATTACCAACCTCCTCGTGCTCTATGGCTCAAGGATACGTGAGTACTATGCTGACCTAGGTAGTGTGCAATTGGGGTGTATGCCACATTACTTAGCCTCGGCACTGTATAAGCTGGTCTACGGAAATGCCCGCTTAAGGGGCTCAGAGGAACTGAAGCGAGTTGAGGGAGTCAAGGCTTTCTTTGTCAATGACCCGTCTCGGGCATGGTATGAAATTAAAGAGCTATCCGAGATTGACCGGGACATGAGTGGTAGTATTGACTATGATGAGCTAATGGCACTGCGCCAGAAGAAGGTGCGGCTGGGTGCTGCCGATAAATTGATGGAGCTTTTTACCACTCACCCTAATATGCTGAAAAGGATAAAGCAGTTATCCACTCTCACTGTTTGACCGGAGCGGCTTAAACCCTCTTAGACGCAGTGAGTTGGATACCACAGTGATGGAGCTGGCTGCCATAGCCGCGGCAGCTAGAATTGGATTCAGGAAACCATAGCTACCCAAAATAAAGTTGAGCCCCGAGGGCACACCGCTATTCCCGAAAATAAGGTAGAGTATCCCGGCAGCTACCGGGATAAGAGCAGTATTATAGGCAAATGCCCAGAAGAGGTTCTGCTTAATTGTCCTCATGGTGCGCTTGCTCAGTGATATAGCAGTGGCAATCCCCATCAAATCGCCGCTGATAAGGGTAATATCGCCAGTTTCCATAGCCACATCGGTACCGGTGCCAATGGCAATACCGACATCAGCCTGAGCCAGGGCTGGGGCATCATTTATCCCATCCCCCACCATCGCCACCACCCTTCCCTCACCCTCCAGCTTCTTGACCTCTTGAGCTTTATATTCAGGAAGCACCTCAGCAAGTACCCGGTCAATGCCTACCTCCTGAGCGATAGCCTCGGCAGTGCGCCAATTATCCCCGGTAAGCATCGCCACCTCAACACCCATTTTGTGTAGCTCCGACACCGCCGCTCTAGCGCCGGGTTTGATAGTATCAGCCAGGGCGATGATTCCCACCATCTTGCCATCTATGCCCAGAAACATCACTGTCTTACCCTTTGCCCGCAGGCGCTCCGCTTCTTTCCCTAGTCCATTGAGGTAAAAGCCCCTTTCCTCCATCAGCCTGAGGTTACCCAGTAAAAGCTTTCTGCCTTCAACTAAAGCCTCAACGCCCTGCCCGGGGATAGCCATAAAACCCGAGGTCGGTGGCAATTTCAGTTTCCTCTCCAGAGCCGCTTTGACTATCGCCTCGCCAAGAGGGTGCTCTGAACCATGTTCTGCCGAGGCGGCAAGCCGCAGAACCTCCTCTTTTGACCATGGAGATGCAGCAATTATATCGGTCACCTTGGGTTGACCCTGGGTCAGGGTACCCGTCTTGTCCAGGAGGACAGTAGTTATCTGGTGAGACCTTTCCAGTGCCTCAGCGCTCCGGATAAGGACGCCATTTTCAGCACCCCTGCCTGTGCCGACCATAATTGCAGTTGGGGTTGCTAGCCCCAGGGCGCAGGGACAGGCAATAATAAGCACAGCAATAAAATTAAGGAAGGCAAAGGTAAGCGAGGGGGCTGGTCCGATAAAGAACCAGATTATAAAGGTAATGATGGCAATGCCAATGACTATCGGCACAAAGTAGCTGGCGATGACATCAGCCAAGCGCTGAATAGGCGCCTTACTACCCTGGGCCTCCTCCACCAGCCGGATAATCAGAGCTAAGGTGGTATCCTTGCCCACCTTGGTTGCCTCAAATTGAAAGCTGCCGGTCTTATTAATCGTGCCCCCGATGACCTCATCACCGACCTTTTTCTCCACCGGGATGCTCTCCCCGGTAATCATAGACTCATCAATGCTGGAATACCCCTGGCGAACTATGCCGTCCACGGGCACGCGCTCCCCGGGTTGTACCAGAATAAGGTCACCAACCTGAACATCATCAACAAAGATTTCCCTCTCTTCGCCGTCACGGATAACCAGGGCAGTCCTCGGCTTAAGACCAATAAGCTTCTTTATTGCCTCCGAGGTCTGCCCCCTAGCCCTTGCCTCCAGGAAGCGTCCGAGAAGAACCAACGCAACAATCATGGTGGAAGTATCAAAATATAGGTTGGGCTCAATGCCGCCAATGGTAAAAAGAGCCGGGAAGAGAACGGCAATCAGGCTATAAAAATAGGCGGCTGAGGTACCGGTGGCAATCAGGGTATTCATATCAGCGGTTTTGTGCCTTAAGGCACCCCAAGCCCCCCGATAGAACCGCCAGCCTGCCCAAAACTGCACCGGCGTAGCTAGTGCCCAGAGTAGATATGGCTTCCCTATGAACTCGGGAACCCACATTAGAGCCATAATTGATGCAGCGAGGATAGCAGCCACGATAAACCGGTTCCTCATGCCCCGGAGTTCTCGCTGGGTAGCGGTGGCGACATCCTCCAGTGTCTGTGCTTCCAACCCCGGTTTGTAGCCAGCGTCTTCTACCGCCCGACGCAGGTCAGCAACATCTGTCCCCTCAATGTATTCCACGGTGGCTTTCTCTGAAGCCAGGTTAACACTGGTGGAAACCACGCCGGGCACACTAGTAAGAGCCTGCTCAACACGGGCAACGCAGGAGGCACAGGTCATCCCTTCTACCGGAAAGACGGACTTCCTGAGTGCTGTCCCATAGCCAAGCTGTGAGATAATGCCTTTAATTCTGGCGAGGTTCACCTTTGAAGGGTCATACTCTATAGAAGCCTTCTCTGAGGCGAAGTTTACCCCTGCTTTTTCCACCCCAGGCATTTCAGCCAGAGCTTTTTCAACGGTGGCAGCACAGGTGGTGCAGCTCATCCCGGTTATGTGAATATTAGCCTTCTCCAGCTTCTTAGGCATCTCTCGAATAATAAGCCTCTGGTTCGGCCAATGTCAAAGCGTCAGAAGTTAGCTTCCCTTTGCCAAGATAGAGTATAATCTCGGTAGAGGAAGGGAAATACGCCGTGATGAACCAGAAGATACCGGAACGCATCGGAAGGCTTGACGAGCTGGCAAATAACCTGTGGTGGAGCTGGCATGACCAGGCACGCAAGCTGTTCCGTGCCCTGGCTTACCCCCTGTGGAGACAGAGCAATCACAACCCGGTTGAGGAGTTACGTAACGTCAGTCCAGAGACACTGCAAGCCGCCGCCACTGACCCGTCTTTTCTCGCCTTGTATGACTCGGTAATGTCAGTCTTCGACACCGAGATGACGACCTCAAACACCTGGTTTGCCACCAATTATCCCAAACTGTTAGGTGGTCCGGTTGCCTATTTTTCAATGGAGTACGCCATTCACAACTCCCTTCCTATTTATGCTGGCGGATTGGGAATTCTGGCTGGTGATATCTGTAAAGAGGCAAGCGACCTAGGTCTGCCACTGGTTGCGGTTGGATTCATGTACCCTCAGGGGTACTTTCACCAGCATATTTCCTTAGATGGTTGCCAGGAGGAGATTTACCGTCAGCTCGATTTTGATGCGACACCCATTAATCAGGTCCCCTCCCCCACCGGTGGAGCCTACGTAACTGAGATTGAGCTGGGCGATGTTACCCTGGCTATTGGGGTGTGGCAGGTACAGGTGGGGCGCACCAACATCTATCTATTGGATACAAACCTTGACCAAAATCCCCCGCAGTACCGCCAGCTATCAGCCCGACTCTATATCGCTGACCGGGAGATGCGAATACAGCAGGAAATCGTGCTCGGAATTGGTGGGGTGCGGGTACTGCGAGCGCTTGGCATCAACCCCGTGGTCTGGCATGCCAATGAGGGTCATACTGCATTCATGATGCTGGAACGTGTCCGGGAGGAGGTAGCAAGGGGAACAAGTTTCGCTCAAGCCATAAGCAAGGTACAGGCAACAACAGTTTTTACCACTCACACCCCAACGCTGGCTGGCCATGACATTTTCCCTGTTGAGTTGGTGGAGGGGTATTTTAAGGACTATCGGGAATCCCTCGGGATTGACCGGGAAACATTTCTCCAGCTTGGACAGCAAGCCGGCTCTGAGCCTCAGGCTTTCAATATGACAGCACTTGCCATGAGATTGGCTAACCAGCGTAACGCCGCGAGCCAACTCCATGGAAAGGTTACCCGAAGGATGTGGCACGGGCTTTGGCCGGAAGTTCCTGAGGAGCAGGTGCCAATATCTCATGTCACCAATGGGATACACGTCCCGTCATGGATTGCCCCGGAATTATATTATTTGTTTGAAGGGTACCTAGGGGAGGGCTGGATAAGGGAACACGATGACACTAGACTGTGGGAACGCTTGCTTGATATCCCGGACAGTGAACTCTGGGCAGTTCATCACCAGCTGAAGCGCAAGCTGGTGGGTGCTATCCGGGAGCGTTTGAGGAGCCGGTGGGTGGAGGACAACATACCCTGGGAACAGATGATGGCTATGGGTGCGCTCCTTGACCCTGAAGCGCTGACCATCGCCTTTGTCCGCCGCTTCACCGAGTACAAGCGTCCAGCACTAATCTTAAGAGACACCGAGCGCCTAAAGCGAATCATCAATAATGAGTTTTATCCCGTTCAGATTATATTTGCTGGTAAATCTCACCCTGCCGACTTCCCATCAAAACACCTTTTGCAGCGAGTGTACACCACGGCTAGTGACCGTGGGTTTCAAGGGCGGATAGTCTTTGTTGAGGACTATGATATGCACATGGCTCGCTATCTGGTTCAGGGGGTGGATGTGTGGCTGAATACTCCCCGCCGCCTCCAGGAAGCCTGTGGCACCAGCGGTATGAAGGCAACATTAAATGGTGTGCTCCATCTGAGTGTCCGTGATGGCTGGTGGTACGAAGGGTACAACGGCAGCAATGGGTGGGCAATTGGGGAAAGCCCTGAGACTTCCAACCCGGAGGAGGAAGATGCCGCCGATGCCGAGGCATTCTACCGCCTGCTTGAAGAGGAGATTGTCCCCCTCTACTACAATCGCGACCAAAACGGTGTGCCCTGCGGCTGGATTCGCCTGGTCAAGGAAGCAATCCGTTCAATTGTGCCAGTCTTTTCAGCACGGCGTATGCTCAAGGAGTATACTGAGCGAATATACCGGGCAGCCGTTCAGCCCTAGGGCTTGCCCTTGAAGAACACAACTGCCAGGGGAGGTAAGGTGAGGTTAAGGGAATGGGGGCGACCGTGGAAAGGGATTGCTGCTGCCTTTACCCCACCCAGATTGCCCTGCCCACTGCCGCCATACTCCTTGGCATCACCATTTATTATCTCCTTCCACAAGCCGCCATATGGGACGCCAACGCGGTAGTTGAAGCGAGTCACCGGGGTAAAGTTGCCGACGACAAGGATAATATCACCGGCTGACTTCCCCTTACGAAGGAAGCTGATAACACCCTGTTCAAAGTCGCCAGCATCAACCCATTCAAAGCCTGCCGGCTCAAAGTCAAGCTCATAAAGTGCCGGTTCACTAGTGTAGACTTGGTTCAGGTCTTCCACCCACCTCTGGACCTCAGAGTGACGCTGGTATTGAGTAAGGTTCCAGTCCAGGCTACGGTCATGATGCCATTCCCGCCACTGTCCAAACTCTCCACCCATGAAGAGCAGCTTTTTCCCCGGCTGGGCATACATGTATCCCAGGAGCAGTCTCAGATTGGCAAACTTCTGCCAGTCATCCCCGGGCATCTTGCCCAGTAGTGAACCCTTGCCATGCGCCACCTCATCGTGGGAAAGGGATAGAAGGAAGTTCTCGGAGAAGGCGTAAAGCATGCGGAAGGTCAAATCGTTGTGGTGGTACTTCCTGTGGATGGGGTCTTTGGAGATGTATTGTAGCGTATCATGCATCCAGCCCATGTCCCATTTTATGCCAAAGCCCAAGCCACCGAAATAGGTTGGTCGGGAGACCATGGGCCAGGCAGTGGACTCCTCAGCGATGGTCTGCACATCAGGGTAGTTTTTATACACCTCCTCATTGAAGCGCCGCAGGAAGGTAATAGCCTCAAGGTCCTCCCTACCCCCATACTGGTTGGGTATCCATTCCCCCTCCTTCCGTGAGTAGTCCAGATAGAGCATGGAAGCGACGGCATCTACGCGCAAGCCATCGACATGATACTTGTCCAGCCAGAAGAGGGCACTACTGATGAGAAAGTTCCGTACCTCATTCCGCCCGTAATTGAAGGTGTAGCTGTTCCAGTCAGGATGGAGGCCTTCCCTCGGGTCGGCGTGCTCGTAGAGGTGGGTGCCGTCAAAGAAACCGAGTCCGTGCTCATCCGTGGGAAAGTGGGAGGGCACCCAGTCCACGATTACACCGATGTCGTGCTGGTGGAGGTAGTCAACTAAGTACATAAAGTCCTGGGGTGTACCGTAGCGGCTTGTGGGAGCAAAGTACCCCGTGATTTGATAGCCCCAAGAACCATAAAAGGGGTGCTCCATCACCGGGAGAAACTCTATGTGGGTAAATCCCATCCCTTTTACATACTCGGCAAGCAGAGGTGCCATCTCACGGTAGGTAAGGGGACGGTTATTTTCTTCGGGTACCCGCCGCCACGAGCCAAGGTGCACCTCATAGATGGCGATAGGGGCATCTAGTGCGTTGTGCTGGCGTCGCTTTTCCATCCACTTCCGGTCTCCCCAGATGTAATCCAAGTCCCAGACGATGGAGGCAGTTTTAGGTGGGGCTTCATGGTAATAGGCGAATGGGTCTGCCTTATCTACCTTGTAACCCATGTAGCGAGAGGCAATATGGTACTTGTAAATGGCACCCTTGCCCAATCCAGGAATAAAACCTTCCCAGATTCCTGACTGTCCACGAGGGCGCAACCGATGGCTGGTCTTATGCCAGCGGTTAAAGTCGCCAATGACGAATACCTGCTCAGCATCAGGTGCCCACACCGCGAAGTAAGCCCCCGGCTGCCCACCAACGTTCAGCAGGTGAGCTCCCAGCTTCTCATAGAGGCGGAAGTGAGAGCCTTCGTTGAAAAGGTAGAGGTCGTCTTCGGTCAGGAGAGTTACCTCAGATAACACTGGGGCTTTTGAGCCATTGCCTCTTTTTCCTGTCATCGCCAATGCCTGCCTTGCTTGCGGAGGTGGTCTATTATCCGTAGTATATCAATTACCTGAGGCATTTGGCAAAACGCCTCAAGGCTGTAGCCGGCTTTGCGCTGCCAGTTGGGGTATTCCTTCCCAGTACTGGGGATGTTCTGAGGACGAGTCTCCAGCCACAGGTCTTCCAGGTTTACCAGAAGCCCCTGGGCACAGCTAGCACTCAGGAATGATAGACATGCCCTAAGGATAGCGCCGGTATCCGAGGTAAGCTCCTTAAGCCAGCCTTTATCATGTAAGAAGGTTACCACGGCTTCTCTACTGTCCAGACCCTGCCAGAATGCGGCAAAGGGAGGCATGTCGTGAGTATTCAGGCTCGCCACACAGTTGGTGGGGATGGGGCGGAGTGCCCTTCGGTGGTTGGTGACAACCTCGTATTGCGCCACATACATACGGTGGAGCCCATGCCGTCTCATCGCCGGTCTCACCTCGGGGGGCACTGTGCCAAGGTCCTCACCAACCAGAATAGCCTGATGACGATGGGACTCAAGAGCCAGGATAGCGTAGAGTTCCTCAGCGGGGTAGCGAACGTAAACCCCCTGGCTAGCATCCATTCCGTTTGGAATCCAGAACAGGCGGTGGAGACCCATTACATGGTCAATACGAAGGATTCCCCCGTGCCTGAGGTGGTGGCGCAGATAGGCGATGACATACCGGTAGCCCTGCTCTCTTATCCTTTCCGGGTGTAGCGGTGGAAAATGCCAGTTCTGCCCCGTGGTAAAAACAGCGTCAGGGGGTGCTCCTGCCGAGACATCCAAAGCGAATAGGCTACTCTCACGCCACACGTCATAGCCATCAGGATGAACTCCCAGCGGCAGGTCAAGGTAAAACTTTAGCCCTTTCTTGCCGGCCTCTTTGCCGAGCGCTTCAATCTGCTCGCCGGCTAGCCACTGCCCATATAAATGGTAGCGCCTTACTTCCTCGTCATAATCGCCTTCATTCAGGGTACCGTCCTGGAGCGGCTGCCGCCATGACCGCCACGGCAGACGCTGTTTTTCCCAGGTAGCCCGGAAGCGGGCGTAGTTCTCAACCACCGGATGGTGTTGAGCAAACCAGCGAAGGGCATCAAGGCGGTCAGATGGTTCAGCAAATAAGCATCGGCACAGCTCTTCCAGGACTTGGCGCTTTAGTGCCATCTGCCGGCGGTAGTCCACAAGGGGCAACTGGCGCAGGGACTCAATCTCTTCCTCCAACGAAGGCGATGCCAGGAGAGCCTGTGCCGAAGGACACCTTTGCAGTTCGGGGACTTTGGTTATATCCAGATAAAACTCATTCCACATTAGACGGCTCACCGGGAGGTAGGGGCTAGGGGCATCATCAAGGAAGGTTGGTAGCAGCGGCAGGGTGGCTACCACCCTCCCCCCCATCCCCGCCACCCATGACATCAGCAACCCCAGGTCAGAGAAGTCGCCACTTCCCCAACTTCGCTGCGTGTGCAGGGCATACAAGGGGAGAAAGACCCCCCACACCCGGCTTTTTGGGGGGATGTAAGCCTTAAGCGGCGCCGAAATGATAAGGGCTTGTTCACACCTCCCCGGCAACTCTAGGCTGAGGCGATGATACCCCCACGGTAGCCGGCGTGACAAGGGAAGCTGTTTGACTACATAGCGTGTGCCATCTACCTCCGCCGTCTCCAGAGTGGGTAGGTCAGTACCACGCCATTCCCATCTCCCTTGCTCACCGCTCTCCAGCGTCAGGTGACTACTTAGAGTGGCTTCAGCGGTTGCCAAGGGAAGCTGAAGTCGCACTATTGGTGGTTCACCATCCCAAGCTACAGTTACCGGTTCAAGCGGTCGCTTGAACCGTGCCTGCTGCTGTTCTCGCCACGCCGAAGGGACATCTTGAAGAGTCGCCACCGGGGCTCCCAATGACCGCAGTACTGCCAGCAGGGCTTCTACTGAGGCCTGGCGTCTACGGCGGAATACATCGTGATAAACTGTCTGAACACCGTAGAGTTGAGCCAACTGGTAAGCAAGCCTTAGCATTTCTAATACGATGGCATTATACATGAGGAGAGAACTATAACGATAGTATTCTCTGGGGTAATGCTTATCCGCCTCATCCCCTGCTGCTTTGTTGCTAAGCCGTCACTTTAATGAGACAGACATCCCGCGGTTTGTCTTGGTGAATTCCAGCTTATCCTCCCTGGCAAGCCACCCAATCCCCATATAGACCACGGTCTGGGGTTGCTTAATCCTGCTGGCTATGGCAGAGAGACTTAACCTTCCCTCTACATTGAGGAGTTGCCAGATTTCGCCTGCTGTTTCCCCAATGACTTCAAACACGACCACCCTCCTTTAACAGCATATTAAAGGCTAAGACTCTAGCGTTCCACCATTATTAAAACACTAAACAGGCGGCAAAAGCAAGTCCCACCCTCAATCTCGGGGAATTCCCTTCTACGAGGCGGTTGACTAAAACCCGGGAATAGATTATCTTGAACAAGGAGATTTTGCCATGGTAAAAAAGGTTATCACTCTACCTGATGCACCTAAGTTCCCATTCTCCTCAGCAATAAGAGCTGGCGATTACATCTTTGTCTCGGGTCAGGTTGGACATACTGATGCCCAAGGCAGGGAAATCACGGGGGTAGAGACGCAGGTCAAGCAATGCTTAGAGAACATAAAGAGGGTGTTGGCGGCGGCTGGCTTATCTCTGGACGATGTGGTAAAGGTGACCGTTTTTCTCCGCAACGAGAAGGATTTTGCCAAAATGAACGAGGTATATCAGAGTTACTTCACCAAAGACCGTCCTGCCCGCTCAACGGTAATAGCTGGCTTGGTTCTACCGAGTATGCTAATTGAAATGGAGTGTATCGCTTACTCCCCGACTAAATAAATCCAGGCACCGACAATCTAATAAACATCTAGATATTTATCTATTTCCCAGGATGTGACCTGCGCTTTAAACTCGTCCCACTCTTTTGTTTTTATTGTGATATATCTCTCCAGTAAGTGACTCCCGAGGACTTCTTGAATAAGTTTATTCTTTTTCAGCTCATTTAGTGCTTCCCATAATGATGTCGGCAAAACATCAACCTTTTTGCCTATCAGACTTTCCCTATCAAGTTGATATACATTTTCTTCCACTGGTTGGGGTGGCATTAGATTATTCTTAATTCCGTCTAAACCAGCTTTTAGCATAACAGCAAATGCCAAATATGGATTGCAGGTTGGGTCTGGGCATCTTAGCTCAATCCTCGCCGACTCTTGTTTCTGCCTAAACCATTTGGGCACCCTAATAAGGGCGGAGCGATTCATACTAGCCCAGGTAATATAAACTGGAGCCTCAAACCCGGAAATCAATCTCTTGTAAGAGTTTATCGTGGGGCAAAGAATTACACACATCGCTCTAATATGCTTCATCTGACCAGCAATAAAGTTGTAGGCAATTTTGGATAACCCATATTTATCGTTTTCATCGTAAAAGACATTTCTTTTTGCCTTGATATCAAACAGACTCTGGTGAATATGCATACCAGAACCGGCGATACCCATTGCCGGTTTTGGCATAAAGGTTGCCTCTAGGTTATGCATCTGGGCGATCTTCTTTACCGTATATTTCAATGTAAGTAGTTCATCAGCCACTGCCAAACAATACCCATAATTAAAGTCTATTTCATATTGACCATGACCCACTTCATGATGTGATGTTTCAACGTTAATTCCAAAGGTCTTAAGTGCAGCAATTATTCCTTTCATAACTCTATAACCTTCAACGGAGGAAAGCTCAAAATAACTACCATAATCTATAGGAGTCTTCTTTGCTGCCTCATCCTTCCTGAATAAATAAAATTCTGGTTCCGGTCCAACGTCATATCGGAACCCCATCTCAGCGGCTTCACCAATTACTCTGGTAAGAATAAATCTGGGGTCTCCTTCAAAAGGTTCCCCATTTGCCCCGTAGATATTGCAGATGAGCCGTGCCGTTTTACCATTTTCGGTTAGCCAAGGAACAACAGAATAGGTGGTTAGGTCCAGCTTTAAAAACAGGTCGCTTTCCTGTATTCGGGCAAAGCCTTCAATTGAAGAGCCATCAAACCATACTCCATTGGTCAGTGCCCCTTCCAGCTCCTCAACTGGTATGATGACCTCCTTCGCCACGCCGAGTAAATCGGTGAATTGCAGGCTTATAAATCTCACACCGTCTTTTTTTACCTGTTCTAAAATCTCTTGAGCTTCCATATGACTCCCTCCATAAGTTAAAGATAATTAAACCGGGTTTCACCCATTTTACACTGATGGTTCTTTGGCAGCAAGTACCTTATGTGGGGGCATTTAGCAACCTCCTCTGGAAGATTACGGAGGTAGCAAGCACCTTATTTGAAAAACATAAAACTGACAGTGTATAATCTTCTCGTCCGTGAGCAGCGAGACATAAAAACCGTGGAGGTCAAATCAAAAATGGAGGCCATAGAAATACTGAGAAGGTCTGATGTCTTTCACTACCTAGAGGAGAATGAGCTTAAAATAGTGGAAAAGATGTGCACTCCCCAAGTATTTGAAGCCGGGACAATTATATGCAAGCAGGATATTGAGGAGAAAAATATATATGTTATTGAGGAGGGGCTGGTATCCATTCTCCTCGAGCTAGGGCCAACGGATAAGCGACAAATCCAGACCGCCGCCAATTTTGAATGTTTCGGCTGGGCAGCTACAATACCGCCATTCCGTTGCACTGCCACCGCAAAAGCCCTGGAGAGGACAAGGGTACTGGCCTTCACCGGGATGGAACTGCGCAATCTAATCTACACCAACCCCAAGCTTTGCGCTGAGATTGCCGGCGGGGTAGCCTACGTGATTTCACAAAGGCTGCGGGCGGCGTTTAACCAATTGATGGGTGTCGCCTACCAGGATTAACCACAGTTATCGTGGAGAGTTAGCTTCTGTAGAATCCGGCTTTGGGTTTAATCGGTTACCATTTATATCATATCTTTATGGAGTTTCAGTTATGGAAGCGGCAAAGATAATTATCTCTATGATGGCGGAGAAGAGAGTCTTTAAACCCACAAAACAGAACAGGCAAAAGGCATATATAAAAAGCCTTGATGAGTATAAGAGGATTTATCAACGGTCTATTGAAGACCCTGAGGGCTTCTGGGGGGAGTTGGCACAGCAAATTGATTGGTATAAGAAGTGGGACAAGGTGCTGGTCGAGGACTTCAGGGAAGCTAAGCATGAGTGGTTTGTTGGTGGTAAGCTCAATGTCAGCTATAACTGCGTGGACCGGCACCTCAAGACATGGAGAAGGAACAAAGCGGCACTAATCTGGGAGGGGGACAGCGGTGAGAGCAAGACCCTCACCTACCAGGAGCTTTACTACCTGGTGGGCAAGTTTGCCAATGTGTTGAAGAAGCATGGGGTTAAGAAAGGCGACCGTGTTACCATCTACCTGCCGATGATTCCCGAGCTACCAATCGCCATGCTCGCCTGCGCCCGGATTGGTGCCATCCACAGCGTTGTCTTTGGTGGCTTCAGCGCTGAGGCACTGAGGGACAGGATACTGGGCTGCAGGGCTAAAATACTCATCTGCGCCGATGGCTATTACCGCGGCGGCAGGATTATCCGGAGCAAGGATAATCCTGATGTCGCCCTCCAAGAATGCCCTGAGGTAAAAGACGTCATTGTGGTCAAGAGGGCAAATATTGGAATAAATATGCAGCGTGGCCGTGACTACTGGTGGCATGAGGAAATGGCAGCTGAGGATATCAAGCCTTACTGCGAACCAGAGGTGATGGATGCCGAAGACCCGCTGTTCATCCTCTATACCAGCGGTAGCACCGGGAAGCCAAAGGGAGTCCTCCATACCCAGGCCGGCTACCTCCTCTTTGCCTACCAGACATTTAAGTGGATATTTGACGTCAAGGAGGAGGATACCTTCTGGTGCACGGCCGACATCGGCTGGGTAACCGGACATAGCTATATTGTCTACGGACCGCTAGCCTTTGGTGCCACCGCCCTTATGTTTGAGGGGGTGCCAACCTACCCCCACCCCGACAGGTTCTGGGATATTGTGGAAAAGTACCGGGTCAATATCTTCTATACCGCCCCCACCGCCCTTCGCTCCCTGATGAGGGAGGGGGAGGAATGGCCCAATAAGCATGACCTGAGTTCCCTGCGCATCCTTGGTTCAGTTGGTGAGCCGATTAACCCTGAAGCCTGGATGTGGTATTACAATGTAATTGGTAAGGGTAGGTGCCCCATCGTTGACACCTGGTGGCAGACCGAGACCGGGGGCATCCTGATTACTCCCCTGCCCGGGGCAACCCCGCTTAAACCGGGCTCGGCGACGTTGCCCTTCACCGGGGTTGAGCCAGCGGTGCTCAGGCAGGATGGTTCTATAGCCGATGTCAACGAGGGTGGCTACCTGGTAATTAAAAGACCATGGCCCGGTCTGATGCGTGGGGTCTACGGTGAACCAGAGAGGTTTAAGAATACCTACTTTGTCCAGTTCCCCGGGGTATATAATACTGGTGATGGTGCAAGGGTGGATGAGGATGGCTACTACTGGCTTATGGGGCGAATAGACGATGTTATCAATGTCTCCGGTCATCGCTTGGGCACTGCCGAGGTTGAAAGCGCCCTGGTATCCCATAAATCAGTGGCTGAGGCGGCAGTTGTTGGCATGCCCCATGAGATTAAGGGGCAGGGGATATACGCCTTTGTCACCCTGAAAGCCAGGGTAAAAAAGTCCGATGAGCTGAAGAGGGAGCTGGTGGCTCATGTCCGCAACGAGATTGGCCCGATAGCCACTCCGGATAAGATTCAGTTTGCTGACGGTCTGCCCAAAACAAGGAGCGGCAAGATTATGAGACGCATACTGACCAAGATTGCCGCCGGTGATGTTCAAGAACTGGGTGACACCAGCACCCTGGCTGACCCGTCGGTAGTTAATACCTTGGTTGAGGGAAGGCAGTAGTGAAATGCTGTGGTGCTAGCCTTCTTTATTGTTTTATCTCCCCCAAGCGAAGTCTACCAGCTTGAGTGTCATAGTTTTGGCTGCTCTCTCACCACCTTCGTTTGGTGGGAAAGTGTGAATAACATATTCAGTCCCATGGGAGGCGTGGAATAAGACAACCCAGTTATCTCCCCCTCTCCTCACTATCCACCGCCCCGGTACTGAATCCCCCGGGGGGGTACTGCCGGCGTCCCATTCGTAGCCAGCCTTTGGCTCATCAAGGCCTAACTCTCGTGCTGTTTTAACCTGCTCCATGCTAACAACCGGGGAGATCTCTCAGAATAACAAAACCTCGTTTAATACTTACTTTATATATTATAAAATAAAGTGGGCAAAGAAGTATCAACCACTGAAGTAAAAAGATTCCCTCGCCCATTTTGGATAACAAAAGGACTGGATACTCCTTAACAAGGAACATTCAGTCTTGCCCCCACTCCTCAAAGCTATAATACGATAACGACAGACTTAGCTCTTCCCTATCCTGAACATCTTGGTGTTGCATACCGGACACACACCCTGGGTTGCCGGTCTGCCATTTTTCATAGTTATTACCTTGGCGTTCCTCATTTCCCTTTTGGCGCGGCATCTAACACAATAGGCTTGCATTATGCACCCCCTTTCTTGAGTATGATAATAAACTACCTTTACCATGATGTCAATATGTTGACAGACATAAACTTGGGGATAAAAGAGAAAAACCGCCACGTCAGGCGGGCTTCAAAGCTGAGGTCCTATCTGGTGGAGCGGGAGACGGGACTCGAACCCGCGACAACCTGCTTGGAAGGCAGGGACTCTACCACCTGAGTTACTCCCGCAAAATCGTATCTATTTTAGCCCCAAATCCCCTATCTGTCAAAATGGGGTGCCTGCTTCGTCAAAAACCGAACTCTCCAACCTCATTGATGGCTACTGCCTCTGTGCTCAGTCAGAGGCCCAAGCCACCAAGAAAAATAATACCCACCTTCTCTAACCCTCAACTCCAGACACTCCTAAATGTCATTGATACCTTGACGCCAGAGGGCTATAGAGATATGGCAGTAATCCTAGTCTTGTTGGATACTGGACTTGGGGAGAGCCTTTTTGTATCCGACTGCACAATCCAAGCTATTGTTCAACCTTCGTTTCCACGGCAACAGCCTTAAGATGCTTTGGTAGACGGAGGATTATTTGCGCAACTTTACATTCATTGCTTCTAGGTCCTCAAGCCAGAGTTTTGCCTCAGCGTCGGAGGGCATCCTCCAGTCCCCCCGAGGAGACAGACTTACCGAGCCAACCTTTGGTCCTTCAGGGAAGCAGGTCCTCTTGAACTGGTTGGCGAAGAACCTATCAATAAAGCTATTAAGCCATCTCAGTAAATCGTCTAGTGTATACTTTCCATCAAACAGCCCTTGCCTTCTCACCTCGTTGGCTAAGTACAGAATCTTGCCCGGCCTCATGCCAAAGCGAATAAACGGATAAAGGTAGAAATCGGCAAGCTCAACCGGACCAATAACCTCCTCGCTCTTTTGCGTAATAATGCCTTCCTCTGCCGGCAGCAATTCCGGCGAGATTGGGGTTGCAAGGATACTGTACAAAACCTTTTGCGCCGGTGAACCGGCTAGCTCTTCGTCGGCGACCCACCGTATAAGAAAACGAACCAGTGTCTTGGGCACAGAGGCATTGACGTGATAGTGCGAAAGCTGGTCTCCCGAGAAAGTACACCACCCCAGGGCAATCTCGGTAAGGTCGCCCGTTCCCAGTACAATCGCATCGAGCTGATTTGCCTTGTTGAAGAAGAATTCGGTTCGGTAGCGAGCCTGCACGTTCTCGAAGACTACGTCTTGCCGACCATCGTGCTTCAGGTCTCTCAGGTGCGACCGGCAACTCCTGGTGATGTCCATTCGTTTAAGGCTCACCTCTAGTGCGTGGCACAGTTTTGTGGCGTTAACCCTGGTCCTTCGGGTAGTGCCGAAACCGGGAAGGCTATAGGCATGAACATTAGTTCGCGGCAGCCCGAGGAAGTCCATGGTCTTCACCGCAACCAGGAGGGCCAGGGTGGAATCAAGCCCCCCGGAAACCCCAAGTACTAGATGGCTCTTTTTCGCCCCTGAGAGCTTCTGGGCGAGGGCGGCTACCTGCATGGAAAAGAGCTCGCGGCACCTCTCCGCCCTTTTAGTCGGGTCTGCTGGGACAAAGGGGTGAGGGTCAAGGGTCCGCCACAACTTGGTCGGCATGAGGTCAGCAACCTCGGTTTCAATAACCCTCAAATTTTCCCTTTGTCGGGATGCCTCATGGAAACTGGCGAAAACGCGGCGGTCATGTACCAGTCGTTCCAAGTCGATGTCCGAGGTTATGAACTGAGGACTTGATGATAGGCGCTCCAACTCACCAAGAACTGTGCCATTCTCGACAATGAGAATATGCCCACTGTAGACAACATCATTGGATGACTCCCCAATGCCGGACGACACGTAACAATAGGCAGCGATGCATCTACCAGACTCGGAGGACACCATTATCCGGCGCCAGTCTGCCTTTCCCAGCACCTCATTGCTGGCGGAAAGGTTAAGAAGCACCGTTGCCCCAGCCAGCGCCTGATATTCATGAGGCGATAGCGGCACCCACAGGTCTTCACAGATCTCCACCCCGATGAGAGCTAAAGGAATCCCTCGCAGCCTGAAAAGGATGTCGGTGCCAAAGGGGACTCGCTCCCCCAGAAGTTCCACATTGTCACAGTGAGCATCCATGCTGGAGGTAAACCATCGGTCCTCGTAGAATTCTTTGTAGGAAGGCAAAAGCGTCTTGGGTATGACCCCGAGAAGGTGTCCTGAGTTAAGCACTACAGCACAGTTAAAAATCTTCTGTTCAACATCAAGTGGCATCCCGATTATTACTACCATGGGATTCCCACTGCTTGCCTCCAGTATGCGGCGCAGCCCTTCCTTAGCTTTTGCTAGTAGTGCTTGGTGTTGCACTAGGTCGCCAATGGTGTAGCCGGTAATCGCCATCTCAGAGAAGGTCAGCACCTGCACACCCTCGTCTCTGGCTCTTTTCATAGCTTCAATAATGTTCCCAACGTTAAAATCAACGTCGGCGACACGAAGCTCGGGGACGGCGGCAGCAATACGCAGAAACCCAAGGTCTTTGTTCAATTGAACATCGCTCATCGGTCAATCCTCCAGCACCAGCGCTCACCTATAAAAGAGGGATAGAACTTAGCGAGCTAATCTGTCTAGAGCTGCCAGAAGCTAGTTAGCTGGTGAAAATCGATAAGTCCACTCTCGGCTATGTTGGTAACGTCTATTCCTGCCTCGAATGCCGCCGCCACCGGATTCAACCCGCCGAGGAGTACCATACCAACTCGATTCAGACCTACCGCAATCTGGCACACTGGTTCACTGGTATTACCCAATACGTAAACTGCATTAATACCAGCCTCCTTGAGCATAGCCACCTTCTCATCAACAATGGCTCGGGCTGGGGCCGGTATTTCACGGAAATTGGCCAGTATTTTACCATTGCCGCTCTTAGCCGCTTGGCCAACACTGGTCATGCCGGCGCGTATATACTGCTCAGAGGGGTCAAGGGATGTGCCCGAATAGTTGATTACGGCAGTAAAGCGTCTTGGCTTTGAGTCTCTGATTTCAAGCACTCCTCCAAACCTGGACTCTATGGGGACGCCGGCTTTTAGCAGCACCCCATTTACCACCACGCTGCATACCGTGGCAAAGCCGATTTTGCCACTGGGGACAATCACCGAGCCAAGCCTTTCTCCCTCAGAGGCGGTAGCTACCAGCTCGCTGACGCAAATTCCAGCCTTAAATACATTACTCATTACTGCCAACGCCTTTTTGAAGTTGTCTTTATCAATGAATGAAGTATTTATCGGGACTTGCCCAATCCGTTTTTGCGGGTCAAATGTGGTGTGAAAGGCTAGCATTTCCAGCTTCTCAAGTATGAAACCGACCTGCTCTGGCGCTAGAGCCGTCTTGAGTTCCTCAAGCCCCTGGGGCGTAATCATTCTGCCGTCACGACCGAAGGGATGGGTATAACCTCGCTCGTCAGTAATTCTCAGGTGATACCTGACCGCTCTCTCGCTCAAAAAAACACCGTATCGTGATAGCTCTCGAGCGATGGTAATTGACCCTAGCGGCTCGGAAGACTCGCTCAATACCTTAAGAATGGACATTATCTTCCGTTCTGTCTCCGGGCCAGCACCTTGTATCATGCGAACCTTTCTTAACTCTCTGAGATAAACCATAGCCATTATACCACTCCCATAGCCAGCTGAACAGCATGATTCCACTCACAGCACTGGTAAGTATCTCTTAAGCTCGTAGTCGGTCACCTGAATCCGATACTGGTCCCACTCAATCTTCTTATTCTTGATGAAGGCTTCAAAAACGTGGTCGCCAAGGGCTTTTCGCACCAGCTCGCTCTTTTCCGCAAGCTGTATTGCCTCCAGGAGGCTGGCGGGTAAGGTGCCTATGCCCAGGCTCTTTCTTTTCTCCTCGCTCATGTGGTAGACGTTTTCTTCTACCGGTTCCGGCGGTTCCAACCCTTCCTCAAGCCCCGCCAACCCGGCAGCCAGCATCACGCTGAAGCAAAGGTACGGGTTGCAGGCGGGGTCGGGGGAGCGAAGCTCAAACCTGGTGGCATTCTCAAAGCCTGGTTTGTATTCAGGAACCCGGATAAGGTCAGAACGATTGCGCGTTGCCCAGGAGATGTAGACCGGTGCCTCGTAACCAGGTACCAGTCGCTTATATGAGTTTACCCACTGGCTGGTGACGGCAGTAATCTCGGGAGCATATTTCAGGAGTCCAGCAACAAAGTTTAAGGCAATCCTGGAAAGGTGATGCTTGCCCTTCTTGTCAAAGAAGGCATTGGCTTCACCCTTGAATAGCGACTGGTGGACGTGCATACCGCTGCCGTTAATACCGAAGACCGGTTTGGGCATAAAGGTGGCATAGACCCCCTGCTTTAGCGCCATCTCCTTGATCACTATCCGGTAGGTCATCACATTGTCCGCCATGCTCAGGGCATCGGTGTAGTGCATATCTATCTCGTGCTGGGAGGTCGCCACCTCGTGGTGGGATTTGTCAATGGCAACGCCCATCTCCTCCAGGGCGAGCACCGTTTCCCGCCTCAGGTCAATAGCCGCATCATGAGGGTCCATGTCGAAATACCCCCCTTGATCCAGCGGCTCGGTGCAACTTGAATCCTTGAAATAGAAGTACTCAAGCTCGGGGCCAACGTAATAGGTGTAACCCTTCTCAGCTGCCCTTTTCAGGTTCCTTTTCAGGACAAGCCGTGGGTCACCTTCAAAAGGCTCGCCGCCCGGTCTTAGTATGTCACAGAACATTCTGGCTACTGCCGCGTGCTCCTTGGGTCGCCAGGGAAGAAGCCGGAAGGTATCGGGGTCAGGCAGAGCCACCATGTCACTTTCGTCAATGCGGGCAAAGCCCTCAATTGAGGAGCCGTCAAAGCCGACCCCATCATTTAGGGCACCCTCCAGCTCCTCTACAGTGATGGCAAAACTCTTGAGCATGCCCAGGATGTCGGTAAACCATAGCCTGATAAACTTGACATCGTGCTGCTCCGCCATCTTGAGGACATATTGCCTGCTTTCCTCCCTGCTTTTGGTTTGCATTTTATAACCCTCCTTTTGTTTTCATATTGCGTTCTCACCTCCCTCGCCGGTCCTGACGCGCACCGCATCCTCAACCGGGAGGACAAATATCTTGCCGTCTCCCATCTCGCCAGTCCTGGCGGCACTGGTGATAGCATTCAGTGTTTTGGGCACATCTTCGTCAAGCACGACAAGCTCAACCTTCAACTTGGGCAAAAAATCCACCTTGTATTCACCCACCCGCCACTGCAGGGTGAGACCTCCCTGCCGGCCATGTCCACTAACCTCGCTTACGGTCATACCCAAATAACCACTATCTCGAAGAGCCGCTCTCACCGCGTCCAGCTTTTCTTCCCTGATGATGGCTTCTATCTTCTTCACCGCAGCATTCCTCCGTAAGCCCTTTCCCCGTGCTGCGAGATGTCCAATCCCACCGTTTCCTCAATCGTAGTGACCCTGAGCCCCATAGTAACATCAACCAGTTTGCACAAGACCCAGGTAGCGCCAAAGGCAAAGATCCAAACGACAGCAATGCCCGCCAGCTGCTTGAGAACCTGCATGGCATTGCCCAAAAGCAAGCCATCGGCGCCAGCCGAGTTGACGGCGACACTGGCAAAAATCCCGGTAGCCAACGCCCCCCAGGTGCCTCCCATACCATGGACTGCCCAGACATCCAGGGACTCGTCTATGCCCCGCCTCATTCTCAGCAGCATACAGTAGTAGCAGACGACGGCGGCGCCAACACCTATGGGGATTCCCATCATCGGCGAGACAAAGCCAGCAGCGGGGGTAATGGCAACTAGGCCGGCGACAACCCCGGTGGCAATACCCAGTACCGTAGGACGCCGGTAAATCCAGCTCAGCACCATCCAGGTGAAAGCGGCCGCTGCTGCCGAGGTATTGGTAGCAACAAAGGCGCTGGATGCCAGCCCCCCTGCGGTGAGGGCACTGCCGGCATTAAAACCGAACCAACCAAACCAGAGTAGTCCCGCACCAAACGCCACCATCGGAATATTGCTCGGCTCCATTGGTTGCTTCTCACGAAAGCCCTTGCGCGGACCAAGCAGCCAGGCTAGAGCCAGTGCCGATATTCCAGCATTTATATGAACCACGGTGCCACCAGCGAAGTCGAGAGCCCCCAGTTTAGCCAGCCACCCACCGTTACCCCACACCCAGTGGGCTACCGGGCAGTAGACAAAGGTTAACCAGAGAACAGAAAAGACAAGGAGAGAGCTGAATTTCATCCGCTCAACCACCGCCCCGGTAATCAGGGCGACGGTGATGATGGCAAACATAGCCTGAAAAATCATGAAAGCTAAATGAGGAACCGTAGTCGCATAGACAGGTGAAGGCTCCTGCCCCACGCCCCGGAGAAAAATATAGTCGAGCCCGCCGATAAGACCACCATTGTCAGCGCCAAAGCTCAGACTGTAGCCGTAAAGTACCCAGAGCAGGCCAACCAGAGCTAGGATGGCAAAGCTCATCATGATTGTGGAGAGAATATTCTTCCTTCTCACCATGCCGCCATAGAACAGGGCTACACCCGGCGTCATTAACATCACCAGTGCTGAAGAAATCAGGAGCCAGGCAGTATCAGCAGCATTGACCGGCATCTAAAAACCTCCTTTACTCAGTAGGCATAAAGCCTGCCATACGGTCGAAGCCAGCGAGGGAAGAGCTTTATAAAATCATGTTTTAATATCTCAGCAGCCTTATAGCCAAAGTGAGCGGCAAACTCACCAACGAGTTTTTGAAGAAGCTGGTGGTCCTTTTCTTCCAGTGGAGCGCTGCCTACCTCTTTGCCCAGTTGATAATCTTTGACATTGCCTCGTAGGTAGATGACACCCCCGTGCATTCCGGTGCCAATAAATTTCGCTTTGTGACATTCCCCTTCACCCAGATTCAGACCGAGCAGGATTAGAATGCCTCCCGCCATGTACTCACCAAGGAAGTCCTGAGCCGTGCCGCCAATAACCACTACCGGCTTTCTATCCTGGTATTCCTTCATGTGGATTCCAGCTCGGTAGCCGACATCGTCTCTGACGAAGATTTTGCCGCCTCTGGCTGATAAACCGAGGATATCCCCAGCATGACCATGGATGATAATCTCACCACTGTTCACGGTATTGCCGCAGCCGTCCTGAGCATTGCCGTGCACAGTAATCCTTGGCCCGTCCATAAATGCCCCCAGGTCATTGCCCGGTGTGCCGAATATCTCAATCTCCACCGGCTTATCTAAATCGGTGCCAATATACCTCTGCCCATAAATATTCTGGAGCTCAATCTTCTGAGTGCCATTAGTGACCGCTTCTCTCAGCTTGGTATTAAGCTCCCGATAAAAAACACCACTGGCGTCTATTTTTATCACCTGACTAGCTGATTTCATGGCAACTTTCAACTCCCCGCCATCCTTACTCCCAGGATTTCGAGTTCGGTATCAGTAAGCCCGACACCCCTCAGGTGCAGGCGGTTGCCGCGAAGGCTTTCTAGGGCGTTAACCCCCATACCGCCTAGAATATCCTTAAGCTCAAGGCTCCAGCCGCGTAGCAGGTTAGCTAATCTGCGTGCGCCGATGTCAGGATTTACCCTCCTGGTCAAGGCAAGGTCGGTGGTGCAGATACCCCAGGCACACTTGCCGGTATGGCATTGCTGGCAGACAGTGCAGCCCAAGGCAATCAGGGCAGCAGTGCCGATATAAACGGCATCAGCACCCAGAGCAATCGCCTTAGCCACATCACCGCTATTTCTTATACCGCCGGAGACAACAATAGATGCCTGGTTGCGTATTCCCTCCTGCCTCAGGCGGCTGTCCACCGAGGCCAGAGCCAGCTCAATAGGGATGCCAACATTGTCACGAATAACCTTGGGGGCAGCACCGGTGGCTCCTCTAAGCCCATCAAGGACAATGATGTCAGCGCCAGCCCGCACCATACCGCTGGCAATAGCCGCCGAGTTATGGACGGCGGCAATCTTCACCGATACTGGCTTGGCATAATTCGTCGCCTCTTTCAGCGCGTAAACAAGCTGGGCTAAGTCCTCAATAGAGTAGATGTCGTGATGGGGGAATGGGGATAAGGCATCCGTCCCCTGAGGAATCATTCGGGCCATAGAAACCTCGGCACTAACCTTCTCTCCAGGAAGATGACCGCCGATGCCGGGCTTTGCCCCCTGCCCAATCTTAATCTCAATTATCCTGGCCACATCAAGGTATTCAGGGTGAACCCCGAATCGTCCTGAAGCCACCTGAACAATAGTGTTGCCCCCATACTTATATAACTTGGGGTGAAGCCCTCCCTCACCCGTGTTCCACAACGTGCCCATTTCGCTAGCTGCCCTAGCCAGAGACTCATGGACATTGATGCTTACTGCACCATAGGACATGGCAGCGAACATGACCGGGACTTCTAGTTTGACCAGTGGGGCTAGCTCTGTCTTCAGGTTCAGGGACTCTTGGTCAAGTTCCACCTTATCAGGCTTTCGCCCTAGATAGGTGGTAAGCTCCATTGGCTCACGCAATGGGTCAATGGATGGGTTGGTTACCTGGCTGGCATTGAGTAACAGATGGTCCCAGTAGATGCGCTGGCTTTTATCATCGCCCATGCCGGTAAGGAGCACCCCGCCGGTCTCAGCCTGCTTGATGATGTCCTCAATAACCTCAGGGCGCCAGTTATAGTTCTCCCTGTAGTCCAGCTGGTTTCGTCTGATAGTCAATGCCCCAGTGGGGCAGAAGACAACGCAGCGATGGCAGCCAACGCAGTTCTCCTCGCGACTTCTCACCATGTTATCTTCGCTGTCGTAGTAGTGAGCATCGAAGGTGCACTGGTTAACGCACACCTGACACTGAATACAGCACTCAGGGTCTCGCTCGACTATAAATTTGCTCGGTAAATAGGTCTTCATCAGTTTTTCTTTATTAGATTCTTATTGGTATCTGCCGTTTCGCCAGATATTCCTTGGTCTCCTTAATCGAGTAGATTCCATAATGGAAGATGCTAGCCGCCAGAACCGCATCCGCCTTGCCCAGAGCCAGCGCCTGATAGAGGTCTTCCAAGGTGCCGGCACCACCGCTGGCAATAACCGGCACGCTCACTGCCTCGGAAACAGCGCGGGTAAGCTCAATATCGTATCCCGCCTTATGCCCATCGGCATCCATGCTGGTAAGCAATATTTCACCGGCGCCGAGCTCCACCGCCCGTCTTGCCCAGTCAAGGGCATCTATCCCGATTGGCTTCTGTCCACTATAAATATAGACCTCCCAGCTAGGTTTGCTAGTGCTCTCTACCCGTTTGGCATCTATGGCGACCACGATGCACTGACTGCCGAATTTTGTCGCCCCCTCTTTAATCAGAGAAGGATTAAGCACCGCCGCCGTGTTTACCGATACCTTATCCGCCCCCGCCATTAACATACGCCGCATGTCGCTTATGCTGCGCAGCCCACCGCCTACGGTTAGAGGGATAAAGACCTGCTCAGAGATACGCTCAACAACATCGGCCATTGTACCCCGCCCCTCTGGGGTCGCTGTTATATCCAGAAAGACCAGCTCATCAGCTCCCTCTTGATAGTAGAAGCTGGCTAGCTCTACCGGGTCACCGGCATCGCGCAGCTCAACAAAGCTTCTCCCCTTTACCACCCGTCCCGCTTTCACATCAAGGCAGGGAATGATTCTTTTAGTCAGCATTTAACGTTACCCCGTTGTCTCCCTGGCGATAGCCACAGGCTGTGGTTGAAGCGGCGTACCTAACCTGCCCACGATGGGTTCGCCTCCCATCGGAATCCATGTTTTATCCACGTCAGGACAAATAAGGCGGATAGCCGACTCCTCAGACGAAAGGTACAATGTATTACCCTTTATCCCGACGGTAAGCGGTCGCAGTCTAATGCGGTCGGTAAGCCCAATCATCTCATCATGATGGGCAATGATAACAGTGAAGGGACCGTTTAGCAGCAAGCTGCCATAGACCTGGCGCAGGGTCAGTAGTAGCTTCTGCTCCCCCGCAGGAAGCCGCTCAATCTCAATCCAGAACGGCGGAGCCAGTATTTTAGCTGCTATCTCAACCGGCAGATTATGCTTGCGCATCAGCAGGTCAACAGCATAGGCAACCACCTCGGTATCGGTCTGCATGGTGCAGTGGTAGCCAAACTGCTCCAGATAGCGGCGGTTTATGCCGTAGGAGGAAATTTCCCCGTTGTGAACCACCGTCCAGTCCAGAATACAGAATGGGTGAGCGCCACCCCACCACCCCGGGGTATTGGTGGGGAACCGACCATGGGCAGTCCATAGATAGCCTTCATACTGCTCGAGGCAAAAGTAGTCAGCTATTTCCTCAGGGTAGCCCACCCCCTTGAATACCCCCATGTTCTTACCACTGGAATAAACAAAGGTATCTTCCAATTTGGTATTTATTTCCATCACCCTGTCAACAACGTAGTCATCCTCTGATTGCCCATTAAGCTTGCGCTTATCCAGTTCAAGAAAGTAGCGCCATACGAGTGGTGGATTGGAAATACCCCTGGTTGGTCGGGTGGGCACTTCTTCCTCGGCAACTATACTGAACTTATCTTTGAGAAATGCCTCTGTCTGCCCCTTCCCCTCTTGGCTCTGGTACATTATGTGGAGGGCATAGAGGTCGGCGTACTCCGGATATAGTCCATAAATGGCAAAGCCTCCACCCAGGCCATTGCCGCGGTCATGCATATTGGCAATCGCCCGGATAACACCCTCCCCGGAGGACCTCCTGCCTGAGGTATCCATCACCCCAAAGATGGAGCAGGCGTCAATTACCTTATCGTCATGGGATGGGTTTTGCACTAGGTTTATGTTTCTCATCGACGTAGCTCCTAAAAATCTCTACTCTCCTATTGTTATCTCTTCAGGCTGCCCAATGGAAGCTGCTAAGGAGGCTAATAGTGAAGGCGGCACTTCCAGGCGTGGTCGCCACAACTCCTCAGGGAGAGAGACCAGACCAAAGTCATCAGCCACCAGAGCCTGCTTGAAACCATCAACATTTACCCTGTCCTTCATCAAACTAAAGACTATGCCGGCTTTCTCAATGTCGCCAGCAAAGACCGTACCCACCACAAGTCCGTCTTTTAGAACAACCTTCTTGTAGCTATGCTCACGCCTTTTAGTGAGTACTTCGTAGTTATTATCCGGCGGGTCCACCATGCCAGCAGAGACAATGGCTAACCCAAAGTATTTAAGAGAATTCATCGCTGTACCGCCGGCATATTCCGTGGGGATACCAGCCATATTGAACCCGGCTACCCTTCCCCCCAGGTAGGCATTGGGCCAGATAGGGGTGAGCCGATTCTCACCGTAGATAAAATCATAAGCCTCAGCGGCGTCACCACAGGCATAAATATCAACGGCAGAAGCAGCCATATGGCGGTCAACCACTATGCCACGGTTTACTTTTATCCCCGTGCTAGCTACCAACTCGGTGCGTGGCTGAACACCAATGGCTACTATAACCAGTTCACAGGGTATCGGAATACCATCATCCGTAGTTACGCTGGTGACGCTGTCTCCTAAGTAGCTACCGATATTAGCCACGGTGCGACCGGTTACCACTCTAACCCCAGCCTGTTGCAATCTCTCTTCGGCTAGAGCTGATGCTTCTTCATCAAGGATAGTGTTTAAAATCCGCTCCTTCATCTCCACTATGGTAACCTTAAGCCCTCGTTTTACCAGTGCCTCAGTGACGCTTACACCGATGAGACCGCCACCAACAACCACTGCCCGCTCTACCCTGTGGCTAAGATACTGGTCAAGAGCCTTAGCATCATCAAACGTACTAAAAGTAAAGACCCCACCCCGGTCAATCCCCTCTATCTGGGGGACAACGGGTGAACCACCGCTGGCCAGTAGCAACCTTTCCCAGGCTACTACTCTCCCGCTCTCCAGCCTAATGGTACGTTCACCAATATTAACTTGCTCTACTTTCTGACCCAGGATAGCTTGAATCCGGTTCTTCTCATAAAAGTCCGCCGGCCGGAACAACATCTTCTCCACGGGGCACCTACTTGCGAGATACTCTGAAATAAGCGGTCGGGAATAAGCGGGATAGGGCTCAGCGGAGATTATGGTGATTGCCCCCGCTTTATCTACCTCACGAATGGCTTCAGCTGCCCCGATGCCACCGGCGGAGTTACCTATAATCAGGTATTTTGCTTTCTCCATCTTTGCCATTATGTTCCACTTACCTTTGCCGCCAGAGCCAGCTTTATGAAATTGTCATAGAGCCTGAGTCCGTTCTCCCCGCTCCTTTCGGGGTGAAACTGGGTCGCTACCAGGTTCCCTCTGGCAATGGCACTGCATAGGCGAATGCCATATTCAGTCTCTCCAGCCACCAGAGATCTATCCTCTGGCTCTACATAATAGCTGTGAACGAAGTAGAAGTTGGCTTCGTCTGGTATCCCATCAAATACCGGATGAGAAATCGTCTGCCTTACCTGGTTCCATCCCATGTGGGGGATCTTTAACCCCGAAGGAAGCCGGTTCACTCGCCCGGGAATAATACCCAGACACTCATGCCCGCCACCTTCTTCAGTGCTGGTAAACAAAATCTGAAGCCCAACACAGACACCGAAGAAGGGACGACCTTCAGTGGCAAGCTGCCGAATCGGGTTAGCCAACTTCAATCGCTTGAGGTTAGCCATGGTATCACCGGCGGCACCAACACCCGGCAGGATGACGGCATCGGCATTGACCACCTCCCCGGGGTCGCTAGTTATCCTCGGCTGGTAACCTAGCTTGGCAATAGCATTAGCCACGCTACGCAAATTCCCGGCACCGTAATCAACGACTACGATCGCTTTGTTTCTATCCATTATCTATCTTGACTCCCGGTATCAATGGGTAAGACTTGTTGTCAACCCCTCAGGAACCTCATCAAATTCTTCAGGCACGTACTCCCGCATTTCCCCGCTAGCTTCCGCCACCTCGTCAGCCTTTGTCACCATGATTTTGAATGGCACTGGACCAATGAAGCTACAGCTTTTGGCCCGAACCGCGTCTCGTATGATATTTGCCATACGTTCTGCCTCCACCTTCGGGAAGTAGCGGCTAAGGGCAGGGCATACCTCCAGTGTTACCACGTACATTTGCTTTTCCATGTTTCGTACCTCCTTCACTTAAGTTGAATTATCAATTGTCGAACTATGACAGAGCACTAGCCTCACTCTCGACATATACCAGCGCCTCATTAGGACAATTAGTAACACACGCTGGTTCATCCTTTCCGCTGCAGAGGTCACATTTGACAATCATTCGCCGGTGCCGGTCCTGCCTGATAGCACCAAATGGACAAACCAATATACATGTCCAGCAACCAATACACCTCTCTTCATCCACAGTCACAACGCCGCTCCCCGCATCCCTGTGGAGTGCTCCGGTAAGGCAGGCATAAACGCATGGAGGTTCATCACAATGCTGGCAGCGGACCGAAAATGACACTGGTTTCCTTTCCTCAATTGACACACGTGGTAATGGTCGAGGAGACTCCCTCTTAAAAGTCTTGATTAAGTCCTTCGTTTGTGAGTGCTCAACCTGGCAATACACCTCGCAGAGATGACAGCCAATGCACACCTGTTCCTTAATATAAATTCTCTTCATATAGGCATACCCCTTTTCCCTTGCGGCTAGCGGTAAACGGTTGCCGTATACCACGCTACCACCTTTTTCCCTACTTGTCAAGTCCCTTCCCTATCTGAACCTAGGTGAATTTTAAACCTTTGAATAATAAAGGGACGTTTTGAGTAAGATGGCTTCTACGGAAGAATTTGGGACATAAATTGCCGCACCACTCCTGGCATACCGGTGAGGATACAAGACGAGTTGCTTCTTAAAAAAGGATGTTCTGTTCTACGCAAACCTAAAATCCACAAATCAGGACAGCTTAACCAGGATTGACAAAACAATTTAGCTACTGTAGAATATTAGGCAAAAGGTTGCCTATTACCTATGATTGGCTTTGAAACACAAGAGGTCGAGAGGAAGGAACTCTCTATCCTGAGAGTTCTGAGTGACTCCCGGGAACCACTCGGAGCCAGGGTTATTGCCCGCCGCTTAAAAGACCATGGCATTGAGCTGGGGGAAAGAGCAGTACGCTACCACCTCAAGCTGATGGATGAGCGGGGGCTAACTCGGACTGTGGGCAGGGATGGGAGACTAATCACCGACCCAGGTATTGACGAGCTAAGGAACGCCCTCGTCAGGGACAAGGTTGGCTTTGCCATCTCACGGATTGAGCTGCTCGCCTTTCGCACCACCTTCAACAGCAAGACACACACCGGCTCAATTCCAGCAAATGTTTCCTTCTTCTCCAGACAGAATTTTGACCGAGCACTCCAGGCCATGAAGCCAGCCTTCGCTGCCGGGCTTTGCGTCAGCGAGCTGGTGGCCGTAGCCAAGGAGGGTGAGCGCCTCGGGGAGATAGCTGTCCCCGATGGCAAGATAGGACTGGCCACCATCTGCAGTATTGTGATAAACGGTAGCCTGCTCAAGGCTGGGGTCCCGATAGACTCCAGATTTGGCGGCATTCTCCAGGTTAAAAACCACCAGCCACTTCGCTTTGTCGAGCTGATTCACTATGCCGGCTCCTCGCTTGACCCTTCCGAGGTATTCATCAGTGCCAGAATGACCTCGGTCAGAGAGGTGACAAGTACCGGCAACGGGAAAATACTGGCTAACTTCCGTGAGATACCCGCCCTCTGCCGCCCCACTGCCGAAGAGGTGATAGCCGAACTGAAGGAGGCCGGGCTGGGAGGGCTGCTCTTGATGGGGAATATCAGCGAACCAGTATGCGAAATCCCAGTGGAGCTTAATAGGCTGGGGATAATCCTCCTTGGGGGATTGAATCCCGTGGCTGCCGCCAAGGAAGCGGGCATAGAAGCTGAAAATCGTGCCATGAGCACCCTCATTGATTACCAGAACCTGACTAAGTTTTGGGAGCTTGCGAAATGAAATGGGTAAAGGTTATACCCTGCCTGGATGTTAAGGAGGGGAGGGTGGTCAAGGGGGTAAAGTTTGTTAACCTCCGGGACGCCCGTGACCCGGTGGAGGCAGCCCAAGCCTACTGCCGGGAGGGGGCTGACGAGCTTGTCTTCCTTGATATCTTCGCCACCGTAGAGAACAGAAAAACAAGGCTGGAATGGGTGAAAAGGGTCGTTGATGTGGTTACCATCCCCTTCGCCGTCGGTGGTGGCATCGGCAGCATTGAGGACATGGAGGCGCTAATTAAACTTGGCGTGGACAAGGTCTCAATAAACACCTCGGCAGTGAAAAAGCCGGGGCTTATCACGGAAGCAGCCAAAAAATTTGGCAGGGACAGGCTGGTGATTGCCATCGATGGCAGGAAGAACCCACCGGGGAGTAGTCTTCCCCGACTTGAGGTAGTCACCAAAAGCGGCACCGAGTCCACCGGCATGGACATTGTTGACTGGGCGAAGCGGGTGGAGGCACTGGGGGCAGGAGAGATATTGCTCACCAGCAAGGACGCTGACGGGACAAAGGAGGGTTATGACCTGGAGATGACCCGGGCGGTGGCGGAGGCGGTATCAATACCGGTTACTGCCTCCGGCGGGGCGGGTAAACTGGAGCACCTTTATCAGGCGGTAACCGTGGGTAAGGCGGCCGCGGTCTTAGCCGCTTCCATCTTCCACTTCGGTGAAATCTCTATCCCCGAAGCTAAAAGATATCTAAAAGAAAAGGGAATACCCGTAAAAGCATAAGAAGGAGGTAGTTTGATGTCTTTAAGTAAACCAAATGCCAGCGCAGCGACAAAAACTAAACACAGGGTTCAACCCGCACCCATCTCAGGGCTTTGTGTTACCTGCCTTGACGGGTGTCTTGGACTATGCGAGGTAGGTAAATCAGCCCTCAGGGGAAGGGAGATGCTCTACCCCCAGCCGTTCGGGAAGGTAACGGCTGGATCGGAAAAGGACTACCCTATAGACTATTCCCATTTCAATATTCAAGGCACATGTGTTGGCGCCGAGGGTATAGAAGCCGACCCAGATAAGGCACTCTTCACGAAGGTTGACATTTCCACCGAGGTGGGAGGAGAGCGAAAAATAAAGATGAAGGTCCCCTTCTTTACCGGTGCTCTAGGGTCAACAGAAATAGCCAGGATTAACTGGGATGGGGCAGCCATAGGCGCCGCCATCTGCGGCACTATTCTTATCTGTGGTGAGAATGTTTGCGGGATGGACTCTAACGCCGAGATAAAGAATGGGAAAATAGTTAGGTCTCCAGAATTAGAAAGAAGGGTGAAGACATTCAAGGATTGGTATCAGGGCTATGGCCTACTGATGGTTCAGGCTAATGTGGAAGACACCCGCCTCGGCGTCCCTGAATATGCCATTGATAAACTCGGGGTTGACGGGATAGAGCTCAAATGGGGACAGGGGGCGAAGGATATTGGTGGGGAGGTAAAACTCCCCTCAATAGAGAGAGCACAACAGCTAAAGAGCCGGGGTTATATCGTGATTCCCGACCCTGAGGATACCATAATTCAGGATGCCTTTAAGGTTGGGGAGATTACCGAATTTGAGCGCCATTCCCGCCTCGGTATGGTAGATGAGGAATCCTTCATTAACCAGGTGGAGAGGCTCAGAAATATAGGTGCTAAGTATGTTACCCTGAAGACAGGAGCCTACAGACCGGCTGACCTGGCACGGGCAGTGAAATACGCCTCAGAAGCCAAGATAGACCTGCTTACTGTTGATGGTGCCGGGGGTGGGACAGGGATGAGCCCGTGGCGGATGATGAACGAATGGGGGATACCTACGGTGTATATTGAATGTCTTCTCTATGAATACCTTTCCCGGCTAGATAAGAAGGGTGCCTTTATTCCCAGCTGCGCTATTGCCGGAGGCTTTGCCCTTGAGGACCAGATATTCAAGGCTATTGCCCTCGGTTCCCCCTACATAAAAGCGGTGTGCCTTGGTCGAGCTACCCTCACCGCAGCTACGGTGGGCAAGGCTAATGCGGAAAAGATTATGAAGGAGCATGGTGAGAGCAAAGAGTACGAGGAAGCCCTGATGCAAACCTTCGCCAATGTTGCTGAGTTAAAGAATAGATATGGGAAGAACTTCGAAAAAATCCCCCCATCTGCCATCGGTATGTATAACTACTACGCCCGCCTGACCACTGGCTTACAACAACTTATGGCTGGAGCCAGAAAATTCCGTTTAGACCTAATTGATAGAAATGACTTGACGTCTCTGACCAGAGAGGCAACGGAAATCTCAGGAATTCCCTATGTCATGGATGGTGATAGAGCGGAGGTAGACAGGATTTTGAGCTAGCTACAAAATCAGCATGGCGTCGCCGAAGCTATAGAAGTGGTACCCCTGAGCTACAGCTTCCTCATAGGCACGGAGAATAAAATCTTTACCAGCAAAGGCACAAACCAGCATCAGCACTGTTGACCGAGGTAGATGAAAGTTGGTTATCAGGCCATCAACCATGCGGAACTGGTATCCGGGTAAAACGAACAGGCTTACCCAGTCGTCAAACGGCTTCAGAATAGATGCTTTACTTGCCTGAGCCGCCGCCTCTATAAGTCTCACCGTGGTGGTGCCAACACAAATTACCCTCCGCCCCTCCGTCTTAGCCCGGGATAACTCAGTGGCAACCTCCTGGCTTAACCTGCCATATTCCCTATGGATAGGATGCTTAAGCGGGTCATCCTCCCTGACCGGACGAAAGGTATCAAGCCCGACATGGAGGGTAGTAAAAAGCAGGCGAACCCCGCTTCGCTCTATTTTGCTAAGCAGCTCTGGGGTAAAGTGCAATCCAGCAGTGGGTGCGGCGACACTACCGAGGATTCGAGCATAGACTGTCTGATAGCGCTCAGGGTCAGTCAAAGGAGTGTGGATGTACGGTGGTAGTGGAACCCTACCCAACTGCGGTAGTGGCGCTTCATCAGAGAAGCTTATCACCCTTATTCCACCCTCCCCCAACCCAGTTATTTCAGCCAGAACCCTAGCCTTATTTCCACCCTCAATCCCAACCTTAGTGCCAATAGCGACTCTTTTCGCCGGCTTCACCAGTGCCTCCCAGACAGCGGTGCCAAGGCGGTGGAGCAGCAGGAGCTCCACCCTGCCCCCGCTGCCAAGCTTCCTGCCGCTGAGTCGAGCCGGGATAACACGGCTATCGTTAAACACCAGGACGTCTCCAGCACGTAAATAATCAGTGATTTCAAAAAAGCGGTGGTGCTTTATTGAGCCATCGCTCCGCTCCAAGACCATAAGCCGGGAGTGGTCTCTTGGTTCAGCCGGGGTCTGAGCAATAAGCTCAGGGTGGAGGTGATAATCAAAATCGCTGGTTTTCATGCCGCTAAAGCTAGTATAGCAACGCCGAGATTGTCTAGCAACCCGTCCCTGTGATAAAATGGCTAGACTTTATGAAGCAAAAGGCTGATTGGGAACCAAGGCTGGCTGGCTTTCTCTGCAAGTGGTGCAGCTACGCCGGTGCTGATTTAGCCGGAACCAGCCGCAAGAAATATCCAGCCAACATAAGGATAATAAAGGTCCCCTGTTCCGGCAGGGTGGACCCGCTGTTTATCCTCAAGGCGTTACGCCTGGGTTTTGACGGCGTGGTCGTTTCCGGCTGTCACCCCGGCGACTGCCATTATCAAACGGGGAACTACCGTGCCCGAAGGAGGGTAGCCATAACCAAGAGGTTCCTTGAGTACCTAGGCGTTGAGCCCCAGAGGATTCAGGCAAGCTGGGTTTCAGCTTCAGAAGCAGGGAAATTCGCTGAGGTCGTCACCGAGGTAACCAGGGGGCTAAAAGAGGTCGGGCCTAACCAACTTTTCACTGAAAGACAGGGAGATGGAGCAAAGACTGAGAAGCAAGACTAGGGCGCTACTGGAGCAGGGCAAGGTCGACTGGATTATCGGCTTTGAACCGGGGAGCCTGAAGTTTACCACCACCCCCCTCATAACCAAGGATAAAAACGATACTGACCGCCTGGTAATTAATCCCTTTATCGTCAATAATCTAGCCAATTTCCTCACCCAGGTAAAAGGGCGAGTGGGCATCGTAGTTAAAGGCTGCGATAGCCGCTCCGTCGTCAGCCTGATACAGGATAACAAGGTAGCCAGAGAAGATTTGGTGATTCTGGGTATTCCCTGCACCGGGGTTATCGACCTCAGCAAGATAGAAAAGCTGGTGGGTAAAGATAGGGATGAGCTGAATGATATTGCCAGAGAAGGGGATAAAGTAATAATAAGGGTTAACGGCAAGAAAAAGGAGTTCCCCACCACCCAAACCCTGTTTGATAATTGTCTTGCCTGTGAACTGCCCACCCCCCAAGAATATGACATCCTTCTTGGTGAGCCAAGCTCTCCAATTGCCAATCCTGCGGCTCAAGAGGGGATTAAAAAGCTGAAGCAGATGACGCCGGAGCAGAGGTGGATATTCTGGGAAGGGGAATTAAGCCGCTGCATCCGCTGCTACGCCTGCCGAAATGTCTGTCCCGCCTGCTTCTGCCAGCGGTGCTTTGTTGAGGAGACCGAGCCGCAGTGGGTATTCCCGGCGCCACGGTGGCAGGACAACCTCATCTTCCAGATAACAAGGAATATCCATGTCGCCGGAAGGTGCACCGACTGCGGTGAGTGCGAGCGCGCCTGCCCGGTGAATATCCCACTAAGAAGCCTGACCAGGGAGATGTATGATATTGTGGGTGAGCTTTTCCAGTTCAAAGCCGGCATGGATAAGGATGCCCCACCACTAATGACCCACTACGAAGAGAAAGAGGCTGAAGACTTCTTCAGGTAAAAAGGCAAAGAATGACTAGCAAGAAGGTAACTAAAAGGGATGTTATAAAACTCCTCAATCAGTGGCGCCAGGAGTTTGCCGTATTCGTCCCGTCAATAGAAAGTGGTGTGGCCACAATGGCGAGGTGGGAGGGAAAAGATACCAGCTTTTTAGATTGGTACCGAAACACGGTTATCCCTCCCAAGGCTAATTTCCTTCCCCCCATGGAGGAGATGTTCCGCTTCCGGAAAGACAGGGAGGGCTATAATATAGAACTGCCGCCGGATGGGGAAAAGCAGTTAATCTTTGGCATACGCCCCTGTGATGCCAGAGCCCTGGCGATAATAGATGCTAATTTCAGGGACTTATACCAGGACCCGTACTACCTCTCTAGAAGGAATAGCGCGGTACTGGTCGGGCTGGGGTGCACTAACCCCCACGATAGCTGCTTCTGCACCTCCCTCGGTGTCAGCCCCGGCGAGTCAGCCGATGTTGACCTCATGCTCACCGATATCGGCGATGAGTTTCTGCTTGAACCAATTTCGGCAGCGGGCAAGGAGCTAATCGCCAGGAGCCGCGGCTTAAAAGAGGTAACTAAAGACGATGAAACCAGAGCTAAAGAAATCAAAGAGACATCCTATAACAAGGTCACCAGAAAGATAAACGCTGAGGGTATCGGTGCCAAGCTATTAGCCGGCTTTGATGACCAAGACTACTGGGAGAAGGTAGCCGCCAAGTGCATAAGCTGCGGCATCTGTACCCTGCTCTGCCCCACCTGCTATTGCTTTGATATCAATGATGAGCTAACCAAGCAGCAGGGAACTAGATTCCGGAGCTGGGATAGCTGCGCCTTCCCCATCTATACCAAGATGCCGATGGAGAACCCCAGGCAGGAGAAGTGGCGTCGGGTGAGACAGAAGGTATGTCATAAATTCGGGTTCTACCCGACGAACTTCAATGTCATTGCCTGCACCGGTTGCGGCAGGTGCATTCGCCTCTGCCCGGTGAACTGGGATATCACCCAGGTGCTGGAGAGCGTGCCATTAATAGAGACAAAAAGAGGCAAAGCCTCAAATACATTATAGGGAGTTTAAGAGGGACTTTGTCCCTCTTCAGAAAAAATCTTCCCCTTCCCCTTGACAAGGGGAAGGGGATACAGGGGATGGGGTTCTAAAAATGACGACCACCAATATTAGACCAAGCAAATTCCTAGCCCAGGATAATGTCTATCTACCACATATAGCAGTAATAGAGAGGATAATTGAAGAAACTCCGGGCATCAGAACCCTCCATTTCAACTTCAAGGACGGGAAGCTGAAGAAGGAGTTCAGCTTTGAGTCAGGGCAGTTCGGCGAATACTCTATCTTCGGCATCGGCGAAGCTCCCTTCTGTATCTCCTCCAGCCCCACCCGCCGCCACCACCTCGAGTTTACCGCCCAGCGGGTGGGCAGGGTAACCAACGCCCTGCACCGCCTCGGTGTCGGCGCCGAGATTGGCTTCAGGGGACCTTACGGCAACAGCTTCCCCCTTGATTTCCTAAAGGATAAAAACCTGGTCTTTGTCGGCGGCGGCATCGGACTGGCGCCGCTACGGTCTCTCATCTGGAATGTCATAGATAATAGGGATAAATATAAAAATATAGCTCTTGTCTACGGCGCTCGCAGCCCCGCCGACCTGTGCTTCAAGTATGACCTGGATGCCTGGGGTAAGGACAAAACGATAAAATTTGTAACTACCGTTGATAGGGGGGACGCAAGCTGGACAGGAAGAGTAGGCGTAGTGCCAAAGATACTGGAGGAGGTAGCTCCCTCAGCCAAAAACGCCGTGGCTATTGTTTGCGGGCCACCAATTATGATTCGGTTTACCTTCCCCGTGCTGGAAAAGTTGGGCTTTACCCCGGAGCAGATGCTCACCACCCTGGAGAAGCGGATGAAGTGCGGCATCGGTAAGTGCGGGCGGTGCAATATCGGGAATATTTATGTCTGCCGCGATGGGCCGGTTTTCAGCTACGAGCAGATTAAGAGCTTCGTCTCCAGCGAGTATTAAGCCAGCGCCCCCTCCATCTCAGCCACGATTTGCTCATTGGTGAAATGGTCAAGGCTTACCGCATGGCTGAAGCAGGCGGCAATACAGGCGCCGCAAGCCTTGCACAGCGTCTCATTGACCCGGCATACCCCCTTCTCAGCATCAAAGTCAATGGCGTTATAGGGGCAAACAAGCCGGCAGACCTGGCAGCCACTACAGATTCTCTCATCAACAACTGCAGTGGCAGCCTCAATCTCCACCTTCCCCTTACTAATCATCGCCATGACCTCAGCGGCAGCGGCTGAAGCCTGAGCCACGGTATCCGGTATATCCTTGGGACCCTGACAGCAGCCAGCAAGGAATATGCCATCGGTCATAGTCGCTACCGGCTCCAGCTTGGGGTGTCTCTCCAGGAAGAAGCCATCGGCGCTGCGGCTGATATTGAATAAACGGGCAACAGCCTCGGCGTCTGGCTGCGGCTCAAGGGCACAACTGAGAACAACCATATCCACCGGCAATCGCCGTTGCCGTCCGATGAGGGTATCCTCAAACTGGACAACGAGCTTGCCTTTTTCTTCAGGGGTCTCAGCGACATTAGTTATCTCAGCGGGGCGACCCCGCAGGAAAACCGTCCCCTCCTTAAGAACCCGGTTATAGAATTCCTCATAGCCCTTGCCGAAACTCCGTATATCAATGTAAAACTCGTAGACCTCGGCATCGGTATGCTCCTTTATCAGGTGGGCAAACTTCATGGAATGCATGCAGCAGACGCGGGAGCAGTACTCGTGGTACTTCTCGTCCCGGCTGCCGACGCAGTGGATAATGCCAATCCTCTTCGGCGCTGAGCCATCCTTGAGCACGATATTGCCCTCGGTGGGTCCTGAGGAATTGACCATGCGCTCAAACTCAAGGCTGGTGATAACATTATCCAGCCTCTTATAGCCGTAGCTATAGATTGGGGTGGGGTCAAACAGGTTAAAGCCGGTGGCTAGAATTACGGAGCCAACCTCAACCTCAATTAATTTATCCTCCTGCTTAAAATCTATCGCCTTCGCCTCGCAGAACTTCTCGCAGGCGCGGCACTTACCGGTCAAGAAATAGGCACAGTGCTCCTTGTCAATGACCGGTATATTGGGCACCGCCTGGGGGAAGGGGGTATAGATAGCCTTCCTCTTGCTCAAGCCGACCTCAAACTCGCTATCCACCTTCCAGGGGCACTTGGTCTGGCACAAGCCACAGCCGGTGCACTTGTCTTCGTCTATGTAACGCGCCTTTTTCCTGATTCTGACCTTGAAATTGCCGATATACCCGGAGACCTCCTCTATTTCACTGTAGGTCAACAGCTCAATATAGGGGTGGGAGCCCACCTGCGTCATCTTGGGGGTAAGGATACACGCTGAACAATCCAGGGTGGGGAAGGTCTTGTCCAGCTGAGCCATATGCCCCCCAATGCTGGGTGTTCTCTCCACCAGATAAACCTTGTGCCCGGAGTCGGCAATCTTAAGCGCCGCCTGAATTCCAGCAATGCCACCACCCACCACCAGGGTGTTTGGATTAATTGAAACCTCCCTCGTCTCCAGTGGCTGATGATAATAAACCCGCCTCACTGCGGCGCTGACCAACGCCTTGGCTTTGTCGGTAGCTTCTTCCTTATCCTCAGTCACCCAGGAGCAGTGCTCGCGAATATTTGCCATCTCAAAAAGATAAGGATTTACCCCCGCCTCCTGGCAGACACGGCGGAAGGTAGGCTCATGCATTGTCGGTGAGCAGGAGGCAACCACTACCCGGTTAAGCCCCAGCTCCCTGATATCCTTCTTAATCATCTCCTGACCCGGGTCAGAGCACATAAACTTATAGTCGCGGGCGACGACTACCCCTTCCAGACCCTGGGCAAAGCGGACAACCTCTTCGGTATCAACCGTGCCGGCGATATTGCTGCCGCAATGACAGACGTAAACACCGATTCTAGGCTCCATTCTAACCTCCGTTTTACTGACAAAATACTACTATAAAACTACCTCCGCAGCAAGTGTGTTCAAAGCTGCCTCTATTTCCCAATCAAGACCACTGCCTACTCTTACCATCAACATTGACCCGATATAGGCTTAACCTTATAATGAAGCAGAGTTACATTACCAGTAGATTCCACTACTTAGCTTTCTATCCAGAGATAGTGTATGCTCGTTCCACTATAAAATCGGGGGATGAAAACGAATGACCGAAGATGTATATAGACGATTAGTGTATCATCTCTCTACTTTAGGGCTCGGATGCCCGGTCAGAGAGGATTTACTGGACATACTGAAGGAGAATTTTACCCCAGAGGAGGCCGAGGTTGCCTTGAGCCTACCAACCAAGGTAGCGCCACTTCAACCGGTGGGGATTGATGAGATTGCCAGCAAAGCCAGCCTTCCCAAGGCGGAATTGACCGACATACTGGAGAGACTTTCACAGCGAGGGCTACTGTTCTCTGGTAAGACTAAAGACGGTGAGAAGGGGTATGCGTTACAGCAGGTCGGTTACGGGTTCCCCCAAACCTTTTTCTGGAAAGGGGAAGATACACCACATGCGAGGAACATGGCTAACCTTGTTGCCAAATATTTTAACCGCCAAGTAACAAGGGAAGCCTACGCCGGCTCAGAGACCAAACCATACCGATACATTCCGGTAGGAAAATCGATTAACCCTGATATGCAGGCAGTCTATCCCTACCATATGATGGAAACGGTCATTCAGCAAGCTAAGGTCTTTGCTGTAGCCCATTGCCCCTGTCGTATGGCTATGCGCTTGCGGGGGAAAGGCTGTGACCACCCCACCGAGGTATGCCTAAAATTCGATGATATGGCTCAGTATTTAATTGAGCAGGGATTAGCCAGAGAAATCACCAGAGAGGAAGCGCTAGGCATAGTCAAAAAGAGTGAAGAGGCCGGTCTGGTTCACTTTGTTGACAATGCTATGGGAGATATAAAACACAACTGCAATTGTTGTGGTTGTGCCTGCTGGAACGTGGGTAACTTCAAGAGGAGAAAGATACCAAGAGACCTCCTCATGGCTACATATTTCATCAGGTATACCGATGAGGAGGAGTGCATCGGTTGTGGTGACTGTGTCGAAGTCTGCCCGGTCGAGGCCTTAACGATGAATAATGAACTCCCTGCCGTTGATGAAGATTGGTGCATTGGCTGTGGCGTTTGTGTTGCCCAATGCCCTAGCGGGGCAGCGAAACTGAAATTAAGACCGGACAGAAAAGATAGAAAGCCAGCAGCTAGTTTTAAGGAACTACAGGAACAGATTTTGCAGGAGAAAGGACTCAGATGAGGATACTGGTAACCAATGACGACGGGATATTTGCTGATGGGCTATGGACACTGGTTGGGGAGCTAAAAAGCATCGCCGATATAGTGGTGGTAGCCCCGGATAGGGAGATGAGCGCCATAGGCACCGCGGTTAGTCTACACCAACCAGTAAGGGCAAGGGAGACGATGCCTCTGATAGTCGGGGTAAAAACCTATGCCGTAGAGGGCACGCCGGCTGATAGTGTTATTCTGGCTTTAGGCAAGCTGGTTAAAGACAGGGTAGATTTAGTCATTTCCGGCATAAACCGGGGAGCAAACCTGGGTGATGATGTGCTAATCTCGGGGACGGTGGGGGCTGCCCTACAAGCCAGTCTGTATGGTTTCCCTGCCCTTGCCATGTCGCTAGCGCTGGGGGATAACCTCAACTTTGGTGACGCGGCTAAATTTGCCGCCTTACTAGCCAGGAAGTTCGGTTCGGGCGCTTTGCCGGCCAACATTTGCCTCAATGTTAACCTACCCAACCTGCCCCGGGAAAAAATCAGGGGGGTAAGGATTACCCATCCGGCAACCAAAAGCCATACTGATACTGTTGAGGAAAGATATGATAACGGGCGCCAGTATTACTGGTTTGTTCGCCAGAAGACGAATAAGCCGATAGATGAAAGGACAGATACCTGGGCAATAGACCAGGGCAATATCTCAATCTCGCCACTGCTCACCAGAGAGGCTAGTAAGCCTTCACCCCCTATCCCCGATAGCCTTTGTTCTGACCTCTTTCGCCAGCTTCAACAAGGGGTATAGGCTCGGCGGTTAGGTTCTACCAAACTCCTTTTTTAGCTGCCCTGAGCTCAGGTGAATCATCGTTGGTCTGCCATGGGGACAGGTATGAGGGGTGGCTGACTGTTCCAGTTGCCGCACTAACTCCCGCATCTCAGCATCGGTTAATGCCTGCCCCGCCCTAACTGCGCTGTGGCAAGCCATAGACCTGGTTACACCCTCCACCCAATCCCTCCTATCTCTCCCGGATAAAGAGTCCAGCAATTCTTTTAGCATCCCCGCCCAATCTTTGTCATAAACCAGGGCCGGCACCGCCCGGACGAGGAAGGTTCTATCACCAAAAGGCTCAATGGAGAAGCCAAATTCAGCCAAGCCCTCATAGTGTGCCCTCAATACTGCCTCTTGTCTGGGGCTAACCTCAAGCGTCATTGGCTCAAGCAATCCCTGAACCTCTATCTCCTTTTGTGACCTCTGATGTTCAATCCTTTCAAAAAGGACTCGCTCATGAGCCGCATGCTGGTCAATAAGATATAGCCCATCAGGACCCTCAGCTATGATATAAGTATTGTCTAGCTGACCCATTACCCGCAACACAGGCAGAGACAAGGCTGGGGTCGGTGGAGAAGGTGGCGGGCTCCAGCCAGTATCAGCAATTGGGGTTAATATCGCCTGTCTCGGCGGTGAAGGGAATATAGTTTGCTTAGCCACCGCCTCAACCTCAGGTACGGTAATTTGCCCCACCAAAGCGTGACGAACTGCCCGATGAACAGCGCTAAAGATGGCGTGTTCACTACGGAACCTCACCTCGCTCTTGGTCGGGTGAATATTGACATCCACCTCTTCAGGCGGTAGCAAGATATTGATGACAGCAGCCGGATGCTTTCCTGGCATCAAAAGCCCGTGATAAGCCTCCTCCACCGCCCGAGCCAGCAGCCGACTAGTTACCCAGCGCCGGTTGACAAAGAGGCTGAGGTAGCCCCGCCCCGAGCGGCTCACTTTGGGCAAACCGACCATGCCCGTTACCTGGGGTGATAAGACAGTGGTGTCTTTTACCTCAACCATATTCTTGGCTACCTCAACCCCATAGACCTCAATTATGCTGTCTATCAGCCGACCGCTCCCTGACGTCCTTAGTGCCGCCCTCCCATCAATGAACAGAGAAAACTTTACCTCGGGGAAGGCAAGGGCATATTGACTCACCACATTAGCGACATGGCTATTTTCCGTAGCCACCGACTTGAGAAACTTCAATCTTGCTGGCACCTTGCGGAACAGATTTCGCACTATAACCGTAGTCCCTTGAGACCGCCCCTGGCTTCGGCGAGTGGCAATAGCACCGTCCCTCAAGCTGAGGTAGGTGCCAACCCTATCGCCGGCGGCGCAGGCGACCATGTCCACCTGAGCGACGGCGGCGATGCTGGGCAGTGCCTCCCCACGAAAACCAAGGCTTGAGATAGACTCCAGGTCCTTAAGACTAGCTACCTTACTGGTGGCATAGCGGTCGAAGGCAAGCCCCACCTCCACCGAGGGAATCCCACAGCCATTATCAGTTACTCTGATTAGGCCCACCCCACCACCCCCGACTTCAACCGAAATCTGGTTTGCACCAGCGTCAAGGGAATTCTCCACCAGCTCTTTTACCACCGAGGCTGGCCTTTCCACCACCTCCCCAGCAGCAATCTGGGCGACTACTTGAGGGTCTAAGACTCTGATGGGCATAGTTACCCCACCTTCTCCAGCTTAGCCAAGCTCAGTAACAGTTTCTTTATTCCCACCCCGCTAGTGAAGGCAACTATAACCTCTTTATCGTCCTTTACCGGCTGGCAGCTCACCACCACCCCCTCGCCAAACTGGGCATGGCGGACATGGTCGCCAGCCTTGAATTCGGGTAGACCGGGGCTAGAAACAGGCGTCCTATTCCAGGAATAGAGCGCCGGCATTATCTGGCGTTCTTCCCCCTGCCACAAGTAGCTAGGAGCAATGAGGTGCTGCGGTATATCCTTCAAGAAGCGAGATGGCTTATTTACTGTGCTACTCCCCATAAGGCTGCGACGGAAGGCGTAAACCAGATACACCCTTTGCTTAGCCCTGGTTATCCCCACATAGCATAGCCGCCTCTCCTCCTCCAGTTGGTCCGGCTCGTCAAGGGACTTAAAGTGCGGTAAGATGCCATCCTCCACGCCAACAATAAATACCACCGGGAATTCCAGACCCTTAGCCTGGTGTAGAGTGACCAGGGTTACTGCATCCACCGTGTCATCAAGCCCATCAACATCAGATACCAGGGTTACCCCCTCCAGAAAGGAGGTTAACCCCTCCCCCGGTTTCACTTCACGGTAGTCCCCGGCTACAGTGCGCAGCTCCAGGATATTTTCCCAGCGCTCATCTCCATTCTCACCGCTAAATATATATTCCTTATAGCCAGTTTTTTTCACCACCAAATCGAATAAATCACGCAGGCTCAGCTCACGGCTGCGGCGGGTAAACTCCTGCATCAGGCTCAGAAAAGCCGCCAGCGATTTTCTGATACGAGGGCTGAATGGAGATTGGTGCGCTTCACTTTCTTTAGTCATGAGCTTTAATGCCTCATATAGAGAGACATTTTGAGACTTCGCCCAGCTAGAAAGCTGGCTCAGGCTAACCTGCCCGATACCCCGCCCTGGGACATTGATGATTCTCTGAAGGCTAACGTTATCATGAGGGTTCTGGATAACCCTGAGGTAAGCGATAATATCCTTTATCTCTCGCCGCTCATAAAAGCGAGTGGCAGCTACCAGCTTATAGGGAGTACCATAGCGAATAAACGCCTCCTCAAGGGCTCTTGACTGGGCATTGGTCCGATACATTACCGCACAGTCCACTAGCCTAGCCCTTCCCTCCCCCACCAGACGCTCAATCTCACTGACAACAAACTGGGCTTCATCCTGTTCAGTATAGGTCTCAACCACATTAATTAGCTCACCCAGTTCATTATTCGTCCACAGCGCCTTGGGTTTGCGTTGCTGATTGGCTGAGATGACGCCAGAGGCTATTTCCAGAATCCTCTTGGTCGAGCGGTAGTTCTGCTCCAGCAATACCAGTTTCGCCTCGGGAAAGTCTTTCTCAAAGCTAAGGATATTGCGCAGGTCGGCAGACCTCCATGAGTAAATAGACTGGTCAGGGTCACCAACCACACATATATTGCGTCTTTCCCCACCCAGCTGCCTTATCAGTTCATACTGGACTAAATTAGTATCCTGAAACTCGTCCACCAGGATATGCAGGTACCGAGACTGGTATTTAGCCAAGGTCTCAGCACTGTTTCGGAACAACTGCACCGCTTTCATTAGCAGGTCATCAAAGTCAAGAGCACTACTCTCCTCCAGCAGCTGCTGGTAGTGCTCATAGACCCGCCCCGCCACCTCCTCAAAATAGCTACGGGTACGCTTTATATAGTCTTGTGGGGTTAGCATGCGGCTTTTAGCCGCGGTAATGGCTGAAGCGATAGCCCGGGGGACATATTGCTTGGGGTCAAGCCCTATCCCCTGGATTGACTGCTTGAGCAGGCTGAGCTGGTCTTCCTCATCATAGATTACAAACCTGGGGTCAATACCCATGGTTTTGCCGTCCCGACGCAGTATTCGGGCGCAGATGGCATGAAAGGTGCCAATGGTCAAATCACCCACTGAACTGCCGATAAGTCGGTGGAGCCTCTCCTCCATCTCTCTGGCGGCTTTATTGGTGAAGGTGACCGCCATAATCCGGTGGGGGCTAATCCGGCAGACCGTGATAAGATAAGCCACCCGGTGGGCGATGACCCTGGTCTTGCCGCTACCCGGACCAGCCAAGATGAGCACCGGACCATTAATTAACTCTACCGCTTCCCTCTGCGCCGGGTTAAGCTCAGCCAAGATATCCATTTAGTTCATTATAGCATTGGCAACGGATGGGTGAAAATCTTTGATTTTTCAAGGAACCCGCTTTAGCTTTATGTAGTAACCCCATCCCCCTTTATCCCCCTTCCCCTGAGGGGAAGGGGGAAGTAGTTTTTAAGAGGGGGGCTTCGCCCCCCTCTTTTTTATTTCTCCCCCTCTCCTTCCAGGAGAGGGGGATTAAGGGGGTGAGGTGCAGAGCTGTTGACAGGTAAGATTAAAAATTGTATAATATATGCGGATATGTGCATATATTATTACAAATAAGGGGAAGGCTATGCAAGACTTAATCAAAGCAACCAAGGCTCTCTCCGATGAGACCAGGCTCAGAATCTTAAATATTCTCCTGGAGAGAGAATGCTGTGTCTGCGAGGTGATGCAAGCTCTGGACATATCCCAGTCCCGGGCTTCACGCAATCTTGGTTTTCTTCAGGACGCTGGTTTTTTAAAGGCGAGGCGAGACGGCGTGTGGATAGTCTATTCTGTGAACTGGCAGACAGCAAATCGCTACGCTGCCTCACTGGCCAAGCTGGTGAGGAATTCCTCGGTCGGTGAGGAGATTCTAGCCCGGGATAGAGAGAGACTAAAGCACACAAAACGTATCGGACCAGCAGCGCTAAGGAAATCTGAAGATAGACCGAGAAAGGAGTAAAGAAAGATAATGAGTCTTCTGGAATTAGCCATACTTTTTGTCATTGGAATACTGGCTGGCGGCTTAGGTGGCCTGATAGGTATTGGCGGCTGTGTCCTCATGATGCCAGCCATCCGCTTCGGTTTTAACTTCTCACCCACCTTAGCCGTTGGCACAACCTTAGCCGCAGTGGTTTTTACCGCTGCCTCTGGAGCCATACAGCACTGGCGGCTGGGCAATGTAGATTGGAAGTCGGTCAAATATATTGCTCCGGCGGGCGTGGCAGGAGTCCTGGCTGGTTCTGCCCTTTTTTATTACATCTCTACGTATGGTGATGTAATTGATTTGATTGTTGGCTTGGCTTTCATCTTGGCTGCAGTCAGGATGCTTTATGAAGGCATATTTCAGAGGAAGGCACCTGAGGTTGCTGGCAACAAGATTTTAGCCAGTAACGGAACTAAAGCCGGGATAGGCGGTGGCGTTGGCTTTCTAACCGGGATAATTGGTCTTGGCGGCGGTTATGTCCTGGTGCCAAGCTTCATTTATATTGCCCGCTCGCCATTGAGGATTGCCATTGGCTCATCTTTAGCATCTTTTCTCTGGTTTGCCCTTGTAGGCGCAATCGTCAAAATATATCAGGGTTTCACCGATATTCCCGTTGCTGTAGCCTTAGGACTTGGGGCTGCCGGCGGTGCCATTATTGGCGCCAGATTAGTGGCTCGTTTCAAACCGGCTACCCTGAAAGCAGTGTTTGGCATTATATTTCTTTATGTTTCCTTGAAGTATATATTGCTCTATTTCGGAATTCATATATAAATCACGCCTGAAGAGAAAAGGGCAATGCTTGAAATCAGAAGGACAGCCATCGGTCTTGACGAAAAAGAACTTCTTGAGCTAGAGAGAGTTATTACTGACGCTGATGAGAAAGAAGCACTTAGATTTCTAAAGAAGATAATCTATGATAAGGTAACGAAGTCACAGCGTCACTGTGAGGTGTACTATGCTCGAGATTAAAAAAACAGCTATTGCCTTTGATGAGAATGAGCTTCTCGAGTTGGAGAGAGTCATCACTGACAATGATGAGAAGGGGGCACTCAGCTTCTTAAGAAAAGCGGTTTACAATAAAATAGCTCATTCTCAACACGGGAGGCTGAAATCACATCTGGATACAAGCGATAGCCCAGTAGAAAGGTTTATAAAAGGGTAACTATGAGTGAACCAAGTGGTGTAGTCGGCAGGCTTTCAGTACTGGACAGGTTTCTTACCCTCTGGATATTTCTGGCGATGGGCTGGGGTATTTTATCCCTCAAGTAGCCAGCCTCATCGGCTTCTTCCAGGTAGATACCACCTCTATCCCCATTGCTATAGGGCTCATCCTGATGATGTACCCGCCACTGGCCAAAGTGAGATACGAGGAGATGGGGCCGGTGTTCCGCAACTGGCGGGTGCTTGGACTGTCTCTGGTACAAAACTATGTTATCGGCCCGGTGCTCATGTTCTTATTAGCCATCCTCTTCCTCGGTTTTTTATGGCCCTACCCTGACTACATGGTAGGCTTGATTCTAATCGGGCTGGCACGCTGCATCGCTATGGTTATCGTCTGGAATGAGCTGGCAAAGGGAGACAGAGAATACGCCGCCGGTCTGCTAGCACTAAACTCCATCTTCCAGATAGTCTTCTACTCGGTCTATGCCTATATCTTCATCACCATACTGCCCCGGTGGTTCGGTCTGGAGGGCTCGGTGGTGCAGGTCACCATCGGTCAGATAGCCCAGAGCGTGTTTATCTACCTCGGTATTCCCTTCTTCGGCGGCATGATTACGCGCTTTACCCTTATCAGGGCAAAGGGACATGCGTGGTACGAGAGCAAATTCATCCCCAAGATAAGTCCCATCACACTGGCAGCGCTCCTCTTCACCATCGTGGTAATGTTCTCTTTAAAGGGTGAACTTATCGTGCAAATACCACTGGATGTGGTTCGGATTGCCGTTCCCCTGCTAATCTACTTCGTGGTTATGTTTTTGGTCTCCTTCTACATGGGTAAGAAAGTGGGTGCTGACTATCCCAAGACAGCCGCCATCGCCTTCACTGCCGCTAGCAACAATTTTGAGCTGGCTATAGCAGTAGCGGTGGCAGTATTTGGCATTGGCTCGGGGCAAGCCTTCGCCACCGTCATCGGACCACTGGTTGAGGTGCCAGTGCTCATCAGCCTAGTAAATGTAGCCCTCTACTTCCGTCGTAAGTACTTTCACCAAGAATTACAGCGATAATGCTAGACCCCATCCCCCTTTATCCCCCTTCCCCTCTAGGGGAAGGGGGAAATAGTTTTAAGAGGGGGGCTTCGCCCCCCTCTTTTTATTCCTCCCCCTCTCCTTATGAAGGAGAGGGGGACAAAGGGGGTAAGGTGCAGAAATTATAGAAAACACAGGAAACCACCTATTGACAAAGTGCGCTACTTGATTTATGTTTTGAGTTAAGTCAATGGTAGGGAGGTAACAAACTATGAAGAGCAATTTTATTAAGTACGTGGCACTGGCTCTGGTCTTGCTCACACTTATTGCAGTCGGGGCTTGTAGGCCAGCGCCCGCACAACCTTGGCCACATGAAAACCCTTTGGTCTCTCCATCAGGGTTTGCAGTCGTATCCCTAGATATTACACCACCAGAGGTCACTGCCGGGGAAACAGTTGCCATTACCGCGGTGGTGGAAAATATTGGTGGCAGCGAAGGCACTTACACCGCAGTCCTGACTGTGGATGGAGCCACCGTAGAGACAAAAGAGGTTGCGCTAGCAGCAGGGACATCAAAAACGGTAAGCTTCTCATTGGTGAAAGATAAACCTGGCACTTACCAAGTTGGCATTGGCGGACTAACCTCAAGCCTAAAAGTAATAGAAGAAAAACCTTTGGTCTTGTTTGATGAGTCGCACGGAGTCGGTAAAATTCAAGTCGGGCCGTCTGCGGTATCAATGACTGTAGATGATGGTTACCGATCCTTGGCAAGCCTTCTCAGCAATAACGGTTTCGACGTAAAACCCTTGAGCAAGGGGCCAATAACGGAAGAAATATTGTCCAATGCTTCGGTGTTCCTTCTACATGCATATGCATTTACTACGAGTCCGCTACTTCAGTCTGAGATTGAAAGTATTGAGAAATTCGTTAACCGAGGGGGAGGACTATTGCTGCTTGGGGAGTCAGGGTATATGCAAGACAATGCCCTTGCTGGGAAATTCGGCATAAGTCTGCTTCCATTCGTGGTTTGTGACCCTACCGATTCTACGCACGTCCAGCCATTTCACCTGAAAGTGCATAACTTTGCATCCCACGAGATAACAAATAGTATCTCTGGTTTTCAGCTGGACTGGGGACAGCCATTGACAGTCCACCCACCGGCTTTTCCACTAGCCTTTGGAGACGAAGACTGCTGGACAGAAAACGACTACAATGGTGTCAAGAACGAAGGTGAGTATTCAGGGGAGATAATAGTGGCAGCCGCTTCAACCTATGGAAATGGCAGAGTCGTGGTTGTAGGCGACAGCAGTGCATTCGCAAACCTCGACCCGATAAACTATGTCGGCTTACTGGAATATGATACCAGGCGGTTTGCTCTTAACATATTTGCATGGCTCAGCCAAAGGCCCCCCCAAAGTTAAGCCTAGATTATTTGGTGCAGGTCGGCAAGCCTCCAGGAGTAAATCGACTGGTCGGGGTCGCCAAGATACAGGCTGAGTGGGGCTATATGGGTAGTGGTGAGCTTTCCTGGATTGCAGACAAGAGTAAGGTCAACTTTATGATACGGGTCGTAGGCGTGGGCATGATGTCAGAGAGCTAATAACCATAGAAGGCATACCTAGCCTTGATAGACATAGAGGGGCTCATTATCAGTGATGAGCCTTCCCTGCCGTGATAGTTCCTCCCGCAGGTGCTTAGGTAAAGAGAAAATCCCTTGGTGGGTCAGCCCATCGTAGAATCTGAGGTGGCCAAGCTGCCGGGCTGAAATCCTCCCATCCACCTCGACAGGTGACAGCAGAACCGGGTTGAGATTTAGCGATGCCAGGCAGAACCCCCACGGACCGCCAAAACAGGGAACATCCGTCTGGTAAGAAGAGACTATAGGAAAAACGCTTTTCAGCGTCTTATTGACTGAAGCAAGATTTAATAGCTCGGTCAGAGCCGCCGACCCGGCTTGAACACTTATAATTCCATTAGCCGTAAGCCTGTCCCTGACCAGATAATAAAATTCCACGGTATAAAGCAGATAAGCCGGACCCTCCTCTATCGGGTCAGGCAGGTCAATAATGATTATGTCAAATAATTCCCTACTCCTAGCCAGATATTCTCTAGCGTCGGTATGCAGTAGTTCGGTTCGCTTATCCTTAAACGAGCCCCGGCTATAATTGGGGAGAAATTTTTGGCATAGAGCCACCACCTCCTCATCAATATCAACCATCACCACCCTTTTTACTGTTTTATGGGACAATACCTCCCTTAGGGTAGCTCCCTCACCACCCCCAGCAATAAACACGGTCTCCGGGTGGGGATGGGTGAGCATTGCCGGCTGAACCAGAGCCTCGTGATAGATAAACTCATCCGCCTCACTGGATTGGATCTTGCCATCCAGCACCAAGCATTTACCGAAACTACCACAACGGATAATTTCAGCCATTTGGAACTTGGTCTGCCCGCTATACAGCACCTCTTCGATGCTGTGGAGCTGAATCAAATTCCGGCTTACCCTATCGCAAAACCATTTATCAGGGTCTATATCCATAACCTTCGTCTCAAACCACCCTAGGTATCCAAAATGCCTCTCCGCATCTCTATTATAGAGTGGTCTTTACTGCCAAGCTTTCTCACTATTATCTCTGCTGCCTTCTCCGGTCGGACGGAGTTACCACAGGTGAAAATATCAGCGGCGGCATAGCCATATTCTGGCCAGGTATGAATAACCAGGTGAGATTCGGCAATCATCACCACCCCGCTTACCCCCTGGGGTTTGAACTGATGGAAGGACTCCCCTAATATTGTTGCCCCAGCCTCAACGGCTGCCGCCAGCAGAGCCTCTCTGAGAAAGCCTACATCGTTTAACACCTCCTTATCGCAGCCCTTCAGCTCCAAGAGTAAATGTTTCCCTAGTGCCTTCAATCACCTGCCCTCCTTGGAAGATTTTCTCCGTGCCCAATCTCTAAGCCAAACCAGGCACAAAGCTGATTTTATAACAATATGCCTACTTTTATCAATACCTTAATAAGAGATTATTTTGAAACCCATCCCCCTGACCCCCTTCCCTTAATAAGGGAAGGGGGAGTGTAAGTAAGAGAGGGGGCTTCGCCCCCTCTCTAAATCTCTCCCCATTGTAACCAAAGAGACTTGGCTCTTCTCAAGGAATATCCTTCCTCCTCCTTTGAAGGGCACACCCCAACTAAATCGGGTGTTTAAGAGGGGCGTTAGCCCCTCTTAAGAAACTATCTTCCCCTTCCCCTTGCTAAGGGGAAGGGGATAAAGGGGATAGGGTCAATAATTAATCCGCCATGAGTTCAGCCGGCTAAACCCAGCCCCCTATATAAAGCTTGAAAGTTGAACTGCTGCTCCATAATTTCACCAAGCCTTGACAGCTTCTTTTCCTGGTTAAATCTGGTCTTGCCTAGAGCCAGCTCAATGCTATTCACCGTAGAAACAGTATCACCCTTGGTCAAAATAATAGGAATCCCTCTATCCTCGGCTCTTCGGAGCACAGTATGGATTGGCGGCACACCACTGACAACAAGGCATTTGGTTGAGGTCTCCAGAGCTGCCAGTTGCATATCGGGGCGCTCGCCCCTGACCACCACTGCCTTATTGGCTTTACGACCAAAATAGTCCAGACCCGAGTCAACGGTCATTGCCCCAAGCATAAAGTCCTCCACTAGCTCTGACGATTTCTCAGCGCAGTTTAATATCTCTCCCCCAATATGCTCCGCCAGCTCCCCTACCGTCAAACTGATTAGGACTCTATCCTCGGGAAGCACCCCTAAAATATCTACCCCCGATAACTGGTTATACAAATGCTCCACCCGGCTTCTCGGCACCTTATTCACTACTACACCAAGTAAATTTTCCCCAAAATCCTTATAATTATCAATAGACATTGCCTTAGATAACTCCTCAGAATAAGGCTCAACAATAATCACCCTGGCATCCAGTGCCTCAACTACCTGGCGAGAAGCCTCAATCGGCTTGCCACCTGGTCTTTGCCGCCATACCCCCTCAACAATAACCACGTCCTTGCCCCTAGAAACCTTGGCATAGGCTTGCTTTATTTTACTGGTCAGATTCCCGTCCCTACCGATAACCGGGCAAAGGCTGTTTATAGGCTCCTTCAAAGCCAAAATATGCTTCATAAATTGGGCGTCACTGTCAATAGCTTCTGGACTTTTAATTTCAGAGACAATCAGCTTGAAAAAGCCAACCCTTCTGCCATCGCCCTGCAGATGCCTGCCCAGCCCAGCACAAACCGCCGTCTTACCGGCACCGGCTTGGGGAGAGGTAACATACAAGGCTGCCAAGTTGCACCTCCGGCTACATTTTAGAAATACCAGCCTATTATAACTGCTCGCATTTCATTGGTAAAGAAAGCCGTAGATATAGTTGTTTAGCACCCCATCCCCCTTTGTCCCCCTTCCCCTGGAGGGGAAGGGGGAATTAGTTTTAAGGGGGGGCTTCGCCCCCTCCCTAAAACCTCTTCCCTTTAAAGGAGACTAACTTAACGGGCGTCTAAGAGGGGCGTCAGCCCCTCTTTTTTATTCTTCCCCCTCTCCTTTTCAAGGAGAGGGGGACTAAGGGGGTGAGGTTAATAAACAGTCTCAGAGATGAATGTTGTATAATTGAGTATAAAGCTGGAATATTCACGAGGAGGTCAAAGAAATGGACACCTTTTGTTACGTGTTTAGTGATTGTATTTGGTTGCCATTATTGGAATTGTTTATCTTCTTTGTGTTCCTTCGCTCTATCTTATATGACATTGGTGCTAAAATGAGAGAGGGCGGTACAGGTGCCCAGATTAAAAGGGGTGAAAAAAGCTGGTCAATATTATTACCATTTTGGGCCTTATCTGTTATCATCATTGAGATTATTCTTTCTTCTGATTTAATATCTAACTACAAAATTATAATAGGTCTATTCAATGTTGGCGTTCTTGCCTACCTAAATCTGTGTAGTGTTCATTTTCAAAATAAGATTATTGGATGGTCACAAAAACTCCGAAATAGGGAGCAACAAATATGAATCAATTCCCGGATTTGGCTGGTTAGCGTATAATAGACTAACTGAGGGGGTACAAACATGGCTAAAAACGATAAATTTAAAGAGGAGCTAGCTGAGAATAGACACAATGAGCTAATGGTATTGATGTTGGGTTCGTTTGGGCTTGCGGGTCTAGCGGTAGCAATTGCATATGCGGCAGGGAAAGAATGGACGGTATCCCTACCATTCTACGTTGTCATTGCAATTGGTTATTTGGTGGCATATTTTTCCATTAGCCGTAACCGACGAATAAGAAAAACCAAAATTAAGCGATTAGACAAGTAATAAGTTGCTAATTCAAAGTTTAGAAACTGCTACCAACGCCAGCCAAAAGAACCTCTAGCTACAAAACCTTGCAATTGCCAGAAAAAAGTGGTATAATATTAATTTAATAGAATAAAGAAGAACCTTTAAGCCGGTCCGGCGAGGCTGGCAAGGGAATAACAGAAGTCAGGGTGCAAGACCTCTTGCCAGCTTTGGTAAGAGGTTATTTTTATGCCAACAAAAGTCATAATGACCGAGGAAGACATCAAGCGAACCCTGGCTCGAATCGCCCACGAGCTCATTGAGCGAAATGAGTTCATTGAAGACCTGATACTGGTTGGAGTGCATACCCGCGGTGTGCCCCTGGCAAAGCGCCTTGCCGCCAACATAGAGAGTTTTGGCGGGGTCAAGATACCGGTGGGCACTCTAGACATCAGCCTTTATCGTGACGACCTATCGTCACTAGAGCTAAAGCCCCTAGTCAAACTCACCGACATTCCGGCCACTATTGACGGCAAATCCATAGTGTTAGTTGACGATGTTCTATATACCGGGCGCAGTACCCGTGCCGCCATGGATGCCCTCACTGACCTAGGACGACCCCGGTTAATTCAGCTCGCCGTGCTTGTTGACCGCGGTCACCGCGAGCTACCAATCCGGGCTGACTATGTCGGCAAGAACATCCCCAGTTCCAAACATGAGGAGATAAAGGTTAAATTAAAGGAAACCGACGGTGTAGATGAGGTAGCCATTATCCCTACGCCAGTAGCTAAGGAGGGGCGATGAGGACAACGCAAGTTAAGCCTAAGGTGCCCGAGACGACACCAGTTTGGCGACACCACCACATCCTTGACATTGATGACTTCACTGGTGAGGAAGTAGAACTCGTCTTCCACACCACCAAGGCGATGAAGGAGATTCTATCCCGACCGATTAAACGGGTGCCAACGCTCCGGGGCAAGACCATTGTCACCCTATTTTATGAGCCTAGCACCCGCACCCGATTATCCTTTGAGCTTGCCGCCAAGAACCTGAGCGCTGATGTAGTTAACCTGAACGCCTCAGTCAGTAGTGTTGCCAAGGGAGAATCCCTGGTTGATACCCTCGGCACATTACAGGCGCTGGGGGCGGATATTGTCGTAATGCGCCATCCCCACTCCGGCGCCCCTTATATCGCCACCAGATATATAGAGGCAAGCATAGTCAATGCCGGCGATGGCTGGCATGCCCACCCCACCCAAGCCCTCCTTGACCTCTACACCCTCTACGAGCACAAGCAAAACTTGAAGGGACTCAAGGCGGTCATTATCGGCGATATTATGCACAGCCGGGTGGCTCGCTCCAATATCTGGGGTCTAACCACCATGGGAATAGAGGTTACACTGTGTTGCCCCCCTACCCTTCTACCCATCGGTTTAGGTGAGGAGCAACTACCTCCGGTCAACATTGAGCCCAACATTGAGCTTGCCTTAGAGGGAGCCGATATGGTAATGACCCTGCGCCTGCAGCTGGAAAGGCAAAGGAGCGGACTACTGCCCAGCATCCGGGAGTATATCAACTTGTACCAGCTCACCGAGGCAAGGCTAGCCAAGGCTAAGCCAGACGCTCTTGTTTTTCACCCCGGTCCGATAAATGAAGGGGTTGAGATTTCCCCGGCGGTGGCTCATGGTCCTCAATCAGTCATCAATGAGCAGGTAGCAAACGGGGTCGCGGTGCGCATGGCTTTACTTTATCTCCTCACCGGGAGCCAAAAATGACGAAGTCATTGCTTATTCAAGGTGGACAGATAATTGACCCCAGCCAGGGGATAGATGCCACTGGTAGCCTGCTTATCACCGAAGGCAAAATCTCATGGCTGGGCAAGGAAGAGGAAACCCCACCCCAGCCCGATTACGACATCCTCTACGCCAAAGGGCTAATTGTCTGCCCCGGATTTATTGACCTCCACTGTCATCTCAGACAGCCCGGCGATGAGGAGAAAGAGACCATTGCCACCGGAACCAGAGCCGCAGCCAGAGGCGGCTTTACCACCATCGGCTGCATGCCCAACACCAATCCACCGCTGGATAACCAGACTGCTGTTGAGTTTATAAAGTCAAAGTCAGCCTCGGAGGGAGTAGTTCGCGTCCTCCCCATAGGCTGTATCTCCAAGGGGAGGAAGGGGGAGGAGCTAGCCGAGATGGGTGAACTGGCCTTATGCGGGGTGGTTGCCTTTAGTGATGATGGCGAACCAGCGCTAAACTCACACCTGATGCGCCAAGCGCTGGACTACAGCCGTGCCTTTGACCTGCCAGTCATTGACCACTGCGAAGATAAAGCCCTCACCGAGGGCGGGCAGATGAATGAGGGCATAATATCAACCAGGCTCGGTCTGCGCGGGATACCAAGTGCCGCTGAAGAGATTATGGTGGCTCGCGACCTGGCTCTGGCGCAACTGACCGGCGGTCGGCTACACATTGCTCATGTTACCACCGAGGGCTCGGTTGACCTCATTCGCCGGGCCAAAGACAAGGGCATCAAGGTTACCGCCGAGGTTACCCCCCACCACCTGACCCTGACCGAGGAAAGGGTTATTGGCTATGATACCAACGCCAAGGTAAACCCACCGCTTAGAACCAAACGGGACATCAAAGCCCTAATCCAAGGGCTTAACGATAATACCATTGATATTATTGCCACCGACCATGCCCCCCACACCGAAGCTGATAAGCTCTGCGAGTTTGACCTTGCCCCATTTGGCATCAGTGGCTTTGAAACCGCCCTGGGCAGCCTTATGAGCCTAGTGCACGATGGGGAGATAAGCCTGGTTACCCTCATCGCCAAGCTTACCCATGAACCAGCTAGGATTATTAGTAATAAGTATGCCAAGCTGGGGACTCTGGCTATTGGCGTCCCAGCCGATGTCACTATCTTTGACCCCAATCTTGAGTGGGTGGTAGAACCTAAGGCTTTTGCCTCAAAGGGCAAAAATACCCCCCTAACTGGCGAGAGACTTAAAGGCAGGGTAATGGCAACCATATTCCAGGGAAATCTAGTCTATAAAGACGACTCTATTACCATAAAGGAGAGCTAAAGAGAGACAAAGCCTCTAAAAATATCATAGGGAGTTTTAGAGGGGCAAACTTAATACGGGGAGAGCCTGAGAGGGACGAAGTCCCTCTTCAATAAATTCTTCCCCCTCTCCTTTGAAGGAGAGGGGGATACAGGGGGTGAGGTTACCATATCAAATAGGGGTTCCCTGAAAAATCACAGATTTTTTAGGGTAAAGAGGGGGTGAGGTAGATAACCAATAAAAGGGCAATCCTGGTCTTAGAAGATGGCTCGGTCTATGAAGGCTACTCCTTTGGTGCCGAGGCTGACGCCTTTGGCGAGGTAGTGTTCAACACCAGCATGGTGGGCTACCAGGAGATGCTCACCGACCCCTCCTACGCCGGGCAGATTGTAGTCCCTACCTACCCCCTCATTGGCAACTATGGCATTAATGAGCACGATTTTGAATCAGACAGGATACAGGTAAGTGGCTTTGTGGTAAGGGAGCAGTGCCTTGAGCCCAACCACTACCTTAGCATAAAGACCCTTCATCAATATCTAGCCGAATCTGCCGTCCCGGGGATAAGTGGTGTTGATACCCGAGCTATTACCCGCAAACTCCGCTCCGCCGGGGTAATGATGGGCATGCTCACCAGTGATAAAACCCCCCAACAAGCTCTGGAACAGATAAAGAATTTGCCCGATTATGGCTCAATTGATTATGTAAAGCAAGTAACCACCACCGCTCCATATGAGTGGGAGCCGACTGGCTCGGCACCAATACACCATATAGTCGTCCTGGACTGCGGCTTAAAATATAGCATACTGCATATGCTGAGGGGTTTGGGCTGCACGGTGACGGTAGTCCCCTGTACCTACTCCGCCAGGAAAATCCTTGCCCTTAAACCAGATGGCATTCTCCTCTCCCCCGGCCCCGGCAATCCCGAGCTACTTGATTACATCGTGGACACAGTTAAGAAGCTTATTGGCAAAAAGCCGATTATGGGCATTTGCCTGGGCAATCAGCTTATTGCCAGAGCCTTTGGTGCCAAGACCTTCAAGCTGAAGTTTGGGCACCGTGGGGCTAACCACCCCGTCCGCGACCTCGCCACCGGTAAGGTCTACATCACCGCGCAAAATCACGGCTATGCCGTTGACCCCGATAGTCTTAAGGATAGGCTGGAGGTTACCCATATAAATCTGAACGATGGCACGGTGGAGGGCTTGCGCCATAAAGAGCTGCCCATCTTCTGCATCCAGTATCACTCCGAAGCCTCCCCCGGCCCCTGGGACAGCACCTATTTGTTTAAAGAGTTTGTGGAGATGGTAAAGGGGGATAAACCTAATGCAGGTTGAGGTGGTTTACCAAACGGTATTTGGAGAGATTAACAACCTATCCCCCTCATGCTAAGAATACATCTCCCTATTATGGAGAGGGGGATTAAGGGGGTGAAGTAGATGGATAAGCTAAGTGATTTAAAACAGTTTTACGAAAAAATAATTGAATATAAGAAACTGTTACAGCGGTGGTATAAAAGCTGGTCCCTTTCTGATGAGTTAAGAGAAAATCTTCAAAGTGTAAGAACGGAACTCCAACGAGGCTATGCACGATTGGAAAATACAATAACACAGTACGGTGGAACAGATTCCGAGCAGAAAACGTTTCACACTGCTTTTGCCTCTCTCACCAGCGATGAAATCGAGGGAAGGCTAAATACGCTCAACAAGGTAATTACAATGGTTAATAACGCAATTGGCAGATTGGAATCCTTTGAACTATCTAAAACTGAAAGCAAGACCAATCTCAGCACACCACAAAAAATAGCCCTTCATCTTTTTGACGCAATGAAACTCCACCCCAAAGTTGTTGAAGCAAGCAAGTCTTGCTTTATTACCACTAACTATCGTGAGGCTATTCTCAATACTTTCATCAGCTTAACAGATTACATTAAAGAGATATCAGGGCTTGACCTAGACGGCGATGATTTAATGAATAATGTATTTTCACTCAATTATGATAAAGAACAGAGAAAGATAATCAAATATCCGATAATATGTATTAATGAATTAAAAAACAGAACCGACCGCGACGAACAGCTTGGCTTTATGTTTCTGTGTAAAGGCGCAGCAGCTTTTATTAGAAACCCAAAAGCACATAAGCTAATAGTACAAACAAATCCCTTACATACTCTAGAGTATTTGGCTTTCGCCAGTTCGTTATTTAGACAACTTGATAAAAGAATACAACCCCAACATAAGGAGTAAAGTTTGAAACCATCTAAAGTCTTAATTATCGGCTCAGGACCGATAATAATCGGGCAGGCGGCGGAGTTTGACTACGCCGGCACTCAGGCGTGCAAGGCGATGCGGGAGGAGGGGGTAACCTCGGTGCTGGTCAACTCCAACCCCGCCACCATTATGACCGATGAGGGCATCGCCGACATCATCTATATTGAGCCGCTGACGGTGGAGATGGTAGGGCGCATTATTGAGCGGGAGCGCCCCGATGGACTGCTGCCCACCCTTGGCGGTCAGACCGGGCTTAATCTGGCAGTAGACCTGGCTGACGCCGGCGTTTTAGACAAATACAATGTAAGGTCTCTAGGCACCCCAATTCAGACAATAAGAAACGCCGAAGACCGGGAGTTATTCAAGCAGCTAATAACCAGCATTGGCGAGCCAGTGCCGGCGAGCGCCACCGTAACCAGCCTCAAGGAAGCGAGAAAAGTAGCCAAAGAAATAGGCTTGCCGGTAATAATCCGCCCCGCCTACACCCTCGGCGGGTCAGGGGGTGGAATGGCAAATACCTGGCAGGAACTGGATAGCGTGGTAACGGTCGGGCTGGCAACTAGCCCCATCCACCAGGTGCTGGTGGAAAAGTCGGTGGCGGGGTGGAAGGAAATAGAGTATGAGGTAATGCGAGACGCCGCCGATAACTGCATCACTGTCTGCAACATGGAAAACATCGACCCGATGGGGATACACACCGGCGATAGCATTGTCGTTGCTCCCAGCCAGACGCTGACCAACAAGGAATACCAGATGCTGAGGACGGCCAGCCTCAAGATTATCCGCGCCCTCGGTATTGAAGGCGGCTGTAATATCCAGTTTGCCCTCGACCCCAAAAGCGATGATTACTATGTAATTGAGGTTAACCCCAGAGTCAGCCGAAGCTCAGCCCTGGCCAGTAAGGCTACCGGCTATCCCATTGCCCGGGTGGCGGCTAAGATAGCCGTTGGCAAGAGGCTGGATGAAATCCCCAACCAGATAACGGGCAAGACGATGGCTTCCTTTGAGCCGGCGCTTGACTATCTGGTGGTCAAGATTCCCCGCTGGCCGTTTGACAAGTTCGCCTCCGGCGACAGGGTCATCGGCACCCAGATGAAAGCCACCGGCGAGGTAATGGCAATTGACCGGTGCTTTGAAGCCGCCTTGCAGAAGGCAATACGCTCCCTAGAGTTTAGCCGAAGGTCGCTTCTCTGGGAAGACCCGAGCTGGAAGGTGGGGGAAAGTATTGACTCCTACCCCCTCCACCCCAGCGACCTGAGGTTATGGGCATTAATGGCAGCACTAAGACGGGGGATAACCCCTGAAGCGCTTTCCGAGCGCACCAGGATTGACCTGTGGTTCACCACCAAGCTCAAGAATATTATAGATATGGAAAAGAGGCTCCTTTCGCAAACGCTGGCTCCGGAGCTCATGTGGCAGGCAAAGCGGCTGGGCTTTTCCGATGAGCAGATTGGGACTTTGGCTGACCGACTCCCCGAGCAGGTAAGGCAACTGCGCCACGACTGGAATATCCGCCCCGTCTATAAGATGGTGGATACCTGCGCCGCTGAGTTTGACGCCGCCACCCCCTATTTCTATAGCACCTATGACCTTGAGAACGAGGCTGAGCCGCTTAAGGGAAATAAAGCCGTGGTTATCGGCAGTGGTCCCATCCGCATCGGGCAGGGGATTGAATTTGACTACTGTAGTGTTCACTCAGCCTGGGCACTGCAGGAATCCGGCTATAAAGCCATTATGGTAAACTCAAACCCGGAAACAGTTTCCACCGATTTTGACACCAGCGACCGCCTTTACTTTGAAGCCCTGGATGAGGAGAGCCTGCGCGATATTCTGGAAAACGAGTACGGAAACGGCGCTGCTCCACCCTCAATAGTCCAGTTTGGCGGTCAGACAGCGATAAACCTGGCTGAACCACTATCCCGCAGCGGGATGCCCCTCCTTGGCTCCAGCGCCGAAGCCATTGACCTGGCTGAGGACAGGCGCCGATTTGAGCAATTCCTCAGTGAGTTAGGCATCCCCCAGCCGCCGGGAGCCGGAGTAACCTCTGCCGATGAAGCGCTCAACGTGGCTGAGCTTATTGGCTATCCAGTCCTGGTCCGCCCCAGCTATGTCCTCGGCGGCAGAGCTATGGAAATAGTTCACAACCCAAGCGAGCTAAGCCGCTTGGTGAAACTGGCTATAGAGTTGGATACCAAGCACCCCATCCTCATCGATAAGTACCTGGAGGGTAAAGAGGTAGAGGTTGACGCCATCGCCGATGGAACAGACGTCCTGATTCCAGGAATAATGGAGCATATTGAGCGGGCGGGGGTCCATAGCGGAGATTCAATGGCGGTCTATCCCGCGATAAACTTAAATGAAACCGAGGTAAAAACTATCGTTGAGTATACCGTCAGGATAGGGCTGGGACTCAAAATTAAGGGCTTAATGAACATCCAGTTCGTTATTATGCCCGGCAGCGATACTAAAGGTTCATCAGTTTATGTATTAGAGCTAAACCCTCGGGCTAGCCGCACCATCCCGTTTATCTCCAAGGTTACCGGCGTGCCAATGGTTAAAGTAGCAACCAAGGTCATGTTAGGCAAGACTCTTAAGGAGCAGGGTTATAGCACCGGGCTACGAGAGAAGCAAAAACTAGTCGGGATTAAAGCCCCGGTTTTCTCTATGTCAAAGCTGGCTGGCGTTGACACCTACCTTGGACCAGAGATGAAGTCCACCGGGGAGGTAATGGGGATTGACTATACCTATGATGCTGCCTTAGCCAAGGCGCTTCAAGCCGCTGGACTAATGCTTCTGCCCCAGGGGGCAATACTCTTCAGCATCGCCGAGAGGGATAAGCCTGAAGCACTACCCCTAATCAAGAAGTTCTCAGAGATAGGCTATAAGCTCTATGCCACTGAAGGCACGGCAAAGATGATTGAGTCAGTTGGACTCCCGGTAACAATGATAACCAAGAAGTTGAGCGAGGGACACCCCAACGTCATTGACATTATCAATGACAATACAGTGAGTGGCATCGTCAACACCATCACCGGGGGTCGCATTCCACTAAAAGACGGCTTCCGAATCCGTCGGGCTGCTGCTGAGAGGCGCATCCCGTGCTTTACCTCCCTTGATACCATCCAAGCTGCCTTGAAGGTACTCCTTAGCGGGAGCCACATTTATAGCGTTAAGCCACTGCCGGAGTATCGAGAAAGGAACTCGCTTGAGACAAGCTAAAGCCACAATTATCTCCAATAATGAAGTCATCCCTAGAGCCTACCTTATCTGGCTTGATTCCCCCCAGATAGCCTCTCAAGCCCAGCCGGGGCAATTTGTCATGGTTCACTGCGGAGAAGATACCTTACTGCGCCGCCCCCTGAGTATTCACCAAGCAGACAGGGGAAAAATGGCTCTGTTGCTCACCATAGTCGGTAAGGGCACGCACTGGCTATCGCAACGTAAGACAGGAGAGAGCGTAGATATCTTGGGGCCGCTAGGCAATAGCTACTCAATTTATCCAGATTCCAAAAACCTGCTGCTGGTGGCTGGTGGCATTGGCATCGCCCCCTTCGTCTTCCTGGCACAAAAAGCCCTAAAACCGGGGTGCTCGGTAACGCTGCTCCTGGGAGCGCAAACCAAGAGCCAGCTCTACCCCAAAAACCCTCTGCCCCCTGAGGTCAAGCTTATCACCGCTACTGAGGATGGAACTACAGGCAAAAGGGGCGTGGTAACTGACCTTCTGCCCGATTTTATTAGCTGGGCAGACCAGGTTTTTGCTTGTGGGCCTATCTCAATGTACCAGACCATGGCTGCCCAGAACCTGGTGAAAACAAAGCCAGTTCAGATTTCACTGGAGGTGAGGATGGGGTGTGGGCTCGGCGTCTGCTACGGGTGCACAATAAAGACAAGGAGCGGACTAAAACAGGTATGTAAGGACGGACCGATATTCAATCTGGATGATATCCTCTGGGAAGAACTAAACTTTATCTGAGGTGCCGTTAATAAGGAAAGCCCCTGTTTAAGGGTAACCCTATCCCCTTTATCCCCTTCCCCTTGACAAGGGGAAGGGGATAAAGGGGATAAGTAAGGAGCAAAGCAAAATGAAACAAAGGGAGTCCAAGAGGGACTTCGTCCCTCTTTCCAAAAAACTTCCCCCTCTCCTTTGAAGTCGAAGACTCTTTGAGGAGAGGGGGATTAAGGGGGTGAGGTTAATAAAAACTAAAAAGCGGGTTCCCAGGAAAATCAAGGATTTTTCTGGGTGCTTAAAGGGGGTGAGGTAGCCATATGGTAGTCACTAAAAGGGTTGGTCTCCAGAGTAAGGGGAATTGCGATATTATTGATATTACTCACGAGGTAGAACAGCAGCTAGCTGAGACGGATATAACCAGTGGCATAGTTACCCTATTTATCTCCGGCTCAACCGCCGGGATTTCAACTATTGAATTTGAATCTGGCTTACTCTCTGATTTCCAGGGTATGTGGGAGCGAAATATTCCCCGAGACATCCCGTATAAGCATGACCGCGCCTGGGGAGAGGGCAATGGATATTCCCATGTCCGAGCCTCGCTTCTGGGTGCCTCACTGGTAATCCCGTTCAGCGATAAGAAGCTGGCTTTGGGCACCTGGCAGCAAATAGTGCTGGTAGATTTTGACAATAGACCAAGGTCAAGGCAAATCGTAGTGCAAATTATAGGTGAGTAGAGTGCTTTGACAGTGGTTTAAGCCAGGGCTTATAATATCTTGTCAATAGAAAGGTGGTATAGGATGGCAAACCAGATAGGTAAGAGATACCGCTGTGCCAAGTGTGGCGCTGAGTTTATCGTTACCAGGGGGGGTGAAGGCACAATCTGCTGCTGCGGTCAACCCATGGAGATGAAGAAATAATGCCAAGTCAACTAGGTAAAAGATATCGCTGTGCTAAGTGTGGTAGTGAAATACTCTGCACTAAAGCCGGGGAGGGCACACCTACCTGCTGCGGTCAGGAGATGGGAGTCCAGGAGCCCAGACCAATCCCGTCTTCGGATTAACGGCTATTTACCCTGAAGCAGAGAGAAAAATTCAGCCCTGGTTTCTGCCCGGTAGCGAAAGGTGCCCCTGAGGGCTGAGGTAACAATAGCGCTCCCCGGCTTCTTAATGCCACGCATAATCATACACAGGTGCTCAGCCTGGACAATTACCCCCACACCGTCAGGCTTGAGCCCATCAAAGATAGCATCGGCAATCTGGGTGGTCATCCTCTCCTGAATCTGGGGGCGCTTGGCAAAGATTTCCACCACCCGAGCTAGCTTGCTCCCCCCAACAACACGCCCGCTGGCATTAGGAATATAACCTACATGAACCACCCCGTAAAATGGCAAAAGGTGATGCTCACACATAGAATAAAAGGGTATATCCCTGAGGATTACCATTTCGCGGTGCCCCTCCTCAAAACCTACCATCAACTCCTGCCTGGGGTCCATATTAAGTCCGGCAAAGAGTTCAGCATACATCTCAGCCACGCGACTAGGAGTGTCCTTCAACCCCTCCCTTTCTGGGTTTTCCCCGATAGCCTTAATGATGGAAACTACTGCCGTCTTAATCCCGGTTTCATCAATCACTCTAGTCCTCCTTTAACCCTTACCATAGACCTCGCGGTCTAAATACTTTATCGCCTCGCTGGATGCAGTAAGATAGCGCTCACTGCCCAGATAAAGGGTAGGGCTAACCTTAGCCAAGTCCAACGTTTCCTCGGGGCTAAAGGCTTCCTTCAGTAAATGAACCGCCACAATCTCCCCCACCACCAATTGATGGTCGCCGTAGCCTCGGTCATCAACCAGCCGGCACTCATAGGCGGCGTAGGCAGCCTTCAGGATTGGCACCTGTGTCTTTACCGGCTTGTCCCTGGCAATATTAAACTGGCGAAACTTGTCTATCTCCCAACCGCTGCTGCCACCTACCGAGGCAACCAGCTCTGCCTCATCAAAGGGCAAAAAGTTAACCCCAAACTCCTTACTATCAACAATAAGCTTATAGGTAAACCTCTTAGGAGAGATAGCTATTCCGTAGAGAGGCGGAACAAACGAGATACTGGTATGCCAAGCTACCGCCATGGCATTCTCCCTGCCTTTAGCCTGAGCCGTGACTATAGTCGCTACCCTTGGGTAATGGTGATAATATGCCCCTATGTCTTCATTAACTACCTTATCTATGGCTCCCTCCTTTAGCCCAGACCCAGAGCCTTCTCCACCGCAGCTAAATCAGCCGGGAGCTCAAGAAATGGCTCAGCATCCTTTACTGCGGTCTCGGTATCCTTGAGTCCGGTGCCGGTTACCACGCAGACTACCCTACTTCGGGAGAAGTCCGTCTTCCGGGAAAGCTTGATAAGCCCGGCTAGGGAAGCGGCTGATGCTGGCTCGCCAAAGACACCCGCCTTGGTTGCCATAAGTTTCTGGGCGGCTAGAATCTCGTCATCACTGACCATATCAATAACGCCGCCGGACTCATCCCTGGCTCTGACTGCCTTCTGCCAGCTAGCCGGGTTGCCTATCCTTATTGCTGAGGCGATAGTCTCAGGCTTGTCAATAGCATACCCGCGGACGATGGGGGCAGCCCCCTCTGCCTGAAAACCCATGAGCTTGGGCTTTACCTTCGCCTTACCCGCTTTATGGTATTCCACAAAGCCCTTCCAGTAGGCAGTAATATTACCGGCATTGCCTACGGGAATAAAAAGATAATCTGGGGCATCACCCAGACTATCAATAATCTCAAAGGCGGCAGTCTTCTGCCCCTCTATCCGGTGGGGGTTAAGTGAGTTCACCAGAGTAATCGGATGCCTTTGGGTCAGCCCTCGCACTATTTTCAAAGCTTGGTCGAAGTTTCCATCAATAGCCACTATCCTAGCCCTATAGACAATAGCCTGAGCCATCTTACCCAGGGCAATCTTCCCTTGGGGGACAACGATAATAGCACTAAGCCCACAATAGGCGGCATAGGCTGCGGCTGAGGCGCTGGTATTACCGGTGGAGGCGCACATTATCGCCCGGCTGTCGGCTTCTATTGCCCTAGCCACAGCCACAACCATGCCCCTATCCTTAAACGAACCGGTAGGATTACACCCCTCCAGCTTCAGGTATAGCTCACCACAGCCAGTTTCCGTCTCAAGAGCATTGCACCTGACCAGAGGGGTATCCCCCTCGCCCAGGGTGAAGAGGGGCGTTTTAGAGGTGAGAGGGAGAAAGTCCCTGTATCTAAATAGAACGCCAGCCTTCATTTTCAATCGTCCTCTTTGACTCTCCTTAATCCAAGACCGAACTCTAGTACTGTCTTTGTACCCTCTAATTGCTCTACTATATCATCCCTAACAAAACCGAGTCGTTCCACTAGCGAAGTGACTGCGCATTGGCTAAACTCTTGCCACCACCAGGCACATTGTTCCTCGATACATTCTTCCTTTAATAGTGAACACACTGCCATTTTTCACCTCACCCCCTGACCCCCTCTCCTTCAAAGGAGAGGGGGAAGATTTTTCTGAAGAGGGACTTCGTCCCTCTTAAACTCCCTATATTTTGCTCCCTCACTTCTCCTAAGGGTGGGGGCTTAGTTCCCCTTCCACTTAAGGGCGGCGGGTGGGAATAGATATAAAACGGGCGGGGCGTTCCCTTAAGCCTCAACCCGAATGAAATTACTTATCGCCTTAACCACAGCCAAGTGTTCAAGCTCAGCAAGAGCCTGCTGCATTGCCGCTTCCTTAGCTGGGTGGGTCATAATGACAATCTCCGCCGTCTGCGCCACGCTATCCGCCGCCTTCTGAATAACTGAGGAAATACTAATCAGATGCTCACCAAGAACCTTAGCTACCTGAGCCAAGACCCCCGGTTGGTCAGCAACATTTAGCCTCAGGTAGTATCTGGTCTCAAGCTCAGCCATCGGTTTAATTTTTTTACCTGGTTCAAGCCGCCACCTAGCCCGGCTCACCCCACCGCTAAGAATATCCTGGGCGGCTGATACCAAATCAGCTATAACTGCGCTGCTCGTAGGCAAGGCACCAGCCCCCTCACCATAGAAAAGAACCTTGCCCACCAGGTCACCCTCAACCAGAATAGCGTTATAGACACCATCAACCTTAGCCAGGAGGGATTCCTCGGGGATAAAAACAGGGTGAACTCGCACCTCAATCAAGTTATCACCCTGTTTACCTATAGCCAGTAGCTTTATGGCATAGCCCAGCTCCCGAGCATATTTGAAGTCACAACTATCCATTCGCGAAATGCCTTCACAATGGATGTCCTGGGGCTGAACCTGATAATGAAAGGCTAAAGAGGCAAGGATAGCCAGTTTATAGGTAGCATCTATCCCGTCTATATCATTCCTTGGGTCAGCCTCAGCGTAGCCTAACTCTTGGGCTCTCTTAAGCGCTGAAGGGAAATCAGTGCCCTCTCTCGCCATCCGGGTAAGAATATAATTGGTCGTCCCATTTATTATGGCATAAATACCGCTTATCTTATTGGCTACCAGGTCATGCTGAAACGGGGAAATTAAAGGGATGCCACCGCCAACACTAGCCTCATAGTGCACTCCTACCCCATACCGCTGAGCTAGAGCAAATAGCTCCACCCCATGCTTAGCGATGACCTCCTTATTTGAGGTAACCACATGCCTACCACCAGTTATCGCCCGTTTCAAATAATCCACGGCTGGCATCTCACCCCCGATAGCCTCAACGACAATATCTATATCAGGCTCAGCAAAGAACTCATCGCCATCGGTGGTAAAAAGCTTGAGACCTATCTCTTTTGCCAGTGGCTTGGCTAAGTCTGACTCTAAGACCTTCACCTTTCTCAGGACAAGAGGACAACCTACCTGCTCAGCTAAGACCTCTGCCTTCTGCGCCAGAACCCTGGCTACCCCACCACCAACAACTCCAAACCCCATTAACCCCACCCCAATGCTCTTTTTCTTCACTGCCTTAACCTCCCGATTTGATTCTAGCCCCCAACAGCATGCCAAATTGCCCACTGCTTCTTCTCATCATCCAGGTAGCTCTTGACCTTGTTCTCAGGGTCATTAATTAACCCTTCAACCCACTTATTTAAAGCATCAGCCTTCAGCAAATCCCTGTCCTCCTTTTCAATCTGCCTATTATTATCTACCTCGGCAACCTTCACCAACCAATAGCCCCCCTTAGTGCTCACCGTATCATCACGTATTGGCTGGCTTAACACATTAAGCTCAGACTTAAAAGCAAACTCATTAAACGCTGAACTCATCGTATCTTGAGACGACACCGTAAAATCCCCACCTTTTTCTTTAGACGCATCGTGCTGAGAGAGCTCCTTAGCCAAGGTGGCAAAGTCCTCACCAGCCTCTAGCCTAGCTCTGACCTCACTTGCCTCCTGCTCACTACCCAGAAGCATTACCTTAACGTAGGCTTCCCCTGCTGCTTCATCACGGTCTAATACCTTAATCAACCAGTAGCCTACCGATTTGGTTTTGGTCTCATCAAGAATTGGCTGGCTTAACACCCCAGCTTCACAGTTGAAGGCGTATTCATCAACCATGTTGGTTTCTAACAGCAGCAGCAACACCCCTTTAGGTCGCCAACCGAGATCGCCCTTCTTTGCTTTACAAATGGAATCCAGGGAAAGCTCGCCAGCCAGCTCAGCGAAATCCTCACCCGCCTCAAGCCTGGCTCTAACCTCATTTGCCTGGCTCCCACTCTCAAGGAGCATCGCCAAGATGTGCCTCTGCTCAGCGTAGGTTGGCACCTTATGCTCAAAATAGTCATCACCCAGCCTGTCCACCAGCATCTGTATTCTAACCACATCCCGATAGTCTTTACTCAGTGGCGGGTTATAACTCTTGAGCTCCTTATTAACCTCGTTATCGCTAACACTTATACCCAATTTCATAGTCTTCTGCCTTATCAGCTCATTGCGCTCAATAACCGTGACCACATCATCAGCTACATAATACATTTGCTCCAGAGACACGCCAGCCCCATAGTACTTGAGCATCTTTATATAGTAATCCATATTAAACTTAGCATCATTTACCTCAATCACAGTTTCACGCAGTGGTTTATACTCAGGGATATACCACTGATTGTAAACCCCACTTCCGACAACGCCTAACACAGCAACAATAATCAATATTCCTGAGCCGAGGATAATACGTTGTCTCTTCTTTTGCTGCTGCCACCGGGAAAGCTGGCGCTTAGTCGGTTCACGTTTGGGTTTCTCCGCCTTCTTTTTCGCCAAATCCAAGCCTCCGATAATTAATGCCCTATATTTATAACCTAAAAGCGCAATGTTTTCAAATATGCTCAGGGAGATTAATTTATTAACCTCACCCCCTTTATCCCCCTCTCCTTCTCAACAAGGAGAGGGGGATAGGTTGCTAAACAATCTCTTTATTGCTCTCAGAAATAAACTATGTTAATATGATTGAAATAAGGCGGGGTGTAGCGCAGTCTGGTAGCGCACCTGAATGGGGTTCAGGTGGTCGTCGGTTCAAATCCGACCACCCCGACCATAGATAGGAAATCCGGTGGCTAGACCACCTGAATCGCCAGAAAAGCCAAGGGTGGCTAAATCTAGCCTAGACCACTTGAACCAGCAAAATGGGCAATGGCTATATATATCAAGAGTCAGGCACCATTAGGAACATCCCTCAGTTCCCTAATTGTGAGGCTTACTACACCAACAAGTACTTCTTCCTGATCTCCTCATTCTCTCTTAGTTCTTTAATGCTTCCCTCGTAACGAATCGCACCATTATCTATTATAAAGCCACGGTCGCTTAGTCTAAGGGCAGACCTTACATTCTGCTCCGCCAGCAGCATGGTTAACCCTTCGTCCCTCAGCTTTCTGATTTGTTCTTCCAGCGCTTTTACCAATAAGGGAGCCAGTCCCTCAGTGGGCTCATCAAGGAGCAGGAATTCAGGGTTACCCATAAGCGCCCTAGCGATAGTTAGCATTTGTTGCTCGCCCCCGCTAAGATATCCTCCCCTGCGCGATTCTATCTCCTTTAACGCTGGGAAAAGCTGATAAACTCTTGCCTTATTCCACTCCCCGCCCTTCCTCTCCGCTATCTCAAGGTTTTCACCTACGGTCAAATCGGCAAAAATCCGTCTGTCACCGGGAACATAGCCCATACCCCGCCTGACTAGCACATAGGGTTCCTTACCTATTATTTCCTCCCCCTTGAATTTGATGCTCCCCTGGCGGGGCAGGGTCAGCCCCATTATGCTCCTCAGGGTGGTGGTTTTCCCCGCCCCATTCCTGCCCAATAGGCAGACAATCTCCCCTTTGGCAACAGTTAGAGAAACTCCAAATAAAATGTGGCTTATGCCATAGTAGGTATGTATATCCTTTACTTCCAGCATCACTCACTCCCGCCTAAATAGGCACCCTGCACTTCCTTATTGCTCCTCACCTCATCTGGCTTGCCTTGGATTAGGGTTCTCCCTTGATACATCACCATAATCTTCTGGGCAATGGAGAACACCACCTGCATATCGTGTTCACAAAATAAAATGGTCAAACCACGAGTGCTCGCTAGCTTCTTAATCAACTCCATAGTGGCTAACGTCTCCTCAGGAGACATACCGGCAGTAGGTTCATCAAGAATCAATAACTCTGGCTCACTGCCTAAAGCCATTGCTATCTCTAACACCTTCTGGTCGCCGTGTGAGAGTGCGCCAGCAGTAGCCTCAGCGTTATCTAAAAGCCCAACGCTCTTCAAAATATTGGTCGTTTTGTCAGTAGCTAGGTTTCGTGCCGGCGAGAAAAGGTTGATGCTTCTCCCCTGCTGAGATAGTATAGATACCCGAACATTCTCAAGAACAGTAAGCCTGGGGAAGAGGTTAACTACTTGAAATGACCTGCCGATGCCCCTCTTACATATTTGGTATGGAGGCAATCCAGCAATATCTCCACCCTTGAAGATTATCCTCCCTTTATCCGGCTTCAGTTGTCCGGTGATGAGATTAAACAGGGTGGTCTTGCCGGCACCATTGGGACCAATTACTGCCACCAGCTCACCCCTTTCTACAGTGAGGTTGGCTCCATTCACTGCCTTAAAGCCATCAAACTCTTTATCTACTGCCTCAACTTGTAACATCATGCTTGTGTCCCCTCTGCGCTAGCTTTGACGCGAGGCTTGAATCTCTCCTGGAAGTAGCCCATCACCCCTTGGGGCAAGAAGAAGATCAGCAGCATTAGCGTGACTCCCAAAATAAGAGTCCAGTACTCGGTGTACCTGCCGACGAAGGTCCGTAGTACCACTATTATCGCTGCCCCTAATACCGGTCCCAGAAAGGTAAACCATCCCCCCAGAAGGCACATTATACATAGCTCAAGCGAAAACGTCCAGAACAAAAGGTCGGGAAAAACAGAGCGCTCAAGGACAACGAAAAGAACACCGGCAACCCCGGCGAAGAAAGCGGCAATTACACTACAAATAAGCTGATGGCGCCTGACGTTGACACCTATAGCGGCGCACCTCCCTGGATTATCCCTGATAGCCTGAAGTGTGCTACCAAAGGGAGAGTTCACAATCAGATACAGGACAATAAGGCAAATGAGGAGGATAATCAGGACAAAGTAATAAGTGCCATTTAGTGAGGAGAGGATTGACGGCAAAGGGATGCCATAAATGCCATTGTCGCCCCCGGTGAAATCATACCACTTAAAAACAATAGCCCACACCAGTGAGCCTAGAGCAATCTGGAGCATACCAAAGTATAGCCTGGTTAACCGAACACAAAGCCAGCCGATAACCAGCCCTAAGGCAGCAGCCACTATTGGTCCAGCGATAAAGCCTATCCACACAGGTAGAGAGGTTTTGGTCAGCATCAGAGCGACAGTATAAGCCCCAACCCCATAGAAAACAGCGTGATGAAACTGAAAAATCCCTGCGTAACCAAGGGCTAGATTGAGGCTCATCGCCAAAAGGGCAGTAACAAAAATCAAGGCTAGTATGTAGACATAAAATGAAGGGGCAATAAATGGCAGTATAAGCAAAATTACTGGAATAGCTATCTGCCACCAGAACGACCTCAGATTAATAATCCGTTTCCTGGGCAAAGTTCCTCCCTCACCAAACTGATTTTAGCAGCCCCCTAGGTCGGATAAGTAACACAATTATCACTGCAATATAAGGAAAAACTATGGCGAACTGTGGCCAGAGCAACACACCAAAGGAGTGGGTTACACCAAAGATTAGGGCGCCACAAAGTGCCCCCCACATATTTCCCAGCCCGCCGATAATAACTATAAGAAAGGCTTCAATAATTATGGTATGGTCCATGCCTAGGGCAATATTCACTGTAGGAGCAACTAAGGCGCCACCCAGCCCGGCAAGGTAACAGCCGATTACGAAGGCGAAGGCAAATACCCAGCTAACATTTATCCCCACCGCACCGACCATCTCTCTATCAACCGCCGCCGCCCGGGAAATCTTGCCTATTCTGGTTTTATTCATCAGCAACCATAGACCAATGGCAATAAGCGGGCCGGCAACGAGCAAAAATAGATTGTAGCGGGGGACGGGGAGACCAAATACCGGGAGCGAGCCAAGGAAAATGCTTGGCGCCGTCACAGTCCTGAATTCTCCCCCCCAAGTCAGCTTTACCAAATCGCCAAAGACAAGCATTAAGGAAAAGGTAAATAATAGAAGCATTAAGTGTTCTCTCTCATAAAGACGACAGAAAATCCCCCTCTCTACTATCAGGCTTATCAAGGCTACCGCTAAGGGGGCTAAAATCAGGGCCAGCCAGAAACCGGTAGCACCACCGCCGAAGAGTTTGGCCACCGTAAAGGCGGTAAACGCCCCTATCATATACAGCGAACCGTGAGCGACGTTGGGAATCCTCAGCACCCCAAGGATGAGGCTCATCCCGGCAGATACAATAAATAAGATCATCGCCCGGCTAAGCCCCACTACAAGCTGAACACCTAAAGTAGCCAAGCTAATATCAGGCAAAAAATTCAATAACTACTCCTTATACACACAACCCATTATTGCGACTCACCACTAGGGTTGTCGCTCATCCAGCTCAATTTTAGAGATTATTTCCGGCGCCACTATTTCTTTAAAACTGTAGTCTGCCCGGCGAAGAACTACTTTGCACCCCGTGCCGCCGCAATCTCCTCGCAGGTTGGCATCAGGTCCTTGCCAGGTATAGTTACAATGTTAGTGGCGATAAGGAAATCGTACCCCGCCACCTTCGTGGTCACACCCATGAAAATCGGCAGTATCACCTGATGGTCACAGGCTCGCATCTCCACCTTGCCCACCGGGCTGTCTACCTTCAGCCCCTCAAGAGCATCGATGATCTTCTCAGTGTCCAGGGTACCTGCCTTCTCTACCGCCTTGGCAATGAGATTGGCGGCAATATAACCATAGAGCGCGCCTGCCCCAGGAACCCTATTATAAGCATCCTGGAAAGCTTTAACAAATGCCTTGTTCTCTGTGGTATCAGGGTAATAGAAGTGATAGTTGGAGGTACCCCACACCCCTTCGGGGGCATCCAGCCCTAGCGGCGCTATGGTGCCTTGCTCTGTAGCAGTGTGCATGAAGAAGGGAACCTTTTCATTAAATCCGGTTGCCTTGGCTGCTTTCAAAAAAGGCACACAATCAGCGGCACCGGTGGCAATAATAGCTGCATCGGGTTTAGCTGCCAGCATGGCAGTGATATAAGGGGTTAAATCAGGCTCGCCCACCTTCCACCACGATTCCCCTATCAGCTGTACCGCGGGCTTTAGGCTCGTTAGATTGCGCCACGCAGCATCAGCTATGGCATGCCCATACGCATAGTCATCCCCGGCAATCCAGTATTTAATATAGGGCTTCTCGGCCAGAGCAGCCCCCACCGCTTTGCCCGCCATCGCCGTATTTTCCGTCACCGAGAAAACATAGCGATGCCCCGACGCTCCGGTTATAGCTTCGTCCTTGGCAAAGGTGACTATAAATGGTATCTTCTGTGTTTTGGCATAATCGGAAACGGCTAGGGCAGAAGCACTATTAATAGTGCCCATCAGGATGTCAACCTTATCCAGCATTACCAACTCTTTAGCCCCGCTAAGGGCAAGGTCCGGCTTGAACTTATCGTCTCGGGTGGTAAATTCGATGGTCGTCCCCAGAATGCCCTTTTTATTGAACTCATCTATAGCCAACTTAAAAGCGTCACGAACATCATTGGTATAACTGGTAGGTCCGCCGCTATAGGTATCAACTATCCCCACTTTTATTGGACGCTCCAGCTTCGCTGGTGCACAACCAGGGATTAATGCCACTAGCATAAGCAGAGCTACTGCCACCAAAACAAAACTTTTCAATATAGTCTTTGGCTTCATTTATTTTACCTCCATAGTTATTTTGCTCCTGTTAGCACTGGTCTTATTAAAACTTTCTCTATTCACCACCTCCTCTGACCTTATTAGTAAAATAACTAAAAGCTCAGAAGGATACTCTTTCCCTTCTGAGCCTTTCCTAACTTCATATGCATTTTCCTTAGCACGGAGGTGTCATTAAAATCAATTGCTTGATGGCGCTATGAATTTGAAACTAGCACTTTTATTATACCACTGAATAGAGCTCCGTCAAGACGGGTAGTGGAGGAAAGGAGGCCTAAGTTCGCATCCGGCTTGGGCAGGGAAGATTACTATATTGAACAATCCTATAAATATCTTGCCAACACCACGTAGGTATTTTGAAATACTCCAAGGTGTACCTAACTGTCTAACGAGCACCAAGGTAACGAAGTAAACACCCTGATTCCTGCCTGTGCTCGCTGTTTAGTAACAAGATGGCTTTCCCTTTGTCATTGGAAATCCAGTCTGAGAGGGAGAAATAAACGTACTAGGTTATCAGATATAACAAAAGAGGCTTTTGTTACCTAATCAAACAAAATAGCGTTTCGCGTAATACTGGACACCTGTGGTAGATTACCAACAACACGCCTGGGGATTCATTCCTTCTGGTGTAGGAGTACAGAGTATTGACAAAACAGTCAACGAGGGCTACACTTTCGTCAAAACAGTGTAAAACAGCCTTAAAATAGTATTTCGGCAGTTGTGGTGCGGCAGGATGGGAACTGGGGAGAAAAGGGCACTGGAACCACTAGTTACAATGTGGTGGTTGGTGCCCTTTTCCATTAGGAACAGGATGAGACAAATTGCGATGCCCAGGCATAATGTCGGTAAGCGTATTTGGGGATTAGGAAGGAAATTGATATCCTGAACGAGAGTACATTTTCGCTAATATAACCAATATAATTAATAAAAGGAGAGTATCATGAAAAAAAGACATCTTACCACGAATCAGGGTGTACCAGTTACTGATAACCAAAACTCCTTGACCGTTGGCGAACGTGGTCCGGTACTGTTGCAGGATGTCCAATTTATTGAGAAGATGGCTCATTTTGACAGGGAACGCATTCCCGAAAGGGTTGTCCACGCCAAAGGGGCAGGAGCACATGGCTACTTTCAGGTTTACAAGAGCATGAAGCCTTATACTAAGGCGAAATTCCTCCAGGACCCGAAGAAAAAGCCCCCAGTATTCGTGCGATTTTCCACCGTCACTGGAGGTCGGGGTTCGGCGGATACGGTTCGGGATCCCCGTGGCTTTGCCGTCAAGTTCTATACCGAGGAAGGCAACTACGACCTGGTGGGCAATAATCTCCCCGTGTTTTTCATCCGGGATGCCATCAAATTCCCGGATATGGTTCATGCTTTCAAGGGCGCACCGGATACTAATATTCCATCAGCCTCGTCAGCACATAACCGCTTTTGGGATTTCATATCCCTGACGCCAGAATCAACCCATATGATTATCTGGCTTTTTTCTGACCGTGGCACGCCAAAAAGTTACCGGATGCAGGAGGGTTTTGGCGTCAATACTTATGTGTGGGTGAACGCCGAAGGCAAAGCGGTATATGTGAAATACCACTGGAAGCCGAAACTGGGTGTGCAGAACCTTGACCGTCATGAAGCAACCCACCTGGCTGGTGTTGACCCTGATTATCTCACCCGTGACCTTCACGATGCTATCGCCAGAGGGGGAGAGGTTGAGTACGAGCTTAATGTCCAGTTGATGGATATCGCCGACGAGTTTAAACAAGATTTTGACCCGCTGGACCCCACAAAGACCTGGCCTGAGGATCAGTTCCCGCTGATGCCGGTGGGTAAAATGGTGCTCAACCGTAACCCGGACAACTTCTTCGCTGAAGTGGAGCAGGCGGCCTTCTGCCCCGCTAGCATTGTTCCCGGGATTGAGTTTTCCGCCGACAAGCTTCTCCAGGGCCGAACACTCTCATACGCTGATACGCAGCGCCATCGGCTAGGGCCGAACTACCTGCAGCTTCCGATTAACCGACCCGTAGTGCCGGTTGATAATAATCAACGCAACGGCGCCATGCAGATTGGTCAGTTCAGTGGGCCGGTCAACTACGAGCCTAATAGCCTAGCCGGCGGTATGCCTGCGGAGGCTCCTGAGGAGGGTACACCGCGTGTATATCGTATTGAGGGTGAAGTCACTCGCCGGAAGATAAGCAAAACGAATGATTTCGAACAGGCTGGGGAGAAATATCTTTCCATGAGTAAAGTAGACCAAGGACATCTGGTGGACAATCTCATCGCAGATCTCATGCACATTGACAAACCAATCCAGCAAAGGGTGATTAAGAACCTGACCAAAGCTAACCAAGAGCTGGGAAGAGCTGTAGCTGAAGGTTTGAAACTCTAAGATGCATTCAATCTATCCAAATGACGCTTCGAGTGACTTCACCAACTTTTAGCACGTACCGGAGAAGTTGTAGCAAAAGCTTAAACAATCGGGCGGATTGTATGGTCAAAGCTAGAAGAACAGGTTGCGGAATGTTTTAACTCTGTTATAATCTCCAATGGCAGGGGGTTATTCCATCGGCCTGTATATAGAACTGAGGAATCTTTATGGATAGTATAGGCATCGTCACGGAAGAGACCGCCGATTTACCACCGGAGATGGTAGAAGAGCATCGAATAGCGACTGTCCCGGTAATTTTGAATTGGCCAGAACTAGAAGAGCTGCCTGGTGAGAATACCTTTCAGAAGATGACGGAGCTTGAAAGACGGGGGATCAAGAGCTTTGGCAAGACCTCCCAACCATCTCCAAAGGATTTCTTGGCCAAATACCTATACCAGATTGAAAGGTTTGGCAAGGTTCTCTGTATCACCCTGACCTCCAGACTGTCTGGGAGCTACAATTCAGCCGTGCTTGCCAAAACACTCCTAGCACCTGAAGAGCAGGGAAAAGTCTTCATCGTTGACTCATTAAATGCTAGTTGTGGTCAAGCGCTCATTGTCCTGAAGGCTATTGACTTAGTGAGTAGTGGGAAGGGAGTAGAAGAGATTGTAAAGGAACTTGAAGAATTTGTACCTCAGGTTCATGCTTTTGTGATGTTTGAGGACCCCAAATGGCTGGAAGCTAGTGGAAGAATATCCCACATGGTGGCTAACGTGATGCGAGGCATGGCAAGGATGGGAATCCGCCCCCTGCTCACTTTTAAGAAGGGAGCATTGGTTCCGGCTGGTCTGAAAACCAAAGCCAGGGATACAGCCGGGGTTCTATTCAGGCAACTTGAGAAGGACACTGAAAGGTCAAGAAAAACTGGTGGAAGAATCAGAATGGCGATTACTCACGGCGATACTCCTGAGGAGGCTCAA
>Ga0315280_10000230_pt1 | contig 109401 bp, 84 predicted proteins | sample YL17G06_40_MG_FD_203697 | JGI IMG/M metagenome (GOLD analysis project Ga0315280, IMG submission 203697) | Sediment microbial communities from Yellowstone Lake, YNP, Wyoming, USA - YL17G06_40 | ecosystem: Environmental > Aquatic > Freshwater > Lake > Sediment | place: USA: Wyoming | collected... | reverse complement strand
TACTCCGACCACTCTAAACTTGTGGGTGGGTGCCATGCTTACGCTCGCGTAAGCATGTTTCTCTTCTTGGCTTGGAACATGGCTACGCAAGCGTAGCCATGGCACCCAGGTAGAAACCCGCACACCAGATTAGGATGGTCGGAGTACTACGGGTTGGGGACCATGCATCCTCCGTAGGGTGCGTACCACGCACCATTCCATCACGGGTACCAGCCGGTGCGGAGATCAAGCGATCCGTAGGACGCACCCACGCGCCGCGTGTCATCCGTAGGGTGCGTACCACGCACCGCTCCATTGCCACGACCAACCCAGAGCCATAGAATAGACGCGCCGTCTGACCGTCGCCTGTGACCAGACGACGGTGCGCGTGCGGCAATGTGGATTCGTGTCGGGATGATGCCGTGCCGAATTATCGACGCCCATTCCAGCCGGGAGGTGTGTTCTTCTTCACGGTCGTCACGAACGACCGCCGGCCGCTCTTTGCGGCCGAGACGGCTCGGCAATGCTTGCGGGAGGCGATTCGTGCGGTGCAGGTGGATCGTCCTTTCGAGATGATGGCCATCGTCCTGCTGCCACAGCACCTGCATTGCCTGTGGAAGCTGCCTGACGAGGATTTCGATTTTTCCCGCAGGTGGGGCTGTATCAAGAGCCGATTTACGAAGCTGTGGCTGGCCGCCGGCGGTACGAGATCACGGGTCTCCGTATCGCGCGCGAAACGCCATGAATGTGGGCTGTGGCAGAGACGCTTCTGGGACCATCGCATCCGGGACGAGGAAGATATGTTTCGGCACCTGAACTATATTCATTACAATCCGGTCAAACACGGACTCGCGCGGTGCCCCCATGCCTGGCCGCATTCCAGCTTCCTGCGCTGGGCGCAGGAGGGCTATTATCGCCAAGACTGGCTGTGCGATTGCGCCGGAACCAAGGAGGTAGCCCCCGATTGGCTCCAGGAAGGTGATGCCTTCGGAGAATAGAAAAGGCGGTGCGTGGTACGCACCCTACGGGCGCCGAACGGTCCGCCTGGCAACAGGTAGGGTGCGTATCACGCACCGTCCAATCTGCCATAGAGAATGGAGAACGCTCATGCACCGAACTTTGCTCATTGTCATCGTGCTCGTGTCTGCGCTGTGTGGCGTCGCCGCCGAGACGACCGATCCGGATTTCAAGCAGGCTCTGGAAAATGGCCGCCTGGCGAATGAGGGGTATGTTCGTTGTCACCGGTTCGTCGAGGGTTGGCTCAAGCACGCGGACCCGAAGACCGGTTTGATCCCTCGGAACCTGAACGAGTGCAAGGACATCTGGAACGCGTGGGACGCGGCCGCCGACAACTATCCCTTCATGGTCCTGACGGCCGCCTTGACGGATCGGCCGATGTTCGAGGGTCGCATGCTCGATATGCTCCGCACCGAGATCAAGCTCACGTCCCGCCTCGACTCGCTGCCGGACACGTACTCGTTCTCGAAGCAGGGCTTCGCCGATGCCCAGCCGGAATTGGGGCGGCTCATCTTCGGCGCGTCCGAGTATGCCAAGGACGGCCTGATGCCGCTGACCGAGTGGCTGGGCCCCAGCCCCTGGTGCGACCGGATGCTCCGGATTCTGGATGACATTTGGAAACACGCCCCCGTGGAAACGAAGTTCGGCAATATCCCCACGACCAGCCAGGAGGTCAATGGCGAGCACCTGCAGACCCTCTCCCGCGTGTATTGGATGACGGGCGACAAGAAGTACCTGGATTGGGCCATTCGCCTGGGCGACTACTACCTGCTCGACAAGCACCACCCGACCCGCGATGAAACGAAGCTGCGGCTGCGCGACCACGGCTGCGAAATCGTCTCGGGCCTGTGCGAGCTCTATGCAACCGTTCACTTCGCAAACCCTGAGAAGAAGCGGGCTTACGAAAAACCCCTCCACGAAATGCTGGACCGGATTCTCATGGTCGGCCGCAACGAGCACGGCCTGTTCTACAACACGGTCAATCCGCAGACGGGCGAGCACGACGCCGGCCTGGCCGACACCTGGGGCTACAACTTCAACGGCTTCTACACGGTCTATCTGATCGACAAGACCGAGACCTATCGTGAAGCGACGCGCAAGGCGATGTCCAACCTCAGCGAACACTACCGCTCGTACCCCTGGGAGGGCACGAGTGCCGACGGCTACGCCGACTCGCTCGAAAGCGCCTTGAACCTCCTCAACCGCGAGAACGTGCCCGGCGTAGCCGAGTGGCTTGACAGCGAGATGAAGGTGATGTGGAAGATCCAAAAACCGGACGGCATCATCGAAGGCTGGCACGGCGACGGCAACTTCGCTCGCACCACGATCATGTATTGTCTCTGGAAGAGCCAGGGCGTCACGATCCAGCCCTGGCGCGACGACATCATCCTCGGTGCCGTTCGCGCGGGCGACACGATCAAGATCACGCTGACCGCCGCAAAACCCTGGCAAGGCAAACTCATCTTCGATGCTCCCCGTCACAAGGCCAATCTGCACCTGCCACTCGACTGGCCCCGCATCAACCAATTTCCCGAATGGTTCACGGTCGAAGCCGCGAAGACCTACACCGTGCACGACCTCCTCCCCGATTCCGCGACCATCTGCACCGCCAGACAACTGAGCGACGGCATCCCCACGAGGCTTACCGTCGGCGAGAAGAAGCAGATGATCGTTCGTGAACTCAGCCAGTAGCAGGTGCCGTGGCATGCTGCATTCCATGGCTCGTCTGCCGATTGACGCGAACTCCGGAATGTGGTATGATCAAGGCATGATAGAGGAGACCGATTGATCCCGAGCGGAGTATGGGCATGGCCAAGAAGAGAAGCACAAGAGCCGAAGACCTCGTGGTAGACGCCAAGTATGAGGGCAAGTACGTCGCCTTCGACCCCGCTGTCGGGCCAAAGGTTATCGCGTTTGGACGCAATGCCGGCGTCGTGGTCGCGAAGGCCCGGAAGCTGGGTGTTGAGGTCCCGGCCATCATTTTTGTTCCGAGGCGCGGCGAGCCCCTTATCTACTGATCTATGCCCATAGAGCACTACCCATTCACACAGATTGCGCCCGACTGCTCGCGCCCGATGCTATGGATTCGTGTGAGCAATGCTCACTCGGATGCGCCCGCCATTCTCGTGAAGGCTGTGGTGGACACCGGGGCGGATGAGTGTGCGTTCCCTGCCTCCATCGCTGCTCAACTCGGACATCAATTGCACGTAGGGTGGGTTCTCAACCCACGCGTGCCCTCGGCCGATACGTGTGTGACGCGTGGGTTAAGAACCCACCCTACAACGGATGGTGCATACCGCGCAGCGCTCAACCGTTGTCCGCGAGCAAAGACGATCCCTCTTCGCTGGCTTGTTTCAGTTCTTCGAGCTCCTGGAGGCGGATGGCGGCGGGGCCGCGGATGGGGAAGTGCATCACGTAGACGCGGGATGCGCCGATGTTCTCCTGCCAGCCGTAGTCGCAATCCCGCGTGCCGCGAAACTTGTTGTACGTGACTTTGCCCACGAAGCATACGACCTTGGGTTTGTAGGTCAGAATCACTTGAATCGCCCGTTCGACGCCGGCTTTCTCCTCGCCTCTCTTCAACTCCGTGACTTCACGCGTGGGCCGCTCGACCAGATTGATGAAACCCAGCCGGTACTTGGGCAGGAATCTCTTGTCGTACATCTCTTTCAGGCCGCGATCGGTTCTCAGGACGTTCTCGTCCTCGTTCAGCAGTCCGGCCCGGTTGAGCAGGTACCAGAAGGTCTTGTTGTTGGAGAAGGGGACGCCGCGACGATACGAGCCCGGGTGCGGATTGATCCCCACGAAGAGGATTCTCACGCTCCTGGCGACTCGGTATTCGATCATACAAATGAAGCGGTGCGTGGTACGCACCCTACGAATAGCGCCTGGCCCGTGATAGCGCGTAGGGTGCGTACCACGCACCATCTTCCTGTCACTTCTGCCCCGCACCGATGGGGACCTTGGCAGCGGGCAGGCGGCCGATGAGATCGTGCGGCTGGAATTCCTGCCGGGCCGCGATCAGAGAGCGGGCGGCCTCGACCTGTTCCCAGACGTTCCACAAGAGCACGCCGCGCACACGGCCCTGCTTGAGGTAGTAGACGATGCCCTTGTGATAAGGCTCCTCCCAATCGACCACGGTCTCCAAGCGGGCGTCGAGATCGCCGACCGCCTCGTAGCCCAGCTCGAACAGGTCGGAATAGAAGTACGGCAGATGGTGGTAGGGCTTGGCGTCGCCCGCCATGTTCCGGCCTGCCACCCGGCCCATCGTCAGGGCGTTGTCCTCGTGTTCCACGCGGAGGTACTTGCCCATCCCGGGATTGAAGAACAGGGCCACATCGCCCGCCGCATAGATGTCCGGCCGGCTGGTGCCGCAGAACTCGTCCACCATGATGCCGTTCTCCAGTTGCAGTCCGGCCTGTTTGGCCAGCTCGACGTCGGGGTCGATGCCCAGCCCGGCGATGACACAATCTGTGACGAGCTCCTGCCCATCGGACGTGAACAGGACGAATTGCTCGCCGCGTTGTTCGAGGTTCGCAACCGTTTCGCCGGGCCGCACCTCGACGCCCTTTTGGCGATAGAGATCATTCAGAAACTCGGACAGCTCGCGCGGGAACATTCGGCCGCAGATGGCGCTGCCCGGGAAGAGCATCGTGACCTCTTTCTCGTTCATCGCCAGGGCCGCAGCGATCTCCGAGCCGATAAACCCGCCGCCAATGACGGTGAACCGCCGGCGCTGCTCGGCCGTCGCCCAGAGTCGGCGGAAGTCCTCCAGCGTGCGATAGTAGATGATCAGGTCGCCGCCGAAGGACAGCCGGCGCGGCTGGCCGCCCGTCGCCAGGAGCAGCTTGTCATAGGTGTAGGTATCGCCCCGATCGTCCGTGATCCGCTTGTCCTGCACGTCAATGGCCTCGGCGTGGCGGCCCAGGTGAAGGTCCACATTGCGGTCTTGCGTATGGCGCCAAATACTCTCGAGCGGCTTGCCCTTCCAGAGGTCCTTCGTCAGCGGCGGCCGCTTGTACGGCGGGTCGTGCTCCGCCCCGATCAGGCCGATCGCGCCATCGGGGTCCAGCTCGCGAATGCCCTGCGCCGCCGCATCGCCCGTCATGCCACCACCGATAATCAGATACCTGTACTGCGCCATGATTCCCCCTTTCACGTTGTAGCCCCAGCTTGGCAGTCCTTCTCCGCCCGCCGTATCAGCCGGCTGTGCTTTCGGATACGTCTGTAACACCTTCGCGTTCTCAGATTCCGCGCACCAGCAACAGAAACCTGCGAAATGCCGAACGTGCATGAAGGAGAGAGACCGACCGATAGCGTCTTGGGTGCCATGCCTACGCTCGCGTAGGCATGTTGCCCATCGGATGGAGCTACGGTGTGGGGAGTTTGTCTTCGGCCGGTGAGATGTCGGCAATGTAAGCGAGGATTTTGCGGGCGGCCAGGTAGGCTTCCGCAGCGGAGCCTTCCATGTCCGTCATCTCCGTGATGAAGCCCTGGGCCGCCAGGTAGGCGGCGCGCTCCTCGGGGCCCGGGCCGAGCAGGTAATAGAGGGCTCCCGCCCCGACGTAGACCGCCTTGGCGATCTCCGTCTTGGCCAGCTCATCCGCGCCCTGCTCAAGGTACTGCCGGGCGGACTCCAGCTTCGCCAGAGCGAAATTCCAGGTTTCGGCCGCTTTCGGATTCATGTCCTCGGGGGAGGCTGTCAGAAGCGAAACAGCACTCCCAAGTTGATCCCCAGGCCGTCAACGTCGGCCGCGCGGAGATTCTTCAGTTCGCCTTTGGCGTTCTCGACATCGGTCTGCAAGAACAGCCAGCGGGCCTCGGCCAGCAGCGAAACCCGCCACAAACCGATCTCCAGACCCGCGAGAGGGAAGAAGCCCACTTTGTTTTCAAGATCGGCGTCCTGGGCATCGAACAGGTAGTAGCCCGCCCCGGCGCCAACATAGGGAACGATGCGTTCCCCGGCCATGGGGAAGTTCAAAAGCCCGGCCGCCTCCAGCGGGACCATGTTGACCTTGGTGTCGGCAAAACGGATATAGCTGGCCCGCCCGTCGACGCTGAGCCAGTCGATCGGATTGAGCTCCAACTTCGCGCCCCCGCCGTAGCCTTGGCCAAGATCGTCGGATTTGAGAGACGATCCAAAGGCGCCCAGCTCGATGCCCGTGCCATGACTACAGCCGCCCAGCACCGCGCACACTCCGACCAGTAACGCCAGACTGATGAGCTTTCGCCCCTTCATTTGCGACTCCTTTCATCTAAGAGCACTCCGATCCGGCCGGGACAAACGACTGGCGAATAGGCTATACCGCCGACAAACGCCCCGCAATCAGAAAACCGCCGCAGGACCTGTGAGCGAACCCATGTCTCTCGTCAACTTGTCCCCCAGGATCAGCAGCCAGCTCCTGGTCGCCTTGGCTAAGAACAAGCAGGGTAGTGACGATTCTGTGTGATCGACGCTGACACGCAGTTGGCAGCAGCGTGCCGTAATCATTGGGTAGGACTACCCGATAGCCCGCTGATGCCGTAAAATGTGAAGACTCACGATACATGTGCCCGACTATAGTTGTTGGAAGGCTGGTGGATGCCAATGCACAGGATTCTGAAAGACGAGGAGATCAATGACCTATTGCAGGAGCGGAAACCGCTCCCGGACAACTGGAGAGCCCGCCTGAAGCTGCTTCCGAAGATGGGATTCAAGCACCTTCAACGGGACCTCCAAGTCCGAGGGGCAAACGGACATACATTTCGCATCGTACTGCGTCAGAGTGCGATGAATCTGTCGGACTTCTCAGTGATATTGGTATTCCAGGACAAGGACGGTGTTGAGTTTCGCTTGTGCCGCTACAACGGGAAGCATTCATCGGAACATACAAACAGACTCGAAAGAGCCAGGGGTGATGCGAACGCAGCGTTTCGGAACCAGTTCCACATCCATACGGCTACTGAACGGTACCAGCAGGGCGGGTTTGAGATTGACGGATACGCAGAAGTGACGGACAAGTATTGTTCGTTCGATTTGGCGCTGACCGAGTTCCTGAGAGCGACTCGCTTCCAATTGCCCAAAGAGGATCTCCCCCTCTTTGATAATCAAGGAGATTCGCGATGAATCTTTCGACGATTCGTGAAGAGTTCAGGCGGAAGGTATGCGACAAGGTGGATATCGAGGAGCAGGGCATTTCCCGCTTTGTCGTCTGTACGCCGTTCATGTTCGACGATGGAGATCATTATGTCATCATTTTGAAGCATGAGAAGGATCGGTGGGTCCTAACCGATGAAGGTCACACGTTCATGCACATGAGCTATGATGAAATCGATATGTCGCATGGCACGCGAAAAGGCATCATCGACCAGGCACTTCTAAGCTTCGCTATGATCAATGATTCAGGCGAACTCAAGCTAGATATCCCGGGGGAGGCATTTGGAGACGCTCTCTTTTCTTTCATCCAGGGCTTGACGAAGATTGCGGATACACGGTATTGGACTCATGAGCGCGTCCGTTCAACTTTTCTTGAGGACTTTCGCGAGCTGCTTGAGAGCAGGATACCGGGTTCAAGACGGGTCTTCGAGTACACCGATCCAGACAATGATCCGGACCAGTATTACCCCGTTGACTGCCGAGTGAACGGCATGACACGACCTCTGTTCATCTTCGGGATTACCAATAATGACCGCTGCCGCGACGCCACAATTACCATTCACCAGTTTGAGAAGTGGGGGCGCAAGTTCAAAAGCATGGCGATCTTCGAAGATCAGACAGAGATCAACCAGAAGGTGCTCGCGCGGTTCTCCGATGTTGTCGGCAAGCAGTTCTCCAATCTTGGAGTACGGGATAGGATAGAGCAGTATCTCGACGAGGCCCTGCATCCACTTCGGGAGTGATACACGGAGACACCGGTTCAATGAGTGCCCCGGATCTTGCCGCGGATACCGCTGCTATGATTCTCGCGTCAGCAGGGCGATATAGGCGCCGTCGTGGTCGAAGGATTCGGCCGAAGGCAAGGTGAGTTCCTCGCGCGCCAACTCGAACCGGCTACTTTCCAGGAGAAACTCTCTGACGTCCTGGTTCTCCTGGTGCTGAATACTGCACGTGCTGTAGCAGATTCGGCCACCGGGTTTCACCAAGCCGGCGGCTTTCGCCAGCAGGGCCGTCTGTGTCGCGGCGATCTCCCGCATGGACTTCCGCCTGACCCGGAAGCGCGCCTCGACTCGCCGGGCCAGGACGCCTGTGTTCGAACACGGGGCGTCGAGCAGGATCGCATCGAGAGACCCTGCTTGCTCCTGTTCCAGTCGCGCGTACGGGCTGATCGTTACGCTCGCCAGGCCGAGCCGCGTCACGTTCTCCTGCACCCGATCCAAACGCTCGGGATTGATGTCCGTAGCGATGATGCGCGCCGAGTCCCGCGTGGCCTCGGCGAGTTGGGTCGTCTTGGTGCCCGGGGCCGAACATAGGTCCAGAATCGACCAGCCCGGCTGCGGGTCCAAAATGCGCACGGCCTGAGACGCGGAGAGGTCTTGGACGGTGAATAGGCCCTCGGCGAAGCCGGGAAGCTGTGTCACCGCGTGAGGCCCGACGATGCGGATCATGTCCGGCGGCTGGGCGTCACTGTCTGTCTCGGCTTGTTTGTAGTGTGCCCGTAAGGGCATATCAGGCACATCAAGAGAACGCCTCACGGCGTCACTACAAACGACCAATTCCGCGTGAACGGCGGCTTGCTCAAACCGAGCCAACAAGTCTTTTGCCGTGGTTCGCAGGGGGTTGACGCGCACGTAAAGACTCGGCTTGCGGTTGCAGGCGTGGCAGATTTGCCGAGTCCGGTCCGGCCCGAAGTCGTTGAGCCATTCGCCCACGAGCCACACTGGCAGCGAAAAGCAGGTGCTCAGATAGTCCGCCAGGGAGGCCTCGGGGTCAGGCAGGAACTCCGTGTCGAACTGGCAGCCCGTCTGCGGCGTTTGGATGAGCGTTTGCCTGGGATTCGCCCGAGCGAAATCGATCTGCCGGTCCGTGAGGTGTCGCACGATCTGGCGCAGGACCGCGTTGACGAAGCCCGTCTGCTTCTTGCCGCCGGTCTTTTCGACGTTGCTCACCGCCTCATTGACGATGGAGTAGACCGGCGTGGCGAGACTATAGGCAAGCTCATAGACCCCGATCCGGAGGATGTTCAGCAGAGCCGGGGCGATTCGGGACGTCTGCCGACCGGAGAATTGGGCGATCACTGCATCGAGAGCGCTGAGATTCCGGAGCGTACCATAAACGAGGTCGGTCGCTCGCTGCTTCTCCTCGGTCTGATCCAGCAGGCGGTCAAGGATCGGTCCGGCGTAGTCGTGGGTGGGATCGCACTCGTGCAGGACCTGGGCTGCGATTGCTCTGGCCGTTCTGGATTCTTGGGTGGACACATCGCTCCTTTGCGATGACAGTGGTTTGTAGTGACGCCGTCAGGCGTTTCTTGATATGCCCTTACGGGCACACTACGAACAAGGCTTTCGGCCTTGACAAAGCCACACGGAATCTCATCCCTTGGCTGTGGGACTACTGCTCGGCGAGGATTCCTCTTCTATCTTCGTGAGCCGGTCGCCGGGCTGGACGTGCCAGCCGTTGACGAAGGCATGGAAGCTCATCAGCCCGGACCCGGCGGGTTTGATCCTCTGGATGCTCAGCCTGTCCTGCCCGCACACGACGGCCCGCTCCCGGTCGAAGGTTCCTACAGGCAATGGCGTCAGCGTGTCGCGGGCATCCGGCCCGCGATTCGAAGGCGGGACGCCTTCGACACGGGGCACGACCTCCGCCAATGCGATAACGACGCGGGTCGATTTCTGCGTCTGACCGGAAGTGAAGCACGCGACTGCTCCAGGCCAGGGCGAGAACCCGCGAATCTTGCGCGCCAGGGTCTCCGCCGGCTCGTGGAAATCCAAGAAGCCGTCGGACTTGTGCAGCTTGGGGGCAAACGTCGCCTCCGCATCGTTCTGCTTGGTATAGGTCGCGGTGCCGGCTTCGAGAGCGGCGAGCGTTTCCAGCAGCAGTGGAGCGGCCAACTGCGCCAACCGGTCGTGCAACTCGCCGGCCGTTTCCTGCGGCCCGATCTCGGTCCGGACCTGGCCCAGAATGTCGCCCGCGTCGATCCTGTCGGCAAGCGTGATAATGCTGACGCCGGTCTGGGTTTCGCCCCGGACAATCGCCCAATTGATCGGAGCGGCCCCCCGATACTTCGGCAGCAGCGAGGCGTGGACGTTGATCGCCCCCTTCGGCGGCAAGGCGACCAACTCCCTGCCGATCTTCTGGCCGAACGCGATCACGACGATCACGTCCGGCTGGCAGGCCGCAATCTTCTGGATCATCTCCGCGGAATTGACGTTTTCAGTTTCGGCAAAGGCCACGCCATGTCCCTCGGCCCACCGAGCCGCGGGCGTCGGCTGGGGCTGGCGGCCGCGACCGGCCGGATTGGCCGGCTGGGTCGTGACAAGGCAGAGATTGTGCCCGGACGCCTTCAGAGCGTCGAGACAGGGAACGCCGAATTCGCCGCTGCCGAGGTAAACAAGGTTCATGGGTGATTTCGGATTGCGGATGGTAGATGGCGGATTTGCGCATCGAGACGAATCCGCAATCATCAATCCGAAATCCGCAATTCTCCTATCCGCCTTCCTGTTGGTCCGCCAGCTTCTTGAGCTGCCGCCGATGGGCGATTCTGGCGGCTTCGCCCATCCGATTGACGATCACCGTGCCCTCGATATGGTCGTACTCATGCTGGAGGCAACGGGCGTAAAGGCCCTCCGCCTCCTCCGTAAACTGGTTGCCTGCCAGGTCGGTGGCGGTCACGGTGGCCTTCTTATACCGCCGGATCTTGGCCCAGACGCCCGGCACGGATAGGCAGCCTTCTTCCGCCTCGTCGAGATCGCCGTGCGGCGTGACCGTCGGATTGATAAAGGCCCGGACATCTTCGCGCTTGCCGGTCAGCGAGACGATGAACAGCCGCAGCGGCACTCCCGCCTGCGGAGCCGCCAAGCCAATCCCCTTCTTTTCGACCAGGATGTCCGCCATCTTCTCCACCAACCGCCGGATCGATTCGTCAACCTTCTCCACCGGCGCCGCCCGCCCCCGCAACACCGAGGCCGGGTAATACGTGATTTTACACTTATCAACTTCTATCTCGCTCATCGCATCAAACCTTCTTTGACCTCGCCTCCAACTTGTCCATGAGGTAACAAAACGACCGGTTCTTGCCTCGAGCCAACTGTACTCGAAAGCTCTGGAGGATCTCCCCCATAAGATCGACCACCAAATCGTTGAACTGCTTAGGCATCATACGCTGGAATTGCTCTTTTGTTACATCATCCGTGCGTGCTAAGCTCACGAGGCCAAGTTCCTGGCAAGCTTGATCGTCCAGCCCGGCTATGTACCAGCTTTCGATTTCCTTCAGGACCACGATCATATGTCCGCTATCGATCATTCCTTTGTGGCTTTCCGCCAAGTGAGCCTTCCTCTGCGTGACGCAAGGAGACGTGTTAATATCGGCCACGAAGAGATAATCAGCCTTCATGGCTTGGATAGACTTGATGTAGCCTATCCTTCTCTCGATCGTGGCTCCCGCGTATTCCCATATTTGCACATGATCATACTCCTTTTGGAGTATCGGCGTTATCACGGCATTGAAGAACTCTCGGTCGTCGCGACCTTCGACGAGTATGTGCATACGTCTGTACATAGCCGATCAGGGACCCCAGAGTTCTTGGACAAAGACCTCGTCGAGGCCCAAATCGTTCTCAAGAAATATCTTCACGTCTTGCTTTTCGGCAGGTCTGGACACAGTGGAGAAGCCTTCTTTGTCCCTCGATAGGAGCAGCAGGTTTTCCACGCCCGCGTGTCTGACCACTTCAGGACTGTGTGTCGTAATGATGATCTGCTTGTTCCTGGCCGCATCTTCCATCAATCGCATCAGTCCTGAGATCAAATGTGGATGGATATTCCGCTCCGGCTCCTCAATGATGATCACATCCTTGTCCTCAAAGAACAGCGCCGTGATAAGGGCGACCACGTTGACAGTCCCATCCGACAGGAGATTGGCAAGGAGGCTATCCTCGTAGTACTCTTCTCGCAGCTTCAAAAGGAGAGACAGCCCCAAGAAGTCCTCTACCCCGATCTCAACGGCGAATGGCAGCATGTACCGCAGGAGATTGTGGAAGGAGCGAGCCTTCTGAGGATCAGCCAAGATATTCTTGAGGACGAGGGCGAGGTTCTCACCGTTTTCTTCGAGCCGCGGTATGCCCGCTTTTTCGTGGGGCCTCTTGATGGCACGCGGGTCTATATCGTATGTGGCTACGCCGCTGAACAGATTCTCAAACGGCCCCACGAGGCGAAAAAAGCCGTGTCTTATGAGCAAAGACGTCCCGAGCGACCGAGATTCTACCAGTGGTTTCAGCGTCATTAGGTAATCGGCGGACGTTGTGAAATAACTTCCGGCCTGATCGAGTATATCCGGCGGCTGAATGTCAACCTTTGGCCTACCCTCCGACGCAAAGACGCTGAGTGTCACCTCTGCGCTCCTGTCACTTGCCGGCAATCGAAACCTTTGCATAAGACGGTCACCCTCGATGAGCAGCCCGTTTGAGGGACCCGCAAATCGCAGGCTAAAGTCGTACGTGTTCTCGTACGATTGAGCGCTTCCCAACAAACCGGCCCAATCCATCGGCCGGTCGGACGTCGTGGACACCCGCACAGGGTGAGCGCAACCGAGCCGGCGATTCGCCACAGCGTCGGAGCCGCCGTGTAGGGAAATCGCGTCGGCCAGTTCCTCCCGCTCCAGCGTCTTCAGGAACCGGAAGACCTCCACGAGATTCGACTTGCCGGATGCGTTCGCACCCACCAGAACGTTGAACCGGCCCAGGTTCAGGTCCAGGTCCTTGAAGCTCTTGAAGTTCGAGACTTTGAGGTTCGTGATCGCCATAGGGTTCTCAGCGCTCGTCAAATTCGGTGCCGGCGAAGGTGTTGCCCAGATAGCTCTTGCGGACGAGTTCGTTGCGGACGATCTCGGCCGGAGGGCCAAAGGCAATGACCTTGCCGTGGTCGATGATATAAGCCTTGTCCGCGACCTCCAGGGTCCTCTCTACGTTGTGATCCGTGATCAGGATACTGACGCCGGAGGCCACCAGACGGCGGATTTCCCGTTGCAGGTCCTCGACCGCGATAGGGTCCACGCCGCTGAACGGCTCATCAAGCAGAATCAGCGACGGATCGGTCACCATCGCGCGGGCGATTTCCAGCTTTCTCCGTTCGCCGCCGGAGAGGAAGCGGCCCTGACTTCGCGCCACTTCCGTCAGGCCGAACTGCTCGATCAGCGTGTCAGCCTTACGCTTGCGCTCGGACCGGGTCAGCGACATCGTTTCGAGGATCGCCAGCAGGTTGTCGCGGACGCTGAGCCGCTGGAAGATGCTCGGCTCCTGGGAGAGGTAGCCGATGCCGAGCCGCGCCCGCTTGTACATGGGCAACTTGGTGATGTCGCGGTCCTCGAAGACCACACTACCCTTGTCCGGCGTGATCATCCCCATGATCATCCGAAAGGTGGTCGTCTTGCCGGCGCCGTTGCGGCCAAGCAGACCGACGATGCTGCGCTGCTCGATCGTGACGCAGACCTCGTTGACCACGGCCCGGCCGGAGTAGCGCTTCACCAGATCTTGCGTTTCCAGAAGAGTTATGCCGGCCAACACGCACCTCGATTTCGTCGTCTGTCCACCACCGCATTATAGCACGGGCAAATCGTGAGGCAATCGGCATTTAGACGTGGCTGACAAGCAGATAGCCCGTACGTATTCCCGGGTGGCATCGTCAAGGCCGACGGCCTTGGCGATGGGTTTGTCTTGGTGCAACGAGCCCGCGTCAATCCTTCGGCGAACTCGGGAGGGGCGCTGCGCTTGACGCGGCCACCCATCACAGCGTGGATCAGGCAGACGGTGATTGCCGCTGCTTAAGCCAATCCTAGCTGAAAAGCGGACAAATCCTCTGGCAAGTCGGCGATTTTTGTGCTATTAAGTAGCGTTTTATCGCGCGTTTGTAGATTTGCTCCTATTCTGTGTCGAGTCTATGTTTGCTATTCTCAGCGATATTCATTCGAATTTCGAGGCCCTGACCACCGTGCTGGCAGATATCGAGAAGCGCGGGATCAAGAAGATTTACTGCCTCGGCGACGTGATCGGCTACGGACCCAATCCGCGGGAGTGCCTCGATCTGATCATTGAGAAGACACAGTGGTGCGTGCTGGGCAATCACGACTACGCCGTGTTTTACGAGCCGACGAACTTCAATTATGGCGCCGAGCAGGCGAGCTTCTGGACCCGCGAGGTGCTGGAGACGGACGGTCCGGGGCCGCAAAGCGACCGGCGCTGGCAATTCCTGGGCGAGTTGCCCATGCGCCGCTCGGTGAAGGTCCAATTGGGGCCGACCAAGGCCACGATGGACTTCGTCCACGCCTCGCCCCGTAGGCCGATCAACGAGTACATCTTCCCGGACGACGTGTACACCAACCCGGCGAAGGTCCGCACGCTCTTCGAGAAGATCGAGCACATCTGCTTCATCGGCCATACGCACATGCCGGGGGTCTTCCTCGATGAGCCCGATTTCTACCTGCCGGACGAGCTCGGCGGCGTCTACCCCGTGCTGGAGAACGAGAAGGCGATTATCAACATCGGCTCGGTCGGCCAGCCCCGCGATAAGGACAATCGCGCCAGCTATGTCTATGTGGCGGAGAACAAGGTGCATTTCGTCCGGCTCGAATACGATTTCGAGACGACCATGAAGAAGATCCTGGCGATCGACCGCTTGGACAGCTTCCACGCGGAGCGATTGCGCGATGGACGGTAATACGTGAAAGGGAATATGAGCTTCAGAACGGTCTTCATTCTGGTCTTGGCCGGGTTCGTGTTGCTATGCGCCGGCCTGATCGCGGATTCGGGATTCTCTCGGACGACGCACTCCTCTGTCAACGCGAAGACAAGCTGGACAGATGCGCAGGCCGGGAGCCGTGGGGCGATCCTGTTGCAGCAGACGACCAACGTCCAGACTCCAGCCCCAGCGCCGAACCTGGCCGAGCCGAACCGGCCCGCGGTTGAGAAGCCGGCGCCCCAGCTTCAGGCGTCGCCCGTGCGCGGTCTCAGTGCAGAAGGAGGACCGAGACAAGAGGTCACCATCGGCTCCACGGACAAAGAGACCGGCTTCAAGTACGAGCTTGTGTTGGATTCCCTGGGCGCCGGTATCCGGACCGCGACGTTCAGTGAATACGACACTCGCGACGGCAAGACGCGCCAGCCGCTGGTCTTTCTTTCCCCCGTCCAGATGGACGGGCGCACGATCCTGTCGATGGCGAACGCCGGCCTGACGGTGCTGGATCAGCGGCAAAGGCTCCGCTTGGACCAGCTTAGCTGGCGGTCGCTGGGCGCGGAGAAGCTGCCGGACGGCGGTCAGGCGGCCTCGTTCGACGCCACGATTGTGGATTCCGACCGCCGGCCCGTGCTGAAGCTGACCAAGATCTATCGCATCCAGCCGAACACGTACCTGCTCGATTGTACCTTTAACGTCGAGAACCTGACGAACGAGCCGCAGAAGGTGCAGTACGATCTGACGGGCCCCGCCGGACTGGAATACGAGGGGGTCAGCACGGATATGCGAAAGGTCGTGGGGGCCTTTCGAAACACGCAAGGCCAGGTCACCAGCGTTCGCCTCGCCGCCGCAGCGCTGTCGAAGGCCAAGACGGCGGAAAAACGCAGCCTGAATCCCCGCAGCGCCAACGACGCCTTCCTCTGGGCCGCGGCGGTCAATCGTTACTTTGCCGCCATCGTGGTTCCGGTCCCCGCCGACCCGAACGGATATGTCGATTGGATCAGCGGCAAATGGGGCACCTACTACGACCTCAGCGGTGGCCGCAGAGACCCCCGGCACAGCACGATCGGGCTGCAACTGTCGAGCACGGCGACCACCTTGAACCCCGCGGGTCAGCCCGACAGCGCCAGGAGTTTTCCCTTCCATGTCTACGTCGGGCCGAAAGACAAGAGCATATTCGACAAGACCGACCTCTACCGCCGGCTCGGATTCGTCCAGACGATCGACTTCATGGGCTGCTGCTGTTTCCCGATGAGCATCATCAGTCCGCTGGCCTTCGGCATCCTGGCCGTCATGAAGTGGATGTACTTCATCATCCCGAACTACGGCGTCGTCATCATCATCCTGGTCCTCCTGATGCGACTGGTCCTGCACCCGGTCACACGGCACAGCCAGATTGCCATGAGCAAAATGAGCAAACTGGGGCCCCGGGCCGAGGAGATCAAGAAGAAGTACGGCACCAACAAGGCCGAGATGAATAAGAAGTTGATGGAGCTCTACCGCGAGCAAGGGGCGTCCCCCATCATGGGCTTCTTGCCCATGTTCGTGCAGATTCCCATCTGGGTGGCCTTGTGGAGCGCGATCTATACGACCATCGACCTGCGCGGGGCGGCGTTCCTGCCGGTCTGGATCACCGACCTGTCGGCCCCGGACGCGATTGTGACTTGGCCGCCCTTCACGGTTCCGCTGCTGGGCTGGCCCGTCCATTCGCTCAATTTGCTGCCGATCCTGATGGGCGTGGCGTTCTACCTGCAACAGAAGATCATGCCCATGCAGCAGCCGTCGGCCGCGACCAACCCGCAAGTCGCGCAGCAGCAGAAGATCATGATGATCATGATGCCGCTGCTGTTCCCCCTGATGCTGTACAACGCGCCTTCCGGCGTGAACCTCTACATCATGACCAGCACCTTCGCCGGCGTGATCGAGCAGTACGTCATCAAGAAGCACATCCAGGAGAAGGAAGAGCAGGAGGCCCAGGGCGTCGTCTCGGCCACCAGCAAAACCGGCGGCAAAGTCAAAAAGAAGAAGCCCAAGCCGTTCTACCGGTTCAGGTGAGATTGCGGATTCCAACGGTTCAATGGTCTTTTAGAGGATGATTGAGAAGTAGCACGGGCATCCTGCCCGTGCGGACAGGGCCAAGATGGCCCTGCGACTCATGGGCAAGATGCCCATGCTACGGCAAAACCGACTTCTCAGACACCCTCTTAGGTCGTTTAGGTCCTTTGGGTCTTTTTTGATACAAAAGACCTAAGAGACCTCAAGGACCTGAAGGGCCGATGCTCTCATGTACAGTGTTGCCGATACCATCGTGGCGGTCAGCTCGCCGAGCGGGGGCGTGCGGTCCATCGTCCGCATCACCGGCCCGCAGACACTTCCGATCTGCGAGCAGGTCCTCGATCTCAGATCCTCAATCCGAAATCCGCAATCCGAGATCCGCAATTCCGTCGTTGTACCCGGCCAAGTGCCTATCCACGGTGACTTGGCGGTGGACGCCTACCTGTATCTGTTCTTCGCCCCCCACTCGTATACCGGCGAGGACTTGGCCGAGATTCATCTCCACGCCAGCCCGGTGATTGTGGAAGCCTTCGTACAGAGTCTGCTGGCCCGGGGTCTTCGGCCTGCTGAACCGGGCGAGTTTACCGCTCGTGCCTATCTCAACGGCAAGCTCGATCTCGCCCAGGCGGAGGCGGTCAACGAGGTCATCAGCAGCTCGAACCGGCTCCAGTTGGAGGCTGCCGAAAAGCTCCTGAGCGGCCGACTGACACAGGCCGCCGACGAAATCCGTTCGACCCTGCTGGAGGTTCTGAGCCTCCTCGAAGCGGGGCTGGACTTCAGCAGCGAGGACATCGAGTTCATCGGCGCCCAGGAGGCAGCCGAGCGCTTGGCCGTCATCCAGAACAGCCTCGAAGAGCTTTTGGCCGGCAGCATCCGGTGCGAGGCGGTGCTGGACGTGCCGGCCATTGGGATTGCAGGCGCGCCGAACGCAGGTAAAAGCAGTTTGCTCAATGCCTTGCTCGGCTGGGAGAGAAGCATTGTCTCACCCCAGCCCAAGACGACGCGCGACGTTCTGAGCGGCGTGCTGACCACCGACCGATTCCAGTGCGTGCTCTTCGACTGTGCGGGCCTCGTTCTCACGCCCGCTAACACGCTTGATGAGCTGGCCCAACGGGCGGCCATCGAAGCCCTCCAACATTGCTCGGCCGTTCTCTTCTGCGTCGATGCGACGAAGCCAAGCCCAAGGGACGATCTTGCCCTTCGCGCGCTCATTGCGCCCAAGAGCATCCTCTATCTCGCCACCAAGTCCGACCTGCTGTCCCGTGAGGAGTTGTCGCGGAAAACAAGAGAGTTGGAGACTCTCTTCCAAGCCGAGTTTCTGGCCACCTCCGCCCAGACGAGGGCCGGTCTTGAGGCGCTTCTGGATGGTTGTGTATCGGCACTTGCGGACAGCAAATTCCGGTCGCGATCCCCCTCTGCCCTCTCAAATCTGAAATCCGAAACCAGCACGGTGGCACTGACCGCCCGACACAAACAGGCCGTCACAGAAGCAATGGAGCAGATCGCCCAAGCAACTGCGGAGGTGAATCGCGGCCACGAGGAAGTGGCCGTGATGATGATCCGTAGTGCCTGCCAGGCGATCTCACAAATCGAGCAGCAGCCCATCGACGAGCAGGTGCTGGACCGGATCTTCAGCCGCTTCTGCATTGGCAAGTAGCTATCGTGCGTTGGGCAGGATATCAGCCTCCGAGCTTGCCGCGCAGGGCCTGCTTGAAGAACTCGCCGCCGCCGGTCAGCTCGTAGGTGTCCCAGGATTGCAGCAGGTTCGGGCCCCACTCCGGATCGAAGACCCAGCCCAGCCAGCCGATACCCTTGCCCTCCAGGTAGGTGATGATGGCTTTGCCGTAGTCGCCCTCCTTGAGGGTGGCCCCTTTGGGCATGGAGAGCCCGAATTCGGTCGCGAGAATCGGAAAGCGACCGGCGGCGAAGCCGAAATTCTCCTCCCACTTCGGCTCCCAGGGCTTGGACCGCTTGTTCGCGTAGGGGTGCGTCACGTACCCGATGCCCTCCGCCTCAATGGGCTCGATCAGCAGTGGGGTCAGGTCGTAGGCCCAGTCGAGGCCGGCCACCAGCGGAATCGTCTCCTTGTCGAACGCGCGAATCAGGCTGATCATGTCCTCATTGAGCTTCTTCCACTCGCTCCACGACATCCGGCCGAGCTGGCCGCGATAGATGGTCGGCTCGTTGAACAGCTCATAGAACGCCACGGTATTGTTGCCACTGAAGTGCTGGGCCATGGTCCGCCAGAATTCGAAGGTCTCCTTCTGCGTCGTGTCGTACATGGGGTCCTGGAACAGCTCCATCTTGAGGTTGCCGATGGTGTGCCAGTCGATGATGATGTACATGTTCAGCTCGGTGCACCATTGCACCGCCTGGTCCAGCAGCTTGAGGTACTCCGGTGGTGTTCGCTCCCGCCAGGCCACCGGGTGGATCGGGATGCGAACGAGCATCGTGCCCATCTCCTTGACCTTCTCGAAGTGTTGCTTGCTCCAGTGTCCCTGGTGCTCGATCTTGTCGGGGTCGGAAATCGACAAACCGCGAAAGAGGATGGTCTTACCGTTGGGATCGACGAGCTTGTTGCCCTTCACGGACACCCGTGGCAGCTTCTTCGCCGCGGGATCGCGGAAAGGCCGCCCCAACGGCCGATCCCGCCACCATTGATGGTAGCCGGCCCCGGAGGTAGTCTGTTGAGCCGCAACACTCTGGACCCAGAACGAGGCGATGCAGACGATGGTCAGGAGCCGGATGGCTGCTTTCATTTCTCTTGCCTCCAAACAGCGAACGCGGATGTAGGCTTGCGTTTACGTGGCGTGCAACCAAGGCCAGGGTAGCCGCCCAACCGTTGTGTGTCAAGGCATCGACCCGGATGAAGGGCTAAGAACGGAGGGTGAGAACAACACAAGTCGCCAGTTGCCTCCTTGCTCATGTCGTTGTCGAACCTGCCTTTCCTTTGTATAATAGGGTCATGACTACGAAAGAGATAGCATTGAAGACGATTGAGCAACTCCCCGAGAACGTGTCTTGGGAAGACATCCAAGAACGGATCAACTTTGTTGTTGGTGTCCACAAGGGCCTTCGCGAGCTGGATGAGGGAAAGGGAATCCCTCACGACAAGGTCAAAGAGGAATTCGCCGAATGGCTTACCAACTGATCTGGGCCCCTTCCGCTCGCCTCGATCTCAGGGAGCTTGCCTCCTATATTGCGGAATTCCGCCCCGAAGCGTCTACGCGTTTCATAAGGAGCGTATTTCAGGTCGTTGAACGCTTGGCTGATTTTCCCGAATTCGGTCGGATCGTTCCCGAGTTTGACGATCCCAGCATACGAGAAGTGATCCGTAAGCCTTGTAGAATCGTGTACCGCGTCAAATCTCCGGAGCGCCTGGTAGAGATCGTGAGAGTCTGGCACGCCGCCAGAGGAGCGCCCCAACTGTAGGGGCTCGCCCCACCGTGTCACCGATCAGCCCCCACGACGTGACGAACCGCCAGAAGCACAGCGGGCGAAGGCGGGTATGTCGCCCGCCTTCGCCCGTTCGACTATAGTGAAGCACGACGTGCGTTACTTCGCTTCGAACTCGGCGTCGATGACGTCGTCGCCGCCGCCCTTGCGTTTGACTTCCGCTTCCTGGCCCGGACCTTGCGGGCCCTGCGGACCGCGCGGGCCTGGCTGGGCCTGTGGGCCGGTGGCCGCTTGCCTCTTGGCCGCTTCCTCGTAGAGGGCCTTGCCCAGTTCCTGGGTGGCCTCGTTGAGGTTGTCGATCGCCCGGCGAATCGCCGCAGCGTCCTCGCCCTTGGTCGCCTCCTTCAGGTTGTTCACCGCGCCTTCGATCTTACCGCGCGTCTCGCTGGAGACCTTGGCACCGTGTTCCCGCAGCGTCTTTTCCGTCGAGTAGATCAGTTGATCCGCCTGGTTCTTCAGATCGACGACCTCTCTCCGTTTCTTGTCCTCTTCGGCGTGCGACTCCGCGTCGCGGGTCATCTTCTTGATTTCCTCGTCGCTGAGCCCGGAGCTCGACTTGATCTCGATGGACTGCTGCTTGCCCGTGCCGAGGTCCTTGGCCGAGACGTGCAGGATGCCGTTGGCGTCAATGTCGAAAGCGACCTCGATCTGCGGGATGCCGCGCGGCGAGGGCGGGATGTCCGCCAATTGGAACCGTCCCAGCGTGCGGTTGTCCCGCGCGAACTCGCGCTCGCCCTGGAGGATGTGGATATCGACCGTCGTCTGGCCATCCGCCGCCGTGGAAAAGACCTCTTTCTTGGAGGTCGGAATGGTCGTGTTGCGGTCGATCAGCTTGGTCATCACGCCGCCGAGCGTCTCGACGCCCAGCGACAGCGGCGTCACGTCCAGCAGCAGGATGTCCTTCACGCCTACGTCGCCCATCAGCACCGCGCCCTGGATCGCGGCGCCCAGCGCGACCACCTCATCGGGATTGAGGCTTTTGTTCACCTCTTTACCGAAGATGTCCTTGGCGATCTTCTGGACCTTCGGGATGCGTGTGGAGCCGCCGACCATCAGCACCTCGGCGATTTCCGCCGGATTGAGCTTGGCGTCTTCGATGGCCTTGTAGCACGGAGCCTTGAGCCGCTCGAATACGTGGTCGCACAGGCTCTCGAACCGGCTCCGGGTGATCGAGATCTGCAGGTGCTTCGGCCCGGACTGGTCCGCCGTAATGAACGGCAGGTTCACGGTCGTCTCCATCTGCGAGCTGAGCTCGATCTTGGCCTTCTCGGAGGCTTCGAGCAGCCGCTGATGGGCCATCGGGTCCTGGAGCAGGTCGATGCCTTCTTTCTTGCGGAACTCCTCGGCGAGGAAATTGACCAGCACAGCGTCGAGATCGTCGCCGCCCAGGTGTGTATCGCCGTTGGTGCTGAGCACCTCGAAGACGTTGTCGCCGATGTCGAGAATGGAGATATCGAACGTGCCGCCGCCGAAGTCGAAGACGGCCACCTTCTCATTGCGTTTCTTTTCCAGGCCGTAGGCCAGGGCCGCGGCCGTCGGCTCGTTGATGATCCGCTCGACCTTCAAGCCGGCGATGGTTCCGGCGTCTTTCGTCGCCTGGCGTTGGGCATCGTTGAAGTACGCCGGCACGGTGATGACCGCCCGCTCGACCTTGTCGCCCAGATAAGTTTCCGCCGTCTTCTTGAGATCCTGGAGAATCATGGCGGAGATCTCGGGCGGCGTGTACTGTTTGCCCCGGACTTCGACCTTGACCAGGTCATTCGGTCCGCCGACGACCTTGTACGGCACGAGTTTTTCTTCCTCGGCCACCTCGCTGCTGCGCCGACCCATAAACCGCTTGATCGAGTAAACCGTGTTCTCCGGGTTGGTCACTTGCTGATGCTTGGCGAGCTGGCCCACCAGGATTTCACCTTTGTCCGTGAACCCGACGACAGAGGGCGTCAGCCGCGAGCCGGACGAGTTGATCAGCACCTTCGGCGCCGACCCCTCCATCACGGCCACCACGGACAGCGTTGTACCCAGGTCGATTCCTATGATCTTATTCGTAGCCATGACTACTGTCCTTTCCTTTGCTCTTGGGTTCCCAAACGCGAGGTAGCGCGTTTGGGGTCCCCACTCCTGACCTCGGGATATCAAACGAGATACGCCGCGCTTGGGACCCCGTTTGGCTCATCGCGCACAGGAACATACTGATTGCCTGGACCGTGCAAAACCCGTGCCAAGGATCCTCGGCCTCCGCTCCAGCAACGTAAACCCTTCCCGTTAAGGCAATTACGACAACTCCGGACTAACAGACCTGCACCCCCACGTTGGCCCATTTGCCACATCTGCCGTGCCATTTTGGCAGGAGTATCAGAACTGATCGATCACTGTGATCCCGACGGTGCCGAACTGGCCCATCTTTTCCAGGTCGCCCGGCGCTTGCTCCAGCGGGATGGTCTTGCCGATCAGGGCGTTGGGGTCCAGCTTGCCGGAGACGATCATCGCCAGCATCTCGGCGTACTTGCTCGCCTGCATGCCGTGGCTGCCGCAGATCTCCAGCTCCCGACCGATGACCAGGTGCATCGGAATCCGAGGCAGATAGTCGTCGCCCGCCAGCAGCCCGACCTGCACATGCCGCCCCCGCTTCCGCAGGCAGGCAATGGAGTTGGCACACGTGGCGGCACTGCCCAGGGCATCCATCGACACATCCGCCCCGCCGCCTGTCATCTCCCGAATCAAGGCGGGGACATCGAGATTCGTCCGGGCGTCGATGGCAACGGCGGCTCCCAACCGCTTGGCTAATGCCAGCACCTTTTCGTCGATATCCACGGCAATCACCCGGGCCTCCAGGGCGCGAGCGATCATGAGCGCGGACAAGCCCACACCGCCGCAGCCGTGGACGGCCACCCAGTGGCCGGGCGCAACTCGGCCCTGCGCGACCATCGCTCGGAAGGAGGTGGCGAACCGGCAGCCGAGGCTGGCAGCGGTGACAAAGTCGATCTCGTCCGGCAGGCGCACGAGGTTCACGTCGGCGTATCGGATGGCGACATATTGTGCGAAGGAGCCCCAACCCGTGAACCCCGGCTGGAACTGATGATCGCAGACCTGATGGTTGCCGCTGGCGCACTGCGGGCATGTCCCGCACGCACAAACGAACGGCAGGGTGACGCGATTCCCCGCCTTCCACCGGACGACGTTTCTCCCCGTCTCCGCGACGATGCCCGCCAGCTCATGGCCGGGCACGTGCGGCAGACGGGTGATATCCGGGTCATGCCCCAGCCAACCATGCCAATCACTCCGGCAGATCCCGCTGGCCTCGACCTCAATCACCACGCCGTCATCGTCCGGAACCGGATCGGCCACCTGGGCGACCGTCAGTGGACCGCCAAACCGCTCGAAAATCACCGCCTTCACACTGTATCTCCATCGTATAAGGATTGTTCAACACCAACAGAGCTTCTCACGGTAGGCTGACCGACACCACATTGTCAAGCGGGCTCGAATCTTGTAGGGTGGGTTCTTAACCCACGCGTGCTCCCGGTCGATGCGCCCTTAACGCGTGGGTTAAGAACCCACCCTACACGCTAAAGATGGTGCGTGGTACGCACCCTACGGGTTGGGGGCCCTGCGTCCTTCGTAGGGTGCGTACCACGCACCGCTCCCTCAGGGGCTAGCGAGGCTCACAGGCAATTGCCCTGGCAAAATTTCTCAGGACAAACACGAAGCCGTTCGATGGCAGCGTCCTGCATGTCATTGCGAGCCCAGCGAAGCAATCTCTCATCCTTCGGATTGAGATTGCTTCGTCGCTGCGCTCCTCCCAATGACATAGGCACACAACCGGTCCGCGGCACCGCGAACCAGCTCAAAAACATCGGGGCCTGCGCCAGAGTGGCACAGGCCCCGGATCATTTGCGTGGTGCGCCGGCCCGCATCAGGGCGTCCGGCGCACGAGGTTCCGCCCTATTTGCCGGCCAGCGTGAGGATCTCCGCCTCCGTCAGGACCACATCATACAGCCGGACCTCATCGAGCGCCCCATTGAATGGGTTGCCGCCGCCGGCGCTATCCGCGCCGATCTGGACTGCGGCCTGCCGATCGGGACCGAACGACCACGCGCCGGAGCCGGTCTGGACGCCGTTGACGTAGAACCGGGCTATCGTCTTGTCGAAGGTGACGGCGATGTGGGTCCATTCGCCGACTTTGAGCACCGTATTGCCGCTGCCCGCCGAGATGTTGTAACGTCCCAACGACAGCACGCCGGTCGTCTGGCTGGCCTCGATCTGCCACATTGTCTCCCCGTCGGCCCAGTTGTCCCTTTTCCCGATCAAGCCTTGCCACTGGGTGCTCAGGCCGTTCCACTTGGCCCAGAGAGACACGGAGAGCATGCCTGTCCTCTCCGAGGGGTTGAACGTGCCCAGGTTGACCGCATTGCCGGGGGTGCCGTTGAAGAGCACCGCCTTGCCTTGGCCCGCCGGTCCATCCAGGTAGGTGACCGTGCCCAGCATGGTGCCGTCATGGCCGTTGCCCGAGGCATCCTTCAAGTCGTTCTCGAAGCTGTAGCTGGCCACCAGACCCACCGGCTGGATGGGCTTGCCGAACAGCACGTCATCGACGTACAACATGCCCGCCGCTCCTGCCTTCGGGTTGGCCTTATCGCCCACGCCGATCGCCAGCTTCTTGACGGCTGCCAAGTTGACGCCCGCCAGATCGCTCAGAGCGATCTGCCACTGCGTCCAGGTGCCGGCATTGACGGCCGAGGCGTTCGAATTGACGACCGTCTTGGACTTGCCGGCCTTGTCTTCGACCGTCACATACAGCGGCGCGGTGCCGTTGCTCCACTGGGTCACGCCCACCGAGAGGTTCTGCCAAGCCCCGGTGACCGTCCCGGCAGTCGCCACATTGGAGAACTCCGCCGTACTGTAAGCCGCGGCGTTGTGGCTCGTAACCGCCAGACCGATGTAGGCATTGGCCGACAGGAGGATGCTCTGATCGGTGCCGACCTGGGTCCAGGTCTTGCCGTCCGCCGAACGCTCCGCCTTGAAGGCGTTGCCGGTGCGGGTGATCCGGACCCAGTACGGGGTCTTGAAACCGGCCGCATCGGTGCTGGCGCTCGTACCCCCGGTGTTGGCGCGATACTGGAAGGAAGCGCCGTTGTCCGGGGTGATGACGACCATGGCGTGCTTGGCGCCGGCATCGAGCGTCTCACGAATCATGACGCCCGCCTTGGACCAGGCGTCGCTGCGGGTCAGGCTGTCCACCTTGGCCGTGATCGAGCCGTTGCCGCTAAGCTGCTTGTAGGCGAAGCGGAATTGGTCCGTATTGTTCCAGATGTCGCTGCCGGTGCTGCTGACGGTAAAGGCATTGTTACCCTTGTCGGCAAAGCTCACCGGATAGCCCTGGTACCACAACGCCAAGGTGTTGGCGCCGCCGACCGTCAAATTCTGCGGCGTGTCGAAGGTGCGCTCGGCCTCGGAGTAGTACGGCGTCTTGACGTTGTTGTACTCGAACGGCATCGCCTGCCTGCCGCCATGAGTGATCGTCTGCTCGGCAAACGGGGCTTGCAGATAGCCAACCACGGAGCCGCTGCCGTTGGTCCAGCCATCGATCCAGGCTTCGTAGATGCGGCTACCCTCTTGGTCCGTGTAAGCCTCAAAGTCGTCCACGACCGCATACTGCTGCGTGGTGAACGCCCAGACGCTGCCCGGATAGGTGACGGCGTTGACCTCATCGACCTTCCAGTAGTACACCGTGCCGAAGTCCAGCGAACCAGGGGCATAGCCGTGTTCCACCACCATCTGGGAGGCCGCGGTGCCATTGGCCACGGCCGCCTGGTCCGTGCCTACCGTCACCTGATGCGAAGCGGCCTCACGACCCAGCCGCCAATCCAGGGCGGCGTCCACACCGACGCCCTCGGCGTAGTTGGCCGGCTGTGGCGACCAGGCTTCCACCGGGATGTAGTAGAACCGCACTTCGCTCAGGCCGGATTGCTTGAGACCCACCATGCTCCAGTTGCTCTTGGCCGTCAGCCGAACATACCGGGCCATGACGCCCTGGAGGTTCACGGTGGTGTTGTGAGCATACCCGGCCGCCGCCGGCGCCTGGGCGAACTGCACGTCGCTCAGCAGCGTCCAGTTGGTCCCATCCGTCGAGTACTCGATGGTGACGTCCTTGAACCCGTAGCCGAGGATCGGCTCAAATTCCGTGTTGTGGTTCCAGACCCACAGCTCGTACAGCGTGTAGACCTTGTCGAACTGGTACCGAATCCAGGTCGGCTGCGGGCCGGACATGCTGCTGACCCACATGGCGTCACTGGCGCTCGAGTGCAGGTCGTTGCTCAGGCCCGAGCCGTTGATGGTATTGGCCGGCACCGTCGCGGACTTCTCGAAGCTGGAAGCCGTGGCGGTCAGACTCGTGATCAGGTACGCGTAGGGCTCGACCGTGAAGCTCCATACGTCGCCCTTGTAGACCGCCGTGCTGGGCGCGGCATTGACCTCGTCCACCCGCCAGTAGTAGGTCTTCCCATACTCCAGCACGCCGGCTGGCTTGAAGGTCGTCTCCGCTTGGCCCTTGCTGACGAGTTGCGGCTGGGAGGTATCGGCCGCGTTGACATCCGCAACGCTCACGCCAAGATACACATTGTGGCTCGCGGCGAACGGACCCGCCTTCCAGCCCAGGATCGGATCGCGCCGGATATCCGTGGCCTTGTTGTCCGGCGTCGGGCTCACGGCCCCGAGCTTGTTCTTGGGGACAGTGGGGACATAATCCCCTTCGTACCATTTGGCATCGTCGATCCAGAACTCCTGCGCGGCATAAGCGACGTGAATGGTGATGTGCGCCGGATTCACATCCGCCGGGATGACGGCGGTCGTGGTGTGATATTCGACCCATTTCTCGGTCATGGTGACGTTCATGGTGCCGTAGCCGGTCCAGGGATCCTGGTTCAGTTCCGGCGCGAGCAAGACCTGCGCGGTGCCTTTCTTGCTCTTGAGAAAGAGCGAGAGCGTGTATTTCTTGCCCTTTTGAAAGACGGCGCCCGGGGGCGAGGCCAGGGCCGGCTGCACCGCGGCATCCCAGGGGTTGGCGCCCGCGCCGGTAACCTTCACGTTGAGACAATAATTCCCCTCGATCGGTCCTTCGGGAACCGTGGCGCCGACGCAGTCTTTCACCACGGTGAACGTGGCGAGCGCGCCGTAGCTGCCCCACGGCGGCATCGCCCCGGTCTCAAAGCCACCGTTCGGTATCAAATTCGTGATCTGTTGCGCCTGGCTGGAACCGGATACGATCCCTCCGATCAGCAAGGCCGCCATCCACCAGACTACTCGATTCCGCATGGCACTTCCTCCTTACGCTCGGTCGCACTGCGACCTGACACGTGACTTCTGCTTGTTCCACCCATCAGGCCCTGAGACTCCCCGGACCTCACGGGTTGCACACGTCTTACATGGGCTTACCGAACTGGACATCGTCGATATACAACATGCCGGCGGCGCCCGGTTTCGGGTTGGCCTTATCGCCGACCCCGATGGTCAGCTTCTTGACGGCCGCCAGATTGACGCCCGCCAGATCGCTCAAAGCGATCCGCCACTGGGTCCAGGCGGACACGTTGGTGGCCGCCGGATCGGGATGGGTGACCGTCTTCGTCTTGCCGGCCTTGTCTTCCACCGTCACGTACAGTGGTGCGGCGCCGTTGCTCCACTGCGTCACACCAACCGACGAGCTTTGCCAGGCGCCGGTAATGCTGCCGGTCGTCGCCACGTTCGAGAACTCTGCTGTGCTGTACGCATCAGTATTGTGGCTGGTCACTGCCAAGCCGATCAGGACACTGGCCGGCATCGCGAGGGTCAGATCGGCGCCGATTTGGGTCCAGGTCTTGCCGTCCGCCGAACGCTCCGCCTTGAGAGTGCTGCCGGTGCGGGTGAGTCGGACCCAGTACGGGATCTTCAGGCCGGCGGCGTCCGTGCTGGCGCTGACGCCGCCCGTCGTATCCCGATGCTGGAAGGAGGCGCCGTTGTCCGGGGTGATAACGACCAAGGCGTGCCGGGAGCCGGCGTCGAGGCTCTCCCGGATCATGACGCCGGCCTTGGACCAGGCATCGCTGCGCGTCAGGCTGTCGATCCGGGCCGTGATCGAGCCGTTGCCGCTGAGTGACTTGTAGGCAAAGCGGAACTGGTCGGCGTCGTTCCAGATGTCGCTGCCGGTGCTGCTAACGGTGAAGGCATTGCCGCCCTTATCGACAAAGCCAAGCGGATAACCTCGGTACCACAGCGCCAGGGTACTGGCGCCGCTGATCGTCCAGTCCTGCGGCGTGTCGAAAGTTCGCTGGGCTTCGGAGTAGTATGGCGTCTTGACGTTGTTGTACTCGAAGGGCATGGCCTGCTTGCCGCCATTGACGATGGTCTGCTCGGCAAACGGGGCTTGCAGGTACCCGACGACAGAGCCGCTGCCATTGGTCCAGCCATCGACCCAGGCCTCATAGATGCGGCTGCCTTCGTTATCAGTGTAGGCCTCGAAGTCATCCACGACCGCGTACTGCTGTGTGGTGAAGCTCCAGATGCTGCCCGGATACGTGACAGCGTTGACCTCGTCCACCTTCCAGTAGTAGGTCGTGCCGAAGTCCAGCGCGCCAGGAACAAAGCCGTGCGCGGTGACCGTCTGGACCGGAGCGGTCCCGTTGGCGACGGCCGTCTTGTCAGTGCCCAGGAACACCTTGTGCGAGACCGCCTCTCGGCCGGGACGCCAATCCAAGCCGGCCGCCACGCTGACGCCGCTGCCATTGTCCGCCGGCTGCGGCGCACGGGCTTCCACAGGGATATAGAAGAACCGAACTTCGCTCAACCCATACTGCTTGATGCCCACCATGCTCCAGTTGCTCTTGGCCGTGAGGCGAACGTACCGAGCCATGACGCCGTCGAGCTTTAGGGTCGTGTTGTGAGCGTATCCGGCCATCGCGGTGGCCTGGGCAAATTGGGCCTCCTTCAGCAGCGTCCAAGTCGTCCCGTCTGCCGAGTACTCGATGGTCACATCTTTGAACCCGTAGCCGAGGATCGGCTCGAATTCCGAGTTGTGGTTCCAGACCCACAGTTCGTGGAGCTTGTAGGCCTTATCAAACTGATACTGAATCCAGGCCGGCTGCGGGCCGGTCATGCTGGTGTTCCACATCGCGTCCGCGGAGGTGGAATGCAGGTCGTTGGTCAGGCCGGAGCCGTTGACCGTGTTGGCCGGGGTGGTCGAGGCTCTCTCGTAGCTCGAAGCCGTGGCCGTGACGCCAGTGATGGGATACGCGTAGGGCTCGACCGTGAACTTCCAGACGTTGCCCTTGAAAACGGTGGTGCTGGGCGGGGCGTTGACTTCGTCCACCCGCCAATAATAGGTCTTGCCGTAGTCGAACACACTCGCCGGAGCGAACGTGGGGCTCGCCTGACCCTGGCTGACCAGGACGCCCAGCGGGTTCGTGGCGGTGGCGCTCTCGACCTCGGTGGAGACAGGACCGAGGTACACGTCGTGCGTCTTGGCGAACGGGCCTGGGGTCCAGCTTAGACTCGTATCGCGCGGCACGTCGGAAGTACCATCCTTGGGACTGAGGTCCATGGCCGATCCATTGATCTTGACCACGGTCGGGACATAGTCGCCCTCGTACCATTTGACATCATCCACCCAGAACTCCGCCGCGGCGAAACCGGCATGGAAGGCGATGTTGGGCGGCGTCACGTCGGCCGCAAAGACCGGAGTAGTGGTGGTGTATTCGGCCCACTTGTCCGTCATGGTAACGGTCTTCTGGCCGTAGCCCGTCCACGGGTCGCCGCCGATCTGCGGCTTAAAATCAAGCTGCAGGGTGCCTTTCTTGCACTTGAGGAAGGCGGACAGCGTGTACTTCTTGCCTTTTTGAAATACCATGCCGCGGGGCGACAGCCCGATGTCCCAGAAATTGGCTCCGGCGGCAGGCACCGTGACGTGCAGACAGTACCGGCCCTCTGCCGGTCCCTCGGGCACCGTGGCGCCGGTGCAGTTGGTCACCACTTCCATAGTCACGGCGCCAAAGGTGGTCCAGGGCGCGACGACCCCGGTCTCGAAGTTGCCGTTCGTAATCTGGTTTTGGATTTGTTGGGCCTGGCTGGGACCGGACGCGATGAGCCCGATCACCAAAACCGCCATCCACCCGACGATGCGATTTCTCATGGGACTTCCTCCTTACCAACGATGTGACGATCACGATGGGCTCAGCCAGTTGCGCGCCGGCCTCTTGTTGCCTACCCGATGCTCCTCCACGAAGCAGATCTATTACCGATACCATGCCTCGACAAGTTTTCATGATACCCTCCCTCCGGCCCCAGTGTCAAGCACAAGTCCCGCCCGCATCGCTCGGAGTACCGCCTTCAGGCGGAATAAGACCGCGTAAACGCGGTACTCCAAACAGCCCCTGCCGTATTGAACATGTCCGTGTCAGCGACGTAAGCCAAGCCCGGCGTTAGCGTTTGGTGCTTCGAATCTCGGATTTCCGCGTCCTATGCGAGTCCTTCCGGTGTGGACTGACCGTGGAACTGGCTGGGGTTGAGGAAGATCTCGCCGCGGACTTCTTCGATGATGAGTTGGGCGATGTGCATGCCGGGCCGCAGGATCAGGGTCATGGGCCCGAGATTGATCATTTCGAGCGTCAGCGGCCCCGCCCAGCCGGGATGGACGGTCGGGGCAGTGAAGTGGACCATCAGGCCGCAGCGGGCCCGGCTGCTCTTGCCCTCGATCCGCGCGGCCAAGTGCGGCGTCCCCTTGTCCACCGGCAGCTCGACGCGTTCCAGCGTCCGCCCGAGGATGAACTGCTGCGGCTTGAGCGGATAGGGCCGGTCCTCCGTCAATGTGAACCGCTGCGAATGTCCGGCAATGACTTCCGACAGCGTTCCGCGCTCCGTCATATCATAATGATACGGCCCCGCCTGCGGCACGGTGATCTCATGGTGCAGCCGCAAATCCACGGCGTGGGTGTCATAGGGACAATACCCCCCCTTCTCCGGCCGCCGCGGCAACGGCTCCGGCGCAATCACCAACCGCCCCTCATCCAACGCCTTCTGAATCTCGATATTCGATAGGATCATGCTTCCATCCGCGATGAACGGTCGCTGGCAAATTCTTCGTCCATCAAGTCTTCGTCGGTCACAATGCGGTAGTGCTTTTCTTCTCTGACATACACCTCTCCCCCCGACATCTCAAACTCGAATAAGGCAACTAGATCGTCCCCCATGAATTGAGCAGCGATAGGCCGACAGGTGAGAGCCGGGAACTTCGACGCGCAGACAGCAAGGTCCTGCTCGGCTTGCATAGTCCCAATAGCATCTTTCGTGCTTCTCGCCTGCACGGGGAAGACAAACTGCCTGCCCGTCATGCTGACCCCAAGGTAGATTTCCCCTGTCTGGATCTCACCGACGCCCGGCAGGAACGTCCGCAGATGGCTCTGGAGCGAGTAGCACACCGTCCCCGTGAAAACATCGATCAAACGATTGTATCGCAGCACCGCCAGCAGCCTCTGCTCCTCGTTCAGAGCGTACCGGAGGACCATTGCGGGCACGACGCCAAGCACCTTGGCCTCGGACAGCAGCGGATTCGGCTCGATCCAGTCATCGTGACGATTCCTGTCGTTTCTCTGCGGCATCTCTTTCTCTCGGCTCATTCAACACATCTCCATGTTCTCGCCGAACTCAGATGGCGACTATTGTAGAAGGACGTTCGGAGATTAGCAAGCCGAAGAACGTGGCGGACGGAAGTGGTTTCTGGGACGACCATCAGATTGTCTGCCGCAACTTCGCGAAGGAGTCGAGAAGATAGTGCGGGTTTTGGGCTTGGATTTTCGGGAGGTACTTGACGGCTTGGCCGCCGGTTTTGACGACGGCGGAGTGGACGCCGGCCTTTTTGGCCTGGCGCACATCGTGGTCCGTATCGCCGATGTAGATCGTCCGATCGGGGAGGGCGCCGAACTCCTCGACCAGGGCGCCAATGCCGAGGGCCCGGGAGTCGCCCGATTCGGTTGAGTACATCATGCAGGAGCGGACCGCATCCCAATCCTTGAAAGATAGCGTGGAGAGGATGCTCTCGATGGCTTCCAGCCGCAGGCCGCTCAGGACGGCCAGCCGGACGCCCTGCCCCTTCAGGTCGTGTAGGGTCTCCTCCACGCCGGCAAGGGGCGTGATCTGGGCAAGGACTTCGTACGGGAACAGTTGCCAGAACCGCTTGTGACACTCATTCGTGCGGTCCTTGTGACCCTCGGGCAGATAAGCGTGGATGTACTCCCAGATGCTGGTCCCGAAGACATCGTAGACCGGGTCGGTGTACCTCTCGGGAATCCCCAACTCCCCGGCGGCCCGGCGCACGGCGGCCATGATCGCCTCGTCGGTCTTCACCAGAGTCCCGCCCAAGTCCGTGACGATCAGATCAATGCTTCTTTTATTGCTCAACCTGCACACCTCCAGTGCCCTGGGGAGTCAGTCAAGTCAGCCGACTGCATCACCTGCGTACGATTTCCAGACAGCCGAAAAAGCCAAACGGATGATTCGCGTCGGGTCTAACGGACTTGATCTCGTAAATCACCCCGTCGCCTGTCAACTCGGCCGTGTCGCCCGCCTTGAAGACAGGGCCGCGCTCAATCATGTAGACAGAAGCCTCGGAGAGTAGTTCCCAATAGTACCTCTGTTGACTCCCATCGCTGAATCGAACCTGAAGGTCGGGCAGATCGAACCCTTCCAGGCCATGTGTATGCAACCAAATGGTACCCTTGTCGTCAACGGAATGACTGTTCACAAATAGCAGGTACAAGTCGGTCGAGTTCAGCTCTGTTCGTCCAAGGAAGTCGTCAATCCGTATTCGGGGCCGATAGAGCATTGCTGGAACACTGACATATCCGAGAGCGCCGTCGAGTTGAGCAAGGGTAAGCAGCGTCTGGGCAGCGAACCGGACGCGGGCCGCGGGGTCTTCCGGACCGTGCAAGTATTCCAGCGAGATATAGCCCTGATGCTTCTCGATGGCTGTCTTCTCGGCATCTGTCAGTGCCGGTGCCGCACCAATGGTAGCATTCACCAAGTTGGCTGGCAGGGGATTTCGCGAGACCGTGAGGCGAACGTTGTGGATACCGTTGCCCATAAGGTAGGTCGTCACTCCATCCTGCGCGGATCCCAGTTGGGGTGCCTGGCCACACGCAACCTCCATCTTCCATCTCTGCTTGAATTGCTGCTGGATAGTCTGGACGTTGATGCTAGCCGGGCCGGCAAAAGGAATACAGAGTTGGATGTGATAGTCGGGAAGAGATTGTTGGCCGCGCCGACGTTGGAGCACAATCACAATGATCACCAAAATGACAAAAGCAAGGACGATGGGGAAATACCGTATCATGCCAGCTCCTTTCCTTGGCCCTCAACCACAGACTTAGCATCCTCAGTTCCAAGTCTCCGTCGTCGCGGTAACAGGATAGTAACGGACCCCGTGCATCGGGGCAAGAAGTGGCCTACAAGGAGACAAGGTGCTGAGGGTCAGACTCATCCAGGCTTTTCTTCGACCTTGAAGACTCGGAAGCCGGACTTGAGGTAGTTGTTCAGGGCGTTGGGGTGGTCGTAGGAACAGGTGTGCAGCCAGACCCGGCGGGCACCCCAGGCGAAGGCGTTGCTGACGGCGCTGTCGAGCAGTGGGCCGCCGTAGCCGCGCCCGACGAAGGGAGGAGTCAGGCCGAAGATGCGGATTTCGACACTGCCGCCCTCCTGCTGCTGAAGCTCGTAGTAGCCGACGAGGGAGCCCTGCTGGCAGGCGACAAAGGTCCGAAGGTTGTCGTGGGCGGCGTAGTCGTGCCACTGCTGGGCCGGCCACACCAGGCGGTCGATCCAGCGCCAGTCGCCGCCGACGTATTCATAGAGGAAGCGGTTGAAACGCGGCTGCTTGACTACACACTCGCGCACTTCGATGCCGGCGTCTTCCCGCGCCCGTCTGATCCACTGGTCTTTCGACGTGATCTCCAAATGCGTGATCCGCAGCATGATCGTCTGCCTCGTGACTGAACCGAATTGGCCCGATATCGTCGGATAGTAGTGTAGCCCGGCCGCCGTGGCGAGGTACTACATGATGTTAGCGTGCCGGAGCCCGCGTCTCAAGAACAAGGACTGGCGGCGGTCAACCGCGTGGGTATAATCGACGTCATAGCAAAATGACAGGGTATCGCGGCAAACTGGGAGAATCGAGAGATGACGACGTATAAAATGGTTCTGCTCTTGACGGTGGTGATGTCCATGGGGTGCAACAGCTTCGCCGGCAAACCGGCCCAGACGAGTCTCAGCGACGATGCCCGCCTAGCGGCGTGCGGGAACAACTGCTTCGCCCTGCAACTCTATCAAAGGCTCCAGGGCCAGGCAGGGAATCTGTTCTTCTCGCCCTACAGCATCTCGACGGCCTTGGCGATGACACACGCCGGAGCGAGAGGTCCGACACAGGAACAGATGGCACAAGTTCTGTGCTTCCCGACCTCGAAAGACGTCGTGCAGAAGCTGGCCGACGCCCGGGAGCCGCTGGCGCCGGAGGACTTCGCCCGGGCGTTCGGCGAGATCGTCAAGGACCTGAACGCACGCGGCGGTAAGGGCGCCTATGAGCTGCGCGTCGCCAATGCCTTGTGGGGGCAGCAGGATTTCGAGTTCCTGTCCTCGTTCGCCAAGCTGGTCGAGGGCCGGTACGGCGGCCACCTGGAGCGGGTCAACTTCGTCAAGGCGGCCGAGAAGGCTCGGCAGACCATCAATGCCTGGGTCGAAAAACAGACCAACGGGAAGATCCAGGATCTCATCAGCCAGGGCTTGCTCGACAGTACGACCCGGCTGGTCCTGACCAACGCCGTCTACTTCAAGGGCACCTGGGCCAGCCAGTTCAAGAAAGACCAGACCCAGGATGAGCCGTTCACCCTGCTCGACGGTGGCAAGATCCAGGTTCCCATGATGAACCAGAAGGCGCGGTTCGGCTACGCGGAAACCGACGCCTTGCAGGTGCTCGAGATGCCCTATGTGGGCCTGGAACTCTCGATGGTGGTCCTGCTGCCGAAGGAGCCGGCCGGCCTCGACGCCCTGGAGAAAGCGCTTACGCCAGAGAACCTGCCCAAGTGGCTGACGGGAATCCACCGGCAAGAGGTCATCGTCGCCATCCCGAGGTTCAAGATGACGCATAAGTTCAGCATGGGCGATGTCTTGCAGTCGATGGGTATGACGAATGCCTTCTCCGCGCAGGCGGACTTCTCCGGCATGACCGGCCGGCGCGACTTGTTCATTTCGGCCGTAGTCCACCAGGCCTACGTGGACGTGAACGAGGAAGGCACCGAGGCGGCCGCCGCCACCGGGGTCACGATGAAGCTGACCTCCATGGCGCCGGGCAAAGTCCCGGTCTTCCGCGCGGATCACCCCTTCCTCTTCCTGATTCGCGACGTCCATTCAGGCAGCCTCCTGTTCCTGGGCCGAACGATGGACCCGAAAGGATAGGCATAGTCCCCCATCCTGCCTGGATGCTACGCCCAGGCTCCTTTGAAGGCATCCGGCAACGAAACTCGAAATCCGAAGTTCGAAATCCGAAACAAATCCAAATTCCAAATGACCAAGACGCGGTGCCAGTTCTGGCCCGTTTCGAATTTAGAATCTTCTCTATCCCCTGCCCATCGACGGGCTGTTCCTCCTGGGCTTTTCCACCATCATGGTCCTGGCCGCCGTGATTGCCTTCAACAAAAAGAGCTGACAGGGGTAGCGCGGCACAAACCTCAAGAAGCTCTCGGGCGACAAATCCTGTTTAGCCGCTACGTCCGGCACAGCCAAATCTGCCCCGGGGTTTTTCTGTACAAAACCCCGGCTGCAGACGGAAAACCGCTCCGGCGGACTTTCTTCGCCTCCCCCGTCCTGCTATAATAGGCCATAACGAGGATCGTCAAGCGTGGATCGGTTGCGACGGGCCCCAAACGCGATCTTCGGCGTTTGGAAGGGGCCCCGAACGCGAAATTCCGCGTTGGGGACCCCGGCCTGATGCTCGTTACGTAAGGCGTCCGACGTGGGACGAGACGAGCCGCACCGCCGCGGGACGATTCACGATCCTTCCGGAGGAGGATGCGATGGACGAAGCCAGCCTCGAAGGTGCATTGAACGAATTGGCCAAGCAGTTCGGCGACGGTCCCGATTTCGCCCACTCCAAACTGGCCGATCTGGCGAAGCAAGCGAAGGCCAACCGCAAGCAACTCCAGAAGAGCATCAACACACTCCAGGAGTTATTGGACTACCTGCGGGTCTGCATCAAGTACCAGGCCTTCGATCTGGAGGCTACCCGGCGGGAGAACACCTACCTCCGCAAGCTCCTGGAAGACAACAGCAATAATAGCAACCGCGACGAAGGCGGGCCCCCAAACGCCTGATGGGGGACCTTTCCGCCTGTGGGAGCCCTGCTCCAACCGGCAGGCCTAATCGCGCTGCCGCCCCAATCGTCGCTCGTCCAAGGGTTGCGAAGCTCGTTTCGTCGACCGGTTGCGCCGGCCGGCGCCAGCCCCATACTACGCCGGACGCAACCGATACGAGCCGCGCAACCGCAACCGATCAACGAGTATCTCGCCTCTGGTCGACTGTTGCGCCCCGTCCTGGGGTGGGGGAAAGTTCCAGCCCGATTCTGCCGATACCTATGATAATCCGGGAAAGCCCCGTTGGTGCCGTGAACATGGGGGGCATTTGCGTCATATAATGGTAGATCACACGATACATGCACTCCTGTCTGATATGTTTTGTCGTAAAACGAGGCCGTCTTTGATCGGACTGAGTTGACAAACGAGCAAGACTATGAGATAAAGTGGAGGCTATCGGGAATTGGAATCGTGGTAAAAGCGGCAACAACAAGGCACGGGAATTCATTGGAGTAGGTCATAGACGAGATGTTTGAACGTTTTACAGATCGAGCGCGGAAAGTGATGGCGTTGGCCAACCAAGAGGCCCAACGCTTCAACCACGAATACATCGGGACCGAGCATATCCTGCTGGGCTTGGTGAAGGAAGGCAGCGGTGTCGGCGCGACGGTTCTCAAGAACCTGGACGTGGACATCAAGAAGCTCCGTCTGGAAGTCGAGAAGCTGGTTAAGAGTGGCCCGGATATGGTCACGATGGGCAAGCTTCCGCAGACACCGCGGGCCAAGAAAGTCATCGAGTACGCTATCGAGGAAGCCCGGGCCCTGAACCACAATTATGTCGGGACCGAGCACATCCTGCTGGGCCTGCTCCGGGAGAGCGAGGGAATCGCCGCCCAGGTGCTGATGAATCTGGGTCTGAAGTTGGAAGACGTCCGGCAGGAGGTCCTCAATTTGTTGGGGGCCGGCGTGGAAGACGCCCCCAACGATCTCGGCTTGAAGATGCCCCCGGGCGCGGTCGGTCGCAAGACCAAGAGTAAGACACCCGCCCTGGACAGCTTCGGCCGCGACCTGACCCAACTGGCGATCAACAATGAGCTCGATCCGGTCATCGGCCGCACGCGCGAGATCGAGCGGCTGATTCAGATCCTCTGCCGCCGCACGAAGAACAACCCCGTGCTCCTGGGCGAGGCCGGCGTCGGCAAGACTGCCATCGTCGAAGGGCTCAGCCAGCAGATCGTGAACAAGCAGGTGCCCGAGATCCTCAAAGATAAGCGGATCGTGGTCCTCGACTTGGCGATGATGGTCGCCGGGACGAAGTACCGCGGACAGTTCGAAGAGCGCATCAAGGCGGTCATCAACGAGGTCCGGCGGGCCAGCAATGTCATCCTTTTCGTGGATGAATTGCACACGCTGGTCGGCGCCGGCGGGGCGGAAGGCGCGATCGATGCCTCGAACGTCCTGAAACCTGCTCTCGCCCGAGGCGAGGTGCAGTGCATCGGTGCCACGACTCTCGATGAATACCGCAAGTACATCGAGAAAGACGGCGCTTTGGAGCGACGGTTCCAGACGATCATCGTCGAGCCGCCGTCCAAGGAAGAGACGTTCGAGATTCTGCGCGGCTTGCAGGATCGGTATGAGGCGCACCACCGAGTGCGGTTCACCAACGAGGCCCTCTTCCAAGCGGTCGAGCTTTCGACGCGGTACATCACGGGACGCTGCTTGCCGGATAAGGCGATCGACGTGGTCGATGAGGCCGGGGCCCGCGTGCGACTGAAGAACATGACGCCCCCGCCGGATTTGACCAAGATCGAAAGCCGCATCGAGCAACTGGGCCGGGAAAAAGATGAGGCCGTCCGCGCCGCGGACTATGAGCGTGCGGCGTCGCTTCGCGATGAGCAGCAGCAGCTTCTCGAAGAGAAGTCGCAGCTCCAAAAGAAATGGTACGAGCAGAACAAGGAAACGACCGGCCTGGTCGATACGGAGATCATCGCCGAGGTCGTCAGCAATATGACGGGCGTCCCGCTGACGAGGCTGGAAAAGAAAGAGACCCAGAGATTACTGGAGCTCGAAAACGAGCTGCACAAGACGGTGGTCTCGCAGCATGAGGCGATCACCGCGGTGGCCAAAGCCGTGCGGCGCAGCCGTAGCGGGATGAAGGACCCGAACCGCCCGATGGGCTGTTTCATCTTTCTCGGCCCCAGCGGCGTCGGCAAAACACTGCTCGCCCAGGCACTCGCGGAGTTCATGTTCAGCGACCGTAACGCCCTGGTCCGGCTCGACATGAGCGAGTTCATGGAAAAGCACAACGTCAGCCGGCTCGTCGGCGCGCCTCCGGGCTACGTCGGCTACGAGGAAGGCGGGCAGTTGACCGAGCGGATTCGGCGCCGGCCCTACGCGGTGCTCTTGCTCGACGAGATCGAGAAGGCCCATCCGGATGTCTACAATATGCTATTGCAAATCATGGATGAAGGCCGCCTGACCGACAGCTTCGGGCGCGGCATCGACTTCAAGAACGTGATCCTGATCATGACCAGCAACATCGGCGCGGAATTGATCAAGAACCAGGGCGGGTTCGGCTTCGGCAAGAAGTCGCCCGACTCCACGTACGAGAAGATGAAGGAAATCCTGTCGAAGGAAGTGGAGCGTCACTTCCGGCCGGAGTTCCTCAACCGCGTCGATGACACGATCGTCTTCAAGCCGCTGACCCGCGACGACCTGACGACCATCGTCGAATACGAGTTGAACAAGGTGTTCAAGCGGCTGACCGAGCACGGGCTCAAGCTCGAGTTGACGCCGGCAACCAAGGAATTCCTGATTGACAAAGGTTACAATCCGGAGTTCGGCGCCCGGCCGCTGCGGCGGGCGATCGAGCACTACATCGAAGACCCGCTCTCCGAGGCGATGCTCGCCGGCAAGTTCCGGGGCAAGAACCTCGTCCGGATCGACGTCTTGGACGAGGAACACCTGAAGTTCGAAGGCGAAGAGGTCAAAGAGCCGGAGAAGCCCAAGGCCAAGGAAGTCGTGCCCGCCAAGTAGCACGACCTCGCCAGGCCACCATGGAAACCAAAAGGCCGGGTATCCAGCAACGGATGCCTGGCCTTTTCTTGATAAGCTCATCACCGCACGCGCAACGTACAGCGTGCGCGGTTGCCCCTCATCGCAGTTGTCAGCGACGTCTCACCTTGGCTTTGCGCTTTTTGGGCAGCAGCGGAATCAGACAACGGAGTGCCTCGTTGACAGACTGCGAATCCGGGAAATACTCGTGGACATCCGGCTCCAAAAGAACCGCATTTCCTTTCGGCATCACGTCCTTGACAATGGTTGTCCCGTCCGCCTTGCGGATGGTGATCGTATATCCGGCCTGCATGGCTCTGCAGTGCTTGCCACGCACACCTGTGGAAAAATCGTACTCAGTACGCATGTCATTGTTCTTCGCTTGCGCCGCCTCACTCATGGCCTTCTTCATATGGACGAGTCAATGAGGCTGCGAGGCTGTCTCTACTCGGCGCGTTTGACTTTGACTCGATTGCCTTCGACCTGGAGCCGGCCTTCGGCGAAGAGGCGAATCGCTTCCGGGTAGGCGAGGCATTCTTGCTCGAAAACCCGGTCTGCGAGGGTGTCGGGCGTGTCATCGTCCTGGACCGGGCAGGTCCGCTGGACGATGATCGGCCCTTTGTCGTATTCGTTGGTGCAGAAATGCACGGTGCAACCGCTGACCTTGCAGCCGGCCGCCAGGACCGCCTCGTGCACGTGATGGCCCCACATGCCTTGCCCGCCAAAGCACGGCAGCAGCGCCGGGTGGATGTTCATCACACAGTTCTCGTACGGCGGCGGGATTCTCCAGAGGCACAACCAGCCGCCCTGGACCACCAGGTCCACCTGGGCCGCACGGAGCTCTTCTTCGAGGCGCCGGCTGAAGGCGTTGATGTCGGCACAATCCTTCTTGCGCACGATCTTCAGGGGCAGGCCGGCGCTCCGCGCCTTTTCGACCCCGGCCACGGCCGAGAGCGAACTGATGACAATCGCAATCTCGGCGTGGAGCTCGCCGCGCTGGATGGCCTCGAAGATGTTGAGCATCGTCCGGCCGCCCCCGCTGATGAGAATCCCGAGCCGGATTCTCTTCTTCGAGGCGGCCGCCGCAAGGGCAGCTGGGGGATGGCTTTCCGGGAGCGGCCTCTCTTCGACATCGCGCCGGGCGTCGAGGGCCCGATTGACGATCCGGTCCGCCTCCTCGTTCTTCTCGCGCATCACGTGGCGCACGAGGCAACTGTCGAACTGGGACCGCAGCTCGTTGACGTGCTCGAACAGCGGCCGGATCGCCTCGCTCTTGACCTTGTAAGCGCCGCTGAGCTGGCGGGTCATCAGCTCACTGTCGCTGTAGATCGTCACGTCTCGGACGCCGAGCTTCCGGGCCGCTTCCAGGGCCTTGACCAGGGCGGTGTACTCGGCGACGTTGTTCGTGGTCTCGCCCAGGAAGAACGCTTTCGCCTGCAGGCGCCGGCCGTCGACGTCGTCCAAGATGTAGCCGGCGGCGGCCGGACCGGGATTGCCCCGGCTGCCGCCGTCCGTATGAATGATTACCTTCATACCTGCATCTGCGCGTTGCTGAGCACCAGGATCCGGGTGCAATTGGCACAGCGGATGATCTCATCGCGGGTCATCAGCAGGTTGACGCTTTCGGCGGTGATGCCCATGAAACACCCGCCGCAACTGTAGGCCCCATGCCGGCCTTCCTGCTCGTCGACCTGGGCCACCGCTTCGCCGTCATAGGTCTCCGCGACCCGCTTGAAGATCTTCAACGGCTCGGCGGGGATCGTCCGGGCCACGTCATTCCACTCGGCTTGAATCTTGGCGATCTCCGCCTCGTACTCCGCGGCGGAGACCTCCACCTTCTTGCGCGTCTGCTCGAGCTGCTGTTTCTGTTCGCCGATCTGCTTGCGAATGTTCTCGCATTCCGCCTCGTCCGTCTCCACGGCCTTCATTAGTTCCAGGATCTGGTTCTCGATCTTGGCGTTGTCGGCACGGGTCGTGTTGAGCTGGGTCAGGACGGCCGCGTACTCCTTATTGCTCTTGGACGTGTTCAAAGCGGCCCGGAGCTTGTTGACCTCCACATCCCGGCTCTTGAGCTCCAGTTCGAGGCGACTCGATTGGACTTTGGTCAACTGCAACTCCTCTTTCTTGGCTTCGAGCGCACTCTGGAGACTTCTGACCTGATTCTCCTGAACGATGATGCTCCTCCGGCTGCGAGCGAGTTTGGCCTTGGCGGCCCGCAAACGATTCTCGACACTCTGAAGTTTCATCAGACCATTCAATATAGGTCCCATGTATTCTCCTTTTGGTCTCGGGCGCCGGGCCTCCGCCACAACGGCCCAAGGCCAAAGTTATGAACCTTGTATTATCTCTGCTCGGCCCTCTGCTCGCAATCAAATTTAGCAGGCCGACCGACATTTTTCGCCCGATCTTCGTAGGCGAGCGTCCCCACTCGCCCGGAATCGTGGCACCCAAACGCCCACGCTACCAAGCAGCCTTTTCCCAGGGTTGCATCAGCCCGGGACGCCGATATAATTGCCGTTCTATGAAGGACTTATTGCAGCAACTGCTTCGAGCGGATTCGACGGCGGCCCAGGGCGAAGTCGCCGCGGCCGAGGTGATCGCCGGACATTTCCGAGAGCACGGCATTGACGCGCGGGTGGACCGATGGGACGGCCGCCGGAGCAACGTCATCGCCCACGTCAAGACGGCGCACCGTCGCCCCGCCCTGCTGTTCGTATGCCATCTCGATGTCGTCGGACCGGGCGAGGAGCCCTGGCGACATCCGCCGTTCGAGGGCGTGGAGGAAGAGGGACGGATCTACGGCCGCGGCACGGTGGACATGAAGGGCCCGACGGCCTCGGCCATCACCGCTATCTGCGAGGTCGTCGCTTCCAAGGCGACCCTCCAAGGAGACATTATCTTCGCCGCCACCGCCGGCGAGGAGACCGACAGTGCCGGCGTGCTGCGCTTCATGCAGGACCGGGCTTGGTTGCCGAAGGTGGGCGGGGTGATCATTCCCGAGCCGACCGATCTGGCGGTGGTCACGGCCCATCGGGGCCTGTTCTGGCTCAAGATCACGACCCGGGGCAAAGCGGTCCACAGTTCCATGGCCGAGCGCGGCGTCAACGCCATCAGTTCGATGAAGCGCGTGCTCGACGAGTTGGAGCGCTATCGCCTCGAGTTCCCGCCGCATCCGCAGTTGGGCAAATCCACCATGAGCATCAACTTGATCCGCGGCGGTGACGCGATGAACATCGTGCCGGACCGGTGCACCCTGGGCGTGGATGTTCGCACCCTGCCGGGACAGGACCACGAGGCCATCCGATACGACTTCGAACGAATGCTCGCCAAGCTCAAGGCCGGCGTCCCACAGTTCGAGGCCGAGTTGGCGAGCGAGCGGTCCGCCGGGGCGATGGAGACCGATCCCGAGTGCGAATTCGTCCAGAGATTCTGCGCGGCCGTCGAGGTGGACCTGACCAACGCCATCGGCTTTACCACCGATGCCCCGCACCTGGCCCCGCTCGGCGCCCCCATCGTGCTCTACGGCCCGGGCAATCCCAAGCTCTGCCACGAGGTCGATGAGTACATCGAAAGCGCCGATCTCCAGAAAGCCGTCGAACTGTTCCAGAACGTAATTCGCCAATTCCTGACCTGATGTCATGGCAGCATGTCTCGTATTCCGTCCGGCCGCCCAATCTGAGCCCGGCCTCGTCTACTCCATCCTGGCGTCGTGCTACGCCGGCCTCCTGGATTCTGCCTTCGAGAATCGTCTCAGGGAATTCGATCGCGACGTCTGCACCAATCCTCGCACCGTAGGCGCCTGCACGATCATCAGTTCCGTGGACAGCGATATCGTGGGGTTGGTCTCCTACGATCCCCGCCAGGGCCCCCTCGTCGGCGTCATCGGTCACAACGGCATCTTGCCGCCCTACCGACAAAGAGGCTACGGCACGCAGCAGATCGTCGAGGTCCTGCGGATCTTCCGGACGCGCGGGTACGATCGGGCCCGCGTGTCCACCTCGGAGCACCCTTTCTTTCAGCCCGCCCGTCGGATGTATGAGGCTTGCGGCTTCCAGGAATACCGGCGCACCGAGCCCCGTGACCAGGGGCAATACCACATCGTTCATTACGAGATGCCCCTGGCCCAGTGAGCGTACCCAGCGGGTTCGCGTTCATTCGTTGGCCAGATGCTTCGCTTCGCTCAGCAGGACAAATGCGGATGGAGCTGCGAAGGCACAAAGACGCGTCCAACGAAGATTTTTCCTCACTTTTCTCTTGACAAGGATTGTCCAGTTCTCTACGATGCGCGTTTACTGTGAGTTGAGCGGAATTCTTCCATGGTCCAGATTAGGGAACACAAGCATAAGCGTCTGACCCGCCCCACGGCGGCCACGGTGCTTGTGTGCGCCAATCTCCCGGCCGACGTGATCGCGAGGAACGCCATGATCATGATCGTAGCCCGGAGAAAGGAGGCAGTTCCCTAAAAGGACCAGATACCCCATCTGCAAGTCGGAAAAGCCTTTCAGGGAGCAGCAGACCTTGAAAGGCTTTTTTGTTTTCCCCGGACCAGCAAAGCGCGGGCTTTGCGAGGATGTGAAAGGTGTGTCCCATGATCGGAGTGAGAGAAATGGACATCGACTTCTATCGGCACTATGCCCAGGCGGCCGAAACTGCCCGCGGGCCGGCGTGGCGCTACGAGGAGATGAAGCCCTGCGGGTTCAACTACAACAACTTTCTGCTGGCCCGGGTCTACGACACGTATCACCAGATGTTCCGGGACTACCGGCAAGAGGCCGAACAGATCGCCGCTTTGCTCGGCTGTGACACCTCGGCCACCGTGATCGACATGGGCTGCGGCACCGGCGCCTTCGCGGTCCACGCGGCGTCCTACTACCGCCAGGTTCACGCCGTCGATGTCTCCCAGGCCATGCTACGCCGGGCCCGCCGGAAAGCCCGACGGGCTGGCTTGTCCAACGTCGAATTCCATCATGGCGGGTACCTGACCTATGAGCATCAGGGTCCCCCGGCGGATGCGGCCGTCTCGGTGGCGGTCTTGCACCACCTGCCGGACTTCTGGAAGCTCGTGGGTCTGCATCGGCTCGCCTCGATGCTCCAGCCGAATGGCCGCTTCTATCTGTTCGACGTAGTCTTCTCGTTCGACGTGGCCCAGTGCGAGTCCGCCGCCCACGAGTTCATCCAGCGGATGAGCATCCATATGGGTCCGAACGGCCGGACGGAATCCGAAGTCCACCTGCGCCGTGAGTACAGCACGTATGGCTGGATCATGGAAGGTCTCCTCGAAAGGGCCGGATTCCAGATCGAGGACGCCAACTACAAGGACGATTTCCTGGCGGCCTATGTCTGCACGAGGAAAGCCGCGACGGCACCGGCCGAGAGCTTGACCGTCGCCGATCGACAACTACGCTAAGGAAGTGACTCGCTATCCAGGGAGGTTGAAGTATGGCAAGAGAAATCAGGGCAACGATACGAGAGTTTCAAAGAGCAGATCTGCCGGCCCTGAAGGCGCTGGTTCACAAGACGATTGCCACGTGCTATCCCGGTCACTATTGCGCGGAGGCGGTTCGCTTCTTCGTGAACTACCACAACGAAGAGGCGATTCTCCAGGATGCCGAGGAGGGTCACACGGTGGTGCTCGACAAAGCCAGCCGCATCCTCGGCACCGGCACGGTTGTCGGCGCGGAGATCAAGAGGGTGTTCGTGGATCCCATGTTCCAAAAGCAGGGCTTCGGCCGCCGAATCGTGCAGCACCTCGAAGAGGCGGCCGCTCTGGCGGGTGCCGCGGCCGTGAAGCTGGATGCATCGCTGCCGTCCAAGGCGTTTTACGACCGGCTCGGCTACGTCACCACCGAGGCGACGTTCCTGCCCGTGGAGAACGGCCAGCGCCTGGAATTCTTCAAGATGCGGAAGAGCTTGCAGAGGGCTCAAACAGAATGAACCTGATCATGTCATTGCGAGAAGCGCAGCGACGAAGCAATCTCATTCGCCAGGGTGGGAGATTGCTTCGCTCCGCTCGCAATGACACTGAGAAAAGACGCTACGTCTCACACACCTCCTAAAGGAGATTACGATGACAGATGCACTCTTTCATATCGTCGATGTCTTTGCGGAACAGAAGTATGCCGGCAACCAGCTTGCGGTGTTCCGCAAGGCGGGCGGGCTACCCAGCGATACCATGCAGAAAATCGCCAAGGAGATGGGCTTCTCGGAGACGACGTTCATCCTGTCGGATGCCGAGCGCGACGGCGGCTACGACGTGCGTATCTTCACGCCGGCGGCTGAGGTGCCATTTGCGGGACATCCGACCCTCGGCACCGCGTACCTCGTCCGGCACGAGATCATCAACAAGCCGGTCCAGCGTGTGATTCTCAACCTCAAGGTTGGGCAAATCCCCGTCGCCTTCGAGCAGCAAGCCGATGGCGGGGACATCGTCTGGATGACGCCGAAAGAGGCGGTCTTCGGCGAGACGTTCGACACGCGGGAGATCGCCCCGCTGCTGACCATTCGAGAGAGCGATATCGACGAGAGTTTTCCGATCCAAGCGGTTTCCACGGGCTTGCCGTTCGTTCTGCTGCCGCTTCGTAGCCTGGACGCGGTCCGGCGGGCGGGCGTCATCAAAAACAAATGGCTTGACTGGGTCAAAGACCGCCCGGCCAAGATGCTCTTCGTCTTCTGCCGGGAGGCAATCGACTCGGCCCACCACATCCACGCCCGGGCATTCGCGGACTATTACGGCATTGCCGAGGACCCCGCCACCGGCAGCGCCAATAGCTGCTTTGCCGCCTACCTGGCCAAGCATCGCTATCTCGGCGCCGAGTCGATCGATGTTCGGGTCGAGCAAGGTCACGAGATCGGCCGGCCCTCGTTGATCTACCTGAAGGCGCAGGACCGTGGCGGAACCATTCACGCCGAGGTCGGCGGCAAAGTAGTCATGGTCGCGCAAGGGAGGTGGCTATGACGAACGATAGAGAACAAACCGCCTGTTGCGGCCTGTACTGTGGGGATTGCATCCCCTCGAACCGGCCCCTATTCGCTGCCGCCGAGCGGCTCAAGCGGGAGCTGGAGAAATGCCACTTCGACAAATACGCCGAGTACAAGAGCAAAGGCAATAGGGCCTTCGAGCACTTCGGGACCTTTTGCGCGGTCCTCGATGCCATCCTGACCCTCCAGTGCCCGAAGACGTGTTTTCAGGGCGGCGGCAGGTCTGATTGCCCGATTCGCATCTGTGCGCAGGGGAAAGGGCTGGACGGATGCTGGCGCTGCACCAGCTTCGAAACGTGCACGCTCCTGGAGCCGATGACCGCATGCCACGGCGGGACCGTGGGACACAATCTGCGGATGATCCGGCAGTTCGGCGTGGAGCATTGGGCCTGCCGGCGCGGCAAACACTACCTGTGGACAGAGCCGGAGGAGCCCTGCCCCGGGCCCAACCACCCTCCCTCGCGGAATGGGCAGTACCACCGGGTGGACTTCGAATCGAAACCGTGGGAAGCGCCGGTGCCGGGCCTGCGGTTCAAGAAATATGAACACGATGGCCGAAGATTGCGGCTGGCAGAGTTCACCAAGGAATTTGTCGAAGCTGATTGGTGCGTCAAAGGACACATCGGCTATGTTCTGGAAGGCGTGATCGAGGTGGACTTCCATGAGAAGCAAGAGGTCTTTGTGGCGGGCAACGGGCTGTTCATTCCGCCGGGAAGCGCGCACGGCCACAAGGCCCGGGCGATCACGAACTCCGTGACTTTGCTGCTCGTGGATGAAGATGGGATCTGATTCGCATGACAGCGTTGAACACCGAAATCGTGCAGAGGCTGAAGGAAAGTGGCGCTGACTTGGTGGGCTTTGCGGAAGTGTCGTGTCTGCCTGCGGATGTCACGAAGGGATTGACACGGGCGGTCTCGATCGCGGTGGCCCTCGAGCCGGCCGTGATCCGCGGCATCAAAAATGGTCCAACAGTCGAGTATTTCGCCGAGTATGAGAGAGTAAATGCGCTGCTGGGCCGGTTGGGCGAGGAGATGGCACGCATCCTCACTGACGCCGGGAACCAGGCCCGGGCCTTCACGGCTACGACGGAACAGATCGACCGGGCCACACTCTCCACGAAGCTCCAGCACAGAACCGTCGCCACCCGCGCCGCTCTGGGCTGGATCGGGAAATCGGGCCTGCTGGTCACGAGAGAGTACGGCTCCGCTGTTCGACTGGTTTCCGTATTGACAGACGCCAAGCTTGAGACCACAAAGCCGATAGAGGCTTCGGACTGCGGCGATTGCCGCCAGTGTGTCGAGCGCTGTCCGGCCCAGGCCATCGTCGGCGCCAATTGGGAGGCAGGCGTCACGAGAGAGCACCTCTACCACGCGGCCGCGTGCTTCAAAATGGCACGGGAGTTCGCGGCACGCACCGCCATCAAGGCGACCCTCTGCGGCGTATGTATCAATGTCTGTCCGTGGACACAGCGATACCTCAAGCAGGCCGAGCTCCATATTGTCCCCGCCGCAGCAGAAGACCTCGACGCCGTCCGAAGCCTGTTTCGAGAATACGAAGCAAGTCTGCCCTTCGACCTATCCTTCCAGAACTTCGAAGAAGAACTGGCGGGCCTGCCTGGTCGATACGCGCCCCCAAGTGGAAGACTGCTGCTGGCCCGCCGCGGCGGCGTGTTCGTCGGATGTGTCGCGTTGCGGCAGATCGGTAACAATCTGTGCGAGATGAAGCGGCTCTTCGTCCAGCCGGCCTCGCGCAGCCAGGGCATCGGCAAGGCCCTGGCCCACGCGATTATTGAAGAGGGCCGACGCATCGGGTATAAGCATATGCGGCTGGATACGGTGCTGGAGCCCGCCAAGAGCTTGTACCGATCCCTCGGCTTCCAGGAGATCCCGCCGTATCAGCATGTGCCGGTGGCAGGCGTCGTGTTTATGGAGTTGGAACTGTAATCATTGATGCCCTGGTATTCAAACTGCATGAGTCTGGACTCCGGGTGGCATCCTCAAGGCCGAAGGCCTTGGTTTGTAGTGTGCCCGTAAGGGCATGAAAAGAAACGCCTTACGGCGTCACTACAAACGAGGTGCGATTGAGGCTGCCCCCCGGACATCTATATTGGATACACGAGGATCAATGCCCCTGGGGACAGGTACTTATGACTGTGCACTTCAAGAAGTATCATGGGTTGGGGAATGACTATCTGGTGATCGATCCGAACGTGCAGGATTTCGCCATGACCGAGGCGAATATCCGTCTGATCTGCGACCGCAATTTCGGCGTCGGCTCGGACGGCATCCTCTATGGCCCAAAGTTCGAGGGCGACATGCTCGTCCTGCGGATCTTCAATCCCGACGGCAGCGAGGCGGAAAAAAGCGGCAATGGCCTGCGGATCTTCGCCAAGTACCTCGTCGAGAAGAAATACGTCCGCTCCAAGAGCTTCCAGATCAAGACGCTGGGCGGGGTCGTGGACGTGCAGGTCCAGGACCAGACCGCCAACCTGATCCGTATCAACATGGGCAAGGTGACGTTCATCAGCACCGAGATTCCCGTGGCGGGCCCGAGGCGGGAAGTCGTGAACGAATCCCTGGACATCAACGGCGCCGAGTACCAGGTGACCTGCCTGTCTATCGGCAACCCGCATTGCGTGATCCCGATGCAGAATGTCAGCGAGGAGACCGCCCGCGCTCTGGGGCCTTTTGTCGAGAACCATAAGATGTTCCCGCATCGCATCAACATGCAGATCGTGCGCGTGATCGACCGGGCCAATATCGACATCCGCATCTGGGAGCGCGGGGCCGGCTACACCCTGGCGTCCGGCAGCAGTTCCTGCGCCGCGGCGGCCGCCAGTCACAGGCTCGGCTTCGTAGACAATGATATCACCGTTCACATGCCGGGCGGCACGCTGCGGATCGAGATCGGCGACGACGGCTCGATTCATATGACCGGCCCGGTGGAAGGCACCTTCGAAGGCCGCTTCCACTCGGACCTGGAGAGGAAGATCCGAAATTCGAAATCCGAAACTCGAAACAAATTCGAATGACCAAATGCTCAAAATCCAAAACTGGCGGCCGGCACCAGCGTTTGCGTCATTTGGATTTTGGATTTGTCTCGGATTTCGGCTCATCCGGTTTTAGCGTACTTCGATGCCTGTTGGGGCTCCGCCCCAAACCCCGGCATTTGTCGCTTTGGGCCAATAGCATGCCAGGAAGACCCGGAGACGCGATTCTCTTAGCGTGCGGGTTCCAGAACCGCCTTGGTAGCCACGCCAGCCCGTCCCGCGTCTACCCCAAAGGCTCGCCCGCCCCGCTGTCCTTATCATGCTATTGGTGGAAAGCGACAAATGCCGGGGGTCCGGGGGCAGCGCCCCCGCGAGGGTGGCTGTAACCTGCAAGTACGCTAAAACCGGATGAGCCCGGATTTCGAGATTCGAATTTCGGATTTGAGTCCCGTCAGAGATTCTCTTCGATCATGTCGCGCGTGATGATGACTTTGCCCTGGTCGCAGATGTCGCAGCGGCGCACGACCCGTGCGGGCAGATCCCGACCGGTGGCAATCGGGTTGCCGTAGACAACCACGTCCTCTCCGATGATATCGTCCAGATTGATCTCATTCTCATGCTGCTCCGGCCCCGTACACCGCACCTTGATGATCTTCGCCATGCTCGTATTCCCACCATTTCCAGCGGACGATATTGCTCTTGGACTGCCCCCAAGATACCGCACAATGGCCCGCCTGTAACGCAAAAACCCTTAAATCCGCGTAGGACATGGCCGCGGCCCGTCGGCCGATTGTATAATAGGCCCGATAGCCTCTCGAAGAGGCTGTCTGACAGTAGCATGGGCGTCCCGCCCATGAGTACCACGGGCATCTTGCCCGTGCATAGAACCGATGCGCGACAGGGCCAAGATGGCCCTGTGACTGAGCCCCCAAACGCGAACGGATGCGTTTGGGGACCCCACTCATGGGCAAGATGCCCATGCTACTGAGGAGCCCGGACATGGTTGGAATGGACTCTCACGAACACAACGATGACGGCAAAGCCCCATCGGTCCTCGGCCGGCTAGGTCTGTCGCTGTCTGAACCGGCGAAGTCACTCGCCACCGCCGCCACACGCAAGAGCGGCAAGCGCAAATACGGACTGGTGGCCCTGTTTGCCCTATTCGCGGCAGTGGGCGGGGCCATGCTCTACCCGCTCGGCATCGAGCCGATCGCCAGGACCATCGCCGCCCAGTCGTGGGTGGCGACACCCTGCCAGGTGCTTCGCGCGGAGGTCCGCAGCCATGACAGTGATGACGGGACTACCTACAGCGTCTACGTCCTCTACCAGTACAACTGCAACGGACAGACGTACAAGAACGACCGATACAGCTTCGTGGGCGGCTCCTCCAGCGGCTACGAGGGCAAGGCCCGCGTGGCCGAGCAGTACCGGACCGCCGCTCGTCCGATCTGCTACGTTGATCCGCACTATCCCGCACAGGCCGTGCTCAAACGAGGTTTCCACGCCGGCTTGCTCATTGTCTTATTGCCGCTGGTATTCCTGCTGATCGGCATCGTGGGCGTCATCGGCACGCTGCGAGTCAGTGCCGCGACCGATTCCGCCCTGTCCACGAGTCCGACACGGCTCATGGGGAAGATGCAGGGACCTGCCCCTGCCGACCGGGCGATCCTGGCGCCGAAATTCTCGCCGAAGGCCAAGTTCGCGGGCCTGATGATTCTCGCCGTCTTCTGGAACGGCATCGTCTCGCTGGTCGCCCAGGGCCCAATCAGTAGCCTCCTGCACGGCCACCTGCACTGGCTCGAGCTGCTGTTTCTGTCGCCTTTTGCCGCCATTGGGGTCCTCTTGCTGGGTGGGGCGGTCTACCAGTTCCTCGCCCTCTTCAACCCACGTCCGACACTCGAGCTGAGTTCCAGTACCATTCCGCTGGGCGGCGCGGCCGAGCTGCGGTGGAGCTTCGCCGGGCGCACGAGGCGTATCGACGAATTTACCGTATCGCTGCGCGGCACCGAGGAGGCCACGTATCGCAAGGGAACCAGCACCTGTACGGACCGAAACACCTTCTATGAGATGGAACTCTACCGGACCTCCGATGTGACGGAGATCGCTTCCGGTCAGGTCGGCTTCGTTCTGCCGCAGGACACCATGCACTCCTTCGAAGCCGAGAACAACAAGATCCTCTGGACCCTCGACGTCCACGGCCGCATCCGACACTGGCCCGACGTGAAAGAGACGTTCCCGATCACCGTCACTCCTGGGGGCGGATAATGACCCTCACGTATTCAGACCAGCCGCGTCGTTGGCTGGCATGGACAAACTTGTTTGTCCGTGACTCGCCCGAAGTAACACCGACAAACGAGTTGGGTTCGTCCCAAATCATTGGGGTGGGCATGGCCCTGGTCGGGTGGCAGCGTCAAGCGCAGCGTGTTTGTAGTGACGCCGTAAGGCGTTATCTTATGCTCTTACGAGCACACTACAAACCAAGGCCTGCGGCCTTGAGGTCGGGGCTCCCAAACGCGATGCATCGCGGTCGGGGACCCCTGCCACCCAGAGTCGGGAGGCTCGGGCCTTGAATACCGGAAGACCCGCATAGGAGCTTCAGCATGGATCAGCTCAGCATCGTTCTGAACGAAGACAAGGCCGCCTTCGCTCCGCGCGAGACGATTCGCGGAACGGTTCGATGGAGTCTCGACGTGGGTGTACGGCACTTGGAACTGTCGCTGTTCTGGTATACCGCGGGCAAGGGTACGCGGGACATGGGCGTGGTCGAGACGGTGCGCTTCGACGAGCCCGGCGCCATCGGCTGGAAGGACTTCTCCTTCGCCCTGCCCGACGGTCCGTACAGCTTCTCCGGCAAGCTCATCTCACTCCTTTGGGCCATCGAACTGACCTGCTCTCCCGGCTCCGAAACCGTCCGGCGTGAGATCACCCTGTCCCCCACCGGTCGGGAGATCCTCTTGGGCACACACCGATGAAGGCGAAAGACAATCCCTTTGCCGTCGAGCGCATTGAGGCGATCCGGTACCGCCTCTTCAACACGACTTTCGACCGGCTCCTCGCCCGCTTGCACGAATTGAACTACCGGGCCGCCATCACGGGTCCCGAAGGCTCCGGCAAGACCACGCTGCTCGAAGACCTGCAAGAGGCGCTGGAGCATAAGGGCATCAGAACCCATCTTGTCTTCGTGAACGACGCCTCGCACTTCGACAGTCCGGCATGTCGGCGGCTCCTCGCAGAATTGACCCGGGACCGGATTCTCCTGCTGGACGGGGCCGACCTGATCCGCCGGTCCGACTGGTCGCTCCTGAAGCGCCACACGATCACGCATACCTACGGCCTCGTCATCACCTCGCACCGCCGCGGCCTGCTGCCAACTCTCATTGAATGCTCAACGAGCCCCGCGTTGCTGAAGGACATCGTCGCCGAACTGCTGCCCCAGGGCCGCACCATCCCGACGGAGTTCCTGGACCGCCTCTACGAGCGTCACCACGGCAATCTCCGAACCTGCCTCCGCGAGTTGTACGACCTCTACACTCAAGAGCCTTGACATGGGCCGCATCGCGGCCTATCATGACACCGATTGAAGGGCCATGTTAGGATTTCATAAGTTATGCCCGATAAAGGATTTACACACCTTCACCAGCGCAGTCAGTACGGCCGGCTTCTGGCGGACATCTCCAGTGTTCTGGAACAGGCCCGGCGCACAGTCGTCAGGTCCACCAACGCCGTGCTGACATCTGCCTACTGGCAGATCGGACGGCGGATCGTGGAGCACGAACAAGGCGGCAAGGAACGCGCGGAGTATGGGAGGGAATTGCTGGTCCGCCTGGGGGAGGATCTTACCAAGGAACATGGCCGTGGGTTCTCGTGGCGCAACTTGTATCAGATGCGGCTGTTCTACCAAGGGTGGGAGATTTTGCAGACACCGTCTGCAAAATTCGAGGCCAGGGTCATTTGCTCGACGCTGTCGAGCGAATTGATCCCGCCAAAATTCCAGACACCGTCTGGAAAATCAGAGATAACGCAGACAGCGTCTGCGCGATTGGCAGACAGTCCGATTCACGTCACGTTTCCGCTTTCCTGGTCGCACTACGTCCGGTTGATGTCCGTCGATAACTCGCGTGCCCGCGCCTTCTATGAGTCAGAAGCCATCCGGGGCGGCTGGTCCGTGCGTCAACTCGATCGGCAGATCAGCACGCAATTCTACGAGCGGACGGCACACTCGAAAAAGCCGGCGGCCATGATGGCTCGCGGTCAGGCGACGCGGCCGGAGGATGCTGTCTCTTTGCAGGACGAGGTGCGCGATCCGTATCTGCTGGAGTTCCTGGACCTGAAGGATGAATACAGCGAGAGCCAGTTGGAGGAGGCATTGGTTCGGCATCTGGAGACGTTCCTCCTGGAACTGGGGGCGGGATTCACCTTTGTTGCCCGGCAGAAGCGGATTCGGGTCGGCGACGAGTGGTATCGCATCGACCTCCTGCTGTTTCATCGGCGGCTTCGGTGTCTGGTGGTGATCGACCTGAAGATCGGCAAGTTCACCCATGCCGACGCGGGCCAGATGAATCTCTACCTCAACTACACGCGAGAGCACATGATGGAGCCGGGCGAAAACGATCCGGTCGGGTTGATCCTGTGCAGCGCCAAGAATGATGCCGTGGTGCATTATGCCATGGGCGGAATCAAGGCCAGGGTGTTCGCCTCCCACTACCTGACGGTCCTGCCCGATCCTGAAATGCTGCGACAAGAAATCGTGACCACGCAAAGGGCCATTGAGGCCCGGCATCGGCATGAATAGATATCACACCAGATCGAGAAAGTCGAAAGGCCCTCTGACGAAGGACCTAGACGTCTGTATCGGGCAAGGGATTTGCTCACCCTCACTTGCACGGCCCGCGTTCGTTGCTCGATGACAACAGGTCGATCAACCGTCCGAATGCTTGCCCCTGAATTACCGCCAAGTCACAGACCGCGTCCCTCACAGAGAACGGACGACTCATTGAGGCACGCGGTTGCGGTAGCGGTCATTCGGTGCGACCGCAAGACCTGCCACACCAGGATGAACAGGAAACCAATCGTCATGGCCGGATGCCAAACCAAGGCAAAGGCGTTGCCGAAGAGCGGACGCAACAGGTTCGGCAGCAGGCCCATCGTCAGGGCCATGCCCGCGAAGAGCCAGCCGAGCGATAGCGTCCCACGCGTCCATTCCCACAAAGCCATCAGTCCGAGCACCGGCGCCAAGATCACGTAACTGTTGGCCTCGGTCATGGGGTTGAACAACATGAGAAAGGCCGCGGCCGCACTTAGCCAAAGGAGCGAACGCCTCGGCTCGGCCTGGGGTCGTACGGCGAAATAACAGAAGAGCATGAGCGCTGCGCCCGCGCCCGCTCACACCGCCAGAGAGGCCATGCCGGCAAGCGGGATGCCGAAGGTGCGTAAGACACCATTCAGGTCCGCAAACCGACGCTCGCTCACCGCCGAGCATTGGCGCAGATTGTCCCAAGACGCCACCCATTGACTAAAGACGTACTCCGGCGGGCCAAACGCGAAGGGGAAAGCCAGGAAGACCGGCAGCCCGAGCGCCAGGCACCACCGGAGTTGCGGATAGACGGCCCAAGCCAAGCCCATCGCCGCCAAGCCGAGCGGTTTGATGCCGGCCGCCAGCCACAGACAAATCACAGCCGTGCCCCACCGCCGGGTATGCAGGCACCACGCAGCCAGCAGCAGCACACCGCCGAATTGCGCGTTCGCTTGCCCGTTTTGAAGAGCGGGAAGGGACAGTGGCAGAGCCAATAGGGTCGTGAGGGCAAAGGCACGCCACCGATCCGGTCGCTCGTGAGTGATGACACGGCAAAAGAGCCAGAGCCCCGCGGCCAGCCCCGCACCGGCGGTGTATCGCCACAAGATGTCACCCAGCCGATTGCCGACAAGATGGTACGGGGTGAACATTGCGGCGAAATGCGGCAGGTAGTTCAACCCGCGCGGGCCTTTATAGATCGGTTGGCGTGCCCACCAGCGGTCAACAGCCTGATGATACACCGGTGTCACCGATCGATGCTCGGGGCGAGCGATGATCAAAACAGCGATCACGACCATCGGCACAACCCAGAGGGTCAGCGAGAACAGGTGCCAGGTATCCCGAAAATAAACATGGTGTCCTGTAATGTCCTGAGATATCATGCATTGTCTCCTTGCATTTCACCGAACGGTAATCGCGGACACTACGCAGTCGCGCAACGCCCCTGCTACTCTGTGATGAGTAATTCCGGGCGAGCTTCGTCCGATTCATCACCGTCCAACAACGGGGCGATGAGCGCAGACTCAATGCACTGTCCACCGTCGGGGGACCACTGGCATGATGAAGAAAGGCGGGGTGATTGTCTTCGAGGGACACCGTGCCTGAAGACGAACTGGGACGTGCTTACTCACGTCCCGAACAGGCACTGGCATGCCTCGCAAGAACGCTTTGGGCACGCCCCAATACGGGGCGTACCTTAGCGCTGCCTTGCATGTGAAATTGCCAGTTTCGTTCGGACAGCACCCGAAGTTACGCAACGATCATGTTATTGGAGTCAATTATTCGACTATTTCAGCCTCCCAACCATGAGTCAACAGTTCTCTTGGGCCTCTCAAAGACGTCGCATTCCAATATTGCTGGTGCCATGATAGGCGACACGCATCGTTAAGTCAAGCATCAAGACTCGCAAATCATCGACACAATAATGGCAAAATAGGCAAATCCGCGCAGGCTATCTATCCGTACAACTACGTATTTTTTCGACTTTTGCGCCATTCCTGCCAACCGGGTACGAACGACACGGCGGCCCCTCCCCACCCGTGGGAAGGCGGTGTGCACAGCACACCCTACCAGATTCTCTGTGTCCTCTGTCCTCTGTCCTCTGTGGCTGCACGGAACATGCTTGACAGCGGCCTCCTCGGGGCCTATCATAGTCCTGACTAAAGGGACACGTTAGGATTCCGTAAGTTATGCCTGATAAAGGATTTACACACCTTCACCTGCACAGCCAATACTCGTTGCTCGACGGGGCCGTGACGTTTGAGGGGCTGTTCGAGCGGTGCAAGAAGCTGGGCATGAACGCGGTAGCCGTGACCGATCATGGCAACATGTTCGGGGCGGTCGAGTTCTATACCAAGGCCAAGGCCGCCGAGATCAAGCCCATTATCGGCATCGAAGCCTACGTCGCCCCGGGCAGCCGCTTCGACCGGACCAAGACGTCCATTTCCGATGCCGCGTACCACCTGATTCTGCTGGCCGAGAACAATACCGGCTACCGGAACCTGCTCAAGCTGGCGAGCACCGGGTATGTCGATGGCTTCTATTACCGGCCGCGCATCGATAAAGAGGTTCTGGCCGAGTGTCATGAGGGGATCATCTGCGCGACGGCTTGTCTCAAAGGGGAGGTCACGGCCGCCGCCGCGAGCGGGGACATGAAGGCGGCGCGGCAGGCGGCGGAGAGCTATCTGAAGATCTTCGGGCCGGAGCGGTTCTTCATCGAGCTGCAACGCCACCAAGGCGATGGCCCGGACCCCTGCGAGGCCCTGATCGATCTGGCGAACGAGTTGGGCGTCGGCCTGATCGCCACGAACGACGTCCACTTTCTCAGCGAGGAGGACTACGAGGCCCACAACTGCCTTTGCGCCATCAGCACGGGCAAGCACGCCGACGACCCGGACCGGATGATCTACCCGCCAGACGTTTACCTCAAGAGCGACGCCGAAATGCGCAAGCTCTTTCCGGAGGCCCTACAGGCTTGTGACAACACGATCGCCATCGCCGAGCGGTGCAACGTCGAGTTGGAACTCGGTACGCGCCACGCCCCGCGCTTTGCGCCGCCCGACGGCTCGACGCCCGAGGACTACCTCACCCGCCTGTGCTTGGCGGGCATTAAGAACCGCTACGGCGAGATGACGCCTCCGATCAAAGAGCGGCTCGACCGCGAGCTCCAGGTGATCCAATCCAAGGGCTTCGCGAGCTACTTCCTGATCGTCTGGGATTTCTGCAACCACGCCCGCGAGCACAACATCCCCCTGGGGGCCAGAGGCAGCGGCGTCGGCACGATCGTCGGCTATTGCCTGGGCCTGTGCGACGTGGACCCGCTCCGGTACGACCTGCTGTTCGAGCGGTTCATGGACCCGGCCCGCAATGAGATGCCCGATATCGACATCGACATCTGCCAGGCCCACCGGCAGGAGGTCATCGACTACGTACGGAAGAAGTACGGCCAGGTCGCCCAGATCATCACCTTCGGGACCATGAAGGCGAAAGCCGTCATTCGGGACGTCTGTCGTGTTCTCGCCGTACCGCTGGCGGAGGCGGACCGGCTCGCCAAGCTGGTGCCCTTCTCGCTCGATATGACGCTGGACAAGGCGCTGGAAACCGAGCCGGAGCTCAAGCAAGCCTACGACACAAACGAGCTGACCCGCAAGGTGATCGACATCGGCCGCAAGCTCGAAGGTCTCGCCCGCCACGCCTCGGTGCACGCGGCGGGCGTCGTCATCGCGGATGAGCCGCTGACCAACTTCGTGCCGCTCTACAAGGCCCCGGGCACCGAGGAAATCATCACCCAGTACGAAGGCCCCATCGTCGAGAAGGTGGGCCTGCTGAAAATGGACTTTCTGGGCCTCAAGACGCTCAGCGTCCTGGAGCGGGCCCGCCAACTGGTCCAGCAAAAGCATGGGGTGGACCTCGACCTGGAGAAGCTCGACATCACCGACCCGAAGACCTTCAAGATCTTCGCCGACGGCAAGACCCGGGGCGTTTTTCAGTTCGAATCCGGCGGGATGCAGGACCTGCTGATGAAGATGAAGCCGGACCGCATCGAGGACCTGATTGCCGCCAACGCCCTGTACCGCCCCGGCCCGATGATCCTGATCCCCGACTACATCGACCGCAAGCACGGCGCCAGATGGTCCCTGCCCCACCCGATCATGACCGAGGTGCTCCAAGAGACCTACGGAATTATGATTTATCAAGAGCAAGTTATGCGTATTTGTAACCGCCTGGGCGACATCCCCCTGCGCGACGCATACACGCTCATCAAGGCGATCAGCAAGAAAAAGGTCAGCATCATTCAGAAGGAGAAAGAGCGATTCCTCACCGGCTGCGTCGCCAAGGGCTTGAAGAAGGAAGAGGCGGAACAGATTTTTGAGTTGATCGAGCGGTTCGCCGGCTATGGATTCAATAAGAGCCACTCGACGCGGTACGCGTTTGTCGCGTACCAGACGGCTTACATGAAGGCCCACTGGCCGGTCGAGTTCATGGCCGCCCTGCTGACCTATGAAATGGGCGACACGGACAAGATCGTCGAGTACATCGCCGAGTGCCAGGGGATGGGCATCGAGGTGATGGCGCCCGATATCAACGACAGCGGCGTCGATTTCACGCCGTTGTATAGGGAAACCGGCCAAGGCGATAAGGGCGTGATTCGCTTTGGACTGGCCGCCGTCAAAGGGGTGGGCGAGAAGGCCGTTGAGCACATCATCGAGGCCCGCCAGCGCGTCGGGCGGTTCCGCAGTCTCTTTCACTTTTGCGAGAACGTGGACCTGCGGTCCGCCAACAAACAGGTGATCGAGGCCCTGATCAAGGGCGGCTCCTTCGACCGGCTCGGCGGCAACCGCCACCAGATGATGGAGGCCCTGGAGCGGGCGATGGAGGTCGGCGCCAGTCTCCAATTGGACAAGATCAACGGCCAGATGAACTTCTTCGGGCAGATGACCAAAGAGACAGACTACGCCGAGGATCACAAGCAACTGCCCGAGGTGCCGCCCTGGCCGGAATTGCAGATGCTCGCCTTCGAGAAGCAGGTCCTCGGGTTCTACGTCACGAGCAACCCGCTCAGCCAGCACGCCGAGGCGATCGACGACTACTCGACCACGAATTCCGCACGCCTGGCCCAGAGCAATGGTGCGGGCAACGGACAAAGTGAAGGACACGCCAACGGCAATGGCAACAGTGGCAGCGAGAAGCTGGTCACCATCGGCGGGATGATTACCAAGATCCGGTACAACTTGACCAAGACGGGCCGCAACGCCGGCTCCAAGATGGCGGTCTTTACATTGGAGGACCTGCAGGGCCAGATCGAAGTCGTCCTGTTCCCCGATGCGCTCACCGAGCTCGCCCCGCTGCTGATCGAGGACACGGTGGTCTTCGTCAAGGGCAAGGCCGACTACCGCCGGGAGCGGCCGAACATCATCGCTTCCGAGATGATCCCGATCGACAAGGCCCGGGAGAAGCTGGCGAAGGGGGTTCGTATCCGGCTGGACGCCCGGGAGGTGACCAAGGAAAAAGTGATGCAGATCCGCAGCATCTGCCAACGGCACAAGGGCAGCCGGCCGCTGTCGGTGGTGATTACGACGGACAAAGGCAAGGTCTACGCCACGGCGGACCGGACCCTGTCTATCAATCCGGATGTCGAATTCTGCCGCCAGATGCGGCAGGTCGTCGGCGACGAGAACTTCGCGCTGGCCAAATGAGTGGAAACAATCGTTTACAGAGGAGGACTGTCAGATGAACAAGAGAAATCGTTCGCGTGTGGTTGGGATCGTTCTCGTGGGCTTGCTCACCGGTACTTTGGCCACAGCGGGTTGCGGCGAGAAGAAACGGCCCCCGGTCGTCCGCCTACCGGACACGCCTCGGCTGGTCGGCGGCGGCCTGAGGATTGAATGGAAGGCCCCCGAGCGCGGGACGGTCTACCTGCTCGAGAAGCGGACCGCCAAGATCATCGAGACCCGCTCTCTGGAAGAGGGCGAGGTCTATTCGTTCGCCGCCACCTCGGTCGTCCAGGCCGACGAGTTCGAGCAGATGCTGGGCATCCGGCTCGCGAAGGCCCAATTCCAGTTGTACTTCGAGCCCGCGGGCGAAGAAGGCTCGGCCACCGAGCCGAGCGAGCCGGTGCGCGAATGGAGCCGTTTTTGATGAAGGTCGAAAGCGTAACGAAAGACACCCCCCTGCAAGCCATTGCGAGATGCTCAGGACCATGAGAGACCGGATGCTCGATGACACGACGCCCGATGCCTTGGCCGCGCAGCTTCGGGTCCTGCGCCGGATCGGCCCGGCCGGCCGGCTGGCCATGATGTTCGAGCTCAGCGACAACATGCGATCCCTCGTCGAGGCAGGTGTCCGGCATCGTCACCCGGACTGGGATGACCGGACCGTCGAACGAGAAGTCATACGGCTGATGATCGGCGACGACCTGTTCCGACAAGCCTACCGGAAGGGACCGGCCGAACCATGACCACCCAGAAGGACTTCCTCGAACACCTCGTGAAGCTTCTGGACAAGGCCGGAATACCGTACATGGTGGCCGGCTCGATGGGCAGCAGTGTGCATGGCCAACCCCGGGCGACTCAGGACTTGGATGCAGTGATCAATCCCACGGAGGATCAACTCGCGTCTTTCCTCGCTCTCTTGGGACAGGACTATTACGTCAGCCGGGACGCTGCCCTTGAGGCATTCCGCCGGCGGACCATGTTCAATATCATCGATCTTGCACGAGGCTGGAAGGCCGACCTCATCTTTCGCAAAGACAGGCCCTTCAGTCGGCAGGAGTTCGAGCGACGCCGTCAAATCGAGGCGCTGGGCCAGAGGCTCTGGGTCGTGTCCCCGGAGGACACGATCCTCAGCAAGCTGGAATGGATGAAAGGACGTGAGTCCGACGTACAATATTCTGACGTACTGGGAGTAGCCGTTGCTCAGCGGGAGGACCTCGACTTGGAGTACCTTCAGAAGTGGGCGAGAGAGCTTGGCGTTGAGAAGATGCTGGCTCGTCTCCTGAAAGAAGCCAAAGAGCGAGCCGAAAGGACTTATTGATTCGACAGGCCGCCGTTTGTAGGGTGGGTTCTTAACCCACGCGTTATCCCCATGGATGCCTTCTTTGACGCGTGGGTTAAGAACCCACCCTACACGCTGACGCCAGGAAAAAAGCAAGGGATAGCGTGTGAACACGAAGGATCACGGAAAGAATCAGTGGTTGGCCGGTCGATTCATCGTGCTGGATGGGCCGGATGGGTGCGGCAAGAGCAGCCAGGCGCGGATGCTCATGGACTGGCTTCACAGCCAAGAGGTTCCCACGGTCGGCTTCCGCGATCCGGGGGCGACGGTCATCGGCGAGAAGATTCGCGAGATTCTGCTGAGCCCCGCCCACGAGGCCATGACGACACCGGCGGAGGTGCTGCTCTATATGGCGGCGCGCGTGCAGCTTTGGGCGGAGCAGATCAAGCCGGCCCTGAGCGCGGGCCAATGCGTGGTCCTGGACCGCTGGCTTTCGAGCACCTGTGCTTATCAGGGGTACGCCGGTGCCTTCGGGATGGAGAAGGTGATCGAGATCGCTCGCGCTTCGCTCGAAAGGGTCTGGCCGGACCTGACGATCGTTCTGGATGTCGATCTCAAGACCGCCGCGGGGCGTCTCAAACGCGAACTGGACCGGATGGAGCGAAAAGGAGATAACTATCACAGCCGCGTCCGCGCGGGGTTCTTGAAGTTGGCGGAGGGCCGGCCGGATTTCGCTGTCGTGAACGCCACCGGCAGCCTGGAGGACGTGCACAAAGAAACCGTGAAGGTCGTACAGAAGTTGTTATATGTCGCTTAGAGACGTTTTCTGCCAAGATCGAGCTATCGGGATTCTACAGCGGGGACTCGCTGTGGATCGGCCGGCCCACGCGTACATTTTCGCCGGGCTGGAGGGGGTGGGGAAGTACAGGACCGCCCGGGAGTGGGCCAAGCTCCTGCTGTGCCGCAGTCCGCAGACCAAACGCGGGCCATCCGGGCCGCTTGCCGATAGTTGTGGCTCGTGCGAATCCTGCACGTTGCTGGAGGCGGGTTCGCATCCGGACTATGCGCATATCTACAAGGAGCTTCTGGAGTATACACGGGACGGCAAGGGAAAGAAGACGCCCATCGACCTGCCCATCGACGTCATCCGTGAGTTCCTGATCGAGCAGGTGGCGATCCGGCCGACACTCTCGCCGCGAAAGATCTTCGTCATCAGCGAGGCCGAGAAGCTCAACGCCAACTCGCAGAATGCCCTGCTGAAGGTGCTGGAGGAGCCGCCGTCCTACTGCACCATTATCCTGCTTTGCACCCGCCTGGAGCAGCTTCTACCGACGACGAAGTCACGCTGCCAGATCATTCGTTTCGGGCCAGTTGACGAGGACCGCATCGTCTCCCACTTGACCGCGATGAACCTCGGCTCCAAGGAGGCCACGTTTTTCGCCCGCTTGGCTCAAGGCAGTCTGGGGCTGGCCTGCCAGTGGGCCCGGCTGGAGCTCAATGGCGTTGGGCTTTTCGCGATCAAGAGAGGCATCGTCAGCTCTCTGGCCGACTTCAAGATGGCGGATGCTCTCGCCCTGGCCGAGCAAACGGTGGAGAACGCCAAGCAGATCGCCACCGGCTGGGCGGATCTCGACAAGGCGACGAGCAAGAGCGACCTGACCCGCCGGGCCGCCAAAACGCTGATCCAGATCATCCTGTCGGCGCTGCGCGACGTGACGATAGCTCATGTGGCTGCGGACCGGCCGCTCATCAATGCGGACCAGCCGGACCCCATCGCCAAGCTGGCACACCGCCTCGACCCCGAGCAGGCGATGGACGCGGTCAGCGACGGCTACGAGATGCTCCGCTGGCTCGAAGATAACGTGAACGAGCGGCTAATTTTCGAGCGGCTCTTGTTACGCCTGGCTCGCTCCACTATAATGATCGCCCAGAGCTAATACGCCCGCCTTGAGATGATGGTAGAGTCGAAAGGCGCGTGGATCGGTTACGCATCTCGTTGGTAGTGTGCCCGTAAGGGCATAGGGAAAAACGCCTTACGGCGTCACTACAAACGGAAACGAGCCGCGCAACCATCGGACGATGACACGTGCACGCCGTCCGCCGTAGTCGGCGTATCTGCGTCTGCACGGTTGGATTCACGAAGGCTCATCTTGCCGGGCAGGATGACCTATCAGGATAATCAGAAGATGACGGAAGCAACACCGACACCGGCAAAACCGAAACCGGTCAAGCGCAAGTTCGTGCTGGTCCGCTACGGTCGCATGAGCAGTCTGGGCGTATTCGAACATAGCGAGGCCCAAGTCCCGCGCACGCCGACCCGCGTGGTCGTCAAGACCGACAAGGGCCTTGAGCTCGGCCACCTGGTGGGCCAATTGAGCTCGTACAAGGACGGCCGGTTCCGGCTGGCGGAAGACCAGATTTGCAGCTACTACGTCAATAGCGAGATCAGCATGAACACGGAGCCGGTCGGCAAGGTCGTGCGCTTTGCCACGCCGGATGACATCAGCGAAGAGCAGCATCTGGAAAAGATCACCAAGGAGGAGATCGACTGCTGCGAACACTTCGCCCGGGACCTGAACCTCCGCATGAAGATCATCGACGCCGAGCACATCTTCGGCGGCGAACGCATCATCTTCTACTTCATGGCCGAGGGCCGCGTCGATTTCCGCGAGCTGGTCCGCAAGCTCGCCCAGGAATACCAGACCCGCATCGAGATGCGCCAGATCGGCTCGCGTGATGAGGCCAAGCTGCTGGGCGACGTGGAGAGCTGCGGCCGGGAGTGCTGCTGCATCCAGTTCCTCCAACTGCTCAAGCCCGTCAACATGCGGATGGCCAAGATGCAGAAGGCCACGCTCGACCCGTCGAAAATCTCCGGTTACTGTGGCCGGCTCAAGTGCTGTCTGCGGTACGAGGACGAGACCTACACGCACTTGAAGCAAAACCTGCCAAGAAAGGGCGTCATCGTCCAGACCAAGCAAGGCCAGGGAAAGGTCTTTGACACCCAGATCCTGACGCAGTTGGTGGTCGTCGAGTACGAGAACGGCGAGAAAGCGGTCTTTCCCCTGGAGGATGTCGCCGTGCTGCCGGCTTCGGCGGTCCGCCGGAGGCCGCCGCAGGAGGAACCGCCGGCCAGGTCCGAGCCGTCTTCCAGGCCGGAATCCTCTTCCGAACCCGAGCCGTCCTCTGAGCCCGAGTCCTCTCCCGAGCCCCAGACGCCTCCTGAGCCTGAGCCGCCGGAACTGGAGGAGTTCGACGACCTGAAGGAGCCGTAAGGAACCGCCATGCCTCGAACGATCGTCGTCACCTCCGCTTTGCCCTATGCGAATGGACCGATTCATATCGGCCACCTCGTGGAATACGTACAGACCGATATCTGGGTCCGCTTCCAGCGGATGTGCGGTCACCGGTGCTACTACTTTTGCGCCGACGACACGCACGGGACGCCGATCATGATCAGCGCCCGGACCGCCGGCATCAAGCCGGAAGAGCTCATCGCCCGCGTGCACCAGGAGCATACGGCGGACTTCGACCGCTTCGACGTCCAATTCGACAACTATTACACCACCCATTCGCCGGAGAACAAAGCGTTCAGCGAGATGATCTTCGGCCGGCTCAACCAGGCCGGCTCCATCGTCCGACGCGAGGTCGAGCAGACCTACTGTGAGAAGGACCAGATGTGGCTGCCCGACCGGTACGTGCGCGGCACGTGCCCTCGCTGCGGGGCTATGGACCAGTACGGGGACTCCTGCGCGGTCTGCGGCGCGACCTACCGGACCACCGATCTGGTGGGCCCGCGTTGTGCCGTCTGCGGGACAATACCGGTCTCTCGCCTGTCGGAGCACTACTTCTTCAAGTTGTCCGACTATGAGAAGCCGCTGCGGGACCTGATGGCCGCCGGGTACACGCAAAGGTCCGTGACAAACAAGCTCGACGAATGGTTCCAGACCGGCCTGAAGGATTGGGACATCTCCCGCGATGGACCGTACTTCGGCTTCAAAATCCCGGGCGAGGAGAACAAGTATTTCTACGTCTGGCTCGACGCTCCCATCGGCTATATGGCCTCGGCCAAGAACTACTGCGACCGGTACGGGCTGGACTTCGATGAGCTTTGGAACAGCCGGGCCAACGAGCTGTACCACTTCATCGGCAAGGACATCATGTACTTCCATGCCCTGTTCTGGCCGGCCATGCTCATCGGTGCGGGGATCAAGACCGCCAACAAGCTCTTCGTGCACGGCTTTCTCACCATCAACGGCGAGAAGATGAGCAAGTCCCGCGGGACGTTCATCAGGGCGAGCACCTACGCCAAGCACCTGGACCCCGAGTTCCTGCGCTATTACTACGCGAGCAAGCTGACAGACCTGGTCGAGGACATCGACCTTGGGATGGCGGACTTCATCAGCAAGACGAACGCGGACCTGGTCGGCAAATACGCCAACCTGGCGTCCCGCTCGGGTCCGATGCTCACCCGGCAGCTTGAGGGCCAACTTGGCACCTTGGACGACGAGGGTCGGCAACTCGTGGGCCGGCTGGTTGCCGCCCAGGAGCAGATCGTCCGGGACTACGAGGGATTGGACTACGCCGCCGTCGTGCGGACGATCAGCGCCCTGGCCGATGATGCGAATCGCTACGTCGAGCAGCACCAGCCGTGGGCGACCATGAAGACCGACCGCGAAAAGACACGGACCACGTTGACGGCCGTGCTCAACGCCGTCAAAATACTGACCGTCTATCTCAAACCGGTTCTGCCACGCTTCGCGCAGAAAGTTGAGAAATTCCTGGATGTCCCAGAATTGAGTTTCGCCGATGCCGAGGGGACGTTGGAGAACCGCCGGATCGGCGAGTTTGAACGTTTATTCGAGAGGATTGACGAGGAGCAAGTAACCGCCATGGTTGAAGAAAGTAAAGAGAGCCAAGCCCCGAAGCCGGTCGTGACACCTCCACCCGCCGGAGCGGTCGGACCCCAGCCGGGAGCGGCTGCGCCACAGCCCGCCGGGCCCGAGCCCTTCAAGCCTGAGTGCACGATTGACGATTTCGCCAAGATCGACCTGCGGGTGGCCAAGATTGTTACCGCCGAGCGCGTCACCGGAGCCGACAAGCTGCTGCGCCTCGTTCTGGATGTCGGAGGCGTGCAGAAGAACGTCATGGCCGGCATCGCCCTGGCCTACAAACCCGAGGACCTGGTCGGCAAGATCGTGGTCTTCTTTGCCAATCTCAAGCCCCGGCAGATGAAGTTCGGCCTCTCCGAGGGCATGATTCTCGCTTCCGGCAGCGGCGGCAAGGACGTCTTCATGCTCACCGTGGACCCCGGCGCCAAGCCCGGTCAGAAAGTCTCTTAGAATGTTTGATGTCTGATTGTCGATTGTTGATTGGGAGCGATTGCGGTTCTCAATCAACAAGCAAAAATCAACAAGCAACAATCTATCGCATGAAGAAGAGCCTCGAGGAAATCGCCAAAGAGACCGGACGCTACAGTCCGGCCGCGTTCAAGTTCGTCTACGACGGCTTGGGCTACACGGTCCAGAACCTCGCGAAGGAGCCACGCCACATCAGCGGCCAAACCCTGTGCGAGGGGCTCAAGCGCATGGCGATGGAGCGGTATGGCCGTCTCGCCCTGCTGGTCCTGAGCTCCTGGGGCATCAAGGCCACCCGTGACTTCGGAGAGATCGTCTACACCCTGATCGACCACGAATGGATGAGCGCCCAGCCCACGGACTCTATCGACGACTTCAACGAGGTCTATGACCTGCAGGCGGCCTTAAGAGATCAGTTCCAGTTCTAATCGTTCGTCGTAACGCCGTACGGCACGCTTGGGAGTTTGAAGTGTGATGGTTGATTGTTGATCTGTGAATCAAGAATCACACATCAACAATCTCACTTTGCCATGGCCGGGGCCTGGTAGAGACCGACGCTGGAAAGCGTCGGGCAAACGCGGCTGTCCAGGATGCGCAGACGCACCTTGGATGTCGTGACCTCCGGGAAGCGCAGCAACCGCTTGTAGCCGACGGTCGTGCCCCGGGCGAATTCCTTCCAATGGCCGCCATCCCAGGCTTCGAGCGCGAAGGCACTGATGCGCTGGCCGGTCGCGATGTGCTCGGCCAATTCCGCCACGTTGAAGGTGCGGTCGCCGCCCAGATCGAATTCGACGTCTGCCGAGGTCCTTCCGTCGTCGGTAGACCAATACGATTCCTTGTTGCCGTCGGTGATCTTGTCGGCGGCAAAGGCGGGATCGTTGCCCCGGACGCTCGACGCTTTCGCTTTCGCGCCCAGGGCCAGGTTCTTGTCGAAGATGTCGTTGAGTGCCTTGCGGAACTCGCCCAGCCGCTGCACGTCATTCTCATGGATCAACCCGCGCCGGTCGGGCGGCAGGTTGAGCAGCAGCACGCTGTTATAGCCGACGGAGCTGAAGTAGATATCGAGCAGGTGCGTGACGGATTTGACCTTGTCATCCTCCCTGGCATGATAGAACCACCCCGGACGAATCGAGACATCCGTCTCCGCCGGATACCAGATGAGATGACGGCCGGCACCCAACGCGCTGAGACTCCCGAGGTCCTTGGCCGTGGCGTTGATGAAGTCGAAGGGCTTCTCGTTGCGGTTCATCACGCTCCACTCGCTCTCGCGGGCGTAGCCGCGCTCATTGCCCACCCAGCGGATATCGGGCCCGTTGAAGATCACCGCTTTGGGCTGCAACTCGTGGACGAGGGCGTAGTAGCCGTTCCAGTCGTACTCCATGTTCTTGGCGTTGGGGCCCTTGGCGCCGTCAAACCAGACCTCGGTGATCTCGCCGTAGTTGGTCAGAAGCTCGCGAAGCTGGTTCTTGTAGTAGCGGTTGTAGGCCTCGGTGTCGCCGTAGGTCGGCTCGTGGCGATCCCAGGGAGACAGGTACAGTCCCACCTTCAGACCGGCCTCGCGGCAGGCCGTGGCCAGTTCCCCGACGATGTCCCCTTTGCCGTCCTTGTAAGGACTGTTCTTCACCGAGTGCTCGGTGTACTGGCTGGGCCACAGGCAAAAGCCATCATGGTGCTTGGCGGTGAGGATGATCATCTTCATCCCGGCATCTTTGGCAACCTTGACCCACCGGCGGGTGTCAAGCTGGGTCGGATTGAAGATCGACGGGCTCTCGGTTCCTTCGCCCCACTCCTTGTCCGTGAAGGCGTTCACGGTGTAGTGAATGAAGCCGATGAATTCGAGCTCCTGCCAGGCAAGCTGTCGGAGCGAGGGCCGAACCTTCGCCGCCCGCTCGATCAGGGCTTTCTTCTCGTCGGCGTCGGCACGCGCCGCCCCGTCCACAATGTCATACACGCGGACATAGTCCACCGTGAAATAGTCGGGCAGACTCGCCTGAGCGATGTCGCCGCCCCATTTGCCGATCTCTTCCGTGAGCTTGGCAAACTCGGGGACCTGGGAGACCCCGCCCGCGCTCGTTCGCCAGCTTTCCAGGCCATCGACGTAAAACACGTACTCCTCCGGCGTCCAGTACAGGCCGAAGGTGTGAAAGCCCTCGCTCAGCCCCGGGGCACGGAACTGGAGGCCCGCGCTCTTATGCTCCTTGCCATAGCCGTCCCAGTGCAGGTTCTGGGTCGTGCGGTCGTCCCGCCAGGGCTTTTCCATGATATCGATCTCGGTGCCGTCGCGGCCGCCATCGCCGACCTTGCCCACGCCGTCCCCCATAAGCCAGAACGCGGGCCAATGTCCCGGCTGCTTGGGAAATTGGCAGCGGCATACCCAGTACCCGTACCGGTGCTCGAACTTGCCCCTCGTGCGAATAGCGCCGCAGGTGTACCGGTCGCCATCTTTCTTGGTCCGCAGGAGCAGATTCCCCTGGCCATCGAGGTAGGAGTCTTCCTTGACCCAATAGCCGTCGCGCCGCTTCGAGTCGCCGAGCACTTCCCACTTGGACTGATCCAGGACCGTGCCCTCGAATTCATCGCTCCAGGCCAGTTTCCAGCTTTTGCCTTCCGGCAGCAGCGGCAGAGACTCGCTGGCCGCGGTTTGGCTGGCGCCGGACGCCACGGCCGTTACCAGCAGCAGACAAACAGCCGCGAAAACTGCGCCTACGATCTCGCAACGTGAAAGGCTTTTCATACGTACTCCTCAATCAGCTCTTCGGTGCCCTCGGTCGCATCGTGGCCTGGACACCCGAGGCTATGGTGACGCCCACCATCAGGACATAGACCACGATGGTAAACCAGTGTCCCCAGGTGGCGGTCTGCACGTGGGCCATCTTGACCAATACGGTCCCGATCGCGAACGTCTGCACGAACATCTTGATCTTGCCGAGGGTCACGGCGGCAAAATTCACGCCGCGGGCCTCGGCGATCTGACGCAGGATCGTGACGTAGGCCTCCCGCACGATGAGAATACCGGTGACGGTCCAATGGACGATGCTGAGCGTCGTTGGTCCCCAGTCGAAGAGCGTCGGCACGCCGATGAGCGCAAAACAGATGAACGTGCCGCACACCAGAACCTTATCGACCAGCGGGTCGATCATGCGGCCGAACTTGCTGGTGGCATTCCACCGGCGGGCCACGTGACCGTCAACGATGTCCGTCAGCCCCGCCACGACGAAAAGAGCGAAGGCGACATCCAGAAACACGGCATGGTTGCGGATGTGGGGCGAGTACAGGACCATCGCCAAAAATACAATGCTCAGCCCCAGCCGCATGAAGGTGAGTATATTCGGGACAAATTTCCACATGACGACGAGTTTACTCCAGGCCGCCAATGCGCATCAATATCAAATTTGCTCCACGCGCAGATCGTAATCCTGCGTGCCGGAGACCCGCGCCTCGATGAATCGGCCGGGTGCGGCCGAGCACCTCTCGATGAGACAGATGCTGTCGATGTCCGGAGCCTGCCCGTAGAAGCGTCCGCGACCGACAGCGAAGCGGCGTCTCTGTCCTCTGCCCTCTGTCCTCCGTCCTCCCTCTTCTACCAGGCACGTGAGCCGGCTGCCGATCCGCTCGCGGTTCTTGGCAAAGGCAATCTCCTGCTGCGCCAGCATCAGCTCATCGAGCCGAGCCTGCTTGACCTCGTCGGGGACCTGGTCCGGATAGCCGGCGGCGGGCGTCCCCTCTTCGGCAAAGTAGGTGAAGGCCCCGAGAGCGTCGAACCGCGCCCACCGGACAAAGGCGAGAAGCTCCTCGAATTTTTGCTGTGTTTCGCCAGGAAAGCCAACGATCAGTGTAGTTCTAAGGATAATATCGGACATAGCCGTGCGGAGACGGTCGATAAGCTTGCACAGGTCCTCCTTGGTGTCCGGCCGGCGCATGGCTTTGAGGATCTCGTCGCTGGCGTGCTGCATGGGGATGTCGAGATAATGAACGACCTTGTCGCTGTGCGCGATTGTCTCAATGAGCCGGTCGGTGATACCCGTGGGGTAGGCATAGAGCAGCCGAATCCACGACAGTCCGGCTCTCTCCTCCATTTGGCCCAGCAGAGAGGCCAAGCCCTCCGTCAACTGCAAATCCCGGCCGTACTGCGTCGTATCCTGTCCGATGAGGTTCAACTCCACCGCTCCCGACTCCACGAGTTCCCGCGCCTCGTCGAGGACCAGGGCCGCAGGTTTGCTGCGAAACGGGCCGCGAATGGCGGGAATCGTGCAGAAAGAACAGCGGTGGCTGCACCCGTCGCTGATGCGCAAATACGCGCTGTGCGCCGGTCCAATCCGCAGCCGGACCCGGTCATCCACCATCGTGCACGGCGTAGGCCCGTGAAAAACGAGCGTCTCCTCGGACGCCAGCGTGTCGCGAATGATCTGAGCAATGGCGTCGCGATGCTCCAGATCCACCACCGCATCCACGCCGGCCGCCTGTTCGAGAAGCTCCTGGCCCAAACGCTGCGCCAGGCAACCCGCCACAATCACTTTCTGCACGCGGCCCCGCCGCTTGTTGGCGAGGGCTTCCTCGACCGCTTCGAGCGACTCGATTTTCGCCGGCTCGATGAAGCCACAGGTGTTGATGACGACGACATCGGCCCGCTCGGGCTCGGCCGCGATCAGAAACCCCGCCTCGGCGATGTGGGCCAGCATCCGCTCGCTATCGACCACGTTCTTGGGGCAGCCCAGGGCCACGAAGCCCACGGTCACGTCTTTCCGCTTTCTCATTGGCATATACCATCCATTAGTGGGAAAACGAGATTTGTTCATTCCGGACCCGCGAAAAAAGATAGATTGGGCAATCTTATGGCGGCAAACTTTGTTAATCCAATCAAAATCGCCTTGACGATAAGAATACGTGCAATAGAATCTTCTCTACTGCCGTCTACCTGCGTGGAAAGGAGGCTCGAGAGGGTAGAAGAAACATCGTGGAGTGTCGCGGATCGTGGGTAAGGACGACGGATAAAAGCGTATGGGCAATGACAGCCACAAAACCAGCCGCCAGGAGGGACTGTTTGTGGCTTTGGCCGTTTTGGCCACCATCAGCGTGTCCGGCTGTCATGACTGGCCCAGCGAACGAGCGACCGCGATCGAGGCGCAGAACATCCTGCGCGATCTGAGCCGGATCGAGACCGTTCCGGACCCCAACCTCCAGGGACCGGCCATCTACAAGTCGCCGCCGAAGAAATTTCCGCAAACGGTCGGGGGCACCGTCGAGTGGAAGCTGATCTACTTCTGCCAATATCACACAGCGGAAGAGATGAAACGGATCATCCAGGAGCAATTCGGCTCCAAGATCTTCGACGAGAAGGGACAATCCAAGGTCCTGCCCGACTACGCCGTCACGGCCAATGCCGCCACCAACCAGATCATCGTCCGCTGTCCGCAGGAGCAGGATATCGACGCCGTCCTGGAGACGATCAAGGAGACGGACATCCCGCCGATCCAGGTCCGCATCGACTGCATGGTCTCGGAGCTGTACGCGGACTTGACCGTGGACCGGGAAACCCGCATGTTGATCCAGGACCTCTTCGGCGAAGGCATCAAGCTGGGCGGCCAGGAGGACAACGGGAACCTGGCCTTCCCCGGGGCGGAGCTGCGGGACCCGGCCCGGGCCCGATTCGGCCTGAAAGTCGGCGTCAGCCGGCACAATTTCAACGCCCTGGTCGACGTCCTGGTCTCCCGCGGCTACATGAAAATCCTGATGCATCCGAGCCTGCAAGTCGTGAATGGGACCATGGCCAAGATTCAGTCCAAGCAGCACCAGCCGTTGCAGCAGATCACCTACACCAGCGCCGGCGCGGGCGGCGGTTTCATCCTGGGCACGACGACCGAGTATTATGACATCATCGACTCGCTGCAGATCACGCCGCATGTGTATGCCGACGGGTACATCGGGCTGGAAACCTCGGCGCAGATTGCCGCCTATCTGACCCCGGAGGGCATCAAGCAGACTCCGAACGTGACCGAGCGGACGATCACGAACAAGGACAACCGCATCCGGCTCGGGGAGAGTCTCATCATCGGCGGCATTCGCAAATCGGAGAAGCGCGACGTAGTCCGCGGCGTGCCCATCCTGAAAGATATCCCGTTGCTGAACCTGCTGTTCTCCGGGCGCGATTTCGAGGAACGGGCCACCGAGGTCATTTTCATTCTCACGCCCAGCATCTCGACGGGCGGCACGCCCAACAAAGACATGGTGGAGATGATGAAGGACCGGCATGCCTCGCCGATGGCCCGGAGCCTGCCGGAAACCGTGATGGACCCGCTCGGCACCAAAGCCCGCCGGGAGGAGGAGGAACGCCGGCTGGAGAAGGCCCGCATGGCACAACAGGAATCCGAAGCGGAAATGACGGCCGCCCGCCTGCAGGCTATCCAGACCGGCCGGCAGGTCGAGGATCTGGAGGCCGAACTCGAACAGAACAAGGCGCGGATGACGCAACTGAACACCAAGGCGCAGCAGGCGGAGGCTCTGGCTCAGAAGTCGGCCACGGAGGCCGAGCAAGCCCGCGCGGAACTCCAGAAGACGAGGGCAAAACCGCCGGAGCCGAAGCCGCCGGCCGAAAAACCGAAAGACCCGGCGCCCAAGCCGAACGAGAGCAAGACCGACAAGCCCAAGGAAGAGCCCAAGCCGTCCGGGCAGACGCCGCCCGCGCCCAGCGGGGCGGCGAACCCCGCGACACCGAAGCAATAGTTGACCCCCTGCACTCCCTTCAGGATCGGAGTCCAGGCCCCTTGACAGTGCTCGAAGCAACGCCGTGACCGACCCTTGGCTCTGCACGTGGCCTAGGGCCGGCCAACCAGGCGTTGAGCCTTTTTTCGAGGCAAAGCAGGCCGGCGGGCCCCCCACGCGAGCCGTCGCGTTGGTGGACCCACCTTGTATGGAGGGTCGTACATGGACAATGTGAGCGGCAACACCCCCAATCCCAATCCCAATCCCAACCCCAACCGCAGTGATTCCCTTCCTTTGAATGACGGAACCGGCCAGCCGACCCGCGTGGAGGCCCCGCCGGCCGCCGGCGCGCCCAGCGTTTCCCGGGCCCCGCTCAATCTGGGCGGAGGCGCCACCGCGCCGGCCGCGCCCGCCGCCCCGACAGCTCCCAAGGCTCCGGTCCTCCGGCCGGCACAGCCCAGGCCCGCGCCCAGCACCGCCGCCGGCGACCGGATTACCTCCTGCAGAGCGTTCTTCACGAAGCTGCATCCTGGCGCCATCAAGTTCCTCGAAGAGCAGATCACCGCCTGGCTCAAGGACAATCCCGGCATTGTGATCAAGCGAACCGACGTAACGACCGGGGAGATCACGGAAAAGAAGTCCGAGCCGAGCCTCATTATCCTGGTTTGGTACTGATTTTGCCCATAGACAGCAGACGCGCGGGGTGGTAGATTATCAGGATTAAATTCTTGACAGTGCGCGCGCGTCTCGTTAACCTGTTGTAATTTCGCGGTTAGTTTCTGCACGGATAATGAATCAGAGGTATTCTGGAGGTCTTTGTGGCTAAACAGTTGGCTCGGGAACTTATCAACGCGGGGGTGCACTTCGGACACGGGGTGAGCCGGTGGAATCCGAAGATGGCCCCCTTTATCTTTGCCAAGCGGGGCAATATCCACGTGATCGACGTCAAGGAGACCCTCAAGGGGATCCTGATCGCCAAGAAGCTGCTGGCCGAGATCGTCTCGTCCGGTAGCGACGTGGTGTTCGTCGGGACCAAGCGGCAGGCGCAGAAGGCGGTGGAAGCCGCCGCCACCCGCTGCGGCATGCACTTCGTGTCGGAACGGTGGCTCGGCGGCATGCTGACGAACTTCCGCACGATCCGCTCCCGCTTGCAGCGCCTGGAGCAACTGGAGGCCATGGAGCAGGACGGGACGATGGAGTCCGAGAGCAAGAAGCAGGCGTCCCGCTTCAAGCGGGAAATGCGCAAGATCCGCACGAACCTCGATGGCGTGCGCAAGATGACGAGGCTCCCGGGGGTCGTGGTGGTCGTGGACGCCCGTAAAGAGTATTTGGCCCTGCGGGAGGCCCGCAAGCTGAATATTCCGACGGTCGGCATCCTGGACACGGATTCCGATCCGGATACCGTGGACGTGGCGATTCCCGCCAACGACGATTCCATTCGGGCCGTGGAGATCATCCTCAGCGAGTTGGCCGACGCGGTGGCGATCGGCAAGACCATGGTTTCGGTTCGGCAGCAGGAAGCGACTCCACGGCCGCGCAGAGTCCGCTCCCGGCGTCCCGCGATGGCGCGAGCCGACGGCACTGAATCGTCCGCCGTAGCCACGGTAGGCGAGGAGGGAGCCGAGGGCGAGGAAATGCCTGCGGCGGAAGAGAATGCTCCTCTGCCGGAGCCAGAGCAGCCCCCCGCCGGCGCGCCGCAGTGAAACCCTCCACTCGGCGGCGGAACCAAACGCGAGAATCAGGAAGAAAGGCCAAACGGGAGTTGATAAAATGGCGGAAATCTCATCGGGAACCGTGGTGAAACTGCGAAAGATGTCCGGACAGGGCATGATGGACTGCAAGAAGGCCTTGGAGGAGGCCAATGGCGATATGGACAAGGCCATGGAGATCCTCCGCAAGAAGGGGTTGGCGACGCTGGCCCGGCGGGCCGAGCGGGAGACTTCGGAAGGCGCGGTCGTGTCCTGGCAAAGCGAGGACGGCAAAGAGGCGGCCTTGGCCACGCTCTGCTGTGAGACGGATTTCGTCGCCAAAAGCGACGACTTCGTCCAGCTCGCCCGCGATATCCGCGATTACGTCGGGACGGCCCAAGGCGACCAGGGGGCGGAGAACGTCCTGCAGACCATCGTCGCCGGCCGGACCTTCCAGGAAGTGCTGACGGAAGTCGTGAGCAAGACGGGCGAGAAGATGCAAGTCGGCGACTACATGCGGTTCCGGCTGGCGGGCACCGGTCTGATCGGCACTTATGTCCACTTCAACGACAAAGTCGGCAGCATGGTCCAGATCGACACCAGCGACGCCAAGGTCGCGCAAGCCCCGGCGCTCCAACAGGCCGCCGCGGACATCGCCATGCACATCACGGCCAGTAAGCCCCTCGCTTTGGACGTTGCCAGCCTCGATCCCCAAGTGGTGGCGCGGGAGAAAGAGATCTACGCCGCCCAAGTGCAGAACAAGCCGCCCCAGGTAGTGGAACGTATCGTCGAAGGCAAGCTGAAGAAGTTCTACAGCGACTACTGCCTGCTGGAGCAGCCGTTCGTGAAGGATGACAGCAAGACGGTGCGACAGATGCTCGCCGAAGCGGCCCAGCAGGCCGGCGGTCAGGCCAGCGTCAAGCGCTTTGTCCGGTTCGAAGTCGGGTGATTCATTGCTGATTGATGATTGACAATGGATGATTTCTTAGGAAGGTCAGATCGTCCTTCTGCAATAATCGATAATCCATCGTCAATAATCAATGCTGGGGCTCGATGGCGGAGTGCAAGTACAAGCGGGTGCTGCTGAAGCTTTCCGGAGAGAGTTTCTGCCTGCCTGGCGAGTTCGGGATCAGCGGCTCGTCCCTGGAGTCCATCGCCGAGCGCATCGATGAGATCTGCCGGCTCGGGCCGCAGATCGGCATCGTCGTCGGGGCCGGCAACTTCATCCGCGGCGCGACCTTTTCCCAGAAGAGCCACATTCCGCGCAACACGGCCGACTACATGGGCATGCTGGCAACGATCATCAACGCCTGCGCCCTGCAGGAGACCCTGGAGAAGGTGGGCCGAGAAACACGGGTGATGAGCGCCATCGAGGTTTCGGCCCTGTGCGAGCCGTTCATCCGGCGCCGGGCATTGCGCCACTTCGAGCAGGGGCGCGTGGTCATCCTGGCGGGCGGCACGGGAAATCCCTTTTTCACCACGGATACCTGTGCGGCGTTGCGCGCGGCGGAACTGGATATGAATCTGCTCATCAAGGCCACGAAAGTCGATGGGGTCTACGACGACGATCCCAAGAAGAACCCCCAGGCAACGCTCCTGCCCAAGTTGTCGTACGATGACGTCTTGCGGCAGAGCCTGCGCATCATGGACCACGCCGCCATCAGCCTGTGCCGGGACAACAATATCCCGATTATCGTCTTGAATATTTTCAAGAAAGGCAATATTGCCAGGGCCATCTCCGGGGAGTCAGTGGGCACTCTGATTGATAATGGATGACCTGTTTTTCATTTAAGATTTGCGAATTACGATTTACAATTTGGTAGCTCGCGCCGCTCGAACGCTGGGTTTCAAAGAGTAAATTGTCCATGGTAAATAGTAAATCCCGAGGGGTTGACCGATGGCAACGCAAGCAGTCATCTCAGAAACCAAAGCGAAAATGCAGAAAGCCCTCGAAGTGCTTCAGGATGAGCTGAAGGCCTTTCGCGGGGGCCGTGCCACGCCCGCGCTCGTGGACCACATCCGCGTGCAATACTACGGCAGCCCCACGCCGCTGAAATCCCTGGCGGCGATTTCCGCGCCGGAGGCCGATATGCTCGTCATCAAACCCTTCGACCCCGCCTCGTTGAAAGAGATCGAAAAGGCGATCAAAAGCAGCGATTTGAGCATTGCCCCCCTCATCGAAGGCAAATTCATCCGGCTGAATATCCCCCCCTTGAGCGGCGAGAGAAGGAAGCAACTCGTGCAGCAGGCCAAGCAATCGGGAGAGCAGGCCAAGGTGAGTATCCGCAACATCCGCCGCGACGCCAATAAGACCCTGGACAAGCAGGAAAAAGACGGCGAGATCACCGAGGACGACCGGGATTTGGCCAAAAAACAGATCGACGACACCACCAAGGAATTCACCGACAAGATCGACAGCACCGTGATGCACAAGTCGGATGAGATCCTGAAGGATTGAGTGGATTTACTATTTACGATTTACGATTTACTAATTACTATTCCCTGTTTTGCAGCGGGCTCAGCCGCGAATCTGGCGTCTGAGCCCAAATCGTAGGTCGTAAGTCGTCAGTTTCAGGCAACTCCGGTCCTATTTTGTCCCGTTGAACCCCCGCAGTGCGGAGCCGTACCACTAAGCGGAGAACCGGGTTCTAGTCCGATCTCATAAGCCGCACGAGATCAGTGAGGATCAATCGGATTTACTATTGATGGTTTCAGCCGTGGCGGACGGCACGCCCCGCCCCGAGTCTCCAACTGTAAATCGTACCTAGTAAATCATAAATGTCCAAGGGATTGATTCGGAGGTTAAGAGATGGAAGCGCAAAGGCAGGACAAGGTCCACGCCGCGAAAGAAAATCGGGGGCGGCGGCGGAGAAAATGGCCCTGGGTGGTCGTCGGCGTCTTGATTGCCCTTTTGGTGCTCGTGCTGCTGATTCCGGTAATCCTCTCGTCGAAAGGATTTACACGCTGGCTGGGGGCCAAGATCAGCAGCAGCACAGGGGGTCAGGCGGATATCCGGGATCTGTCAGTCGGGTGGCTCCGCGGCGTACAAATCGCCGGTTTCAGCTACCGCGGGGAGAACGGCTGGACTACGGTGGACATCGACCGCATCACCACGATGCCGCACTATGCCGGTCTGCTGACCGGAACGCTGGCCCTGGATCGCACGGTGATCGATCAGCCGCATATCGCCATCGATTTGCGGGGCAAGCCGCCCTCCGCCAAGAAGAGCTCGACGGTGGACATGAACGGGCTGGAGCGGATCCGCGATGTCGTCGTTCGCGACGGCAGCGTGCGCCTCACGGATACCGGCGGCAAGACCGTGCAGCTCGCGAATTGGAACGCCGATTTGAGCGTGCGTCCGCCCGGCCAGACTTCGAGGGTCAACACTGCCGCCGTCGTTTTGGCGGCCCCGCAGAAGCCGGGGCAACTGACAGTCGTCGGCCAAGCCACACCCAACAAAAAGACCGGCTGGAGTCTCAAGGGCACGACGGGCGACCTCACCGTCGATGTCAACAACCTGAATCTGGCCTCCGTCGCCCCCTTCCTCGATCTGGCGGGACTCCAGGTCCAGGCGCGCGGCCAGGTCTCCGGGCACATGACCAGCGCCCTTCAGAACGGCCAAATCCAGAACGTTAACGGCACAATTTCCGGCCAGGATCTCGACATCACAGGTCAGACTCTCCAGGGAGATCGGCTGCGGACCTCCCAACTGAACGCCAGGGTCAATCTGGCCCAGGCAGGCGAAGTCATCGACGTCCATCAACTTGACGTGCGCACGGATTGGGCCACCGTTTCTCTGGCCGGCACGCTCCCCAAGACGCCGGGGACTTTGTCGCAACTCCTCGAAAGCGGCGCAGCCTACGACGTGAGGGGCAACTTCGACATCAACCTGGCGGCAGTCCTCTCCCAGATGCCGAATACCTTCGGCGTCCGCCCGGGCATGCAAGTCACGAATGGCCGGGCCACCGGCGACATCAACACGACCACCGAGGGCGGCCGGGCCATCATTACGGCCCAGGCCCAGGTACTCGGACTGGCCGGGGTCGTGAATAACCAGAAGGTCGCTCTCAGCGGGCCGGTGCAGACCGCGCTACAGCTCTCCACCGGCAAACAGGGCGCACAGATCGATAACCTGAGCGTCACAGCGCCGTTTGCCAAGGTCAATGCCAGCGGCACCTTCAAGCAGATCAACTACCAGGGCCAGGCCGATCTGGCAGCGCTCCAATCGCAACTGGGGCCCTTCATCAACCTGGGACGGTACGAGCTCGCCGGCCAGTTGACGACGAAGGGACAGGTCTCTCTCGGCGAGAAAATCACGGGCGTCACCGGCACCTTGTCGGCGCAGCAGCTTGTCCTGGCGTCGGATGGCAACAGCGTCTCCGAGCCGCAGATGAATGTGAGCTTCACGGCGGGTCTCGACCGGCAGCAGCAGGTCCTGGCCGTCCAGAATCTTACGGCCAATGCCAGTTTCGGCACGCTCAGCATCAAGGACGGCGTCATCCCAACGGCGGCTGGCTCCCGTGCCCCTTTGAGCCTGGTGCTCTTGGCCAACAATGTGGACCTGAGCAAGCTCGCGCGGTACGACGTGCTCTTCGCCGCCCTGCCGAAAGGGGTCACGGTGGCCGGAATCGCGCAGTCCCAGGTGAATGTGGAGAAGAAGGAGAGCGTGTACCACCTGTCCTCCACTGCCACGCGGATCCAGAATCTCCAGGTGGTCGCGCAGGGAAAGCCCCCCTTCCAGCAGCCGGAGGTCACGGCCTCCTTCGATGTCTATGCCGATCCGAATCAGAAAACGATCAATGTCGAGAGGCTGCTGGTGGAAAGCCCGCAGATCAAGATCCAAAAGGGCCAGTTCACCCGGACGCGCCAGGGCACTACCGTCAAGGCGCAGGGCGCCCTGGATGGCCAGGTGGACTGGGCGGCGGTCGCCCCGCTGGCCGCCACCCTGGTGCCGGGCCAGTTGAGCATCACCGGACAGCGGCCCATCGCGATCAATTTCACGAGCATCTATCCCGCGAACGAGCCGAACGGCCTGCTGGCCCATCTGGACAGTCAGGCCTCGCTGGGTTTCGACCGGGCCGCCTACCTGGGTTTCGATTTCGGTCCCACGCAGTTGGATCTCCGCTCGCAGAATGGCCTGATGACCATTGGGCCGATTTCCACCACGGTCAACAACGGCAAACTGAACTTCGTCGGCAACGCCAACCTCCGCGGCTCGCCGGCGACGCTGACGACGCCCACGCTCGTGCACATGGCCCAAGGCATCCAGATCAACGAGCAGACGGCCAAGACCCTGCTCAAGTACGTCAACCCGATCTTTGCCAATGCGGTAGAGGTCAGTGGAACCGCCAACTTCGACGTGCGGCAACTGGCGATCCCGCTGACGGCCGACGCCCGAACACGGGCCCAGATGAACGGCACGATCTGGATCGATCGGATGCAATTAGGAACCTCCGATATCCTGAACCAGATTCTGGCTATCGGCGGCCAATCGATTCGCGGCCAAATTATGACCCTGCACCCCACCGTCCTGGTGCTGCAAAAAGGGGTCCTGAGCTATGACGACATGCAGATCGATATCGGCCAGAACCCGGTGAATTTTCGCGGGTCGATCGGCCTGGATGGCACGCTGAATATGACGATCGTCCTGCCGTACACGCTGGAAGGCCGGCTCGTGCGCGTCGGCCAGGCGCAGGTCGCCGACCGCATCACCGTGCCGCTGACCGGCACGCTCAGCAAGCCGAAGTTGAACCTCCAGAAACTGGTGGAGTCGCAGCTTCAGGGGCAGATCAAGAAGGGGCTTGAGGAGCTTTTCAAGAAACGCTGACCGATGAGAACACTGAAAGGCCTTCTGACTACGCCTACCGCGAAGCTGGGCCGCGCGGGCCGAACACGAGCGGCCGGCGCAACACCATCTTGAGGAAATCCTGGATGTGCCAAGCCGCTAACCCTAACCGCCGCCGGTGATCCGTCGCAGTAGCGCATTGCCGCCCGCCGTCACCCGCCGGCTCAGTGTCTCTTTCGTGCGCCCGAACTCGTAATGACAATCGACCCACAGGGCCGGCTCGATCGCCACGGCTTGCGTCAGCTTGCCCTTCGGGACGCGAACGGCGGCAATCGGTGTCGTGACCAGCTTCACATGGACCTTGCCGCCTTCAGCGCTGACCGTAGTCGTGTAGGGCTGCGGCAACTGGTAGGCTTCTCGGTCGCCGCGCAGCTCGAAAGCCAATTTGACACCATCAGGCAGGGGAGGGATCGTCACGTCGAAGCTCACGGTGCAGGGCCGACCCTTTTCGGGCTTGTTCGAGAGAGGGTCCTTCATACCTTCGCACAGCGCGCGGCAAAGCAGAACATCGTCTGCGGGCATAGCGGTCGATAGATAGGCCTGGTCCAAACGCCCGCCCCTTTTCGTGATTTCGAGATGGTCGATCATGCGCCCCTCGTCGTCGATGGTGTCCATGGTGAGCCGGTCGCCTTGGATGTGAAACAGGCAGAAATGGTAGACAGCCTGGGCACAAACATGGCAGGGCGTCGGCTCCACGGGGGCCAGCGGCGCTCCTCCGCCTCCGGCCGTGATGTAGGTCACGCAACTGCCCCCGGCTGGCGGCGTCATGGGCCGAAAGCGCTCATACTGATGCGAATGGCCCGTCACCACGAAGTCGATCCCGGCTCCGGCAAACGCCGACAGCGCCCCCTTCTGCTGCCAAGCCGACCGGTGGCCGCCGAAATTCAGGCTCGGAATGTGGTAGCTGACGAACTTCCACCGGGCCCGGCTCGCCTGAGCATCGCTGGCGATCTGACTGACGAGCTGGCTGCCGCTTTTCCGGTTGTACACGTTGTCGAGGCAGAAGTAATGGAGCGGGCCGTAGTCAATGACGACGTCCTCTCCGCCGCCAGGCGGGGCAAGCAGCTTCTCGTAGGTGCCGCTGCGCCCTTCGTGGTTGCCTTTGGCAATGTAGATGGGGACCCGTTCCACCAGACCCTTGAGCGGCTCGAAGAATTGCGGACCCCAGAGACGGTAACTCCCCCCGCTGGTGACCAGGTCACCGCCATGGACGATGAAATCCACCGGGTGTTTCAGCATCTGCTCGACCAGCTTGCGGTGCACCTCGGGCTGGGTCCGCGTGTCGCCGTAGACGATGAAGCGCACCTCGTTGGCCTCGGCCGGGGTCGTACGGAACGCGAAGGCCTCGCTGCGCACGTCGGGGCCGACGATCCGATAGTTGTAGGTCCGGCCCGGCTGGAGCCCCTCGATCCAGAGCTTATGAATGTAGGCCACCGTGCTTCCATACGTGACTCTCTCCGCCATGCTCTCACGGTACGCCTCCGGCTCACCTTTCTGGCCGTAGGACACGCCCGAGGGCCGCTTCGTGTCGGTCTCCCACATCAAGGCGACTCGATCCGGCAAGACGCGCAAGAGACACGGTCCCTTCGTGATCTGCCCGGGTGCAGCGGACGACCTGGCCTCTGCGGCAGGCGCGCAGCCCGTGGTCATCCATGATGCGACCAGCACAAGCGCTGTCAGAAACGCGCGATCGGAAGGGCTGGAGTGTGCGAAGTGCGTCCCGTATCGTCTGGATGCCTCTTGTTCCACGTGTGCCTTTCTTCGCTGGAATCGATGCCAGAGTTCAAGCCGTGTGGGCCAGTCGGATTACCTGGAGCACGATAAAGTACAGACCAAAGCCGACCATCGCCGCCGCACAGAGGGCCAGCACGAGTCGCTGACTTTTGGGCCCCAGGAGCACCGAACCTTTGAAACTAGCCCAAGAGAGCGCCGTGAGCCAGACCAGGTCGCACGACCAGTGCGTCAGGGCCAGCAGCGCAAAGGCCAGAATCCCAAACTCGCTTCGCGCGGTGGTGATCAGGGTCAACCCGGCGGTGGCCCACCAGAGGAGGAAATAAGGGTTTCCGGCGGACAGGACAATACCGGCAGTCAGCGGGCTACCGCGCGTCATGGGCGTGCCGCTCATCTCCGCGGCGGCCAGCCCGCGGAACATCTGCGCGCCCAGGAAGATCAGGAAGCCCCCGCCGATCAGGCCGATGACGATGCTCACCGACGGCCAAGTCAGCAGTCCCCCCACTCCCAAGGCCAGCAGAACCATCAGGGGAAGCTCGACGGCACCATGGCCCAGGGCCATGAGCGCGCCCGCGAAACGGTTGCGCGAGCCCATCCCAATGGCAGCCGCCGTCACCGGCCCCGGCGCCAGGGCCCCGGACAGCGATATGCCCAGGACGTTCAGGAGGAACAGCAGGAGGCTCATGCAAACAACCGCCTATTCTCCGATGATCTTCACCAGGACGCGTTTGTCGCGCATGCCGTCGAATTCGCCGTAGAAGATCTGCTCCCAGGGGCCGAAATCGAGCCTGCCGTCCGTGATGGCGACGACCACCTCGCGCCCCATGACGGACCGCTTCAGGTGGGCGTCGGCGTTGTTCTCGCCGGTGTTGTGCCGGTATTGGCTGTAAGGTTTTTCCGGGGCCAGCCGCTCCAGCCAGGTCTCGAAGTCCTGGTGCAGGCCGGGCTCGTCGTCATTGATGAAGACGCTGGCCGTGATGTGCATGGCGTTGCACAGGACCAGACCTTCCTTGATGCCGCTTTCCCCCACGCACCGCTCGACCTGCGGCGTGATATTGACAAACTCCCGCCGACGCTTGGTCCGGAACCAGAGTTCCTGTCGATAGCTTTTCATGATCTAATATTCACCATTTCCGATGTACTATTCGGGCGCGCCAACGTAATCCTAAATAGTAAATGGTAAATATTCAATAGCAAGGGGGTCACGATGGAAAAGAGAACCATCTTCTGGGACGTGGACACGCAGTTCGACTTCATGCGGCCCCAGGGCGCCCTCTACGTCCCGGGCGCCGAGGCCATCATCGACACGGTCAGTGCGGTCCGCCGGTTCGCGCTGGAAAACGGCTTCTCCATGCTCTGCGATGTCGATTGGCACCGGCTGGACAACCCGGAGATCTCGGAGTACCCGGATATGAAGACGACCTTCCCGCCGCACTGCATGGCCGGCACGCCCGGCGCTGAGCGGGTGGGATATCTGGGGGAGGTTCCCATCGACACCATCGAAATCGACGAGGTGGACTTGGCGGAGCTGCGCCGGCTGGTGCAGAAAGACCAGTTTCACATCGTCATCCGCAAGCAGAGCCTCAACGTCTTCGACAACCCGAACACGCACAAGCTGGTGGACCTCGTCCGTCCCGGGCACGTCGTGGCGTTCGGCGTCGCCCTGGACTGCTGCGTGTACTACGTGCTGACCGAGCTTGCCAGGCACCGGGGCGTGAGGCTGTCCCTGCTCACGGACGCCACCAAGGGCTTGCAGACCCGGCCCGAGGAAGAGGTTTACGATGAGCTGCGTCAACGCGGCGTGCAGATCACAACATTCGCAAAGATACGAGAACAGATCGGAGCGAAGGCGAGCGTGTAGGGTGGGTTCTCAACCCACGCGTAAACCCCGCCGATGCCATGTCACGCGTGGGTTAAGAACCCACCCTACGATGAGGCAACCATTATGTGGCTAATCAATGACACGCCGGGCTTGCTGACAGACCTGTACGAGTTGACGATGGCCCAAGCCTATTTCCGCAAAGGAATGAACGAGACAGGCTATTTCGAGGTCTTTGTCCGGCATCTGCCTCAGCACTGGGGTTTTTTCGTGATGGCGGGTCTGCCCGAGGTTCACAGCTATCTGCGCGAGTCCCGCTTTTCCGGCCCGGATGTCGCGTACCTGCGCTCGACGGGGATTTTTACGGAAGACTTTTTGGAGTACCTGTCGCTCCTCAAACTGAATGTCCGAATCCGGGCCCTGCCGGAGGGCACAATCTTCTTCCCGAACGAGCCGATCATGGAAGTGAGCGGCCCGATCCTGCACGCCCAACTGCTGGAGACCTACCTTCTCAATATCCTGGGTTTTTCCATCCTTTCAGCCAGTCTCGCCGTGAGGGTGATGATCGCCGCATCGGCAAGTGGGAAGTTTCAAGTTTCAGGTTTCAAGTCGGAGGCTGCGAGTACTTCAAACTTCACACTTCCCACTTCCCACTCTCCTATTCCCGTCGTCGATTTCGGCATGCGACGGTCCCAGGGGCCGATCGCGGCACTCCGTGCGGCCCGGGGCGGCCAGATCGCCGGCTTCGCCGGGACCAGCAACGTCTACGCCGCCCGGTTGCTGGGCTTGCCGCCCTCCGGGACGATGGCCCACTCGTTCATCGAGGCCCATTCATCCGAGGAGCAGGCCTTTCGCGACTACGCCGAGATCTATGGCGCGAGGGCAATTCTGCTGGTCGATACCTACGACAGCATCGAAGGGATCAAGACCGCCGCCCGCGTGGCGAAGGACTTCCTCGAAACGGGAGTCAAGATTCGAGGCATCCGCTTGGACAGCGGCGATCTCGTCGCGTTGAGCCAGTTCGCGCGAGCGCATTTCCAGCAGGAGGGCTTGGAGTTCCTGAGCATCTTCGCCAGCGGCGACCTGGATGAGTTCCGAATCGCCGACCTGCTGGCCGCCGGCGCGGAGATCGACGGTATCGGCATCGGCACGCGCTTCACCGTCTCCGAGCATGCCCCAGCACTCGGTATCGTCTACAAAATCGTCCAGTACGGGGACCAGCCCCTGCACAAGACCGCGCCGGAAAAGGTGACGCTTCCGGGCCGCAAGTCCATCGTGCGAACACCCGAGAGAGATCTCGTCACACCCCTGGACCCCAACGCCGATGACCTGCTTCAGCCTTTGCAGACGGCCGAGCCGATGGAGGTCATTCAGGCCAGACTGAAGAGCGCGTTGTCCGCCCTGCCCGACGCGGTCAAAGACATCCGAAACCCCGGCCCGTATCCGGTGGAATTCACCGACCTTCCCGCCTGGCGCACCACTGAAAAGGCGGATTCGGACGAAGCGTAAAGGATTTCGAGAGATGCCCAAGACGGCCAAGTACCTTATCGTTATTGTCTCGGCACTCCTGATGCTCGTGATCATCCTCCGCTGGAAGAGCCGGCGCAGCAGCGCGGACGATGCGGCCCTGGTCCGCTGGGGCGGCAGCAAGTTCACCGTCTCGGAGGAGGCCTACTACCGGGACCGAATCACCGGGATCATCGGCATGTGGATAGAGATGGGCCAACGCGCCGAGCGCGACGAGGAAGGGCAGCCCCGCGAGCCTTATGCCACCTTCCTGGTGCTCGACCCGGATCGGCGTGCCATCTGGATCGAAGACCGCGGACAAGTCCTGGAGGAGTGCCGCAGCGAATTGCCCGCGCGCATGACCTGGGCCGTATACCATGACACGGGAGCCGGCGCCAATTCCCTCAGCAACGTCGTGCGGCTGAAATACCGGGGCTTCGATCTCAACCGCCATCATCCGGAGATCGTGTGGCTGGCCGGGCAGAGGACGAAGGAGTACCTGGCGTTTCATCTCACGGACCACGATCTGGGAAGCAGCTACACTCGTGACGGCGGGCCCTTCCGGCCCTACCGCACCCCCACGCCCCTGAAACAGGGTGTCCCGTATTACCGTTCCCTCCTCGTCAGCGACGCGGAGTACGAGCAAGCCCGGCAGTCCTGGGCCAACCAGAGCGAGGGAATAACGCCCAGCCACAGACTCCTGACCACACCGGTGGACGAGAACAAGGCGGCATGGGAGAAGGTCAAGAAGAAGCTGTATCAAGCCCTCGAGGGCCAAGTCAGCCGGACGGAATTCCATTTGCGTCAGTTGCAGGTTGAGCCGGGTCCGGACTATTCCGCCGCCCACGCGCAAATGCAGGTCGCCAAGGATGGATTCCTTCAGGACTTGCTGGGTCGTAGTATGGCCCTCCATCCCTATCTGACGATCGACTACCTGGGCGACGACGTCTGGTACGCCAAGATCGCGCCGAATCCGCAACACCCCCTGCCCCGCCGCGCTGGACCCAATCCTCTGGAGGAACTGCCGCTCGAATTTCTGGTCTCGGCGGATCAAGCGGTCCCGTCGTCGGCCCGGCAGGCGTGGATCGAGAAGGGTCGAGAGAGACAGAAGGACAACGCCGATTCCCCGGCCCAATGGACCGCTACGCTGGCGAATGGTGTAGTGGTCCAGTTTCTCGGCGTTTGCGAGTACCCCAGCGAAGGGAAACGCTGGTGGGGACCGGACGGCCGTCCGATCGACTACGCCCCCGGCTTTCGGCGCGAGCTGGAGAGCCACGGCGTAGGCGACCGGCGAGTCTTTGAGATCGCCTGGCGCATCCAACGCCCTGACAACGCCGGCGGCACGCCCCCGCGCATGTCGGTGCAATATCTTTTCGAAAACGGCTTTCACTTCGGGCTCCGGGAGCCTCGGGATCGCTATGGCAGCAGCTTGCTCGACGTGCAGCACAACGCCCACGTGTTTGAGAAATCCCAGGAGAAAGCCACCCTCACGGTGGGCGCCGATCTCAACAACCAGGGTCTCTGCCGGGTCAAGTTCAAGAACCTCTCGCTCGTGCCCGGCCAGAACCAGGGCTTTGAGATGGAAGTGGTGAAGTGACCTTGCTTCAGGCGCCCGGAGTAATCGGACAGTTCGAGTCCCTCCAAGTGGATTGTTGTGCATCTGGGTGGCACGGACAAACTTGTTTGTCCGTGGGTCTATTGAACCACCCTGTCCAAAAGACACCGACAAACGAGTTTGTCGGTGCCACCCGGGAGCTACACGCCGCTGAGAAGCTGTCGATACACGGACACGATGGTATCCACCATCGTGTCGGGGGCGAATTTCGTGCGGACGGACTCGCGGCCCGTTTGGCCGAGTTTCTCGCGGAGAGCTTTGTCTGCGATCAGCTCGGCACAGGCTTCGATCAATTGGCGGACGTTCTTGGGCTCGACGAGCCGGCCGGTGGTCTCGTTGACGACCTCGCGGGCGCCGTCCACGTCGAAGGAGATCGCAGGCCGGCCGCAAAGCATCGCCTGCGGCAGCGTGCGAGCCAGACCCTCGCGCAGTGAACAATGGACCAGAATGTCGGAGGCTTGGATCGCCAGAGGAACCTGGTCGGGCGGGATCAGGCCGGTGAAGCGGAAGCGGCTAACCAGGCCGAGACGCCGGATTTGCTCCTTGTACTGGTTCGCCAGGTTGCCGTCGCCGACGAACAGCCAGATCACGTTGCCAAACCGCTTCGATAACTCGCGGGCCGATTCGATGATGTAGTCGTGGCCTTTGAGCATGAACAGCCGCGCGATGGTCACCAGCACGACCGCACTGCCGGGAATCTCGTGCTTACGCCGAAAGTCCCGCAGCTTGCCCTCCGGAATCGGGGCCAGGAATTGCTCTTCCTCGATGGCGGAGTAGGCGGTGACGTAGGGCTTGTCCACCCCGATGCCCGCAGCCCGGTTCTGCTCGGTCATCGCATCGGCGACGCTGATGAAGTAGTCGGTCCGCCGGGCCGCCGCCCTTTCCACCGCGATGTAGAGGCGGTTGGCCCAGGGGCTCTGATAGGGATGGAAGGAGAGGCCGTGCAGCGTATGCACAACGCCGGGACGACACGTGGCGAGGGCATCTTGCCCTTGTATTCTCGTGGCGAGCACATCCTGTCCTCGCACCTCATGGCTGGACGCCGGCAAGATGCCGGCGCGACGCAAGGGCGGGACGCCCTCGCCACGGGGGCCCCACTCGCCTTTGAGCGACCAGGCGGCCAAGCGGCCCACGATGCCGGCTTTCGCGCTGTGCGTGTGCACGATGTCGGGTTTCAGCTCGCGCAGCAGAGCCTTGAGCTTGCCGTAGCTGGCATAGTCCTTGAAGGGCAGGATGGCCCGCCGCATCTCGTCGATCACGATCGTGCGGTACTTCTGGCCTTTGGTCTGGTCGAAGAGCTGTCCCTCAGGGCCGAGGGCGGGACCGGTGATCAGCGTAACCTCATGCCCCCGCCCGGCGAGGAGCCGGCAGGTGATGAGCGTATTCTCCTGGGCTCCGCCCAGGATCAATCGCGTTATGATGTGGACGATCCTCATGGATTGATGATCGATAATTGATAATTGATTATTGAAGACACGTCAGGACTCCTCTTGAATCATCCTTCATCAATCATCAATAGTCAATCCGAAAGGGCCGCAGAACCCGGCGTAGCGCCTCGCGGCCTTGCGCGTAGGCCAGGAAGAGGCCGTAGTTCGTGTACGGGACGCCGATGGAGTCGAGGTCCCGAATGCGGGCGAGCAGCTTCTGGGCGGTAATCATGCAGCCGCCGCAGTGAATGACCAGCTTGTAGGATGGCAGCCGGTCGTTCTCCTGGAACTCGCGGCCGAAGTTGTGCTCAATGACCACGCCGGGCCAACGTCGCTCGATGAACTTGGGGATCTGGACCGTTCCGATGTCCTCGGCGATCCGCGAATGGTTGCAGGCTTCGGCGATCAGGACCTTGTCGCCGGCCTGGAGACGATCCAGGGCCTTGATCCCGTCCGCGAAACGGGCCAGCCGACCGCGGCTCACGTAATTGATCATCATGATGGAGAACGTCGTGAGCATCAGGTCGTCCGGTGTCCAAGTGTGCATCAGGTCCATCGCCTGGGAGTCGGTGATGATGGCCTTGGGTCGGCGACCAAGACTACCCAAGAAGGCGTCGAAGCGCCGTCTCTCGCTGGCGTCGCCGCTGCGGGCCTTGCCCAGGTCCATGCGGTACGAGACGGGATACGCCCACTGGCGGGTGATGTACTCTTCCGCCATCGCCTGGGGCCGCAAGTACCGGCCGGGCGGCGTCTCGTCGTCCATCGGGATGTTCAGAATGTAGAACTCGTCCCGCTCCACGAAAGGCAGCAAGTCCATCTTGCAGTTCTTCGAGACGAAGTTGGCGAGAATGAAATTCAGCAACGACGGACGGCAGTTCGGATCGATAGCCGCCAAGCTGATCTTCTGGTGGAACCGCAGCAGGGGTACGCTCTCTTCGACCAGCGGGATTCGCCCCGAGCTGGAGGGCCGGAACAGGTTGTAGACCACCAGAATTTGCTTATCCAGTTCGCGGGCCTGTTGGAGAATCTCGCGTTCGGTCGCGAAGCTCTGCGTATCCGGGTCGATCACCAACAGGACGAGGTCGCATTCCTTGAGGTCGGACAGCCCCTTGGCCCGTTTCTTCGAGCCCAGCTCGCCCGCCTCATCGAGTCCGGCGGTATCGAACAGCTTGACCGGCCCCAGCCCGTGGATTTCCTGCAGGGCGATTTTCGTATCGGCCGTCGTCCCCGGCGTCGGATCGACAATAGACGTCGCCTGCTGCGTCAGCAAGTTCATAATGCTGCTCTTGCCGCAGTTCATCTTGCCAAAGATGCCAATATGGTCTCGCTCAACGAGCACGAGCTACGATCTCCAGACAACCATCCAACGCCAAAGTAGTCTACGCCGCCAGTTTGCGCGCGGTGCTAGGACAAGCCCGTTTGTAGTGTGCCCGTAAGGGCATAGCGGGAAGTGCGATTTGTGATCCATGATTTTTGATTTGCGAATCAACCATCACACTTCACACTTCAAGAGAAACGCCTTACGGCGTCACGACAAACAAGCTGTTCTTGAGGCTGCCACCCGAGACTGCGTCTTCAGTACTTGATCCACATCAGGCACAGGCCATTCGGCGGCGCGATGGGGCCGGCGGCTGTTCGATCCCGAGCCTCCAGGATTTCCGGGATCTTTTCCGGCTGCCAGCGGCCGACGCCGATTTCGACCAGAGTCCCGACGATATTGCGAACCATGTTGTACAGAAAGCCGTCGCCCTCGACGTCCACGTAGACCCAGCGGCCTTCCTCTGCCGGCGCCTCGGTCACGTCGCACCGAAAGATCGTACGAATGCTGTCCTCCCGGTGATCGGCCGCCGCGGCGAAGGATTTGAAATCCTTCTTGCCAACCAGCAGAGAGGCGGCCCGGCTCATGGCCTCGAGATCCAGGGCCGCCGGCACGTGCCAGCAGTGGCGCAGGTGCAGGACCGGGCGGACCGGGCCGGAGTAGATCGTGTAGCGGTAGAGTTTGCTCTTGACGCCGCCGATGACGTCGAAGCCCATCGGGATCTCCTCGGCCTTGACGATCGCCATGCTCTCGGGCAGCCGATCCGTGATCGCCTTGGCGAAATTCTCCGTGGGGATGGGCGTGTCGATCTGGATGAGGCCGACCTGGCCCAAGGCGCTCACACCGGCATCGGTCCGGCTGGCCCCACAGACCCGAGCCCTCGGTCCCAAGAGGCTGCGCAGAGCCTCCGTGAGCACGCCCTGGACGGTCACGCAGCCCGGCTGGACTTGCCAACCGTGATAGTCGCTGCCGTCATAGGCGATTGTCAGCTTGATGTTGCGAAGAGCCATGCCGCACTGACCTAAACGATGTAGGGTGGGTTCTTAACCCACGCGGTTTACCGTCAGAATGCAGGTCCGCGTGGGTTAAGAACCCACCCTACGAAATGCTATGTGCCGGCCTGTCTTCTCAGAGCAGCTCGGCGATTTGAATCGCATTCAGGGCCGCCCCCTTGCGGAGTTGGTCGCCCGAGACCCACAGGTTGATGCCGCGATTGTTCGGCAGGGACTCATCCTGGCGGATGCGTCCGACGAAGACGTCGTCTTTGCCGCTCGCGTCGATGGGCATCGGGAAGCGATTGTGCTCGCGGTCGTCCAGGACGGTCACGCCCGGGGCGTTCTTGAGCACCTCGCGCACCTGCTCCGGCGTGATCGGCCGGGTGAATTCGAGGTTGATGCTCTCGCAGTGGGCCCGCATCACCGGGATACGAATGCACGTCGCCGTGATCGCGATCTCCGGGCAATCGAAAATCTTGCGGGTCTCTTTGACCAGCTTCGTCTCTTCTTCGTTGTACCCGTTCGGGCCCAGCAGGGAATTGTGGCTGAAGCAGTTGAACGCGATCTGGTGCGGGAACACGTTCCGCGTCGGCGGCTGGCCGGCGAGGATCTCCCGGGCCTGGTTCTCCAGCTCCAGCATGGCAGACATGCCTGCCCCGCTGGCGGCCTGGTAGGTGCTCACGACCATTCTCTTGACCGGGTTGATCTTGTGCAGGGGCCAGATCGGCACGATCCCGATAATGGTCGAGCAGTTGGGATTGGCGATGATGCCTTTGTGCTCCTTGATCTTCTGCGGGTTGATCTCCGGCACCACCAGCGGGACCTGGGGGTCCATGCGATAGGCCGAGGAATTGTCCACGACGACCGCGCCCGCCTTCACCGCCGCCGGCGCGAACTCCCGGCTGCGCGAGGCGCCCGCGCTGAACAAGGCGATGTCGATGCCCTTGAAGCTATCCGTGGTCATCTGCTCGACGACGTATTCCTTGCCCATAAAGGGAACCTTCTTGCCCGCGGACCGGCTGCTCGCCAGCACCTTGAGCGAGCTGAAGGGAAACTTCCGCTCTTCGATAATGCTCAGGAACTCCTGACCGACCGCGCCGGTCACGCCCGCTACTGCAACCCGATAACCCATGCTCGAAAACTCCTCACAACGCTCCGGCGCCAGTAGCATGGGCATCTGGCCCATGAGTGAAATCCATGAGCAGGATGCCCATGCTACTGTAGGGCAGCCACCCGATGGCGGCCCAGGGGATTCACCGGAAATTGATAGAACCTGTCAGTATAGTCCTTATATCGGCCAAATGCAAGAGCCGTTCGCGAACCACCTGCATTTATTCCGAGGGTCTCTGACAGAATGGAATACGCCCAAGGCCTGCGGAACCATCCCGGCCAAGCAACTTCAGGACGCAGCCGTCCAACTCAATCAACTCGCGAAGGTGCAAAGGCCGCCGAGGTTGAAACCCTCGCCGCCTTCTTCCACACCAGCGCCCTGGATCGGGCGACCTTCCCTCGGGAAAGGCGGTCTCCCGCCAAGCCCTTATTCCTGACCCGATAACACGTATTTGGGCGGCGCGAACCCCCTTCTCAAGCTGCCATTTTGAGGGGTCGGTGGGACTTCGGCGTGCCGAAAGCCCGGAGAGCGTTTATCGAGGGCAGTATGGTGGCCGATATACTATACTATGTGTGGGGGGGATTTAGGGGTGGGTGATGGGATGGAGCAAGCGCTGGGGGCACCGCATATGCTTAAAGCAAAAGCAATCATGACGACCGACGTGGTGGCGGTGACCAAGGATACGGACATCTATGAGGCCATACGAACCATGATCGCGCACCACGTCACCGGCCTGCCGGTCATCGACAGGGAGCGGAACCTCCTGGGGGTCGTAACGGAAAAGGACGTCCTCAGACTCCTCTACGATATCGAGGATCAACCCGGGGAAGTGCAAGACTATATGACCCCCGCCGTCGTCGCTTTCGATCAGGAAGACAGCATCGTCGATATCGCCGAGAGCCTCGGCGAGAACCCCTTCCGGCGCGTGCCGATTCTCCACGACGGCAAGCTGGCGGGCGTCATCAGCAGAAAAGACATCATCCGACATATGAAAGAACAACAGGCCGGGCAGAAGGTGCCGGCCTGAGATCGTTCGAGGTCGTTCTGTAAGGGCGCTGCCGATGCACGAGACCAGAACCATCATGTCAAGAGACGTCGTAACCGTCCATCCGGACACCCCCATCACCCAGGTCATCGATCGCCTGAGCGAACACGATATCACGGGCCTCCCTGTGGTCGACGCCGCTGGACGCCTGGTGGGGCTCATCACCGAGAAGGACATCATGGGGCTCCCGCTCGGCCCAGAGGAAGTCTCGGGCAAGGCCGAGGACTACATGACCCGAGACGTCGTCAGCTTCGATGAGAATGACGATGTGATCGCCATCTGCGAGTGCCTGGTCCACCATGATTTCCGAAGGGTGCCCATCCTGTCCCACGGAAAGCTCGTGGGCATCATCAGCCGGCGGGATCTCATCAAATACATCATCGAGCCGATTCATGCCTGACACCTGATCTCCACTCCCCATTTTTGCCGATACCAGACCACCTTCTTACCGGTCACTTGCCACTTCTTCCCTGCTCGCTCCAGCCGTCCGTCTCACCCATGAGTGAAAGACCATGATGGTCTCCGCCGTCAGGGCCGACATACCTGTTGCAGAATCTGAACCCGAATGGAGAATATCCGGTATAAATATGGTGTGGCTGGTGGTGGCACCTGGAGGTCCTGAATTCCATTTCGAATGAGGAATTAGGTATGGGTCAACGTAAGCGCATTGTGATTGTGGGTGGAGTGGCAGGCGGGGCATCTGCGGCGGCCAAGGCCAGACGCGTAAGCGAAGAGGCGGAGATCATCCTATTTGAGCGCGGCAATGATATTTCGTTCGCCAACTGCGGCCTCCCCTACCACCTGGGCGGCATGATCCAGGATCGCGCCCGGCTTCTGGTCCAGAATCCCCAGGCGATGCGTCAGCGTTTCGCCATCGACGTCCGCACGCGCAGCGAGGTCATCCGCATCCATCGCCCTTCCAAGACCGTCGTGGTGCACGACAAGGCCAAGGATAGACAATATGAACAGCCGTACGATACTTTGATTCTAAGCCCGGGTGCCGAGCCGATTCGGCCACCCATCCCTGGCGCGGACCATAAGAGGGTCTTTACGCTCCGCAGCCTGGCGGACATGGATGCGATCAAGGCCGTGGTGGATGCCGGGGTAGGGGCACCCCCCCGTGGTTGCCCGGGGCAGGCACAGGGTGGGGACCCCAAACGCGATGAATCGCGTTTGGGAACCCGGTCTGCCCCTATGTCCGCCGTCGTAGTGGGTGGCGGATACATCGGCCTGGAGATGACGGAGGTCCTGGTGCATCGAGGATTGGCGGTCTCCCTGGTGGAACTCGAACCCCAGGTCATGGGGCCGATCGATCCGGAGATGGCGACGCCTTTGCACGAGCATCTGCGCCAAAAAGGCGTGGACCTGTGCCTCAGCAATAGCGTGACCGCCATTCAGGAACGGGACGGCCAAGGGGCCCCAAACGCGATGAATCGCGTTTGGGAACCCCAGTTGGAGGTGCTCCTCAATACGGGCCGGGTCATTCCGTGTGGCTTCGTTATCCTCGCGGTGGGAGTTCGGCCGGAGATCAAACTGGCCACGGAAGCGGGTCTGACCATCGGTCCGCGCAAGGGCATCGTCGTGGACGATCACATGCGGACCTCGGACCCCGACATCTACGCGGTCGGCGACGTCGTGGAAGTCCAGGACCTGGTCGGCGGCTTTCCCGCCGTGATCCCTCTGGCCGGACCGGCCAACCGGCAGGGCCGCGTCGCGGCCATCAACGCCTTGGGGGGAGATGCCGTCTACGAGCGGACACAAGGCACCGCCATCTGTAAGGTCTTCGACTTGGCCGTGGGGATGACCGGGCTGAGCGAGAAAGCTCTCCAGCGCGCGGGCCGGGCCTATGAGAAGGTCTATGTGCATCCGGCCAGCCACGCCGGGTACTATCCCGGCGCCACGCAAATCAGTCTGAAACTCCTCTTCGATCCCGAAAACGGCAAAATCCTCGGCGCGCAGTGTGTGGGCGCCAGCGGCGTGGACAAGCGGATCGATGTCCTGGCCGTGGCGATCCGCGCCGGGATGACCGTGTACGATCTGGAGAAGCTGGAACTGGCCTACGCGCCCCCCTTTGGCTCGGCCAAGGACCCGGTCAATTACGCCGGATTCGTGGCCGCCAACGTGCTGCGAAAAGAGGTCCGGCTGTGTCACGTCCCGGACATGGTCAATCCCGGCCCCAATCAGGTGCTCCTGGACGTGCGTACCACGCCAGAAGTTCAACAGGGAACGATCCCCGGGTCGATTCACATTCCCCTCGACGAGCTGCGTGGCCGGATCGGCGAGTTGCCGAAAGACAAAGAAGCCCTGGTCTTCTGCCAGGTGGGTCTGCGGGGCTATCTGGCCTGCCGCATTCTGTCCCAGAACGGCGTGGCGTGCCGCAACCTCACGGGCGGATACAAGACCTACGGTCATGCGATGGGTCTGATGTCGGGCAAACCCAAGGTCCTGCGCGAGATCAAAGAGGATACCGGCCAGACCAGGGAAGTTGGAAGTGGCAAGCCGGAAGTGGGAAGACTTGAAACTTCAGACTCCAAACTTGAAACCCGCGTTGTCCGCGAGATCGACGCCTGCGGCCTGCAATGTCCGGGCCCGATCCTGCAACTCAAGGAGGCCATGGATCAGATTCAGCCCGGTCAAGCCGTGCGCATCTCCGTATCGGACCCGGCTTTCGGCGCGGACCTGGACGGCTGGTGTCACACGACAGGCAGCCGGTTGCGGGACAAACAACTCAACAAGGGTGTGCTCAGTGCCGTAGTGGAAAAAGGCCCCGTAGGGGCAGGCCCCCGTGCCTGCCCTGGGCAACCACAGGGGGTTGCCCCTACAACGCACAAGACCCTGGTCGTCTTCAGTGACGCCTTTGACAAGGCGATGGCCGCGTTCATCATCGCCAACGGGGCGGCTGCGATGGGCAGCAGCGTGACGATGTTCTTCACCTTCTGGGGCCTGAACCTGCTGCGCCGGTCGCAATCCGTGCGGGTCCGCAAGACCTTCATCGAGCGGATGTTCGGCTGGATGATGCCGCGCGGGGCAGGCAAAACGACCCTCTCCCAGATGAACATGGCCGGCATGGGGACCGCGATGATCAAGGCCATCATGCGAAAGAAGAACGTGTTGTCCCTGCCCGAGCTGATCGCGACCGCCCAAAAGAGCGGCGTGCGCCTGGTCGCCTGCACCATGACCATGGACCTGATGGGCATCAAACACGAGGAACTCATCGACGGCGTCGAAGAAGCCGGCGTGGCCGCGTATCTGGACCGGGCCGGCTCGGCGAACGTGAATCTGTTCATTGGATGAGAACCACGGGACATGCCGCCCCGAATCTCTTCGCGGACCCGCTCGTCCGAGAAGGATCCTGGAAGATACACACTTGTACGAATTGACACGCGACGCGAGACTGGATAGAATCAAGCCTGCAAGCTTCAAGATTGCACGTTTGGATCGGAAGTCACAGTTGGAATGGCATAGTTCCGGCTGGCAAGCGCGGAGCATAGGTCGTTTGCGCTGGGAGCTTGGACCTTGTTGCCGCGACGAACGTAGAGGGGAGAAGAGGTGCTGCGGTGTATTCGCAGTTGGTTGGGGGCGAAAACCGGGGTCGTAGGGGCGAATGATTATTCGCCCGTACCGTCCGCCGGAGCGCCCACTTTCGAGCCGCTGGAGCCGCGACTACTCCTGAACGCCGACCTGTCCAGCATTGAACCCATTCTCGCGTATGACACCCCTTCAATCGGGCAGGCTGTCTATGTCGATCTCGACCAACGAGATGTCCCGATCCAGACAGACCTGTCACTCTCTGTCACCATCGACGTGGCGTCCGACGCCCAGACAAACCAGTCCGCGTCCACGCCGGTGTCCTCAGGGAATCCGGCCGCACCAGTGGAATGTGCGGTTCTTGCAGAGGCGACCTCCACGGATTCCTCTGGCATGCGGGAAGATGAAGCTACCGATCCGGACATTCCGGGCGAGCAGGACATTGCACGTGGTTCGGGCACTTTGCCCGTCGGGATTCGGGGGCCTCCTGCCCTGCCGGGCCTGCGACTCGTCGATCCAGACCTCTCCAACTGGCAGGGCCAGGTTATCTACCTCGACTTCGACGGCGCCCAGAACGTCACCTACCACGGCCCTCTAACCGTCGGTCCATTTGACGTTCCCGCCTTCTCCCTCGAGGGCACGGCCCTGGCCGGGCAAGAACAGGCCGTCGTCGCCGAAATCCTCTCCCAATTGCAGCAGACCTTCGCTGGTTCCAACGCGATCTTCACCACCAAGAAGCCCGCGCAGAATGCGGAGTACTCCACGATCTACATCGGTGGCAACGACGCGGTGTTCTCCCACTACGGTTCATTCCTGGGCTTGGCCGAACAGGTGGATGCCGGGAATGAAGATCGTCATGATAATGCGTTTATTTTCAGCGACAGCCTCCTGGCCGCCCACCCTTCCTGGAGCGTTGACGACGCGACGGCTCAGTTGGGCGGAACCATTGCCCACGAAGCCGGCCACCTGCTGGGGATGGCTCATGCCAGTATCATCGGCACTTCTGCGAACCACGACGGCTCTGCGCTGGACCCTGTGGCGGCGACCCAGACGGTACGATGGGTGGGCGACTCCGGCAATTGGTCGGACCCGGCCCACTGGGACACTGGCGTCGTTCCCGACGACGGCATAGCCGGCCCCAACACCTACAACGTCATTATTGACCTCCCTGGCTCGGACCCGACCATCACCGTGGACCGAGACGTGACGATTGGCCGCCTGACCGATACCGAGGCGGTCAGAATAATCCCCGCTCGGTCGATGACCGTCAAGGGTGGAATGGAGCTCAACGGCGTCCTGACGTTGGTCGGTGGACCGACCGAGCTGCGTTTCGAAGGCACGCAGACCCTTTCGGGACAGGGCGAGGTGGTGTTCGAGAGCGGGAGCGGTTCCACCAAGATCGTGGCCAAGGGCGCGAACAGCAGCCATCTTGCGACGCTCACGATTGGCCCCGGGATCACGATTCACGGCGGCTCTCAGGAGGCATGGATTCAGGGCTTCTATAATAATGACACGCTCGTGAATCAGGGAACGATCCGTGCGGACACGTCGGCCGCAATGATCACGGTGGCGGCGAGCAACTGGTGGGTGAACACCGGTCTGCTGGGGGCAAGCAATGGGGGGACGCTGGTCCTGGATGGGCTGGACAACACGGGCCGGACGTTGTCGTTGGATATGGCGGGCGGCTTCTTGGCGCTGGGGACCCGAGGTATCAGAGGGGGCGTGGTGAAGGAGGCTCACGGGCGTGCGCTGATGATTTCGGGTGGCACGTTGGATGGGGTCAGGCTGGACGCGGACGTGACAATGACGGCCGCGCCTTGGTATGGCGAGATTTTGACGGTCATCGACGGGTTGGAGTTGAATGGCACATTGACGCAAGGCGATCCTGCTCCGGGGGACCTCTGTTTCCTGGGCACCCAAAGCCTGACCGGCACCGGGAAGGTGGTGTTCACGCTTTGGGGCGGCTCGATGTACGTCCGTGGCGTGGACCTCAGCCATCCGGCGACCCTGACGATCGGTTCGGGAGTTACCATCGACGGCGGTCAGGGTATGGCGCCAATTTGGGCCTGGGCCGATGGCAGCACGATCGTGAACCAGGGGACGATCGCTTCGAACAGCGCATACTTGTCGGTTTCTCTGTCGGTGAACGCGGGTCTGCTGAAGGCGAACAATGGCGGTACGCTCTGGGCCGGGGCGGCAGCTACGCTGACCAGTCCGGGCACGCTCCAGGCCTTCAGTGGCAGCACCTTGGATTGGGAGGGTTCCGCCGCGTTCAACGGGATGAGCCGACTGATCAGCCAGCCCGGCGGCACAATCGCCATCGGCGGCAGTCTGTCGGGCGACACACGCCTGGCGGACTTGTATGCGCCGCAAGGCACCACCCAGTTCGACGGTTCCGGAACCGCCGCGGCGCCGCAATACCTGGAGGCCATGAGCCGGGATCTCGGAGCGACCGCGGCGGGCACCAGCCACAATTTCGCCTATGGGACGATATCGCTGACCAACAACACTTATGTGCGTCTGCGGGACCAATCGGACAATGCCCCAGGCACCGACAGCGAGGCTGTCTACGCGGGCGTGCTCATCGTTCCCTGGGGAACCACTCTTAGCCTCAACGGGTTGCACCTCTATGTGCGCCGTGCGGCGATCGAGGGCACGGTGGTCGGGGGCACGATTGGCCAGATCCCCGATGGTGGCCCGGTTTCTCTCGCCGTGCCGACGCCCGGCGAGATTGCCGTACTTGGCGAGGTGGATGAATGGAGCTTCTTCGACCGCGGCGGGCATTCCGTGACGGTCGTCGTCGATACCGCCATTACGGGCCCACCCCCTTCCGCGGAGTGGTTCGACCTGGGCTACGCCGAGGTGCGGTTGCTGGATGCCGCGGACCATGTCCTCGCCGCCGCGAACAATGTCAGCTTCGGACAGACGGTCGCGCTCTACGATGTGCCGTTGCCGGCCGATGGCAACTATTATGTCCAGGTCCGTGCGCCGGCAGGCCATACCACGGCCACGGGTTACTACCTGATGTCGGTCTGGGACGTGACAGCGGATGTCGCACCGCTGGTGCTCAACCAGCAAGTGGCCGGCAAAGTCGAGACGGCCGGCAGCGTAGACCGGTGGACCTTCTCGGCGGCCGCGGGCCAGCAGGTGAGGTTTGATCTGGTCAGCACTTCCGATGCCGGCATTGCGTTCGATCTGACGGGGCCCTCCGCTTGGACCGGATTTAGCGGGATCACCGGAGATTCGGACCTGCTCACGCTGCCCAGTTCCGGCACCTACACGCTGACCGCGCACGGCGCGGCCGGGCAGTATGGCGGTATGTACAGCTTCGTCATGAAGCAGACGAGCGTAACGCCCCTGGCCCTGGGCACACCGTATCACGGTGCCTTCGCCGGCAGTGGGCAAGCGCAGTTGTTCACCATCCTCGTGCCAGCCAGTGCCGCGCTCGAGGTCGTTTTGGACGATTCGGCCGCTGGCAACGTCAACGAGCTCTACCTGAAATTCGGCTCCGCTCCCACACGGGCTGTCTACGACTATCGTTTCAGTGCGCCCATGGCCGCCGATCAACAGGTCGTAGCACCCTCGGCCTACCCCGGCACGTGGTATGTCTTGGTCTACGGCGCTGCCATCCCGACGGCCAGCAATTACACGCTGACCGCGACCATGGCCGAAGTCACCATCACTTCCGTGGCTCCAGACCATTATGCGGCCTCCTCTGACGCGCAGATCACCCTCCACGGCGCCGGCTTTGTGAATGGTGCGGCCGTGGAGTTGGTCTCATCCAGCGGGACGGCCTATGCCGCCACGACCGTCACGGTCGATTCCTTCCAGCAGATCACGGCGACCTTTGCGGCCGGGAGCATCCCTCCCGATGCGGCCCATCCCTACTCCGTGCGCGTGACTCAGGCCGGGGCTCCGCCCGCGGTGCTCGCCAACGCCTTCCAGATGCTCGCCGGCGGTCAGGCGAATCTGGAGACGAACCTGGTCGTCCCCGATTCTCTCGGCCGCCACGCCATCGCGACCATCTACATCGAGTATGCCAACACGGGCAATGCGGCCCTGCCGGCCCCGCTGCTCGTGCTGGCCTCCGGCGATCCCGACGACAGCGACAAGCCGCTGCTAACACTGGATGAGTCGCGCGTGACAGACGGCTTCTGGACCTCCAGCACGCCCGAGGGCTTCAGCCAGAGCATCCAGATTCTCGCAACAGGCCACACCCCCGGCGTGCTCCAGCCGGGCGAGTCATTCCGCGTGCCGGTGTATTACGTGGGCTTACAGCAACCGTGGGACTTCTCCGACGATCAGGTCGAGCTCAGCCTCGGCGTGCTCACGGCGGACAACACCACGACCGTCAATTGGGAGAATCTCAAGGCTGACATGCGGCCCGCCACGATGAGCACCGCGGCTTGGGACGCCATCTGGTCCAATTTCGTGGCCCAGGCCGGCAGCACGTGGGGCGGCTATGTCACCATGCTCGACAACAATGCCAGCTACCTCGCCCGGCTCGGCCAGCGAGTCGTGGACATCAGCCAGTTGCTCGCCTTTGAGTTCCAGCAGGCCGATGGGCTGACTCCGGCCCACACGTTGTCCAGCGCGGTGGACGCCAGTGTCGAAACACCTGGGCTTTCCATCATCTTCTCTCGCATCTTCTCTGAGCCGATCTCGCAACGCTACGAACTTGGCACACTCGGCTACGGCTGGTCGCACAACTGGGAGTACCTCTGCACCGCGGCCAGTGACGGCACCGTAACGATTCACGGCCCCGCCGGAGCTCAGCGCGTCTTTCAGCCGGACAGTCGGCACAGCGGCAGTTACTTCTCCCAGCCCGGCGACCACGGCACCCTGACGGCCGCCAGTGGCGGCGTGTTCCACCTGCGGGAACCGGACGGTACCCTCTACGTATTCCAAAGCGACGGCAAGCTCGACTATGTCCAAGACACGAACGGCTATCAGATTGACGCCACCTACACAGGGGATCTTCTGACCAGTCTGGCGCATTACGCCCCCGGCCAGAGTTCACCGGACAACACGCTCCAGATCGCCTACAATGCCGCCGGCCTCATCGCGAGCCTCACCGACCCCGATGACCGCCAAACCATCTTCCACTACGACGCGAGCAACGGGCACCTGACCTCGGTGGACTACTTCGACGGCCGGACGGTGGGCTATGCCTACAACATCGGTCAAGGGGCCGCCAGGGAACACGCCCTCACCCAGATCACCTATCCCGGGGCAACGATAGGTGCGTTCACACACCAGTATTTCACCTATGATGCCCAGGGTCGGTTGGCCAGCACCTACCGCGACGGCAACGCCGAGCATGTGGACTTCACCTACGATAGCGCCGGCAAGGTCACCGCCACCAACACCGCCGGCGATGTCAGCCAGTTCTACTTCGATCACCGCGGTCTGTTGGTCAAGACCGTAAACGGCCTGGGCAACGCTGTCAGCGTGGCTTACGACAACGCCTACAACCTGACTGCAGTGACCGATCCCACCGGCCATGCCTTTGCTTATGGCTACGATGCCAAGGGCAACGTGGTCCGCTCCACCGACGCCAGCGGCGGCACGACCCGTTTCACGTACACCAGCACTTACAACCGACTCGCCTCGGTCACCGACGCCAACGGCAATGTCACCCGCTACGCCTATGACAGCAGCGGCAACCTGACCTCCATTGCGTACGCCGACGGCAGCTTCGAAAACTGGGCCTACAACGATCCCGATGACCTCAGCGATCCAAGCGCGTGGACCAACCGCCGGGGCAACGCCACGCCGGGTGATCCGAATGACCACGTCGTCGCGTACAACTACGACAGTGACGGCCACCTGCTCTCCAAGACCTACGCCGACGGCTCACACGTGGACTACACCTATGATGCCCGCGGCAATCTCCTGACTACCGTTGACGCTAGCGGCACGACTACCTTCACGTATGACCCGGCCACCGACCGACTGACGCGGATTGACTACCCCGGCGGCCTGTGGCTCGAATTCACCTACAACGCCGCCGGCCAGCGGGCCTCCAGCCTCGACCAAACCGGCCACTGTCTGACCTACTCTTACGACACGGTCGGCCGGCTCGATTACATCCAGAACGAAAGCGGCGTGCGCGAGGTGGACTACGACTACGATGCGGCGGGCCGCCTCACCCTCAAGACGCTCGGCAATGGCGTCTACACGACCTACGAGTACGATCACGCGGGCCAGCTTCGCCACTTGGTCAACTACCTACCCGACCACTCCGTCCTCTCCCGGTTCGACTACACCTACGACGCTCGCGGCCGTCGTATCTCGATGACCACCCTCGACGGCGCGTGGACCTACGCCTACGACGACATCGGCCAGTTGACTCACGCTGAGTTCGCCCCTGCCTCAGGCTCTACGATCTCCGCCCAGGATGAGACCTACGTCTATGACGCCCTCGGCAACCGCATCCGCACGATCATCAACGGTGTCACCACTGAATACGCCACCAACAACCTGAACCAATATGTCACAGTCGGCGGCGTCACTTACGCCTACGACTTTGACGGGAATCTGATTCAGCAGGGCGGCACGAGGTACACCTACAGTGACGAGAACCGGCTGACCGCCGTCGACGACGGCACCAACTTCTGGCAGTACGCCTACGATGCCCTCGGAAACCGCGTCACCACCATCGAGAACGGTACAACCACTCGCTATGTCATCGACCCCATCGGCCTAGGCGACGTGGTGGGCGAGTATGAGGGCAGTGGCGATCTCATCGCGCGGTACAACTACGGCTACGGCCTCGTGTCGCGGACCGATGCGTCAAGCGCTCTGGTTTGGTATACGTTCTCTGCTATTGGCGACACCAGCGAATTGACCGGCGCCACCGGTAGCGTAGTCAACTTCTATTCGTACGATCCGTTTGGTGTATTGCTCGCCGCATCGAAAGCAGCACCCAACGCCTTTGAGTCTGTGGGAGAGTATGGCGTGATGTGCGAGGAGAGTGGGCTGGAGTCTATGCGGGCGAGATTCTATGAGCCGTCGACGGGGAGGTTCACACAGGCGGATCCGATTGGACAGTTCGGTGGCATCAATCTTTACACCTATGCTGCCAACCGACCTATCGATCTCCGAGATCCCTCGGGTCTACACTGGGTGACCATACCTGTCAATTTGTTAGGGCCGAGGTTGACGGAGTTGGGATTCTGCTTAACGGTGTATGGCGATGCACATGGCACAGGGCCTGACATTAGGTATGGGAACTGGGGCGGAGCCCATTGGAGTGGAGGGCAGTGGATTCCGGCTGGTGGAATTGGCAATCCAGATGTACCTAGCGTTGACTGGGCGGACGATTGGTGGAAGATTCATGACTTGGCTGGTTGGTTGGGTTACCAGAAAGCGACTGACTTTGCCAAGCAATGGGCTGAATATGAGGCCTTCCTACGCAAGACTCTGAGAAGAGCAACTGGTGCCGAGGCGAGTGAGTATGGACACAAGCTCGCAGAACTCCTCAGACAGAAAGAGTTACTCTTGGCTTGGCTGGTTGCAGAGGCTCACTCCAGGCTGAGCCAGTCGGTCGATCCCAACGAGAAGACTGGCCCAGCCGGCTTTGGCGAAACGGCCTTCATAGCGGGCGACAGCACATTGGTCTACCGGATCGACTTCGAGAATGACTCCTCGGCGACCGCGCCGGCGCAGGTGGTTCAGGTCACCGACCGGCTCGACAGCGATCTGGATTGGGCGACGTTCCGGCTGACCGAGGTCGGCTTCGGCGATCAATTGCTGACCGTGCCAGCCAACACGCAACACTACGAGACGACCGTCCCGATGACCTACGAGGGCGTGACGTTTGAGGTGCAGATCGAGGCAGGCATCCGCGCGGACACGGGCCAAGTGTATGCCAACTTCTATTCGCTCGATCCCAACACAGGCCTGCCGCCGAACGTGTTGGTCGGTTTCCTGCCGCCCGAGGACGGCACCGGCCGGGGCATGGGCCACATCTCCTACACGATGGAGGCCGACGCCGGCCTGCCGACCGGCACGGAGATTCGCAACGTGGCCCTCATCCAATTCGATTTCGGCGAGATCATCGCGACCAACCAGGTCAGTCCACATGACCCATCCCAGGGCACCGATCTGACCAAGGAGTGCCTCAATACGATCGATGCGGGAGTGCCGGCCAGCCAGGTGAATTCTCTGCCGGCACAAAGCGCGACGATGGACTTCCCAGTCTCCTGGACCGGACAGGATGAGGTCGGCGGCTCGGGGATTGGCAGCTATGATGTCTACGTCTCGCAGAATGGAGGCTCATGGGGACTATGGCTGGATGACACGGTTGAGACCTCCGCCACGTATCACGCGTCTACGACCGGCACCTACGCGTTCTACACCTGTGCGAAGGACAACGTCGGTCACGTAGAAGCTCCGCCGGCCCAGGCGGATGCCACCATTGAGATCGGCACCCCCGAGATCACGGTTTGGGGCAGTGGGACGCTGATCGCGGATGGGGATACGACGCCGAGCACGACGGACGGGACGGACTTTGGCTCCGCGACCCAAGGCGGCGGCGTGATCACTCACACGTTCACGGTCCGCAACGACGGCACGGCGGCGCTGACGCTGGGAGCGGTAGTGGTTCCGACCGGCTACACGCTCACGGAGGCTCTTTCGACCAGCTTGGCCGCAGGAGCTTCGGATACCTTCACGGTCCAGTTGGATACGACAATCGTTGGGACCAAGACGGGCGACATCTCCTTCTCCACGAACGACGGTGATGAGAACCCGTTCAGCTTCCGGATCACCGGAACGGTCGAGGGGCCGGTTGTCTTCGCCGACCCGAACCTCAAAGCGGCCGTCGAGGCGACCCTGGGAGTGACCGATCCAACGCGAAGCGATATGCTGCGCCTGATGACGTTGTACGCCCCCAGTCAAGGGATCTCCGACCTGACCGGGCTTGAGTGCGCGAAGAACCTGACGTCGGCAGACCTATCACAGAATCTAATCACCGACCTTTCGCCGTTGTCAGGGTTGATAGGCCTGGCAGTGCTGGACCTGACGATCAATCAGATCGCCGATATTCAGGCATTGGCGGGCTTGACGAACCTGACCAGCCTGTCCCTGGCGGGAAACCAGATCAGCGGTATTTCAGTGCTGTCGGGTCTGAGGAACCTAACATGGCTACGCCTGGACGGGAATCACATCAGCGATGTCTCGGCGCTGAGGTGGCTGACGGCCTTGACGTGGTTGTACTTGGGGTACAATCATCAGATCAGCGACATCTCGGTCTTGTCGGCCCTGACGAATCTCACAGGGCTGTACTTGGAGAGCAACCAGATCGGCGATAGCCAGGTGCCCGGATTGTCCGGTCTGAGGAACCTGACAGAGTTGGCATTGGGTGGCAATCCGATCAGTGACATTGCGCCCTTGTCGGGCTTGACCAACCTGACATGGTTGTACTTGTGGGACAATCAGATCACCGACATATCACCATTGTCGGGCCTAACCAGCCTCAGATGCCTGTACCTATGGGGTAACCGGATCGTCGACGTTTCGCCGTTGTGGGACCTCTTGGAGCTGAGATGGCTGTATCTGGAGGGCAACCGGATCAGCGACGTTTCGGCACTGTCAGGCCTAACGAACCTGACACGGCTGGACTTGCAGAACAATCAGATCCGTAATATCTCGCCATTGTCAGGATTAGTGAGCTTGAACTACTTGGACTTGCGTCAGAATCCATTGAATGGCGAAGCCTATGCGACTTATATCCCGCTGATTCAAGCAAACAACCCGGGCGTAACCCTCCTGTATGATCCTGAGGCCGCGGCGCATTTCGTCGATGCCAACCTCAAGGCCGCCGTGGAAGCGGCGTTGGGTGTAACCGATCCGACGCCGAGCCAAATGCTGGGCCTGACATCGTTGTCGGCCAATGAGAAAGGGATCTCCGACCTAACGGGCCTTGAGTATGCGACGAACCTGACGTTGCTATCCTTGCACTACAATCAGATCAGCGATATCTCACCGTTGTCGGGCCTGACGAACCTGACAGCCCTGGACTTGTCGTACAATGAAGTCACCAATATTTCGGCGCTGTCGGGCCTGACGAACCTGACAACATGGCTATACTTGTATAACAATCAGATCAGCGATATCTCGCCTTTGTCAGGTTTGACGAACCTGACATCACTCCTCTTAGGGTCTAATCAGGTCAGCGATATCTCAGTCTTGTCAGACTTGACGGGCCTGACAACGTGGCTGGACTTATACAACAATCAGATCACGGATATTTCGCCATTGTCGGGCCTAATGGACCTCACACATCTGGAGTTGTCCTACAATCAGATCAGCGATATTTCGCCATTGTCAGGCTTGACGGATCTGACGTGGCTGCACTTAGGGGTCAATCAGATCGGTGATATCTCGCTGTTGTCGGGTCTGACGAACTTGACAGATCTGTACTTGGGGTGGAACCACATCAGTGATATGTCGGTGTTGTCGGGCATGACGAACCTGGCACAGTTGTACTTGAGTGGGAATCAGATCAGCGACATCTCGGCATTGTCGGGATTCACCAGTCTGACGTACCTGGACTTGCGTCAGAACCCACTGAATGGCGAAGCCTATGCGATCTACCTCCCGCTGATCCAGGCCAACAATCCAGGGATGACGCTCCTCTACGATCCGCCGGCCGAGATTACGGTGCAGGCGGATAGCACTTCGATAGCAGACGGCGATACAACCCCAAGCGTCAGTGACGCGACAGACTTCGGGTCGGTTTTCCAGGGGGGGGCTGCCATCAGTCACATGTTCACCGTCCGCAACGATGGCACGGCGACCCTGACACTCGGAACGGTGACGATTCCGCCAGGCTATACCTTGACGGAGGGTTTATCCGCGAGTCTGGCGGCCGGGGAATCGGACACGTTCACGGTCCGGTTGGACACGGCGACAGCGGGCACCAAGGCAGGTGACATTTCCTTCTCGACGAATGACCCTGACGAGGACCCATTCAACTTCCGGATCACCGGGACGGTCGTAGAGGTGAATCTGGCTTTGGGCAAGCCAGCGGTGGCTTCGACGAGCTATGCCGGTCTGCCGGCTTCGAACGTGACGGACGGCAATGCGGGCAGCCGCTGGTCGAGCCAGTTCTCGAACAATGAATGGATCTATGTGGATTTGGGCTTGGCCTATACGGTCAACCGCGTGGTGCTGCGGTGGGAGACGGCCTACGGGAGAGGCTACAAGCTCCAGGTCTCCAACAATGCCTCCACATGGTCGGACCTGTACAGCACGACCACCGGCGATGGCGGCGTGGACGATATCACTCTGGCTTCGCCGGGCTCGGGCCGGTATGTGCGGATGCTGGGCACCCAGCGAGCTACAACCTTCGGGTACTCTCTCTATGAGCTGGAGGTCTACGGCGGACCAGCGGTGAACCATGCTCCCGTCGTGAGCAGCTTCAGCAAGAGCACGACGCAGAATACGCCTTTGCCGTTTGCCGCCGGGGACTTCGCCGAGGCCTTCACGGACCCGGATGCGGGCGACAGTCTGCAAAGGATCAAGATCGTCTCTTTGCCAAGCCACGGCACGCTGACGCTCAATAGTGCAGCGGTGACAGTAAACCAGGAGATCGCGGCAGCGCAGATCGGGACTCTTGTCTACACGCCTACCAGCGGCTACACGGGTTCCGACAGCTTCCAGTGGAATGGCTCGGACGGCAGCCTCTATGCGGCCAGTGCCGCCACGGTGAACCTTACCATCAACTCCGCGGCCGCCAATCTGGCGTTGGGCAAGACCGTGGTGGCCTCGACCAGCTATACGGGTTTCCCGGCGTCGAATGTGACGGACGGCAATACCAGCAGCCGCTGGTCGAGCCAGTTCTCGGACAGCCAGTGGCTCTATGTGGACCTCGGTTCGGCCTACACGATCAATCGGGTCGTGCTGCGCTGGGAGACGGCCTATGGGAAAGGCTACAAGCTCCAGGTCTCCAGTGACGCTTCCAGTTGGTCGGACGCGTACAGCACGACCGCCGGCGATGGCGGCGTGGATGACATTACGCTGAGTACGCCGGCTTCGGGGCGGTATCTGCGAATACTGGGCATCCAGCGGGCCACAACCTACGGGTACTCCCTCTATGAGGTGGAGGTCTACGGTGGACCGGTGCCGAACTTGGCGTTGACGAAGCCTGCTGTTGCCTCGACGAGCTACGCGGGTTTTCCGGC
>Ga0315280_10000229_pt1 | contig 109427 bp, 96 predicted proteins | sample YL17G06_40_MG_FD_203697 | JGI IMG/M metagenome (GOLD analysis project Ga0315280, IMG submission 203697) | Sediment microbial communities from Yellowstone Lake, YNP, Wyoming, USA - YL17G06_40 | ecosystem: Environmental > Aquatic > Freshwater > Lake > Sediment | place: USA: Wyoming | collected... | reverse complement strand
CGGACGCTTTCACCCCGACGCACCCAACGGGGCGACTACGCACACGTCTTTGTGCGAGCAACCAATCGGTTGCCAACAGAACCGATAGATACGCTTGTTTTAGGACTAGGTAGCCAAGTTTTGCGCCGCTCTGCCGCGGCTGAACCACAGCACCATCTGATGGCCGCCAGTGGCCGTTGCGAGATGGAGAAAATCGGTATCCCGTACCATGGGCGGCATGTCCTGGTAGGAAAGTCTGAGATGGGTGAACTCGCAATCATAGGCTTTCGCCTCGAAAGGGAGTGGCGGGCAAATGCCCGTTTCGAGCGCGATGAAAGCGGCAAGGATTCGTGTCAGGCCGCCGGCGCAGAATTCGCCGATTTGGGCTTTGACTGCGGCAACCGGCAGATCGCTTTCGCACCGTCCCAGTTTCTGGGTAACGCGCCGGATGGCTTCGGCCTCACAGGCATCGAGCGAAAAGGTGGCGTTGGCCGCCGAATTGACAAAGGCAATCGAAGCAGGATCGCGTCCCGTCGCTTTCAGAAGCGATTCCACAGCGCCGACCATCGGGAGCGGATCGGTCGGATATTTCACGGGTGAGCAAGGTTGGCAGCATTCGGCGGCGCCGATCAGGCGGCCAAGGCTCGGCCGGTCGGTTCCTTGCCTGTCATGCAGTCGTTCGAGAACAACGGCGGCGGAACCTTCGCCGGCGACAAATCCATTTCGGCGGCGCGAGAACGGCCTCATTTCTTCTCTCTGTATCTGTCCGGGCAATTCATGAATTGCCTCTGCGGTCTGCCTGGTGCGACTGCGGCTCAAGGCCCGCAATTCAGCCAATCCCTCGTAAACAACCGGCGTAAGCGACTCGCCCGCAACAAGCAGGACCACGTCGGCTTCGTCGTTTTGGAGCAGGCCAAGCGCGGCGACCAGCCCTGCCTCGGCCGAGGTCTCCTTCTGCGTGATCGTCAGATTGGGACCGCGACATTCCAACTCGATCGCAATCAGGCCGGCCGGGCTGTTGGGGATTGTTGCGGGGAAAAGAATTGGGTTGGCACCCTCGGGACCTTCCTGGAGCAGCGAAACGTAGAACTGCTCGATGCTCTCGGTGTTATTCATTCCACAGGCAAGGACTACCGCACGTCGCTCAGGCGGAACGCGAAGTTCGTTCAATCCGGCGTGATGGAATGCCTCGCAGGCCACATAGACCAATTGGCGCGTAAGCCTATCCATGCGTCGCAGTCGAGACGGCGCGATATGGCGTTTGTAGCCAATTGGATCGCGCAACGTGGCGGCCAAATGAGAGCCGAGCGCCGAGGTGTCGAAACTCTGGATCGGTGCGATTCCGCTTCGACCGCAACAGATGTTTCTGGTGAATTCTTCACGCGTCGAACCCAGCGAACTGAGCACACCCCAGCCTGTGATCAACATATCCATAACGTTTCTTTTCCCCTTCGTCCTCTGTCCTTCATCCTTCCGCTCTCAGTATTCTTCTCCCCAGCGTCGGAAGATCAGGGCTGCGTTGTTGCCGCCGAAAGCGAAGTTACAACTCAGGGCTGTGCGTGGATTGGCTTGGCGCGCGCGGTTGGCCACGTAGTCGAACGGGCAATCGGGATCGGGCGTCTCATAGTGCACTGTCGGCGGCACCCAGCCGGTCTGAAGCGCACGCACGGTTGCCACCGCCTCCGTTGCACCAGCGGCACCCAGACAATGACCAATCATGGCCTTGATCGAGCAGATTGGAATTTGCCGGGCGCGCTCGCCCAAGGCAATCCCAAGGCCGCGACTTTCTGCGACATCGTTGTAGGGTGTGGCCGTGCCGTGAGCGTTGACATGGTCAATCTCGTCGGGCGCCAATCCGGCGTCAGCCATAGCAAGTCGAAGCGTGCGGGCGGCTTCGGTGCCTGTCACGTCGGGTGCCGTGATGTGATAGGCTTCGGAGGTGTGACCGTAGCCGAGGAACTCAGCCAGCGGTGTCACAGCGCGCGCCCGGGCGCTGGCAAGGTCTTCGACCACCAGAAAGGCTGCCCCCTCGCCCAGCGATAGACCGCGCCGGTTGCGATCAAACGGGCGGCACGGCTCGGGGTCCACAGCGCGCATGGAGTTGAATCCCGCGAAGGTCAATTCGCACAAGCCATCGCCGCCGCCGGCCAGGATTGCCCGCGCGCGACCTTCGCGCACCGCTCGCAACGCCAATCCGAGTGCATTGGTGCTTGATGTGCAAACCGTCGAGACCGTCAGGCGTGGGCCGCGCAGATCCCAGCAACACGCGATCAGATCGGTCGTAGTGTTCAGGGCATAAGGAACCAGCAGCGCCGGTGTGGGCCGCCGGTGCGCCGGATGCTCATAAACGGCACGCCGGTAGATTTCGATGCTTCGCATTCCACCACTGCCCGCGCCCAAAAAGACCCCGACCTCTTGTAAGGGTGATTCATGAATCGCCCCTACGGGACCCAATAGGCGGGCATGGCGCAACGCTGCTTCGGCGGCGTGGAGGCCGAGCAGATCGGTGCGCGACAGACGGCGCGGATTTTCCTGAAACTGGACCGGTGGCGGCGGCAATGCTGAAACTTCGGCAGCAATCCGGCTGCGATAACCGCGCGTGTCGAAAATCGTCACCGGACGGATGGCGCAAACCCCTTTACGCAGTCCCGACCACACGGCGTCGAGACTGTCGCCCAGGCCACAAATCACGCCCATGCCGGTGATCACAACCCGCCGTCGGTTGATCGCTTGGCCGGCCGTGCTCATGATTTTCCCTTCCCTGCCATCAGCAACGACAAAACAATCGGCTGCACGTCTTTCGCATCGAGGCGGATTGCTTCCGCGAGCCGCAAGATCAGTTGGGTTCCAAAAAGGTTTAGAAAAGGAAGGAAGATTGTAAGACCACGCTCCTGGGGCAATCCAGCGGGCCAAAGTGACTCGCGCGCTGTGGTAAACGCCCGCTCCATCCTCGTATCGTGCGAGAGCGATCGTTCGCGCTGGCGGGAGGCGAGTTTCTCAAGACCTATCCTTACTGCGTTTCGTAGTCTTTCATACGAACGCGCAACCGCCGGATCGCTCAGGTCCGCTTGCGACCCAACAAACTCCAGTGCTTCGTTCATGCGCTGTTGTGCCACATCAAGTTGGCCTTTCGTGGCGGATGGCCGAGTGGCGTTTCTGACCAGTGTATCGAACTGTTCCGGCGAACTTGCCGCGACCCGCTCGACGGCAACGCCCAGTTTCGCTAGCGCGCGCTCGACGCGCGGTTCAATTAGGCAAACTTGTGGCCGGGGGAGAATAATGGGCATCGGTATGCCGAACATCTCATAGACCCCGCGCATCTGCGCAAAATAGGAAACCTCTCCCGGCCCGGCAACATAAGCAAGCGTTGGCAAAGCGAGGTCCTGAACAATCGGGCGGGTGACAACATTGGGGCTGAAACGCGCCGGATTGCTCGCCAGCTCCGAGCGCAGTTGGGCAGCATCGGTTGCCCGCCGTCCACCCGTCGGCGCGATCACCTCGAACCGCTCGCCAGTGGCGAGGATCTTGTGCCGCAGGCCGCCGTCGAGAACGAAGCAATTGACGTGCTGCGGGCGGCGATGAAGGCCTGGGTGAAAACCCAGGGCACGCAAACGATTTCCCGCCTCGATGATGCGGCGGCTCGACTCGCCGGCCTCGCCGAGCTCCCGCTCGATGATAACGGCCGAGCTCCGTCGCACCCAGCTCATGCGCGGGGAGATAAAAAGCGGCGCACGTTCACCCAGTAGCCAAGCCAAAATGCGAATGAAAAAAGCCTCCAGATCGTTGGCTTCCGCTGCGATTGCATTGATCCTCTGAGCAAGGTCTGCGGTGAATTCGGTTTGGTGCAATTGCGCGAAAACCTGTGCGAGATCGTCGCGTAGCTTCGGTTCAATCGGAACATCATAAACCGGCATACCTGGCCGATGCTGCGCGGGCTGATAACCATATTCTCCCCATTTGCCCTCCGCATTTTGCCAGCGGAATGACCTTACTTCGTCGAGGTCATCGTCATCCGAGGCGACCCAGAATATCGGAACGATAGAGATACCAAGGTCGCGTTCGAGACGTTCGGCCCAACGAACCGCCGCAATTGCCTTGTAAGATGTATAGAGCGGACCGCCAAGAAGCCCCGCCTGCTGACCTGTCGCAATGACGACGGTTTCGTTCCTGCCCAAAAGGAAGGCGCGCTCGACCACACACGGCGCGACACCCCACTGCGCATTCGCACGGGCGATCTCGTCAATGGCCTCGTGGTCAAGCGGCCTGGCGCCCATGCGGCGGCGGGCCTCGACGACCGACGCCCAATCGCCCGGCGGATGGGTGAAAAACGGCGCCAGTCCTGGGTCATGGTTAAGATAAGCCGTCCATAGATCGCTCACGACAGTTGCTTTTCCCACACAGGATTAGAAGTTGAAACTGTCTTGGCACGCACAGGCGATGCAACGGTTTTCTGCTTGCCCCCTTCACCCAGGACGACTAGTTTGCAGGCATGAATAGAGCGACAAATGGAAGGATTGGCCAGTGAACCACGGGATTCTTCTCGTTGACAAGCCGTTGGGGCCAACCTCGCACGACATTGTCGAGATGGCCCGCCATGCGCTCGGCGTTCGCCAGATCGGCCACATGGGAACTCTCGATCCACTGGCGACGGGGCTGTTGCTGCTCGGTGTTGGCGAGGGAGCCAAACTGACGCCGTTTCTTTCCGATCTCGACAAAACCTATGAATGCGTGGCGCGATTGGGCGCGCGCTCGTCCACTTATGATGCCATGGGCACGATTGAGGCTGTAGCCGACCCCGCGACGGTGGCGGGGCTGGATTGCGGACGGATTGACGAGACGGCCTCGCGGTTTCGCGGCACGATTGAGCAATTGCCGCCGGCGTTCTCGGCACTCAAGATTGCGGGTCGTCCGATGTATGATTACGCTCGTCGGGGCGAAAAGGTTCTCGTCCGGCCGAGGCGGGTTCGCGTTCATTCACTCGACATCGTCGCCTACAATCCGCCTGATCTCGTGCTGCACATGTGTGTGAGCGGGGGCACCTATGTGCGCTCGATCGTACATGATCTCGGCGAGGCGTTGGCTGTCGGCGGCCATGTCATCCAACTTCGGCGAACAAGAATTGGTCCATTCGATGTTGCCGACGCGGTTCAGATCACGGCCCATGGCCTTGACGCGGACAATCCTGGCAAGGCTTGGCGTTCTTTGGCTGATGCGCTTGGCCACTGGACGCGCGTCAAGGTGCCGGACGATCTGGTCGGCGCGGTTCGCAATGGCGCAGCGATTGCCGCAGCGGGTCTGGTCGTTTCGCAGCCGCCGCTTGAGGCCGACCATCTTTACGCGCTTCTCGACAGTCGCAGTCGGCTTCTGGCCGTGGCACGATGTTTGGTTAGCCGGGGCGATATGACGGTTCTCGGGAGTTCAGGAAGGCGCGGTGATCCTGTCCTCAAGCCCGTGCGCGGTTTTCATGATGAATAATGAGCGATGAACAAAAACCAGGAGCGATGGACCAGATTGAGCCAGCGGTAGCTGAAGACCCGCGCGCCCGGCGACTTTGGGTCCTGAAGGTCGTTTTGCTCGGCGTGATCGTGGTGCTGCTCGCACCATTTCTCGTGCCGACGGCCGGGCGAATCGCCGCGGGACTGCGCTATCCTTATCAGATGGATAGCGAAGAAGGGTTTGTCCTTTGGCAAGCGTGGCAATTGCGTCATGGGCACAACATCTTTCGGCCGCTTGACGCGCCCCCATACGTGGCGGCGACGTATGGGCCCCTCTACCCGCTGATCGGCGCCGGACTGCTTTGGGGGAAAGCACCGGCATTTTTCGGCGGACGTCTGATCGTCGCGCTATCGGTGGCCGCGATATGCGTTCTCATGGCCATGATCATTTGGCGAGAGACACGCCAGGTCTTGGCGGCGCTTCTGGGACCGCTTTTGTTTCTCAACTCCTATGATGTCTATCAGTGGTTGCCTTTCTACCGGGTTGACTTTCCGGCGCTTGCGCTGGGGATGGCAGGGCTTTGGTTGCTGGCGTGGCACGGGCATCTTGCCCGTGAGAAATCATGGGCAGGATGCCCATGCTACAGTGGGTGGCGATGGCGAGCGGCCTGTGCGTGCTTTGTGGCGATGGTCTATACGCGGCAAGTCGAGTTGGCCCCTTTTGTCGCCGCATGGCTCTACTTGCTTCTCACCGACCGGCCCACAGCGTGGCGCTTGCTGCGCAACGTCGTCGGATGGGGTTTAGGCATCGCCGCCGTATTGACTCTTCTCACACGCGGACAGTTTCTCGTTCACAATATCTATTACAACGCGAATGTGTTCAGTCTGTGGCAGCTCAAAACGGTTCTGGTAGGACGTTATCTCGACGATGGTCGCTTCATCGGCGGCCATTTCTACAACTTTAACCGCTTCTTTGTGATCGCTCTCGTCGTTTGTCTCATCTGGTTTCTGATTGAGAAACTCGGCAGCACAGGCTTCCAGCCTGCGGGAAATCACGGGCAAGATGCCCGTGCCACTCCCAACAATCGCAGGCAAGATGCCTGCGCTACCGAAGAGTGGGGCAGGCTTGGCCTGTTTGCGCTTTACGCTGTTGTGGCTTCCTTTGGGGTTTTAGGTCTGGGTAAAATCGGCGCTGCGATGAACTATCTGATCGAGCCGAAAGCCGCGTGGGCATTGTTCGTCGCGCTGGTTCTGGGCAGGACGATTCGGCCATCGCCGGTGACGGGGAGGATTCTTGGCCATCGCCCCGTATTCGTTCCCATTGCATTCGTTCTCGTCTTTCACGCGATAGAATTCCTGTGCAGCTCTACTTTTGTTCCGGCGGTCCGATACTGGCTATTAAGTGGAAACCCCGGAGGTCTCGTTGTTCGTTTCGTCGAGTTGCCCAGTGTGCGCAGCTACATTCTCTCGCGCCCACAAGTCCTTTTGGCTCGCGACACCGCAGATCCCATGGCCACCGATCTCATCAACAACGACCGGATTGTGGAGCTGCTTCGTCAAGCCAAGGAACCCGTATTCTGCGAGCAAGCCATTTGGCCGATGCGCGCCGGCCGTTCGGTCTATATCCAGCCGTTCATCCTGTCGCAGTTGGCGCGCGAGCGCAAGTGGGACCAGGCCCCGGTGATCGAGGCGTTGCGCCAGAAGCAATTCACGCTGCTTGTGACGACCGAGGACATCACAAAGGAAGGCTTCTTCTTCCATTACACGCGTGAGATGATCGAGGCGATTCGCGAGGCTTATCGCTTGCGCGAGACGCTTGGTGGTGGCACAACGGCGCCTTCGTTGTTCACGTATTATATTTACGAGCCTCGGTAGGTTCTCTTCCTTCACTTTGTTCCACTTCACGCCAAATACGTCATATTTGGACATTCCCCAAAAAACAACGTTTCCACTTCCCCACTCGCCTATCTCCAATACTGAGGCGGGTTCCCTACGATTCACTCAGATTTCTTGGGAGATGTTCTGGTTCTTCTCGGGGACACTCCCCAGGGATGCATGTCCGAATTCTAACAAACGAGAACCTCGTCCCATGCATCGGCGCCAACAGCATTGAGACAGTCACGGCTTCTGTAAGTCAAAGTGCCCGAAATGTGGACTGCGGCAGCCATGCTGCCGCTTTGCTTTTGGCGACCTGCTCTCAAGAAACGCCCGCCAGATGAGGCGATCATCGGGTGTCTCCCACGCCGCCAGAGCGGAACCAAGGTTCCGCAATCCAAAGCGCAAGCATGGCTTGCGCACTCCACATCAGGCCCTTGTCACACTTGGCAATAACTGTCGCAACCAACAAGAAACTGGCACTTTCTGTTCTGTAATACGAATATGCTATCCCATGAGGATGAGACTGCCCAGAACGAGCAGTCGTCACATGGTGTGGTACAGTTCTCCAACTGCCACGCACGAATGCGGCAAATGCGCAGGACGCGGTCTTTCTGGAATCTCGACATGTTCCCCTGCGGCACGCGGTCGGCAAAATTTGGTTGACGAGAAATGAAGCGCCGGCGGAGGTACGGTTCAGACGCGCGCGGATCAAGTCGGCACAGGCGACATTACGGGCGTTGTTGCCGGCACGGGACTTTCGGGCGGCGGGACGAGCGGCTCGGTCACCCTTTCGGCCAATCCCGCGTATTTGCAGCGACGCGTGACGGGAGCCGCTGGCGTGGGACAGTTCGTTCGTGCGATCAATGCCGATGGGACCATCGTCGCAGGAGTTGACCAAATCGGCACGGGCGACATCACGGCCGTTGCGGCAGGAACCGGTCTGAGCGGTGGCGGCACCAGCGGCTCGGTCACCCTTTCGGCCGACACGACCTATCTTCAACGCCGTGTGACCGGTGCGGCTCCGCCCTCGCAGTTCATTCGGGCCATCAATAGCGACGGAACGGTTGTGACCTCGACCGCGATCACGGGCGTTGTGGCGGGGACCGGCCTTCTCGGCGGCGGCACAAGCGGCACCGTCACGCTCACTCCCAACACGACCTATCTTCAGCGACGCGTGGCTCAGGTCGCGCCTAACGGAAGTTACATCACCGCGATCAACGGCGATGGAACGATAGCCACGAATGTAGATCGGGTGGGCGTGGGCGATATCACAGGCGTCACTGCGGGAACAGGGCTGACGGGCGGCGGCACGTCCGGCACCGTCACGCTGGCGCTCAACCCGGCCTACACGAACGGTCTCTATTGGAGGCTCAGTGGCAATGCCGGGATAACGACGGGAACCGATTTCCTGGGGACGACCGACAACCAGGCGCTCGATCTGCGGGTCAACAATGCTCGGGCACTGCGTCTGGAACCGACGGTCGGCGATCCCAACATTATTGGCGGCGCCAGTAACAACAGTGTAACACCGGGTGTTGGCGGCGCGAGCATTGGCGGCGGTGCCAATAACCAAGTGACCGATTCCTATGGAACGGTCGGCGGCGGCTTGAATAACTTCGCGAGCGGAGGGCGATCCACAGTTGGCGGCGGCGAGAGCAACGTAAGCAGCTACTGGTATTCGACCGTTGGAGGGGGCATCAATAATACCGCCAGCTGGCTGAGCGCGACTGTGGCCGGAGGCTGGCACAACACCGCCAGTGGTAATGCCTCCGCTGTCTGTGGCGGCGCAGACAATGTCTCCAGCGGTGGCTATTCTTTCGTCGGAGGCGGAGGGAGAAACATCGCCGGCGGCGCAAATGCCATGGTAGTCGGAGGGGATCTGTGCGAAGCGAATGGTCTGATGAGCTTCGCGGCCGGACGCCGCGCCAAGGCCAACCATCCGGGAGCGTTCGTGTGGGCCGACTCGGTGGATGCCGATTTCGCCTCGACGGCTCAAGACGAGTTCGCCGTTCGGGCGAGCGGCGGCGTGCGGCTCTTCACTGGCGCGGCGGGCGCTTGGGTCAATGGCGATATCGTCTGGAACGCAGGCAATGACGGCGCAGGTTCGGGCCTTGACGCCGATCAGCTGGACGGCCAACACGCCGGGAACACCAGCGGAAATGTTCCCCTCAACAACGGCACGCTCAATACGGACCTGAATGCCGACCGACTGGATGGCCAACATGCCGGGAACGTCAGCGGAAGTGTTCCCCTCAACAACGGCACGCTCAATACCAACCTGAATGCCGACTTGCTGGATGGTCAACATGCCGGCAACGCCGGCGGGAATGTCCCGCTCAACAACGGCACGCTCAATACCAACCTGAATGCCGACTTGCTGGATGGTCAACATGCCGGCAACGCCGGCGGGAATGTCCCGCTCAACAACGGCACGCTCAATACCAACCTGAATGCCGACTTGCTGGATGGCCAACATGGCGCATCCTACCAACCGCATCTGGTCATAGCCTGGAGTACGACGGGGGCGACCACATACCTTACGGACTCGGTGACGAACTACTCGGGCGGCACGGTCACGGTGAATGCCGGGGGGTCGGGAACCGTGATTGTCGAGGCGAATGTTTGGGTTCGATTGAATCATACCAATGGCACTCTTGACACGCTCCTGCTCGTCATCGGCACGACCGCAACCGACGGCGGCGACATATACAATGACGTCCGTTGGGATATTCCGTCGGCGTATCCAACGGTCGCAAACATCAACCATACATTCACGGTGCGGAGGATTTTCTCCATCTCTGGGGCCGGGAGTTACACCTACTACCTCAATGGTCAAATGCTGAGCGGCTATTCGGCCGGTACTGACTGTTTCTGGTTTGCCGCAATGCACGCCATTTTCTATCCGAACTAAATGGGCGAGGCGGCAACGGTTCGGAGATTCCGCAAGAAAGAACACATTTGCTCTCGCAATTTGAACGGTACCTGAGACAGATTCATCGCACGGGCCTTTCGGTCTGGATTGGTTTAGCGCGTCGCTTCAACCCAAAGGCACGCTTTTCCACCCCGAAATACCCCCCCTTGGACATTTCCCAAAAAACAACGTTTCCACTTCACCCCTCCCTCATCCCCAATACTGACGCCCCTTTCCCTCGATTCACCCAGATTTTTCGGGGAATGTCCTGATACGTCATATCGCTTGACGTGCCACGCCGTCGGCATCAGAATTTGATTCGGCTTATCGCACACCCAAGATTGACTCAACCACAGCCCAGGAACAGGGAGGTATCGAGCATGGGGCACCAAACGAAACCCAACCGGCGTGAGTTCGTGCGAACAGCCGGTGTGACGGCCGCTCTCGGCATGGGAGCCGGATTCTTGGCGGGCCACTCGCGACCCGCTGCGGCGCGTGTTCTCGGCGCCAACGAACGCGTCAACCTTGGCGTGATTGGCTGTGGCTGGCGCGGCGGCCAGCACATGAAAGAGCTGCTCCGGCGGCAAAAGGAAAAGGGCGACTGCCAGCTGGTCGCGGTTTCGGACCTTTACGTTCGCCGGCTCAAGGAAGCCGCCGAGATGACCGCAGCCAAAGACTATCGCGACTACCACGAGCTTCTCGCGCGCGACGATATTGACGGCGTCATCACACCGACACCCTGGCATTGGCACGCCAAGGTGAGCCTCGACGCCATGGAGGCGGGCAAGGACGTCTATGTCGAAACGCCCATGACCATCAACATTGACGATGCTCGGAAAGTCTATGAAACCCAACAACGCACCAAGCGCATTCTCGAAGTAGGCAACCAGATGGCCGGCTGGGACGAATACCTCCGGGCGCGCGAAGTCGTCCGGTCGGGTGTTCTTGGCAAAGTTCTCGTCATGATGGCCGGCTGGTGCCGCAATTCGAGCGAAGGCCAGTGGAATTACGTCACGCCTCATCCCGACGCCATCACCGAGGATGCCACGGCGGAGACCACGAGGTGGCCGGTCTGGCAGGGCTGGGAATGGGGTCTGGCTCCCCAGCGCGATTTCGACCGCGAGCGGTTTTTTCGCTTCCGCAAATACCGCGACTATGGCGGCGGGTCGGCGTCCGATCTCCTTTGCCACACATTGGGGGCGATGCTGGTGGCCACGGGGCACGAATTTCCGCTCAAGGTCTCGTCGGCCGGCGGCCAGTATGTCGAATTCGATCGCGACATCTACGACACGTATATTACCACCATCGAATATCCGAGCCAATACACAGCCATCCTCGACGGCACGATGGTCAGCGAATACTCCTGGCCCGAGGTGATCCGCGGTCACGAAGCAGTCCTGCTCATTGATCGCGGCGGCGTGACAGTGGCACCCGAACCGCCCTTCCAGAGCGGCTTTCAGGACAAGTGTGCAAAAGCCGGTCTCAAAGGCGAATGGATTGAGGCGGACATTCCCCGCTGGGGCGGCACACGCAAGGTCAAGGCTCTGCGAATTGCCGAGCGCAAAGACCCGGACCGCTTCACCGAGAATTTCTTGCACGACGACTTCATCAAGTGCATCCGAACGCGCGAAAAGGCGCTCGAAGGCGCCTGGGAAGGCTATATGATCACCGTCGCTGTCGAGATGGGCGTGACTTCCTACTATGAGAACCGAGCGGTGCATTTTGATCCTGAAAAACGCGAGGTGCTGAAAACGATTCCGCCGCGCACGAACCAGAAAAAATTCTGAACGACGGGACTTTCTGTGTTCCTCTGCGCCTTCTGCGGTAGGAAAGGCCAAACCGCGGAGAACGCCGAGAGTACAGAATGCCAGGGAGGTGTTGGCCAAATGGTCCGGCTCATCTTGTCATCTCTACTTTTTGCATTTGTGGTTTGGAGTCTTCCAGTTGTCGGTCACACGGGCGAACTTCCCGCGGGGTGGCGAAGGTCAAGATCACGCCGCCGGCGAAGGGAACGCTCCTGTCGGGGTATGCGGCACGCCTGAGCGGCCTTCTGCGTGATTGCTCTTGCAGTGCGCGGCAAGAAGCGCTAGAAAACGCGCAGATTGCATGAGAAAGGCAGGCGAGTTTGCCATGAAAGCCGTGCGCGCCATCTATGAAAACGGCCAGATCAAACCGCTCGAGCCGATGCCCGATGTGAAGTCGGCTGAGGTCTTGATCATTGTCCCAGAGCCGCCGCCTTCACAAGAATCGAAAAGAGCGCCGGCCGGCTCGGATATGGAAGCGGAGCTATTTGGGTGCGGGAAAGATTGGTGGACAGACGAGGTTGACGCGGCTGTTCGGCAGTCTTTCGTTGTTTACAAGCGCCCGTGGGAAGAGTGATCCCCGGGAGCGCAAATGCCCCTCTATGATACCAGCATATTCGTTGGTCATGTTCGTGGGAACGTGAGAACACGTTCTCTGATCAAGATGCTACAGGAGGGAACGTGGTCGGTATTTGTCTCTTCCATTACCATTTATGAACTGCACTTTGGCTGTCTGCTCTCGAACGATCCGGTGCGGGACCAGGGACGAGTGGCACGGTATGTTTCTCATGTTTCAGGAATACTCCCCGTGGATTCTCTTGTTGCGCGCCGAGCCGCCGAAATCCAAGTGGAACTGCGCCGAGACAATCGAATGCTAGACCACCGCGATCTATTCGTTGCAGCAACCGCGTTGGTGCACGGGCTTTCGGTTTGTACCCTCGATGTGGACCATTTCGGTCGTGTGACTGGCGTTGTGCTGGAGAAGTTCTGAATTGAGGTTGTACGGCTGGGAAGTCAGCATGGTCAAGCGAGCGTGCCAGCGTTGACGTAGGTTTCACCGCTTTCGTGCGCGGGAATCTCGCGACACCAATCTTCTTTAGGTGCGGAGGTGTAAGATGTATCGTCACCGCGTATTACTTTTATTAGCTATGGCGACGGCCTCCATCTCCCGCGCGAATGCCGCGCAGTTGCGCGCGGGGGTGGCGAAGGTCGAGATCACGCCGCCCGAGAAGGGGACGCCCCTGTCGGGCTATGCGGCGCGCACGTCGGGTTCGATCGGGCTTCTCGCGCCTCTCTATGCGCGGGCGCTTGTGCTCGAATGCGGCGAGAAGCGGATGGCACTGGTGTCGCTCGACCTGATCGAGCTGCCCTCCGAGCGCGTCGTCGCGGAGGCGCAGCGACGATGGGGCATCGGGTTGACGTTGCTGGCCGCCAGCCACACGCACGAGGGGCCGAATTTCCCCAGCAAGCGCTGGCCCGAACCTGACGGCGGGAAAATCGCTCTGCGCCGGACCGAGGAACGCATTCTCGAAGCGATCGAGAAGGCGGCGGCCGCGATGTTTCCCGCGCGGCTGTCGGTGGCGCGAGGCGAGATCACGCTTGGCTATCATCGGCTGGTAATGCAACCCAATGGCCGGCGGAAACCTCTTTTCCAGAATCCCGAGCGCTTTCCGATTGGTCCGGTGGACCCGACGGTGGCCATCATTCGGGTCGAGGATACCGACGCGGGCACGACACGCGCGCTGGTGGTGGGCTATGCCTGCCATGCGACCTGTCAAGGCTCGCGCAATCTGTTAATCGGCCCGGACTATCCGGGAGCGATGGCGGCCAAGGTGGAGCGGGTGCTTTCTACCTCTCAGGGGCAAGATGCCCGTGCCACGATTGAACCGGCGCTGTGCCTGTTCGTTCAGGGCGGTGGCGGAAGCGTCAATCCGCTCTTTCAGCAGCTGACAAGCGACGACCCCACGGGCGCTACGATGTGGAAAAAGATGGGCGAGTTTTTGGCCGACGAGGTGTTACGAGCCGTGCGCACTGCCCAACCAATTAAAGGACCGGACGAGATTCAATGGCGCACGAAGACCCTGACCTTTGCTGATCGCTGGAGCACGACGGCCAGCGTTCCTGTGGAGATAGCAACGGTGCTTTTGAATCGGACAATAGGGATAGCGGCAGTGCCGGGCGAGTCTTTTCTCGCGCTGCAAACGATGTTCAAGCGCGATGCGCCGGTCGAGTTCCCGCTGTTTGCTGGCTACACGACCTGTGGAGGCGCGGAATGGCCCGATTACATCCCGGACATCCGTTCGGCAGCCGAGGGAGGGTATGGTGCAGACTATACCACCCACATCGAAGTCGGTGCCGCCGAACGAATTGTCGGCCAGGCGGTGATTGACCTCTTCTGGCTGAAGGGCATGTTCTCCGACAAGCCGGCGAAGAAGTAGGAAGACCGATCTGGCGCAAAGGCAAAATCGAAGAGGGAGTCGCAATGAAACCACAGTACTATCCCGAGACCGATTCTCTGTATATTGAATTGAGCGAGAAACCTGGCGTGGAATCCCAAGAAATCGCCGATGGCTTGGTCGTTGATTTTGACGGCGCGGGCAATGTCGTCGGCTTGGATATTGATCGGGCAAGCAAGAAACTGGCGATAAGCACTTTGGAAACCGTGGCTTTGCCAATGCAGAACTTCAAGGTCGGGTAAAGGATGGCAAGAACCATGCTCACGCCAAGACGCGAAGACGCCAAGAACTTGGGGCTTTGCGCCTTTGCGTCCGCCTCAGGCGGATGGCGAGAACACGAAGAAATCTCACAAGAGAAACGGAGGAAACCATGAAATCGGCAGATCAGCTCAGTCGGAGGGGATTCTTGAAAACAACCAGTAAGACAGCGGCGTTGGCGGCGCTATCGGCGAGAGCGCCGGCGGTGCTGGCCGCCAAATCGCCCAACGAGACAATTGGCGTCGGATGCATCGGCCTGGGGGTGCGGGGCGGGACGCTGATCCGCCAGGTCGCGGGATCGAAAGCCGGCGAGAAGTATCCCGGCATCGAGGGTGCAAAGGTCGTGGCGGTTTGCGATGTCTATCAGCCGCACCTCGAAAAAGGCGTTCAGCGAAGCAACAATCCCAGCGTCCGCACCTATCGGGACTACCAGGAGCTTCTGGCCGACAAAAGCGTGGACACTGTCGTTATTGCCGTGCCCGACCACTGGCACTCCCAGATCGTGATTGATGCCGCCAATGCCGGTAAAGACATTTATATCGAGAAAGGCTGGACGCGTACAGTTGCTGAAGCCAAAGCGATGCGTGCGGCAGTCAAGAAGAACAAGGTCGTCATGCAGTTGGGCCATCAGGGCCGCGAGAAAACCGCCGGCGCCCAAGCCGCCCAGTTGATCAAAGAGGGCGTCATTGGCCCCGTGACGCTGGTTCGCACGGGCCGGATGGAGAACCGCCCGCTGGGCCAGAATGTCTGGCGCTGGTATGGTGCTTACAACGAGTTCACGCGGCCCGATCCCGCCCAAGTCGTTCGCGACGTGGACTGGAAACGATGGCTTGGTTCGGCGCTCGATCGCCCCTTCAACATGGAGCGTTTCTGGCACTGGCGCTGCTACTGGGACTACGGGACAGGCGTCGCGGGCGATCTCCTGTCGCATGAAATTGACTTTGTCCAGGCCGTTCTCAGCTATGGGATTCCCGACAGTTGCATTTGCACGGGGCAAATCGGCCTGCTCAACGACGGGCGCGAAGTGCCCGACACGTGGAACACCGTGTATGAGTATAAGAAGCAGGGTTGCACGGTGACGTTTGTGTCGAGCATGAATACGCGCGAGCCGCTACAGCCTCCCGAGTTTCGCGGCAAAGAAGCGACGCTTCGCTGCGACGGGATTGCGCAAGACGTCTCGGACTTCGACGTTTTTGTGGAGCCGTCCTCCGCCAAATACGCCTCACAGATTGAAAAGGGTGAGATCCCAAAGGGCAAACCGTTCCTGAAGTTCGATCCGACGAAGACGCCGCCGCTGCCCAGCCACATGCAGGACTTTTTCAACTGCGTTCGCAGCCGCCAGAAACCGCGCTGCAACGAGGACGAGGCGTTTATCGAAGCGTGCACCCTCATCATGTCGGTCGAGGCCCTGAAGCAGGAGCGCAAGGTCCGTTGGGATGCGGCGAAGCAGGAGATTGTCTAAGGCCGCATGTCGAGACAATGAGCAAGTTCGATGGCGTTGACCTACGAATGGGATGAGGAAAAGTCAAGAAACAATGTGCGCAAGCACGGTGTCTCGTTTGAGGAAGCCAAGACAATCTTCAACGATCCCTTCGCAATTACGATCGGCGACCCCGACCACTCGTTCTCAGAAGAGCGATTCTTGGAGATCGGCATGTCCGCAAAGGGCAGGATTTTGGTTGTGTGGTACGCCGAGCGGGGCGATAATATTCGCGTGATCGGGTGCCGCAAAGCCACACGGTCGGAATGGAGGAAGTATGAGGAAAGGAAAACACAATTCGGTCGGCGATGAGATGCGGGAAGAGTATGACTTCTCCGACGGAGTCCAGGGGAAACACTACAAGGCCTACCGGAGCGGACACACCGTGCGTATCCACAAGAAAGACGGCGCAGTGTCGGTTCAGTACTTCACGCAGGAGGACGGCGCCGTCATGTTGGATCCCGACGTCAAGGCCTGTTTTCCGGATTCCCAATCCGTCAACGATGCGTTGCGCTCTCTGATGACCCATCGCTGAAGAAGCAACACTACGGAAGAGATTTTACGAACGAATGCGTTCCATCAGTGAGTGCGTAGGTAATGGCTTGCTGTCCCAAGCGCGGGAGGTAGCGCTTGAGCGCGCATCCGACTTTCTTGAGCAGACCATGAAGAAAGAGCTGTTTGAGGATACGGGTGATTTGCCGGCCGCTGTAGCCATGCAACACGCGTTGCAACGAGGACGAGGCGTTTATCGAAGCGTGCACCCTCATCATGTCGGTCGAAGCCTTCAAGCAGGAGCGCAAAGTCCGTTGGAACACCGAAAAACAGGAAATCGTCTGACCTCGTTCAGAATGGAAGCGTCCGATGCAGCCACAGATGCACACGGATTCACGCAGATTCCATCAGTGTGCATCGGTGTGAATCTGTGGTTCCATTGATCCTTGCTTGCGGCCAGTGACCGCGGCATGGGATCGGGCTCATCTATGGGATCTTTCTGGATTTCGCAGCCGCAAAAAATGCTCATTTGTTCAGGGAGTCGAAGAGCATGCGGAAATCTATCTTTTGTGCGATCGCGGTGATGATGGCTGCGTTGTGCCGCCCCCTGCCGAGCCACGCCCAACAGCTTCGCGCGGGAGTGGCCAAAGTCGAGATCACGCCATCGGGTGAGGGAATCTACCTGGCGGGCTACGATGGACGGACCTCGCCGGCCGCTGGTGTCCATGACCCACTTCATGCGCGAGCGCTTGTGCTCGAATGTGCCGGCCAGTGCATGGCGTTGGTCTCGCTCGACCTTTGTTGGTTTCCCTCCGCGCGTCTCGCCAGAGAGGCGAAGGATCGGCTGGGAGTAGGCCTTGTGCTGACGGCCGCCAGCCACACCCACTCGGGTCCCGACTTGCTCTATAGCAAGCAGTTGTGGCACCCTGCTCGATTCGACGCTGTTTTCCGCCAGATCGAAGACCGGGTTCTCGAAGCAATCGAAAAGGCAAAATCCAATATGTTCCCGGCCCGGCTGTCTGTGGCCAACGGCAATATCACGTTGGGCTACCATCGCCTTCTCATGCAACCCGATGGGCGGCGCCGTCCTCTGTTTCGCAATCCCGAGCGGATTCCCTATGGTCCGGTTGATCCAACTGTGGGGGTCATTCGGATCGAGGATGCCGCGGCTGGGACGACGCGCGCGATAGTCGTCAACTACGCCTGCCACGCTGTCTGCATGGGCGGCAGGAATCTCCTGATGAGCGCCGACTATCCCGGTGCGATGGCGGCCAAGGTTGAGACCACACTTTCCCCCGCTCATGGGCAAGATGCCCATGCCACGATTAAGGCCGTTGTTTGCCTGTTCACCCAGGGTGGTGCAGGAAGCGTCAATCCGCTTTTTCTGGGGGCCAAAGATGATCCACCGGAAGACTTTAAGCGGGCGAAGACAATGGGCGAGTTGCTGGCCGATGAGGTTCTTCGTGCTTTGCCTCACGCGAAGCCGGTCGCCGCTCCCGACGAAATCCAATGGCGCTCGCGAACACAAACCTTCGCGAATCGTTGGCCAACGCCAGGGCCAGAATACTGGGCCACATCGGGCCCTGTCGAGATCGGCACGGCGACGGTTCTGATCAACCGAAAGATCGCTATCATGGCGATCCCAGGCGAGCCGCATCTGACGCTGCAAATGATGTTCAAGCGAGACGTGCCGGTTGAGTTTCCGGTCTTTCTCGGCTATACGACCAGCGGCGATTCGAAGTGGCCTGAGTACATCCCCGACATTCGCGCGGCAGCCGAAGGCGGCTATGGCGCCGATCGTCGGACTTTCACCGAAGTGGGCGGGGGCGAACGCCTCGTCAACCAGGCCATCATTGACCTCTACTGGATGAAAGGGATGCTCTCTGACCACCCGGCCAAGAAGTGAAAATGCTTACACAAACCAACAGGTGACATCTTTGGCGGGTGTCTCTTCTTATCTCTTGCACATTTGAAATCATTGCGCGGCGAAACTCCATCGAAACGAAAATCTGTCTCGCATTCGCAGGCGCAAATGCGTCGCCACAGTGACATACAAGCATAAGAAAAAACGGAAGGATGCAGTTCACCGCCTCTCTGCATAACTCGGGTGGTCGATCTGCTGGTCGTAACGGATGAATCGGCCTCACGAGGAAAGCGAAGCGCGCCGATCTTTCGAATGCTTGCAGAGGAATACCCACTGGCGGTGGACATAGTCGTTCGTCCAAAGGGAGTATTTGAAAAATGGAAAGACGTTCCGGGCAGTTTCGCGGCACAGGTTCTGAAAGAAGGCATCGTACTCTATGAAAGACGCGAGTCGTGACCCATTGTGTTGGTTCGCCCAAGCCGACGCGGATCTCCCCGCGATGTTCCTGGGCAATTACGACGCTCGCGTTTCGCTCCCTGCCCAAGAAGCTACCAGTCACGGGCAAGATGCCTGTCCTACCAGTGGTTTGGAATCATACCAGTTTCCATGGCGGGCGCATCGGTCTCGAGACCCACTTGGCCGCCTCAGCGTCGTTCGTGATTCTCTCCGTCTTCGGATCCCACTGAATTTTCTTGCCCGTGCGGCAAGCGATATTGCCGAGATGGCAAACCGTGCAAGAGCGATGCCCGATCTCGACATCGCAAATCGGCACCTTGCGGTTGCGCACGCACTCGAGGAAGTTGGCGACATGGCTCTTGCTCACATAGAGATGAACACCGGTTTCGGGAATCTCTTGGTTTAGAATATCTTCCGGCTTCGACCGCAGCTTGCCGCGAGCAACGAAAATCTCGCCGTCCGTGCCGTAGAAGGTAATGCCGTTTTCTCCATTACTCTGACAGGTCAGTTTGACGCCGTTTTCATACTCGTAGTGCACCTCGAACCAGACGGGCGTCTCGAAGAAATTGTCCGGTGGGCATTCCATCTTGCCCTCGATCAAAACAGGGCCGCTCATTTCGGTACCGTTGCCCCACTGGGCGATGTCGTTGTGGTGAGCGCCCCAGTCGGTCATCTTGCCGCCCGAATAGTCCCACCACCACCGAAACGTGCCGTGGCAGCGTTTGGGTGTATAGGGAACTTTGGGCGCTGGCCCCAACCAGAAATCCCAGTCGAGATTGGGCGGGGGAGCCTGGTTGGGTTCCGGTTTGGCTTTTGGGCCACCACCAATGCACGTCAGGATTCTCTGGAGTTTGCCAATCTTGCCGTTTCGGACGAGCTCGCAGGCTTTACGGAATTTGGCATCCGCGCGCTGCTGGCTTCCGGTTTGGAAGATCACGCTGTTCTTTCGGACGGCGTTGACCATCGCGCGGCCTTCCTCGATCGTCAGCGAAAGCGGCTTCTCGCAGTAGATGTCTTTGCCCGCATTGGCCGCATAAATTGCGTTCAGAGCGTGCCAGTGGTCGGGCGTGCCAATGACGACGGCGTGGATCTCTTTCATGTCGCATAGCTGGCGGAAGTCTTTGAACTTTTGGGGTCCGCGCTGATACTTCTTCAGGACGTCGCCGCCGGCATCGTCCAGTCGCTTCGAGTCCACATCGCACAGGGCGATGAACTCCACGCCGGCATCGCTCATGTGTCCCCTCATGTCGCCGCGTCCCTGGCCACCACACCCGATCAGACCCATGTAGATCTTGTCGTTAGGGCCAACAATGGCCGAGCGCACGGCTCGTCCGGTGCCGATGCCCCCCAACGTTGTCAGTCCCAATCCAGCCCCAGCCGCCGTGCTGGCAGCGGAGAGGAAGAAATGCCGTCTCGTGATGCATCTCTCCATAATGTTGCTCCTCCTCGTACAGGTGTTTTTGCTGCTCTGAGTCTTCTCGTCGAACGCGGCAGAATCGTCAACATAAAACCCGCAGTGTCGGCAAGTGACCGCTAGGCATTCGGTGGCCATTTGGAGGGCGCAGGCTCGACTGCGCTTTGTTGAGTTCTCGCTTGACGAGACGGAGGCGATCGGTGTGTCAAGCCCCCGCAGTCCAAGAGAGCGCTCGCCACGAACCCCGGTCAGACGCGCCGTAGTCCGGTGGCCCTGGTTTGGGAGATTTCACTTGCGAGCGCACAGGGTTTGTCGTAAATGGAACAAGAAGTCGTGGTTTGGTGGAGGGATACGCTTGGTTGGCGTAAACTTTGGAAAGGGTCTGCCCGAGGACAAAACAATTGGAGCGGGATACGGGATTCGAACCCGCGACTCTCAGCTTGGGAAGCTGACACTCTACCAGCTGAGTTAATCCCGCTCCGACGAATTGCCCTTACACAGTCTATCCCAGCGAAAGCCCCCACCAGCCGTCAAGCGAAATCGGAAAGTGCTTCCGAGATGATTATCCTTTTGCTTTTCTCTGGCATTCGCGATAGGAAGCAAAGACAGAAGGCGGATTGGGTTACGGGGTAAGACGAAGATAGGCCGGAATTGGATGACGTATGAAGCTGGTTTGCACACGCGGGGCCGCGAAATCGCAAGAGTGGGATGTGGACCGGGCCGAAGTCAGCATCGGCCGCGATCCCCTGTGCACGATTATTCTTCAAGACCCCAAAGTCTCGAGAATCCATTGCGAGATTCGCCCCTCCGATGGCCAATACCTCCTCGTTGATCGCAATTCAACCAATGGCACCTATGTCAACGGCGTGAAGGTGGGCCGTCATGTGCTGAAAGGGGGGGACGTCATCTCGGTCGGAAGCATGGAATTTCAGGTGGTACCGACAAGCACGTTGGACGAGGTGCGGTGGGAGGAGGAGGGTAACCCCAACATCACGCTGACTATCCCGATCGAAAGCGTCCAACGCAAGCTAAGAGAGATCCAATCGCCACTGCCCGAAAAGGCCGCCGCCGAAGCGGCTCCTGCCACGGTGGCGCCACAAGGGGTCTCTTCGACGACTATCCGTACCAAGCTGCTCAGCCACCTGCACATTGTTTACGAGTTGAGCCAAACACTCAGTCGCATCCTGGCGATCGAGGAGCTTTACCAGTTCCTCAGTGACACGCTGTTTCGCGTTTTCCAGGACGTCGAGCGCATCTGTATCGTTTTGCGTGGCAAGGAAGAAGACTTCCGTCCCGTCATGGTGCGAACCCGCGCGTCAGCTCAGACCGAAGCCTTTGCGATTAGCCATGCCGTCTTTGAACATGCTATCCAAAACAACGTCGGAATCCTTGCTCTCGACGCCCTTCGCGATACGCGCTTCCGCAAGTATGACAGCATTGCCTCGCTGCACATCCGTTCGGCTATGTGCGCCCCATTGATCACCAAGTCTGAGGCCATCGGCGCGATCTATGTGGACAACCGAACCCGAGAGAATTGTTTCGCCCAGGAGGATTTGGAACTTCTGACGAGCATCGCGGCACAAGCGGCCACGGCGATCCAGAACGCCAAGCTGTTCGAGAACCTCCAGCGTGCTTATCACCAGATCATCCTCTCGCTCATTAACGCCATCGAGGCCAAAGACCCTTACACTTACGGACACCACAAGCGTGTGTGCGAGTATGCCGTCGGAATTGGCCAAGAGATGAGCCTTCCGCCCGAAACGATGGACCGCCTGCACCGAGCCGCCGAGTTGCACGACATCGGCAAGATCGGCGTGCAGGAGCAATTGATCCACAAACCGGGATCCTTGACCGAGTCGGAAGTCGTCACATTCCAGGCCCACGTCCTGACCGGCGAGAAGATCCTCAGCCCGGTGGACTACCTTCAGGACATTCTCCCGGCCGTCCGCCAACACCACGAGCATTACAACGGCAAGGGCTATCCCGATGGGCTGAAGGGCGATGACATTCTGATTGAAGCGCGGATTCTATGCGTGGCCGACAGCTTCGACGCCATGACGACTCAGCGTACTTACAATCGTCCCGTCAGTTTCCCCGCGGCCTTGGCGCGCTGTCGCGAGAAGGCGAGCACCCAGTTTGATCCCCAGGTTGTCGAGGCTTTCGCTAGCTATTTGTATAAGTGTCAAGCGGACAAGATGCAGGAATTCGAGTCAGAAGAACCGCCTTGTATCCCGTAGGATAGCCAAAGCGCCCGAATTCCTCAAGCCTCCGATATGAAGCGCAATATATTCTTGTGTTTGGAATATGATGGAACGCGCTACCAGGGCTGGCAGCGACAAGCCGCCGGTCCAACCGTTCAGGCCGAGGTCGAACGAGCGGTGGCCGAGGCCGTGGGACATCGCGTCTCGGTCTGCGCCGCTGGCCGCACGGATGCCGGTGTTCACGCCTTGGGCCAGGCAGCCCATTGTTTCGTAGAAACGGCGCTACCCGTTCGAGCTATTTTCCATCGCGCCAACCAATCTCTACCCGATGACATTGTGATTCGCCGTATCGCCGAAGCGCCGATGGAGTTCAATGCGCGTCGCCATGCGGTGCTCCGGCACTATCGCTATCATCTTCTCCATCGGCCGACACGGCCGGCGGTGAACCGGTACACTTGGACGCATTTTGCGGCGCCGCTCGACCGATCCTTGCTCGAACAAGCCATCGCCCTTTTCGAAGGCCATCACGACTTCGCCGCCTTTCGCAGCAGCGCGTGCCGCGCCAAACGAACTTCCTTGACCATGGTCCGCAGCCGTTTGACTTTCGACGGCGACCGCTTGCTCTTTGATTTCGCCTGTCGCTCGTTTCTTCATCACATGGTGCGCACCCTGGTAGGAACAGCGCTCGACGTGGCGCGCGGTCGTATTGCCGTGACGGAGGTAAAGCGCCTGCTGGCCGGTCGCGGCGACCGTTCGCAGGCCGGCCGGACAGCGCCGCCTCAAGGCTTGATCCTGCTCGGCGTCGAGTATGCAAAGCCCTACGAGCAGTTCACCACGCTGTAACCGTCGCCCATTGCTGGCAGGCGAATAGGGAAAGGATATCCAGAGATGCCCGACATCGCCTATGTCAATGGCGAATTCGTTCCACTCGCCGAGGCTCGCGTTCCCATTAACGACCGAGCCTACTACTACGCAGATGCCGTTTATGAGGTGTGTGCGACATTCGGTGGCAAAGTGTTTCTACTCGACTCCCATCTGGATCGCCTCGAACGAAGCCTTCGGGGGGTGAGGATCAATTATCTGGTGGACCGGCTGTGGCTGGCCTCCTTGATCGAGGAGGGAATTTGGCGGACTGGCTACAAGGAAACGACGATCTATCTCCAAATCAGCCGAGGTGTGGCCCCGCGCGAAAAGCGATTTCCCACCCAGACCCCGCCCATGCTCATTCTGACGTTTCGCGAAAAGTCGCAGATTTTCCCGGAGAAACGCGCACGCGGAATCGAGGTCATCCTCGTGCCAGACGAGCGATGGGCACATTGCGATTACAAGACTGTCATGCTTCTGCCCAATGTCCTTGCCCATCAGAAAGCGCTCGACGCCGGTAAGGACGATGCTATTCTCTATGATGGCGAACAAAAGACCATTTACGAAGCCACAGGGGCCAACGTCTTCCTCGTTCGAGACAACCGTATCGTCCTTCCCGAGGAAGGTCCCAAGAATCTTTCGGGGACGGTGCGACGCTATATTATTGATCTGGCGCGGCGAAGCGGTATCCCTGTGGAGGAGCGCCGTGTTGGAGTGACCGAGCTGCTTGCAGCCGACGAGGTTTTCTTGACGGGAACCACTTGCGAGGTTCTCGCCGTCGTTCGAGTGGATGATCAGGTCATCGGCAATGGTGTGCCCGGACCAATGACGCTCCGGCTTCACAAGATGTTTCGAGAATCGTTGGGCGCCTCGTGACGCTCGAAAGAAAGAAGCGCTGGCGGCGCTTCGCCGTTCGACATGGGAAAGGAAACGCACGATGAGACTTGTCTTGCTGGCGATGATCTTGCTCACGGGTTGCGCCACTTCGCTGACGCCCGGTGCGAAGGATGCTTTTTTCCTGCGCGTGCGTTTGGCTCCGCTACAGCTTGCCAGTCGAGAATGAAGTAGCATGGGCATCTTGCCCATGAAATCTCACGGGCAAAATGCCCGTGCCACGTTCGAGGCAACCCATGATTCCGACAATAAAAGGCTTGATTGGTGTTTCGTGCATCTCCTTGGTGCCTGTCGTTGGATGTGGCGAGATGGGGTTCCAGCGACACACCATAGACGCCTTTCCCGCCGGCTACCAGCTTGCTGTGGCCGATCTCAACGGCGACGGTCGGCTGGATGTCGTTGCCCTTTCGACCGAGGCGAACCGCGTGGATTGGTATGAAAACCCGACGTGGAAACGGCATCCGATCGCCCAAACGACACGCAACATTGACATTGCCCTCCACGACATTGACGGCGACCGCTCGCCCGAAATCGCGCTTGCCAGCGGGTTCTATTTCTCGGAGTCAAATCGTGGCGGCGAAATCCAGTGGCTCGACCAACCCACCGAGCCTGACGCTCTTTGGCCTATCCACGCGATTGCTGTGGACCCCGTGACTCATCGGCTGCGCTGGGGAGACCTCGACGGCGACGGACGATCGGAACTTGTCCATGCTCCTTTGTTCGGGCGAGGCTCGCGTGGCGCGCTTGACCCCAAGCCGGCCCACCTTTGGGTTTTCCGCATTCCTCGCGATCCGCGCACCGGGCCGTGGGAACCTTGGAAGATTGACGAGACCCTGACGGTTCTCCATGGCATCCATGTTGCCGATCTCGACGGCGACGGGAGGGCGGAAATTCTCACGGCGAGCTTCGAGGGTATCCATCGGTTCGACTGCGAAGGGAAGGGAGAGAGCGCTCGCTGGACGAGGCTCCAGATTTCCAGCGGCGCAGAGCCGCGAGATCAAAAGCCTGGGGCAGCCCGAGGGTCGAGCGAGGTGGCTCCGGGCAAACTTGGGCCTGACCGCACGTTCATCGCGGCTATCGAGCCCTGGCATGGCAATCAGGTCGTTGTTTACACGCCGGCAGGCAACGACAAACCCTGGAATCGCCGCGTGCTTGACGACACTCTGAAAGAAGGTCACGCACTGGTTGTTGCCGATCTCGACGGCGATGGCGCCGATGAGATCGTTGCGGGTTGGCGCGCCGGCGAGGGCGGACTTGCGATTTACGATTCACCAGATGGCAGCGGTGAACGCTGGGAAAGGACTCCGTTGGATCGCGGCATTGCCGTCGAAGGCGCAGTCGCGGCGGACATCAACGGCGATGGCAGGCTCGATCTCGTGGCCATCGCAGGACGATCGAACCTATTGGTATGGTTCGAGAATCTTGGCCCAAAGCGGAAATGATTTCACACCCCCCCGTGGCATGGGCATCCTGCCCATGATTCGTCGCGGGCAAGATGCCCGCGCCGCGTCAAATGTATATACCACTTTGGCAGGCCTGATCACGGAGCCACAAACCACGCCCGCTTGTCCCGCCGAAGAAGATCGTCAGCCTCCATGGGTCCCCATGTTCCCGGTTCATAGTTGGGAAAGCGGCGCGCCAATTCTTGCGTCGGTATTTCAAGCAATGGAGACACCGCCTGCCAAGCGGCCACAATTCCATCTGCTCGCCAAAATAGCGCCGGATTCCCCCGGATACCGTCTATCAAGACGCGCTCGTAGGCCTCGGAGGGCTGGCCGGCGAATGTTGCATAACGAAAGTCCATGTTGGCCGTACCGATGATGTCCTCCCGACCGGGAAGGATTGTCGCAAAAAACAATTGGAATCCCTCGTCCGGCTGAAGGCGAATGACCAGGGTATTTGGCCGGGTGGGCTGGCGACACACTTCCTCGTCCAGAACACACAACGGGATTCTCTTGAATTGAACCACCACCTCCGTCCTCTTCTCCGGGAGCCGTTTGCCCGATCGGACATAAAATGGCGCCCCATACCAGCGCCAATTGTTGATGGACAGCCGCAGCGCACAATATGTTGGGGTGGCAGAGTCGGGATTCACATTGGGTTCCTCGCGGTAGCCGCGGTATTGCCCGAAAACAAAATCACCACCCTGAAGTGGGCCGAGCGACTTCAACACTTCGAGCCTTTTGTCGCGCACGCTTTCCAGGTCCCCCGCGACCGGAGGCTCCATGGCAATCAACGCCAACACCTGGAGGGCATGGTTTTGGATCATGTCGCGAACCACCCCTGCCTGTTCGTAATATTTCCCGCGGCCTTCAATGCCAATCTCTTCCGCCGCAGTGATCTGAATATTGTCAACATACTGGCGGTTCCACAGAGGCTCAAAGATGGCATTGATGAAGCGAAATACCAAAAGATTTCGAATCGTGTCTTTGGCAAGATAGTGATCAATCCGGTGAATCTGCGACTCTTCGAACATTTCCAGCAGCTGATTATTTAGCCGTTGGGCGCTCGCACAATCGAGACCAAACGGTTTTTCGATCATGATCCTGGCCCGGTGCCCATGACTCCGCGTCGGAACCAACTGACACTCTTTCATGCATTGAAGGGCGGCTTCGACAACGCTCGGCGGCAAAGCCAGGTAATATAGACATCGTTCCGCGCTGCCGGGACCGCCCACCTCGTTGATCAATTTGTGAAGCGCCGCAAACGACTCGCGATCCTCATATCGGCCGGTCAAGTAGTAAAGCCGCGGTGCGAAGTGCTCCCATATGGATTCTGAAAACAGGCGGCTCCGCGAGGGGGTTTCAACAGCCCGCCGTATTTCGAGGCGAAATTCTTCGTGCGTTTTCCTCGTCCGCGCGAACCCAATCACTCGGAAATTTTCGCTCAGCAAATCATCCCGTTCCAGACCATATAGAGCCGGCATCAGTTTTCTGTGAACAAGATCGCCGGAGGCTCCGAATATTACTATCACGGAAGCCTCGCCGCCAGAAGCAGAATCGTCATTCATCGGACGTTCCCTATTAGGAAAGATATGACCCCATCCACCACAACCACAGTTTCCTGGCGCAAGCGATTCTCCGTCGTCAAGGGGTTCCTCCAACAGGGCGGCATGAAGCCAGAGCTTCCGAGGGCCTTTTGCTCCGTCCGTATTCATCGCTGTTCGCAGGCCGAGATAGCGCTTGACCCCCTACCGATAAGTGAGCAAGTCTGCGTTGCCTTTCTTTGGGAAGTCCAAGATCGCATGGAGACCATTCAAGACACCGTTCGACACAGCAGGAGGTTGAAGCATGGGGCGGTGGCTATTGTCTGTTGCATGGCTGGCGATGGTGGCAGAGTTGTGAAGCTGCGGGCAGGCGCCTAAACAAGCGGCTCCGGCGCAATTTTCCGGCAAGAAACCGGACGTTTTCATCCAGGTCTCGGCTCTCGGAAATCTTGAGTATTTCTACGATCACAGGATAGGCATGAAAAAGGCGGGCGAGCTGCTCGGTGTCATGACCGAATATGTTGGGCCGGTGGAGCTCGTTGGTGGTTCGGGAAAGGTGGGGCTGCTCACGCGACTCGGCCAGTCGAACCTGAATGAACAAATAGACGGGTATAAGATGGTGAGGACAATGGAGCAGAGCGATTGGACCAGCCGAAAGCGCGTTGAGACGACGCTCGCCCACCAGGAGCCGGACCGCGTGCCGTACGACCTGGGCGGCTCGATCCTGACGGGCATTCACCAAAAAGCCTACCGCCGACTGCGACAATATCTTGGTCTGCCCGAGGTGGAGATCGCCGTCGAGGACCCCATCCAGCAACTCGCTCGCGTTCACGACGACATCAAGGAGCGGCTGAAGGTGGATGTCTATGGCCTCAACCCCGGCCCGCCGCACGGCTTCGTCAGGCCCCAATGGACCGAGAACGGCTACCACAAGCTGCGCGACGAGTGGGGCATCGAATGGTGGATGCCGCTGGACGGAGGGCTGTATCATGACATGAGGGCCCACCCTCTGGCAACCATCCAGAGCGTCTCCGACTTGGCGGGCGTCAAATTCCCCGACCCCTTGGATCCTGGCCGGTATGAGGGTATGGCCGAACGGGCCGACGACCTGATGAATCACAGGCAAGTGGCCTATATTCTGGGGAGAAACGCACCCGGTATTTTCGAGATTGCCATGTGGCTGCGCGGTTTCGAGAATTTCTACGCGGATTTGCTGGCCAATCAACCCTTGGCCGAAGCGCTGCTTGACATCGTCTGCGAGATCAAAATGAACTATTGGGCGCGCTCGCTCGAACTGGTTGGAAAGAACGTAATGATGGTCTCGGAGGCCGACGACTTGTGCGGGCAGCACGGGTTGCTGATCGCCCCGTCACTCTACCGGAAGCTGATCAAGCCAAGACACGCGCGGCTGTTCGAGTTCATCAAGAAACACGGAGCCACAAGGGTGAGGATATTTTACCACTGCTGCGGCTCGGTCGCCTCGATCATTCCCGACCTGATCGAGACGGGCATTGATATTCTCAACCCGGTGCAGGTCAGCGCGGCCGCGATGGACACGCGCACCCTCAAGCGCCTCTATGGCAACGACATCACGTTTTACGGCGGCGGAGTGGACACGCAGCGTGTTCTGCCCAAGGGCACGCTGGCAGATATTCGCGACGAGGTCCGCCGGCGCATCGAAGACCTCGCTGCGGGCGGCGGCTTCATCTTCAATACGGTCCACAACATCCAGGCCGACGTTCCACCCGAAAACATTATGGCGATGTGGGAGGCTGTGCAAGAATACGGGGTTTACAGGTGAACGGCTCAGCCGAAGCTGCGAAAATGCAAAAGTCCCCCGGAAGTGGTAAAGGATGCAGATTTGCGGTTGACGGGAGCGATTGGGCAATGGTAACTCAGCATCACGTTTCCCGGACGGATTTCAGATTGGGCGTGACTCTGCGAGAATAAGAACGTTTCTTTCCTCAGCGTTGGGTGCAGCGGATAAGGGTGGAGCAATGGATGTCGAATCGTCTTCCTTGGTAAATTCAAAACGAGCCATGATCTTCGACAAATGTGCCAAATTCACCCGGCCCGCCGAGGCGATGAAGCAGGGCTTCTATCCCTATTTCCGGATGATCGAGAGCGCCCAGGACACGGAAGTCATTGTGAAAGACAAGCGCATGTTGATGATGGGCTCGAACAGCTATATGGGCCTGACCAACCACCCCAAGGTCAAGGAAGCGGCGATTCGGGCGACGGAAAAGTATGGCACCGGGTGCGCGGGGTCGCGCTTTCTCAATGGCACTTTGGATCTGCACGTCGAGCTCGAGGAAAAGCTGGCTCAGTTTGTCCAAAAAGAAGCCGCCTTGGTCTTCACCACTGGTTTCCAGACCAATCTCGGGGCAATCTCGGCCATTGTGGGCAAGAACGATTTGGTGGCCATTGATAATACCGACCATGCCAGCATTATTGACGGGAGCCGCTTGTCGTTTGGCAAGACGCTGCGGTTCGATCACAACGACATGGCCGACCTGGAGAGGGTTCTGTCCACGACTTCCCATCGCGGGAAACTCATCGTGGTGGACGGAATTTACAGCATGGAGGGGGACATTGCCCGCCTGCCCGAGATCGTTGCCTTGGCCAAGACCTATGGCGCCGGAATCATGGTGGACGACGCGCATTCGATCGGGGTGTTGGGACCCCAAGGCAACGGCACAGCGCTCCACTTTGGTCTGAACGACGAAGTGGACATGGTGATGGGAACCTTCAGCAAATCGCTCGCCTCGATCGGCGGGTTTATCGCCGCCAGCAAGGACATCGTTCAATACCTCAAGCACCACGCGCGCTCGTTGATCTTCAGCGCGAGCATGTCGCCAGGTTGCGCGGCCGCTGTCGTCGCCGCGCTCGACATTATCATCAACGAACCTGAGCGACGCGAGAGACTGTGGGCCAACACATGGAGGATGCTCGCCAGCCTCAAACAGATGGGTTTCGATACAGGGAAAAGCGAGACCCCCATTATCCCGATCATCGTCGGCGATGATATGAGGGTCTGCACGATGTGGAGAATCCTTCACGACGAAGGCCTGTTCGTCAACCCGGTGATCTCGCCTGCCGTGCCGCCGGGAAGGGCCCTGGTGCGACTCAGTGTCATGGCCACCCACACGGACAAGCATCTCGATTTCGCCCTCGAAAAGATCGAAAAAGCAGGGAAGGCCATCGGACTGATCTAAGCGGTGGGGCCGGCTGGGGTGGAAGGCAGATGAGCCTTTCGATCATCGTCGTTACGCGCCCCAGAGAACTGAGCGAATTCATCCGTCTTCCCTGGCGAATTTATGAGAACAATCCCAACTGGGTTCCTCCCCTGCTCATGGAGCAGAGAGAGCGGTTTGACTGCCGGCGAAATCCTTTTTACCTGCACGCCAAGGTGCAATTGTTTCTGGCGCGCCAGAGCGACATTCCCGTCGGGCGCATCGCCGCCATCGTGAATCACAACCATAACCGTTTCCATAACGACCGCGTGGGATTTTTTGGCTTCTTCGAGGTCGTCGAGAACTACGAGGTTGCCCATCTCTTGCTCGATACCGCAAAGCAGTCGCTCGCCGCCGATGGAATGGAGATCATGCGTGGCCCGATGAATTTCTCGACGAACGAGGAATGCGGTCTTCTCATTTCCGCTTACGACGCGCCCCCCTACGTGATGATGGCCTACAACCCACCCTACTATGCCGAGTTTCTCGAGCGGTATGGTTTCGTCAAAGCCAAAGACCTTCTGGCATTCCAAATGCCCCTCAGCGATTACACCGAACGGGTGCGCAAGATGGTCGAGCATCTGGAGCAAAGAAGCGCCATCCGGATTCGCCCGTTCAATCTTGCCGACTTCGACGCCGAAGTCGGGCGTCTCAAGAAGGCTTATAATTCTGCCTGGGAAGCCAACTGGGGCTTTGTCCCCATGACGGACGAGGAGTTCGATCACCTGGCCAAACAGCTGAGAAAAGTGGCGGACCCGAACCTGCTTCTCATTGCAGAAGATGGCGACAAGCCCGTCGGGTTTGCCTTGGCCCTGCCCGACTTCAACCAGGTTCTAGCCAGGCTGAATGGGCGACTGTTGCCCCTTGGCATTTTCAAGCTTCTCTGGCACCAGCGAAGAATCTCTCGGGCGCGCGTGATCCTGCTGGGAGTGGTCAAGGAATACCGGCGGCTGGGCGTTGACATACGTTTCTGCCATAGGCTTCGGGAGAACGCTTTGCGGCGGGGCATCACGAAGGCCGAAATGTCCTGGGTGCTCGAAGATAATACTGTGATGATCCGCGTGATCGAAGCCATCGGGGGAAAACGGTATAAGACCTACCGCGTGTATGACTACAGAATCCAAGGATGAAAGCGGAAGGATGAAGACTGAACAATCACAAATGAATCCATCCTTGGTCCCTCGTCCTTCATCCTTCATCCTTCATTCTGCCTCCCGCCCAAGGGTTCTCGTGACCGGCGCTACAGGTTTTGTCGGCAGCCACCTTGCAGAGGCGCTCGTTGAAAAGGGATACGAAGTCTATTGCCTTGTCCGGCCCACCAGCGACCCGAGATGGCTTCAGGGTCTGGATGTTCGGCTGGTCTATGGCAGCGTGACCGACGAGCAATCACTGGCGGCAGCGGTCCGTGAAAAGGACTATGTCTTTCACGCGGCGGGACTAACCAAGGCCCGGAATCCCTCGCAGTTCTTCGAGGTCAACTCCGGCGGCACGCGCAAGGTTCTCTCGGCCTGCAAGAAGCATAACCCATCGCTCAGGCGCGTGGTGTATGTCAGCAGCCAGGCTGCCGCGGGGCCAAGCCCCGATGGCCGCCCTCTGACCGAAGCCCATCCCTGTCAGCCCGTCAGCCTCTACGGCAAAAGCAAGTATGAGGGGGAACTAGCGACAGCGCAATACGCGACAGACCTGCCGGTGACGATTGTGCGACCCTCGGCCGTGTTTGGTCCGAGGGATCGAGATGTTTTTTTTGTTTTCCAGTTGGTCAATCGAGGGATTCTGCCCTTGATTGGGTCAGGCGAGAAATGGGTGAGCCTGATCCATGTCAAGGATCTCGCCCGGGCAATCGTTATGGCCGGCGAAAGCGCCGAGGCGGTCGGTCAGACTTATTTTGCGGCCAATCCGGAGCCTTGCCGCTGGGCCGATGCCGGGGCGTTGGTCGCTGAGGCCCTGGGCAAGAAATGCCTTCGAGTCCGGGTCCCTCTCTTTGTCCTGTCGCTTGTGGCGGCGGTTGCGCACGTCAGTTCGATCTTTCGCCGCTTACCCCCGCTTCTGAGTTTCGACAAAATTCGGGAGCTGAAACAAACCCATTGGGTGTGCAGCACGGCCAAGATCGCCTCGACGCTGGGATTTGCGCCCCATTATTCTCTGGCCGAGGGCCTGCGCGACACCGCCCGCTGGTACGGAGAGAATCGGTGGCTGAAATGACTCGAGAAAAGAAACCGCACATTCAATAGCACAGCCTTAGTACAGCCCAACACAATTAAGGGGCCAAATTCGTTTGGTTTGATCGACCTAGAACACAGGCTGGAAGCCACAAGCGTTTAATGGTTTTCAGCCGCCCCGAAGACGGCTTGATCCTCGTTTACACCCGGCTTCAGCCAGGGTGAGAGAGACCCTTCCTCTCTCCCTGGAGCATGCTTCAGCCCGCCAGCTGGCGGGCTTCTCCTCTGCGCTTCAGCCATCAGCCGGCCTTTGGCCAAAGCCGGGCTCAAGCCTTGTCATTCCTGAAATCGGTATTTGGTCGAACGGCGTAATGTCGCGGTTTTTGCTGAAATTCAGAAGCGTTCCACTCAAATGCCCCATCCAGACCGTGCATGAGGTGACGTTGGCTGTCGGGTGGCTCGGCGGCCACCTCAACCGCAAAGGCGACGGCATACTGTAATAGAGCACCTTTTGGAGGGGTTTTCGGGACTTGGAACTGCTCGTGCATGGTGTTCGGCTCTTCAAAAAGGTCAGGAGATTTCAGGAATGACAAGGGCTCAAGCCGGCTCTTCGGAGGGGAAATGGTTGCCTTGCACCCCGGCTCAAGCCGGGTGCAAACCCGGCGCATGCCGAACCCCGGCTCATCAGGATCTGAGACAGACCCTCATGCTCAAGTGGCCTGTTCATAGGCGCAAAGCCATGTTTGTCAATTCTCAAGCCCCACAAAACCATTAAACGCTTATGGCTGGAAGCCTATACCACCGTCTCAAGGGATTTCTCTATTGGTGGTATAGGCATCTTGCCTGTTCCTATTGTTGGTCAGCACAAACCGCTGTGCCCACCGGCAATGTGGGCGTGCCGATTTTGATCCCGAGATTCTGTTTTGGTGTACTTAGGGCCTATCCCAAAACCCAGAGGCAGGGTCTGATGGAGGGGGTGCGAAGGCGTCGAAGGGGAACATTCCCGTGGACGCTGGAGGAAACGCAGAGACCCCGCTCGATTGCTTGCGACGACGGCAAGCCGGACCGGAAGTGGTTGATGCCCGATGTGTTGTGGAAGGAGATTGAACCGTTGCTGCCGGCCGCCGCCTTTTGATCCGATGGGAAAAGAAAAAGTAAACTACCTGAACATGATCTACTTGGCTTGTGCATGCCTCACATTCCACTCACCAGGAGTTCTGGGATAGACCCTTATGCGGTTCCGTGTAGAGCTGGGCATAGTTCGGATCGGCGGCGTCGCAGGCGAAAGCGTCTTGATAGTACTGCCATGCGAAGCCGTGATGAAAGGTGGTGATAAACTTCAGCCCGTGCTTCTTAATCGCCTTCTCCAGCTCGCCCGTGATGTCACGTCGCGGGCCCATCTGAACGGAGTTCCAGGGCGTTATGACGGAATCCCACATGGCGAAGTTGTCGTGGTGTACGGCCACGGGGCCGGCAAACTTCGCCCCGGCCTGGGTGAATAAGTCGGCCCAGGCTTCGGCGTCGAACTTCTCCGCCTTGAACAGCGGGATGACATCCTTGTAGCCGACCTTCGTCTGGTCGCCGAACCGCTGCTGGTGGAACTTAAACACGGGGCTCTTGGGATTATACATCTGCCCGCCGTACCATTGTCCGGCCTTTGGGCAATCCTCGCACCCCACCGTCACCGGTCCCCAGTGCGTGTAGATGCCCAACTTGGCGTCGCGGAACCACTCCGGATCGCGATGCGTCTTGAGCGATTCCCAGGTTGGCTGATACTTCTGGGAGGATTCCTCCGATGCCTGGCCGGTCGTTTTCTCCTGAGCACACAGGACCGGGAGGCACACCATCTGGAGTAAGCCTGCGAAGATTGCGAAGCGGGAAATTCCGGCTTTCATGATTAGGTTCCTTTTGGCATTGGGCTAAGAACGTTTTATTGGATGATCATGCTTACGGGGTACTGACCACCGCTCGTGCCGATCGTCGGTTGCGGATGAACTCGATGTTCAGCGGTTTTCCGGCGGCCGCTTTCTGTAGTTTCTCGAGATCTGCCAAGGCTTTGACGGCTTGCCCGTTGATGCGCAGGATAAGATCATTGGTCTTTATCCCGGCCTTCGCCAAGGGTGAGCCAGCCGGAACGTCCAAGAGTTGGAAGGCGGTCTCATCCAGGGTGACGCCGAAGGCGGAGAGCGCGTTCCCCTCGACCGGCAGGACCATTGCCTGGAGCCAGAGGGTTTCCTTCTTCGGACCGATGCTCTCCAATCCCTTTCTTGCGCGGTCCGACATCGGCGGCGGTGCAATCAAAACCGGTGTCTTGGCGATTTTCCGGAGTTCGGCTTTGCGTACGCCGAATTGATCCATGGGGAAGTTCTTGAAGCCAATCGCCAGGGCGGGCGAGCCTTCCTTCACGCGATAGTCTCCCTTGGCGGGATCCATGAACTGCGGATCGCCGGCGACGGAGTTCGCATCGCAGCCGAATTCTTGGAATGCCCTGGCATCGCGCTCGCTGGCATTGAAGAAATTGCGATCAATGGTTTTCCCCCACTTGCCCTTCGGCATTCTTATCGGTCGGTAGGGTTCCGAGAAAATGTTGTGATGGATTTCGTCCCGGCTGTCGGCATACCAACAGTGCAGGCCCAGGGAATCGCCGACGACGATGTTGTTGAACACCTTGCGATAGAAGCCCTCGCGCAACTTGAGGGCGCTGAAAAGCATCAGGTTGTTGGAAATCTCATAGTTGCTGGAACCGTCATCCAGGTCCACGGCCCAACCGTGATCGCAGCGCCAGCGGTTGTTGTGGATGCGGATGGGCTTGACTACATCCAGGAGCGGCAAGCTGGGATCGGCCGCCACCTGCTTTTCGCCTTCTTCGATGCTGGAGGTCCAGTAGCGATCCCGGCCCCAGGAATTGAAGCTGCCGTGATCGCTGGTTTCGAGGACGGTGTCGAAGATGTCGCAGAACTCGATCAGGTGTCCGCCCCAATTCCCCTCGCTGATATTGATGCCGGCGCGGGGCACCTCGTAGATGGAACAGTGACGCACGGTGATGTCCTGCGACATGGATATCTGAATCGGCGCCGTCTGCTTCTCGTCCCGGCCGGTCCGGGTGATCAGGCCGTCTTCCACCAGGCAGTCGGCGGGGAAGTTGTCGGTCAACGGGCCGGGAGTTCGGTCGAGTGTCTCATAGTTCTGTGGGCCGTAGCGGAAGAGCGGGCTGCGGACCGCCTTGGGATCGCCGACAAAGGCGACGCCGTTGGCGCCGCTGGCCTGGATCAGACAGCCACGTATAACGACCCTTCGGTTCCAGTTGTTGACGAAAATCGTGTTGCCGCCGACCTGATCGAAGATGCAGTCGGCCACCGTGCAGTCGGCCGCGCCGTTGAAGAACACCGCGCCGCCGCGGTAGATCGTCCAATCGCTGCGGTTCAACGGTTCTTTATTATCCATAAACGTGCGCGCCGCGTGGCGGAAGGTGAGGCCACGCAGTTCAACGAATTGCACCGGCTTTTCCTTCGTGCCTTGGAATTCGATGAGGTGCGCGAGCCGCACGATTTCGACCGTGGCAGTCTTCAGGTCCGTGCCGGGCTCGGGGATGAAGTACAGTACGTTGGCCTTGGCGTCGTGAAACCATTCGCCGGCAGCGTCGAGCTCTTCGCGGATATTCTCGACGAAGCGGAAAACGCCGTGCATGGGCGAGGGCCGGTTATTCTGCCAGCCGCCGATCAGGTCGAGGCTGCCATCGGCTTTCTTGCCCTTGATGAGCCAGTGCATATCACCCCAGAGCGCCTGGTGCATGGCATGAACGTAGCCGCCGGCGGGGTCGTGCCAGCGGGCGATGCGCTCGGGGGCGAGCGCATCTTCGGCAGGATCTCCCACCGTGCCCTTCGCGCCTCTTTGGCTCAGATCCCAGCGGTCAAACACGTTCTTCTTGGGAATCCGATTGGGATAGCGGGCCATATATTGTCGTTTACCGTTGATCCAGAGCTGATCAATGACCAATCCGGTGGGGGTTTGCGCTTCCATGACGCCGTCTTTGCCGGGCTTCCAGGCAAGTTCCAGTTTCCGGCCGCCGCTGATGACGGGCGTTTCCCCGGGCGCGGCAGTAAGGGTCACCGGAGCACCTTTGGCACCGGAGATTTCGGAATTGAGAACCAACGTCTCGGGGAGGTAGTACACACCTCCGCGCAGCACGACGTTGATGGGGTTCGCCTTCCTGGCCTGGGAAGCCTTAACCTGATCCATCGCGCACGAAAGGGTCGCCAAGGGCTTATCCGCCGTGCCGGGGTTTTTGTCGTTGCCGCCGGGGGCAACGAAGACATCCGCTGCTCGGGTTGGGCCCACAGCAATGACGACCAACAACCCTAGCACCATCGCTCTGGTATTCATGATGATCATTGATTCACTCCTGTAATTGCCCCGCGGCTTGGGGACGTTGGAGTCTGTTGTTTCCATTCATACACCCATACATAGGTCGTGTAGGTAGTGTCCTGCGGATTGTGAAAAACCTTTTCGCCTTTTGCCAGTTGGGCGGTCACCCTGATACTCTTGCCGAAGGGGATGCGATAGGTGTTATATATCCCGCTCGGTTGCCCCGTCTTGCCGATGCGGGCAATTCCCCAGGGGGCGGCTGTATCCTGGAAGCCGATGCCATGCCCCATCATCATCTCCATGTCAATCGAGGCGGCTTCCTCGCCATCAACATAAACGCGAATGCGAGTCAGACCGTAGTTGTTGAAATTGCCCCCGAACCACATGTGAGTCAAACATCCCCGCCCGGTGTGTGACAACAACTCCGCCTCCTTGCCTTCGGCAAGCGGGCGCACTGCCTTGCCCATCGTGCCAAATGTCTTGAGATTTTGCGTCGAGGTCTCATCTGCGTAGGTCAACGGATGAGAAGCCGATAGAAGTAAGACCAGACATAACAAGACCATTTGGCCCGCACAGCAACTTAATTGGTAGAAGATACTCATCTGTCAAACACCATCCTCTCGTCAGGTTGGGTGTCGCGTTCGACGATCTTACCGGTCCACGGATTCAACAGCCGCAACTTGCCGCCGACCGTGGAGGTGATCTCCAGCTTCACAACCTTGCCGGCTTTCTGCTCCGCGCTGACGAGGAAGCCGCCCTGGCAGCGGAGGTTGGCGAACTTCGCGTCTTTCTCCCTCGGCCAGCACGGGAACACGCGGATCGTGTTGCCCACGCTCTGCACGAGGAACTCGGAGATCATGGCCGCAATGCCGACGCTTTCGCTTAGGTAGTAGCCGTGCATCGGCCAATAGAACATGCCGTTGGGCTGGACCTGCGGCTGGTAATACTTGCGCGCGTCGTCGAGTGCTTCGGGCATCGAGAAGCGCGCCTTCGCCACGCTGAGCATGACGGTGGAATTGCAGCCGCGATGGCGCGTCTGACGGATGGTGTTGCGGAACAGTTCTTTCTCCGGTTCAGGCGAGAACCACGTCACCTGATCGGAGGGAAACACCGGCACGGCGGGCACGGTGATGTTGTGCATGGGTATCTCGCGGAATTTGCAGCCCGTCCAGTCCACCACCACGGGTTTGCCTGATTCGTCCGGCGCGGTGGGATACGGCGGCAGCAAGTCGAGCGCTTTGCGGAAGCGTGCCGACATGTCCTCGTCGCGACCGAGTTCGCTGGCGGCAGTGATGGCGGCGTTGAGGGTGAAGCGGGCGTAAGCGAGGTCGAACGGAACATTCTCGACGCCGAACTTGCCATGCTCGGGGCTGTAGCTCGGGCCGAACTTCGCCTTGCCCAGGACGTCACGGGGGCATTTCTCCGCAAAAGAGCAGTAGAACAGCGCGACCTCGCGTAGCACCGGGTAGATGGTTTCGTCGAGATACTTGCGGTCGGGCCGGTAGAGGTGGCTATACCAGAGGTTCTGAGCGGCCATGCCGGCCATGCCGAGGGTGTAGCCGTAAGGCGGAATAGCAATCTGGCGGCGGTTCACACTCTTACAGTTGGCCGGGTCCGGCTCAAAGGCGAACGTGGAAATGCCAATGCAGGCGCCCTCGCAGTCGTAAGTGGTCTTGGCGAGCCAGCGCAAGCGCGGGAGCATTTCCTTCATGTAGCGCACCCACGGCTCGGCGAGGTCGGGGTGATTGATGATGAAGGGCGTCCAATACGGCTGCCAGGAATTGTAATTCTGATGATAGTCACCGTGCCACGGCGTGTTGTCCCTTGCCAAGCCGGCAAACAGGCCCGCCGGCATTGCCCCCGGCTTTGCAAAACAGCGCAGGTAGTAAACCATCCGATACCACCAGAGCTGGAAGTCCGGATCGTCGAGTTCCACGCCGCTGGCCGACCAATAGCGCAACCACTCTTCCTCATGGCGCGCAATAAGTCGTGAAGTCTCTTCCGCAACCGTGTCGCGGGCCAGACGGATGGCTTCACTGCGCACGTTCTCCCTGGTGTCGAACGATGTCACGAGCGACACAGCCTTCTGCTTGCCGTTCGCCGCAACGGCCATCTCGTATTCCATCCCGGCATAATCCATGTCCCCGGGCATCTTCATGTGGAGCCACTTGACGCCGTTGCTTTCGCCTTGCTCGGCGGCGGGCAGTTCCTTCGCTTTGACTTCCTCGAGCGAAACCTCCTTGGCAGTCTCGATTAGGAACACGTCGCGGTCCGCCAGCGCGCGCAAGACCGTGCGGACGCCATCGGTCTCGTCCAGTTCCGCCACCGCGCGCCGCAGGTCGAGGCGGGCTGACGAGATACGGGGGGCTGAGCCTTCCGCGCGGACGCGCTGGCCGGCCCCGGCCTCAGCCACCGTCGCACCAATTCTCACCACGGCGGCGCAGCGGGGGTGCGGATAGGGTTGTTTCCAACTTGGCGGGTAGCCGCCACCCTTCCATTTCCGGTTCGCGACGTCCACCTGCATCATGGGCACATCCTGCGAAGTGTCTATGCGGGCATCCCACACGTCGTTCTTCGCCACGCGCAGGCAGAGCGTGCCGTTGCGCTCCCAAAGCAATGCGTTGAGGTCGCCGTTGCCGAGCATCAGCGCCTCACGGTTGATGTCGGTGATGCGCGACTCGAGTACCGCCGCCCCGTTCAGCGCAGCGGGATGCGGAATATCACCGCCGGATGAAGTGCGCACACAGAGCACCAATCCGCACAAGATCAAGGGAATCTTCTTCATAGGATTTCCTCTCCACAGCAAGCGCATGGTTGCTTGTGTATCGCAGCGCCAAGTCAGGAATCGAGCCAACTACCGAGGCCCTTCTCAACCGCCGCCCGGTGAACCAGAGCGGCTGTTGCCAGGTCGTCCAATGCAAGACCGAGATTCATTGCGATGATACGCTGCGAGTCGCTCTGCCTGCCAGGAACTCTGCCCGCGGCAACATCGCCGAGATCGAGGTTTCGTTCGCGCGGAGGAATGTCTCGGAAATATCCGGCTTTCTGATAATCGAACGGCTGCTCGATGTCGCCAGTTGCGAAAACATCCGCGCCTCGAAGAACCTCTCCTTTCCAGTAGGAGTCGTAATCCAGAGGCGCGGCGAAAGCGCCGGGTTTGAGCCAGTCGTTCTCAATCACCGGCGCGGGCTCTTTGGCAATCGGCCCGGACGTTACGACGATGTCCATGTCGCGAACGGCCTTTTCGGGCGTCTCCACTACCTGCACGTTCAGACCGAGTTTCGCAGACATCTCCGATGCATACGTTTTCGCTGCCTCTGGACAAACATCGTATGCGCAGACGTGATCAATCTTGAAACGCAGCGCGAGCGCTTCGAGATTGCTGCGGCCCTAAACACCACAGGCGATGATGCCAACGGCGCGGGATTCGGGTCGCGCAAAAAAACGGCCGCCAGAGCCGTCTTGGTCCCGCTCCGCCGTCACCCGACCATCAGGATCTAGACTTGGTGTAAGCAATCGCGTTCGATTCGCCGGCCCGGCAAATACCGCCGCAAAAGGATGAAGCGCACAACACCGGGAGACACAGGAAAGCGCCACGCTCGCATAGACGTTATCTGCCTGCCCGCGGATGTTGCCGGTGTGATTCGGAATCTGTATCGTCGCTTCCCGACCCAAATCATTCCCTGACGGGCTCACTGTCCGCCACTGTATTTATATCGTCAACAAAGTCAATTAATTTTTCGATTTGTGATGATTCCACTCCACTCTTGCTCTTCCTCATTTCGCAAATGGCTCGATTCCACGAGGACTGGGACCAGATTCTGATTCGGGAGGTCATGCGCACCAGTCTGGGGTCGGATGCCGCCTATCTGCGCGAAGAGGCGCTGGCCCGAAAATATCGGGTCGGCCGCTCGGTGATTCGGCAGACGTTCAGCCGCTTCGCCGGCGCGGGGCTGGTCGAGCACGTTCCGCGGCGCGGATGGCTCGTGCGTCCGTTTCGCGAAGAGGACATGCGCGCCTATCTGGAAATCCGTGAAGCGCTTGAGCTGAAAGCGTTGGACCTGGCGCGGCCTCACATCCAGCGCGAGGACCTCATTCGAATGCTGGAGGGCAACCCGGAGCGGAAAAAGGGCGCGTTCCCTCGGCTCGACAATCGCCTGCACCGATACCTGATCGAAAAATCGCAGAATCGCTATATTCGCGAGTTTTTCCGACAATATGTCTCCATCTACTACACTGCACTTTTTGATTATGCCGCCCCGGAGGTCTCGGTTGTAACCCAGATGGCCCGGCAACATCGCCGCATCCTCGAATCCCTCTTGTCGCGGGCGTGGGCGCGCGCCCGCCAAGCGCTGGTCGAGCACATCCAAGCCCAGGGACGTGTCTTGAAGAAACTGTTGAAACGTTAGGGTCGCGAACCACGACTTGATAGGACAAGACCTTCCGTGAACGTCTCGCGATCTCCAAGAGCGAGAACCGGCGTTTATTTGTAGATGACAACGAGAAACATCCAGGCCTCGCCTCTTCCAATGTTGGCGATGGCATGAGGCGCGTCAGCCCGGTAGCTTGCGGAATCGCCCCGCGACAAGGTGGCTTCAGCGCGGCCCGACTCGATGCGGATTGTTCCTTTTTCGACCGTCAGGTATTCGCGCGTGCCTTCGAAATGGGGAGCACTCCTCAGTTCGCCATCGGGCGAGAGACATACTTGGTAGAACTCGACATCCTTCTCCAGATGAAGGGGAAAGAGCGTGCGAATCCGGCAGTCCTTATCCGACCGATAGAGGTACTGGGTATCGCCGGCGCGGATGATATCAATCCGGGGCGCTCCGGAAGCGGTCTCGACCAGTTCGCCCAGCGGCATGCCAAGCGCTTGCGCGATCCGGTGCATCACCGCAAGCGTCGGATTCACTTTGCTGTTCTCGATCTGGCTCAGCATAGACCGACTGACCCCGGACGCGGCGGACAGCTGTTCCAGCGACCATCCAAGATCCGAGCGCATCTGCCGGATCCGACGGCACACACTCGCGGAAATGTCGGATGCGGATTCGACCCGTCCCCTCTTCCGATTCGAGCGATTCATACGCGTGTTTCCTTTTTTCACTTGATCTTTCGTATTGCCTCTGTGTCTCAGCGTGGCAATGACACGCCGCAAGCGAACCCCTCTCTACCCGACAATCCGGCGCGGATCAAGGCTAAAGAACCGGGGATACACTGCTTGTTCGATATAATGAATATTTGTCTTGCATCGTGACGCCCCGATGTTTATCATCCTGAACAGTTGTTCATTATACTATCGCACCGGTCGTGTGCAAGGAGTGTCTTCATGAAGGCGCTGGTTAAGAGCAAGTCCGAGCCGGGCCTCTGGCTGGAAGAGGTCGCGGAACCGCAAGTGGGCATCAATGACGTCCTCATACAGATTAACAAGGCATCCATTTGTGGTACGGATGTGCACATCTGGAACTGGGATGAGTGGGCGCGGAGCACCATCCGCGTGCCGACCGTCGTCGGACATGAGTTCGTCGGTCGCGTCGCCGCCGTGGGCAGCAATGTAATGAGCTTCAAGGAGGGCGATCTGGTCAGCGGCGAGGGGCATCTGGTGTGCGGACGCTGCCGCAATTGCATGGCGGGACGTCGTCATCTTTGCCCCCACACACGTGGAATCGGAATCAACCGCGATGGCGCATTTGCCGAGTATTTGTGCATCCCGATGACCAATGTCTGGGGCGCCGACGAACGCATTCCGCTCGATGTCCTCAGTTGCTTCGATCCCCTCGGAAACGCCGTTCACACGGTTCTCTCCTTCCCTGTTCTGGGCGAGGACGTTCTCATCACGGGAGCGGGGCCGATCGGATGCATGGCCGCGGCTGTCGCCCGCCAGGCTGGCGCGCGACACATTGTGGTGACCGATCCGACGCCGGAACGACGGGCGCTCGCCCAGCAAATCGGCGCCACTCGGGTGATTGATCCGCGGGAACGCGACCTGCACGAAATCCAGAAGGAACTGGGCATGGCGGAAGGCTTCGACGTCGGTCTGGAAATGTCGGGCAGCATCACTGCTCTCCGCGACATGATAGACAACATGGCTCACGGAGGGAAAATCGCCTTGCTGGGGATTCTCCCCCACGACGCCTCGATTGATTGGCAGAAAATCATCTTCAACGGATTACTCATCAAGGGTATCTATGGCCGCGAGATGTATGAGACGTGGTATAAGATGACCATGCTGATCCAGTGCGGATTGGATATCACTCCCATCATCACCCATCACTATCACTACACGGAATTCGAAGAGGCGTTCGCCGTGATGCGCAGCGGCCGCGGCGGAAAAGTCATTCTGGATTGGAGCCAATGACCATGTATGGAAAAATGTACAACTACCTGCAACAGACTCTCGCGGAGATCCGCGACAGTGGCATTTTCAAGGCCGAACGAGTTCTTACCAGCCCGCAGCAGGCGCGAGTGGGCGTCGAACCCGACGCGACGGTCCTGAATTTCTGCGCCAACAACTACCTCGGCTTGGCCGATCATCCCGCGGTCTTGGCGGCCGCTCGCGAGGCTCTGGACCGCTGGGGTTACGGGATGGCCTCGGTCCGATTCATCTGCGGAACCCAGAGCATCCACAAAGAGTTGGAGCGGAGAATCAGCGAATTCCTCGGAACCGACGACACCATCCTCTATAGTTCCTGTTTCGACGCCAACGGGGGATTGTTCGAGACGCTTCTTTCCGAGGAAGACGCTGTGATCAGCGATGAGCTCAACCACGCCAGTATTATTGATGGCATCCGGCTCTGCAAGGCGCAGCGATACCGGTTTCGAAGCGGCGACATGGGCGACTTGGAGACAAGGCTACGGGAGGCGCGACAGGCGCGGTTCCGTCTCATTGCCACCGATGGCGTCTTTTCCATGGACGGGCGTATCGCCAACCTGCCGGCCATCTGCGACCTGGCCGAGCGCTATGATGCGCTCGTCATGGTGGATGACTCCCACGCGGTGGGTTTCATGGGAGCGAAGGGGCGCGGAACGCATGAGTATCATGGTGTGATGGGCCGGGTGGATATTCTCACCGGCACGCTTGGCAAAGCGCTTGGCGGCGCCAGCGGCGGCTATACCAGCAGTCGGAAAGAAATCATCGAATTGCTCCGTCAGCGTTCGCGGCCGTATCTGTTCTCCAACTCCGTGGCGCCTCCCATTATTGCGGCTTCCCTCAAGGCGTTGGAAGTGCTTACCCGCTCCACTGAGCTGCGAGACCGGCTGATGGACAACGCCAGACGCTTCCGCGCGGGCATGAGCGCCGCCGGTTTTGACATTTTACCGGGGGAGCATCCCATTGTGCCGATCATGCTTGGCGACGCAGCCGTCGCGACACGGATGGCCGACTCCCTGCTCAAAAAGGGGATTTACGTTGTTGGCTTCTCCTACCCGGTCGTACCAAAGGGCAAGGCAAGGATTCGCTGCCAGGTGTCGGCAGTCCACTCCTACGACGATCTCGACTTCGCCGTCGAGAAGTTCACGGAGGCGAAGCGGGAACTGGGCGTGTGAGCGGTGGGTGACCTGGGAGAGTTCGGCGATGCAGGAAATTGTCATTCTGATGGATCTAGGAGGGGTTGCGGTGTTCGCGATCTCCGGCGTGCTGGCGGCAGGCCGAAAGCGCATGGACCTCTTCGGCGTGGTTGTGCTCGCCGGAGTCACCGCACTGGGCGGAGGAACGGTCCGCGATATTGTTCTGGGCGCATATCCTGTCTTTTGGGTGGCCGATCCCCGATACGTGTTCGTTGTTGTTGTGGCAGCATTCGCGGCATTTGTTGCCGTCAGGCGCTGGGACCTGCCCCGGGGTCTTCTGCTGCTTGCCGATGCGTTCGGCCTGGCCTTCTTCACGATCATCGGCGTGGAAAAAGCCCTGGCGCATGGCGTATCCGGATCGATCGCGGTCATCATGGGCGTTGCGACCGGCGTCGTGGGCGGGATGCTGCGTGACGTTCTGGTGGGGGAGATACCGTTCATCTGCCGGGGCGAGTTATATGCGACGGCTTCGCTATGCGGAGCGGTCGCCTATGTCGCCATCGCGCACCTGTCGCCGTGGCTCGCTCCGACAGTTGCCGCGTCGTTCCTGATCACCCTTGGGCTGCGCCTCGCGGCCATCCGTTGGGGACTGTGTCTCCCGTTCTGGCGCCAGCGTTGGTGTGAAAGCGACCGACGCCCCAGTCCGGTTGCGGCAAGACACAATGATCGAGAATGGTGATGCTTGGCGCAAAGGAAAGCGGGCGCCGGCGACGGCAATGCACGGGTCCCGGCCTTCAATAAGGCTGGATCAGTCGCACGCCGTCTGAGCGGTGAAACTTGACCGCAGTGCGTTTTGCCTTATCATTGACCCGCATCTTGGAACGAAAGGGGCGCTGGAACGCATGAGTTCGAAAGCTTGCAGCATCCTGAATGATGTCTTGGGCCCGGTGATGAGGGGGCCGTCGAGTTCACATACGGCGGGCGCGCACCGCATCGCGACCCTGTCGCGTGCGCTTCTCGGCGAGCGCCCCGTCACCGTGCGGTGTGTATTCGATCCGAACGGCTCGTATGCGCCCACCTACAGACCGTCGGGCGTTGACCTCGCGTTCGCCGCCGGCCTTCTCGGTTGGGAAATGACCGATGATCGTTACGGCACGGCGTTGGAGGCCGCGCGCAAGGCGGGGGTGGAACTCTCGTTCGACATTGCCCCTCTCCCTCATGCCGATCATCCCAATGCCATTTTTATCGAGATGACCGGCGACCGTGGCGGGACGCTGACCCTTTGGGCAAAATCCACCGGCGGTGGGGCGGTCAACGTGTATCGCCTCGAAGATTTTCCCGTCCCCATTGACGGCAAGTCGTGGGACACCCTGGTCCTCGTTGACGATTCGCAAGCCGGGGCTTTAAGCGACGTTCTCCATCAAGCCTTCGGCACGAGCAGCGCGGAAAGCCGCCTGTCGCGTGGCGGCAAGACGCTGTTTCACTGGCAAGGTCCGTCTTCGCTCGAGAGGTCGCAGGCGAAGGCGCTGAACGAAACGCAAGGCGTCCGGCGCGTCATGGTTTCGCCGCCCATTTTTTTCCAACAAGTGGGGACCGAGCTGTTCGGCTCCGCCGCTGAAATGGTTAAGGCCGCCGGGGAGCGCGGCTGCGGGCTAGGCGCCGTATCGGTGGCATACGAGTCCGCGCTGCTGGGTTTGTCGGAAGGGGAGGTGACGGCCGAAATGAACCGCCGCTATTCCGTCATGCGCGCCTCGGTCGCCGCCGGTCTGTTGGACGGCAACGTGGACATGCCGCTGACCAAGCCGAGCGCCTCGCGCATTCTGGCCGCCGAATCGCGCGGGGCCGTGGCGATGGGTGGTCCGCTGACCCGCGCAGCGGCTCGAGCGATGGCGGTCATGCACGTTTGCAATAGCCGGGGTGTTGTCTGTGCGGCGCCCACTGGTGGCTCGGCGGGAGTGCTGCCGGGCGTTCTCGTGACTCTGGAAGAAGACCTGAAGGTCAACACCTCCACCGTCATCCAAGCCCTGTGGGCGGCCTCCGCGGTTGGCCTGATCGTGGCCAAGCGCGCGACATTCGCCGCCGAGGCGGCTGGTTGTCAGGTGGAAATCGGCGTGGCCGGCGCCATGGCGGCAGCCGCCGTCGTGGAGGCGTCAGGGGGCACGCCTCAACAGGCTGTTGATGCAGCCGCCATCTCTCTTCAGAACACCATGGGCTCGGTGTGCGACCCCGTCGGAGGCGGATGCGAAATCCCCTGCCACACGCGCAACGCCGTTGCGGCGTCGAATGCTTTCATCTGCGCCGACCTGATCCTGGGTGGATACCGAAACCCGATTCCTCTCGACGAGACCATTGACGCTTCGTTGGCTGTCGGGAAAATGCTCCCGCCCGAGCTCCGTTGCACTGCGAGAGGCGGCATTGCCATCGCACCGTCCGCTCAAGTCCTTGTCGGGAAGAGAAGCCGCCGCGAATAGCAAACTTTTTCCCTGCCCATCCAAAATTCCAGATAAGTTCAAGACGAGCCGGAGTGCTCAGCGATCGCATCAATTGCCCGGAGGCGTCAATTGGCCGCGCGTCAGTTTCATTTCGTGAATGAACGTCCCATCCTCGCCGATCAGCCGGAATTCGACCACCGGGTCCGTTACGGTGGCATCAATCGTAAACTCGCCGAAGGCATATTTGTCGGCAATTCCATAGAATTGGGGGGCATCAGGGATGGTGACCGGTGGACCGCTCCTGCCGCCCAGACTGCCGGCCTCGAACTCATAGAAATTGAATCCGGACGGGCGCGGAATGCGGAACCCGCGCGCGCCATGCCGGTCGCCCGAAATCAGCAACACGCCGCCGATTCGGTTCTTTTCGATCAAATTGAAAATTCGCTCGCGCCCCTGTGGATCCCAAACGCCCCAGGAATCCTTTCCGTTGGATACGTAGTCGCTCCACATCGTTCCGTTCGATAGGATGATGAACGGCCCTTTGCAGTCCAGCAACTGGGCCTCGAGCCATTTCATTTGGTCGTCGCCCAGGTAGGCGCCCGGTTTCCCTGCATTCTCTTTCCCCGTGCGGAAGTATCGCTCGTCCGTCATGATTACATCACAGGAACCAATTCGTGTGCGGAGGAAGACGCCGCGACGGTCATCGCCAAAACCATAGGACGGATTGTTCCAGGCGCGCCGAAAGACCTCCCAGACTCCGATCTGGTCTTGTTTGGTGAAGCCCGGCGGAATCCCCGAACCATCATTGTGGAAATAGTCATGATCGTCCCAGGTCGCGAAAACGGGAATGGCGGCCACCAAGCCTTGCCAGGCCGGCTGGAAATCGCGCTGAAGATAGTCCGCGCGGTGCAGGCCGACATGATTATCCCTGTCCTGCACCGCGATGTCGCCGATGGTCAGGAAGGCCGCAGGCTCGCGGTTCCGAATCAGTTCCGCCTGCTGCTTGTTGCCGATTCCCCATCGGTGAAAACAACTGCCGAAGGCAATGCGGACCTTGCCGGGCTTCTCATTGCTCGGAGCGGTTGTGATGGCCGCATGGCTCGGAATGTTTAGGGCTTTGCCGTCCACCAGGACACGATAGGGATAGCGGGTGCCCGGCTTCAAACCGGTGATCGGCACGACAGCGGTCAGGTCTGTTTCCGGCGTGCTCTCGACCGGCCCGTATGTTTTCTCGGCCCCATCAACGGTCACGCGCACCTCAACCTTCGCGGGACGCAGGGTTCTCAGCCATACCCTTGCCCCCTCTGGAGTGACGGACCCCAGCATCGGGCCGCCGAGATGCACGATCCCGTTTTCGCGGCAGATCTGCTGGACATCAGGATCGTTGGCCACGTCCATGAACGTCGCATCGGATTTGGCGGCCAACACCTTGTAGGCAGCGGTGTACAAGCGATTGACTGTCTCGGTCTGCTGCCCCCACTGGTTCAACAGGCGGAGATTATCCTCCAGTGCACCGGCTTTCGTATTCTTCCCCTTTTCAATTTCTTCAGCCGTCGGCTTCTCTTTTGCAGCCCCACGGACTTTGCCCTGCCTTGCCTTGGCCGCATAGCCCTGGCTGCAGAGCAAGCCAAGGGCGCACAGCAATCCAACAAAAAGGGTGATGATTCGGTTCGTTTTGCACATGGCTGTCATCCTCCTTATGTTTTTTGGGTTACTTCTCATCGTCGCTGCCACCGGCTTTCACCTTCTTGCCCTTGGACTTTACGGCGCTCCCAGCGGCTTTCACCTTCTTGCCCTTGGACTTTACGGCGGTGCGGTTGGGCGGGGCGTACGCGCCGGCCCCTTCGGCAGCCCAGGTGATGTCGGCCCGGATCGCAGGTTGCTCGGCGTGTGGTTCCTTGCATCGTCGGGCGTAGTCCGCCAATGCGCGCCCCAGTTCCCGCACGATGGGACGCGACGCTGGAGTCTGAAGGATGTTCCGCGTCTCAAACGGATCTTGGTCGAGGTCGAACAGGCACGGGTCGCTGTCGGTGGATACGATGAATTTATAGCGGCTCGATATGGCCATCAACCACTCGCCGGGGGCGTGGCGCGAAATCGCCACGTTCTTCCAATCGGCGGGCGCTTTGCCGTTGAGAAACAGCGCTGAGGCATTGCGTCCCTCGTCGCGTTCGTCTGGCGGCGCGCCGAGCAGACTGAGAATCGTCGGCTTGAAATCCACTGTGGCAAGCGCCTCGTGGACAACCGTGCCCGGCTTGATCTTGCCCGGATAGGAAATGAGAAACGGAATCCGCGCCGAGCCTTCAAGCGGGATGCCCTTGTTGACGCGGCCGTGCTCGCCGCACATGTCGCCGTGGTCGGAGGTGAACACCACCACGGTGCGCTCAAGAAGGCCCTGTTCGCCGAGGGCCGACAGGATTTTCCCGACATTATCGTCAATGCACTTCACCATGCCGAAGTAGCGCGCCATGTTCTCCATTTGTGGCTTGGCCGGCGGAACGGCGCAGGCAGGCTGTCCGCCGTCGCGGACGAAGGCCGATCGAGGCTGCTCGAACTTCACGTTCTCGAACATGGTGTCGTAAGGCGGGCGCACGGAGTTCGGGCCGTGCGGGTCGGGCATGCTCACCATGAAACAGAATGGCTGGTCTTTGTGCGCCTTGAGGAACGCCACGGTCTTGTCGGCGAGGAAATCGGTGGTGAACGACTTTTCGTCGGCGCCTTTCACGTTGTAGGTGTCGCCGCCCTTGACCCGCGGCCCGGCGGGTGTGTCTTCGAGTTGCTTCCAGTGACCGCGGTTAAACATGTAGCGATTGTCTTCGAAGCCGAACTGGCGCGCCGGCGTCCAGCCGGGCCTGGCGCTGCCGTCCAGATGCCACTTGCCCGCGTAACCGGTCGCGTAGCCGTTGCGGCGCAGCACTTCGGCGAACGTCACCACGGCATCGTTCATCGGCGCTTCGTTGATATACGCGCCGGTGTTCTGCGGATAGCGGCCCGACACGAACGACGCCCGCGACGGCGTGCAGACGGGCGAGGACGTGTAAAAGCGGTCACAGATCGCGCCACGCTTTGCCAGGGAGTCAATGTGCGGTGTCTCCACCGCCACGTCTTCGCCCCACACGAACGCCTGTTCCTTCGGCAACAACGCCCGGTAGCAGCCGAGCGTGCGGAAATTGTGCTCATCCGTGTGGATGATGAGCAGGTTGGGCTTATTCGGCGCGGCACCGGCCTGGCCTGATACGATAGTGGCCAGCCCGCCCGGCGTTGCGACATACGCAGCGCCCCCCAAAGCGGTGGAGAGAAACTGTCGCCTGGTTTGCATCGTGACCGCTCCTTGCTGTAGGAAATGTCAGAATCCCTTGGTTTTGTATTTGTCGGTGGCTTGCATTTCCGGCGCTCGATTATGGAAGCCCGGCGCCGCCACGAACCATCCGATGTCTTTACCGATGAAAGAGGCCTTTGAAGTTTCGCTCATTTCTTCGGCGCGGCGGCCATGAGGCACGACAGAAAAGATTTTTGGAACGAACTGCCGCGGCCGGTCGCATCTCCCAATCGTGTAACCACCAATCCCAGGCTAGGCAACACAAAAAGATCATGGTCTCCCGCCCCCAGTGCGGCAACCATGTCGGCCGGCGCATCGGGGAACCGGGATTGGCGGGTGTTAAGCCACCAAAGATACCCGTAGTTCGGATTCAAGTTCTGTGACGGGCTGAGCGCCGCGCGGAGATAATCCCGGTCGGTGATCACGGTTTCGCCATTCCATTTTCCATCGGCCAGAATCAACAAGCCGAACCGTGAAAGATCGCGGGCGGTTGTCGCAAACCCACGGGGATTAAGACGGGCCACAGCCCCCGGCCGCTCGACCCAACTCGAATCGGCCATGCCGATGCGGCCGGTCAGCCATTCCCGCGTCAAATCATTGGGCGTTTTCTTGGCCGCGGCGGCCACCACCTCCAGCGTGTGAGCGTAACATACCGTGTTGTAAAGCCAACGGGTTCCCGCCGGGGCCTCGTATGTCAAGTCGTTCGCAAGCCCGCTGGTCATCGTGAGGAGATGACGTATGGCGATGGCCTTTTCTTGGTCCGGCGAGGCCTTCGACCACCCCGGCCCCAGATATTTCTGAACCGAATCCTGAATGCCAAGCAGTCCCTTGTGCTGCGCGATCCCCACCAGGATCGAAGACACGCTCTTTTGAGCCGAGGCGACATCCTCGATCGCATGCCCCGCCCGATCTTTGCCCACCTCCCAACGATTCTGGTCCAGCTCCCAATACCGTTCGGCCATGATCCGACCGCGATGGAGGATGACGACCGCAGAGGATCGGTTCTTGCCCGCGATTTCCAGAGCCTCGTTCAATTTGTCCGAGGCCCATCCGACGCTGGCCGGCGCCACGTGCTCCCATTCGCCCTGACTGGGGGGAAAATAGAGGGAATCGTTCGCTGCGGTTTGAGCGAATACGCTGAGAGAAGGGCACAGACAAACCAATAGGCCGAAGAGAATCCTGTTCTTGATTGTGCTGCGCATCATGCGTGAGTACCTCCCTTTTTGTCGCTGCCTTTCGCTTCGCACGTTGTCCGTTCAGTTCTCAAGAAGAGACACATACAACCCCATATCGAAGTAGTCCGGGTCGTTCCCCGCGCCTTGCGGGCGCATCCTGCCCGACGAGGGCGACAGCTCCACCGCCAGGACATTTCGGCCGGCCTTCAATGCGCGGAGCGCCTCAGACGGCAGCCGCGCCAGTGTGGTCGGGACATAGCTCTCCATCCGGCCGTTGGAAACCTCGACGGCCCGGCGCCCGTTGACCCAGACCGTAAATTGGGCCCAACCGTCAAGGCGCAGCACGGCGCTCTTTGGCGTTTCTTTCAGCGTGAAGACGCGGCGAGCGAACACGTACCACAGCAGCAGCGAGGGATGGTTCCAGAGAGGATCCATGATCTCCCACTGTTCGGCTTCCCATTGGCAGGCCGTCGAACTGTCGGTTGGAGTGTTGTTGGGCCGCTCCCGGACGGAGTCCTGCAATACGACGATGCCCAGCTTGTCGCATTAGTAGTATCATCGCTCGGGATGGACCGTGATGTGGACTCGGTCCATGTTGCAACCGATATCTTTCAGGTATTGAACCTCGAAGCGTTCGGCGGAACCGGTTCGAGCCAGACGGCCTGCCAGATGCTGGTCGTGGCCGGATAGCGTTGTTCGTCCGCGACCTGCGGGCGGGCGGTATCGAGATAGCGGAATGTGCGATTGTCCAACCCGGATTCAAACATTCTGTTGCTCCAAACCACCAGACTGCCTTTCGTGAATCCGGGCGACTGCACCGTATTGTGATTGATTTCCACAGGACTGTTGAACCAGGCGTCCTTCCATCCGTTGCCGCCGTTCTGGCCATCGAGGGGAGTCCCGGAACCGTACAGAAAGCCATCGTAGGCGATCAGCTCGGCCAAAGACGCAGCGGCGCCTCTGAGAAATACACAGACTGCCAATGCCACGATGCTTTCTGGCAGGGGGCGCCACTTGCTGCGCTCGTTCGCGCATCCATTCGGTCTTTCGCTCGTGCCACTGTCAAGGACACGGGACAGGTGAGAACAGGTCTCAACATTCGCAATTCCTCAGCCAACTTGTGTTGTAAGCCTTTAGCCATATGGTACGGCTTGAGGGGGGAGGATCATTGGCGCGCCCTCTACGAACGTGTAAAGAGCAGGAGAAGCCAAAGAGTAACACCAGCAAAAAAACACAGGGGGGCGCGTTACTCCCCAGGACCATTTCAAGGTTGCGCTTGAGATTGGAGTGAGTAGAAATTGCTAGCACCTCACCTGCGGGTGAGTGAAGTTCCCATTCCTGTAGGGAGCCTGGTGGGCTCCAGAGGCGAGGTGCGCGATGGTTCCAGTGGAAGCGGGTGACGGGGCGGGTGCGGCGAAGTCGTTATTGGGATGCACTGCTGTCCAAAACAGCGGAGCAGCTATCCATCATTGCAAGAAAAACGCGGTAGAATTGGGCGAATCATGGACCAGGTTACCCCCTCATGGAATTTGGCTGTCCAGAATCTGTGAATGAAAAAAGCAGTTGTTCGGGGCGGTCGGGAACGATCGGCGGCGAGCCAAAAGGGTTATGGATCCACTGGTCAGGCGGATGATCTCGTCGCGCAAGACGTTGCCGCGGCGGGGAACCTTGCGCCGTTTCACGACCCGATATTTCGCATTCTCTTTCATCCGCGTCGCAAAGAAGACCCTGTCCGCCGTCTACCGCCCGAACATCCGGTAGTCATTGTAGGCGCGGTCGTCCACGATGAGCGAGCCGGGATTGACCTCCAGCAAGGGCAGGACCACGCGATCATGTCGCCGCGCCTCGGATCAGCACATACGTCGGCATGAAGTCGTCGTGATCCAGCAGCACGTGTACCTTCACGCCTCCTTTGGCCCGTCGAAACTCTGCCCACGGGAACATCGCACAGTTGACTAAACAAACTCGCTACCTTTAGCATTTCTCTTGCCCTCCTTTGTCTGTGCTGTGGTTTCAACTCACACCTGAATCCAACAACACCCAAAGGAGGGCTTCAACCCATACTCCCATCCGCGAATCTATTTTGGACAAGAGTGAGCTGATCTACCGAGACAGAAGTGCCTATACGATAGATACCGACTTGAAGTCACTGGGTATTGAATCGAATCGAAAACCAGAAACCTTGGAGAAGCTGATCGCCCTGCTTCGGGAAAAGCAGAAAGCAGCACTCGCCAGAAAACTCCTCGGTCGCTATACAGTTGAGGCTTTCGAAACGCCCCGGCAATGGCAGGTTTGGCTCACGAACAACCGCGAGCGCATCTACTTTAGCGATGTCGGTGGATACAAGTTCCGCGTGGCGCCATAACCTGCCGCGGATTGGATCATTCACTTTCTCGATGGTCAATCAGTACGGGGGCCAGGCGCTCCGACAGGCGCGAGCGGTTGAGGATCTGGTTGTATCGCTCCTCAGAAATCCGGTGCTCGCGGAACGCCCGCGTAGCGCGGCAAAGCTTCCTGGCTTTCTCGAATTGCTCCTCGTTGAGTTCGATTCCCCGCGAACAGACATCGCAAAGCAGATAGTAGCTCCAATCGTAGGGGAACAGTGGGACAAAGAAAAGCGAGAAGCGTTTCTTGACCTCAATCAGATGCAGGTAGGTTTGGTTGCGACAATTGGGACAGATCACGGGCACCGCCGGACCGTGGTCGCGTCGCAGTTCATTGCCAAAACCGACAAGAACAAACATTTCCAAAAGCCTTTCCGTTTGTCATCATCCGTCCAGACGGTCGCTTTTCAATACGCCCCACGCCCGAAAACGACGGCGGGGATGGTTTTGAGCAAAATGACCAGGTCGAGCACGAGTGATTGATTCTTGATGTAGTAGAGATCGTATTCAAGGTTGAGCTCGAGAGGTAGATTCTTTCGGCCGATGATCTGCCACAGGCCCGTGAGACCCGGTTTGACTTCCAGCCGAATTCGTTGCCAGGGCTCATAACGCTCGACAATCTGCGGCATTTCGGGACGGGGACCGACCATGCTCATGTCGCCGAGCACGACGTTCCACAATTGGGGCAGTTCGTCGAGGCTGAACCGTCGCAAGATACGACCCGCGCGCGTGATTCGCGGATCGTCGGAATCGGTCGGGGCCGTGTCATAAGGATGCGTGTCGGTCGTCATTGTGCGGAACTTCCAAAGACGGAAGCGTCGTCCATGTACCCCAACCCGGTCGTGGGTGAAAAGCGCCGGCCCGGGCGAATCGAGCCGAATCCAGATCGCGATCAGGATCGCCAGAGGCAGTGAGAGGATCAACAGGGTTCCCGAAACCAGGATGTCCATGATCCGCTTGATGAACGACCGCAGCGGTCCCAGTCCGCCACTTTGCAGGGGAATGACGGGCAGATCGTCGAGCACGTCAATGCGGATTTGGGCGTTGGTGACCTCGAACATCTGAGAGACGATCTTGAAGCTGACGCCGGTTTCGTCACAGCGGGCAATCAGGTTCAATTTGTCGTTGTCAGGGAGATTGGGATCGGCCAGGAAAACCTCGTCAACTTTGTGCTGTCGGATCAGGTGCTCGAGCCGTTCGATCGAGCCCAGGTAGGGTGCGTGGTTGACGGCGCGCGGGGGAGGATCGTCGGTCCGGCCGACCAGACCCGCCAGTTCATATCCGACCTCGGGATGGTCCACGATTCTCAGGAGTGCGCGGCGAGCGGTTTCCCCGGTTCCCACAATGAGAACACGCTTGAGTCCCTTGCCGCGGCGTGTGGCCCGTCGTTTGACGGCGCGAAGGATCGTCCGTGACGTGTACAGATAGATGAATTGTGGTATGACCGAGAAAAGGACGACGGCGCGGCCAAGGCTATAATGGCGCAACATGAAGGAGATGACGAAAGTCGCCAGCCACATCTCTTCGGTTGCTCGAAAGAGCCGTGTGATTTCGTTCAGGGACGAGATGCGCTCGCGATGGGCGTAATGGCCGTGAAAGGCGCAGATCAGGATCCAAATTGGGAGCAACCACTTGAGCGAGGCGACATAGGGCGTGATCTCATTGATCGGCACGGCAAAGCAGGGGTTGAGAAGTTCACGAACCTTCCACGTGAGCAACCAACCCGCCGCCACTCCGACTATGTCGCTGGCAATGAGAAATACGGTGACCAGGTTGGCTCGGATCGAATTGTTCATTGCCCGCCAATGCGTTGCGGTTGTGGGACGGAAACTGGTAGTCCTTCACGTCGTAACTGATGGAAAAACGTGGGATGTCCGCCTCGGGCGGATTGCCCATGAAGATTCACGGCCGAGATGGCCGTGCCACAACGGACATTTGGCAGGCAAGCAGCCTGCCAAACGCTATGAACTTATCCATCAACATGGACGTGACAGAGTAATAGAAGATTCTCGGTCTTTGCCCCCCGCTTACTTGGTCACAACCACCTTGTACTCGCGGTCGCGGTACGTACCACAGTGCGGACAGACCCGATGAGGCAACTTGGGCTGGTGGCACTTTGCGCATTCGCTCAGCGGTGGCTGCGACAGCTTCTTATGGGTTCGCGCTTTGTCGCGTCGCGTTGGGCAGTGTCTTCGTCGTGGAACGGGCATCGCTACGGCTCCTCTTCTCACTCTTGGTTCAAATGAATACCCTTGAGACGGGCCTTCCAGTCGGTTTCACCGATCGTGGAACTGGTGGTTTCGCAATCGCAATCGCCCTGGTTCAGATCTGCGCCACACGTCGGGCAAAGACCTCGACAGTCCTTCTGGCACAAGGGATAGCCGGGCAACTCGAGGGTCAGCAGTTGGCGAAAGGGCTCGGTGGGGTCGAGCACATCCTCGTCGTAGTAGTCAATTTCACGTGACCCCGCCTCCCACTCGGCATCCAGTGCCGCCTTTTCGTCACCTTCCTCGATCAACGGGCGCTTTTCGAAAACCAATTCGACGTTCGCGCCAATTTCCATTTCAATCGGGACCAGACATCTGACGCACGAGGTCCCGATAGCGGTCTCCAGCGAGCCGGTCGCTAGAATCCGTTGGTTGACCATTTGAAACCGCACGTGACCGGTTACGTGTGCCGGAAACGAAAAGCCCTCAGCGGCCAAATGAAGATTTTCGGGCGGAACATCCACATCCATTTCCAGTGGGCTTTTTCGCAAATCATTGACGCTAATTCTCATGGCCCACCCTCCAACTCGGAAAGTCGGATGCAAACCAGCCAGCCAACCATTGTCAAGCGAAACCCACCGATCAGAAGTCTCGCCAAAGGAACAAGGAATCCCAGACCTCATTTGTGAAACCATTGGCGGGCAGGAGCGAAGACAGTGAGCACTCCCAGCGCAGCCTGATCAAAAAGTGTCTGTCCCGCTTGATCTGAACCGCTGGCCCGTTCCAACCGATCACTCGCGATTAAATACACCAAAACAGAATCTGGGGATCAAAATCGGCACGCTCACATTGCCGTGAGCAGAGCGGCTTGTACTGACCAACAATAGGAACAGGCAAGATGCCTATACCACCAATAGAGAAATCCCTTGAGACGGTGGTATAGGCTTCCAGCCTGTGTTCTATGTGGATCGAACCAAACGAACTTGGCCCCTTAATTGTGTTGGGCTGCACTTAGTGTCTTTGTGTCTTGGTGGTGATCATGTTTTTAGGTGCTCTAACGCGTTGGGGACTACAGAGTAAGGTGCATTGGGGGCGTGATGGTTTCGGTTTTCGAATTGCGGATTTCGGAATACATCTTTCAGGTTTCAGGCCACACGTTGGCATGAACCTGTCCCCGCCCGTGAATGGCCTGTCAGATTTCGAGTTCCGCATCGTGGAGCATACCGCGCGCCAGCCTGAAAAGAAACAAGAACAGGGAGAGATGAACCATGAAAATGTTGCGATGTGTGATTCAGCCTTACCGATTGGATGACCTGAGGGCCGCCCTGGAGGGATTGGGCCTGCACGGGATGACCGTCCACGAGGTCAAGGGACATGGCCGGCAGAAAGGGCACAAGGAGCTATATCGAGGCAGCGAATATCACGTATCTTTTCTGCCCAAAATCCTGGTGGAAATCGCCATTCCCGCCAGTCGGGTGGAAGAGATCGTCGCCAAGATTGTCGAAACATTGCGCACAGGCAGAATTGGCGACGGCAAGATCTTCATCTCCACTCTCGATGACGTGGTTCGAATCCGAACCGGCGAACGCGGCCCCGACGCGCTGTAGCTCGTTCGTGTCCCCGCTCGGCCCTCCTGCTGCGGTTTCCGCCAGTCTTTCGCTGTCACTTTTCTTGGGCGCGCCCTTGACCTCCCAACCAATCGCCGATAGTATCTGACCACAGATTGCACGGATTACACCGATAGCAGGAAAAATTCGGCAAATCTGTGGAATCCGGGAAATCTGTGGTTGCTCTTCGTGGGAGCCTGTTGCGCATGACGGATCGCCCGGTGCCAAGCCATCAGATGGTTCCGACTTTTACGGATTTGCTCGTTCTCGTTCCAGCGCGCGATGGCTCGCGACTGCTCTTGATCGAGCAAATCCCCCCGTGGGTTGCTCAATGGGTGGGCAAGACACCGCGCGAAATCGAAGGCGAGCCGATCAATCGCATTTCCGGCGAGGTCATGGACGCTCTTGCGGCAGTCGCCGACGATGTATTCAACACCGAGACACCGGTCGAGGACTACTATATTGAGTTTCGCGATATGGCTGGCCGCGAACGGGCGGTGAAAATCTCCGCCCAACGGGTCGAAGACTACCACCTCTCGGAAGCCAGTCGCGCGCGGGATCGCGCCAAGGAGTCGGGACCGGCTGTCTTGATCCATCTTCAGGATGTCAGCGAATCCGTCAGTCAACGCCGACGGTCGTTTGGGATCGGCATTTTCCACGGTCTCGTCGGTCGCAGCAAGCCAATGCTCAAAGTCTTTTACAAAATCGAGGTCTATGGGCCGACCGACGCGTCGGTAATTATTTCGGGTGAGACGGGCACGGGCAAAGAATTGGTGGCACAGGCGTTGCACGAACGCAGCCCACGACGCGGCAAGTCTTTCGTGGCGGTCAACTGCACGGCGCTCTCCGAAGAGCTGTTCGAGTCCGAGTTGTTTGGCCATGAGCGCGGTGCCTTTACGGGCGCATTTCGTTCTCACAAGGGCCGCTTCGAACGTGCGGACAAGGGAACTCTTTTCCTCGACGAAATTGGCGACATGTCGCCGCGCACACAGGCCAAACTTCTCCGCGTCCTCGAACACGGCACCATCGAGCGTGTCGGCGGAGAGCAGGAACAGCGAGTGGACGTTCGGATTCTGGCCGCTACCAACCGCTCGCTCGAACAAATCGTGGCGATGGGGCGATTTCGCGCCGATCTCTATCACCGCCTGTCGGTTTTTCGCATCCACGTTCCGCCGCTGCGCGAGAGGGACGGCGATCTCCCGTTGCTGGTTGACTACTTCCTCGAAATGATCAGCCAGCGCTATGACCGCCGCGGCGTGCGGCTGACACCCGATGCCATGCGTTTGCTCGCCGAGTATCACTGGCCGGGAAATGTCCGCGAATTGCGCAACGTGCTCGAGCGTGTCTTTGTGGAAACGCGTGGGCAGGTGATCGGCCGCAATGCGTTCCGCGAATGGGTTCGCGAACGTGATTATCTCTCGGCGGGCGGATGGAACCTCGAACGCCTCGAAACGCAACGCACCGTCGCTCCCATGATTATCACACCGCCGGAATCAGATCGGGTTTCGGGCCCCGGATTTCGAGTTCCGAGTTTCCCTCCACCACCTGCTCCATCTCGCCCATTGGCGCTGCCACAGGAAGGCTCCGGTAGCGCAGGCATCTTGCCTGCGACTGGCCGCACGATTGACGCCGTTTATAGCGTCGAACACGCGCTTTCGCGCAAACCCAAGGTACTGACCGAGGAAATGATTCGCCAGGCATTTGCGGACACTGATGGCAATGCGACTCGCGCTTCACGCCTGCTCGGCGTTCACAAAGCCACACTTTATCGGCACATGAAAGCGCTTGGACTGAGCCGCAAGGATCTCGCAGGGACGCAGCATGATGCGCCCTCTTCCGCACCGACGGGAAGCGATTCGGTCGCTGCCCGCCCCAAGAATTCCACCGCCCGAGGGCCGAAGCCATGAGCGAGGAAATCGAACATTTGATTCATTCGTACGCTGGAGTGGTTGTCGTTCAGATCACCGAGCCGATCCTTGAGGCCGACCAGCAAATGGATTGGATTGGGCGAGAGATCAAGCAGAGGCGGCCGGATGTCAACGTGATCCAGGTGGCCTTTTCACTGCATCGCGAGTGGGCGCTTACGTATCGCGTTTACGGCTCCCCCTGCACGCTCGTATTTCATCAAGGCGAGTTGCGACTGCGAGTTCAGGGGCGCTTTGGCCGCGAGCACCTTCGTGCCGTTCTCGAACGTGTTGGCCTCTTCGACCTGCCTTAATGTGCATAACAGAAAAACACGTCTCTATCGTGGCATGTCCGCCTCCGGCGGATTGCCCATAAATCACAGGCTGGAAGCCCGTGCCACTTTTATTCTGTTAGATACTCTTAATACAGCCCAACACAATTAAGGGGCCAAATTCGTTTGGGTTGATCCACATAGAACACAGGCTGGAAGCCTATACCACCGTCTCAAGAGATTTCTCTATTGGTGGTATAGGCATCTTGCCTGTTCCTATTGTTGGTCAGCACAAGCCGCTGTGCTCACCGGCAATGTGGGCGTGCCGATTCTGATCCCCAGATTCTGTTTCGGTGTACCTAGGCGCTGGCACAGGTTCTCAACCTGTGCCGCGTTCATTCAGCCCCGCCAGTCGAGCGATGTAGTCTTACCGTTGTCGCGGGTGTTGGACGCAAACGCGCGGAGGCTAAAATCGCCACCCTCCGATGTAAAGCGCCCATCCAGCCACCCCAGCGGTTCTTTGTCGCTGAAGGGATAGCCAACGGCGGGCAGATTGATCAGATGCAGTCCCTTGATTCGATCATACCGATAGGCGTGCGTATGACCGTAGAACATTGCCTTGACCTGTTTGCGCGGCAGGACAATCTGGAACAACCGATCGGCATCGAGCAGGCAGCCGTCCTCGTCTCGGAGATCGTGGTGGAAGAACAAGAATGTCGGGCGACGATCGGATTGATCGAGAAAACCCTGGAGCCATTGGCGCTGCGCCTTGCCAAGTAATCCCCCAACCTGATTGACCGTCAGAAGTGAATCGAGCATGAGGAAACGCACGTCGCTACTTTCGATGATGAACACATGTTTTTTCTTGACGGGTGCGGGCTTGCCGATCTGTTGCGGGAACGCCTGGGCCAGATTATCTCGGTCATCGTGGTTGCCCAAAACCAGCGCCACCGGTATCCGAGAGCTGATCGGCTCCATCAATTGTCGCACCATTCGGTAGTCGTCTGATTTTCCCTGGAGCCGTGCAATATCACCGGCGATGACGGCGCCATCGGGCGATGTCTCGGCGATCTGCGCCACGACCGTTTTGAAGTTGTCATCTATCGTGAAGCCTCGTTGTTGCTCTTTTGGATCGAGCGAAACGTGTGTGTCGGCCAGCAGCGCCCAGCGCGTGACCTTGCGCGGCTTGCGGCCTGGCAACCGAAACCGCGCACACCCACCGGCTAGTACTGTTCCCGCCGATAGAGCCACGGTTCGGAGAAAATCTCGACGACTTGGCTTGGGTCCAAGAATCACCGGCATGGGTTGGCCTCCACGATTCGGGGTCTGTCCGAAGAATGGAAACGGTTGCCAAGAATCACGTCACAACAGAGCGGAAACCTCTGTCCGCGCGCCAGTCAGAGATGATCTAAACGAAAGCCCACCCCACTGTCGCCCCGATGCCGGGAGGGTCCAGCGAGATGGGCTTGAGCAATCCGAACATCCCATTGCAGCCAGAATCTACTTCGCCGGCTTTGCGGGTTTCTCGACCCGTTTCTTCGCCTGACGAGCGGCCTTCTTTGCGGGCTTCTCGGTCGCTTTCTCGTCCGGAACCGGCATCGTGAATGCCCCCGGGGTGACCTCTTTAATGTTCGCCGACACTTCGGCCTGCGCGTCGCTAACCGACCAAGCAATGCCGCCCATGAGGATTTTTTGGAAGAGGGGATTGTCCCACACATCCTCGCGATGTCCCATCGAGGTGTAGAAGACCCTTCCCTTGCCTTCCATTCGAGCCCACGTGGCCGGGTAATTGGGCCGGGCATAAGGCCATCCGGTCATACCCTTCGTATCCTGGATGAGGATCACGTGCATATCCACAGCCAGGTTCTTTGGAGAATACCACTCATCGAGGAGTTCAAAATCCTGGACGCTCTCCATACCCGGGAATTTTGAGTCTGCCACCCGCATCCAGGCTTTCTGCTGGGGGCCATGCCTGATCAGCTCGCCACCAAGCATTTGGATAAACGGGTCAACCTTGTCGGTTCCGGTATGGAAGGCATCGTCGGCGGCATGAATCCCGACAAAGCCTTTTCCGCCCGCGATGGCATCGAGCAAAGCCTTTTTCCCCTCCGGTGTCATCGGTGGGGCCGGATCGCTCTTCGACGGCTTGGTCAAATCCCCTGTCGCATAGAACACAAAGCCATCCCATTGACCGATCTTGTCCGGGTTGAGCAAGGTTCCATCCTTGCTGCAAACGATCTCGTAGCTCGCTTTCTTGCCCAGCTCGACAAGGATTTTTTCCGAGTAGGCAGGCTGATCGTCGGTGCGTTTGACAGGGCTGTGCTCGAAGCCACAGGACTTCGTGAAGTAGAGGATTTTCTTGTTCGGTTTTACTGCTGCCTCGCCACTCCAGCCTGCCGCTGCCACCAACAGGGTAAGCACGGCTGGAAGCAAACACCCGAAGGTTCTTGCTGCGAAACCCGTCATTTCTGTTCTCCTTTCCATTCCCGACAAAAGGATGCAACGAACAACTACTTGACCGGTGCCAAGAACTGAGGTTCTTGCGGTGCGACTTCTTTCAGGTTCGATGGTATTTCAGCTTGCGCGTCACCGACTGCCCATCGGATGCCGCCCGTCAAGATGTTCTGAAAGAGCGGGTTATCCCAGACGTCCTCGCGATGGCCCAGCGAGGTGTAATAGACTCTTCCCTTGCCGTGCCTACGAGCCCAGGTCGCGGGGTAAGGCGCACGTTCGTACTGTTTGCCCTGCATGCCCTTGGTATCCTGGACAAGGATCACATGTATATCGGAGGCGAGATTCCTTGGAGTGTACCACTCCTCCTGGAGTTCGAAATCCTTGACGCCCTCCATACCAGGAAACTTCGGGTCCACAACGCGCGACCATGATTTCTGCTGGGCTCCGTGGCCGGCAAACTCGCCACCGAGCATCTGGATGAAAGGGTCAACCCCTCCCAAACGGAAAGCATCATTGCCCGCATGGACTCCGACGAACCCCTTCCCAGCCGCGATGGCATCAAGAAGAGCTTGTTTGCCTTCGGGCGTCATCGGGGGCGCTTTGTCGTTGTACTTTTCCGGCGCCGGCTTGGTCAAATCCCCGGTCGCATAAAAGATGAAACCATCCCACTGACCGATCTTGTCGGGATTGAGCAAGGTTCCATCCTTGCTGCAAACGATCTCGTAGCCAGCTTTCTTGCCCATCTCAATGAGAGCTTTCTCCGAGTAGGCCAGCTGGTCGCCGGTTCGTTTGACCACGCTGTGCTCGAAGCCGCTGGACTTCGTGAAATAGAGGAGTTTCTTCTGTGGTTTTTCCGCTCCCTCGGCGCCCCAGCTTGCCGATGCCATCAGCAAAGCAAGCAAGGCTGGGAGGAAACGCCCCAATGTTTTTGCTGCGAAACCCGTCATCTTTCTTCTCCTTTCCGTTAGGATTTGTGCGCCTTTCTGGAGAAAGGCATTGTATTTAGCCAGTGATGCCACCTGGCGCATCATATCACTGGCAGATTTGCTGTTTCCAATTCCATCGCTCAATCAGGTTCGACCTTTCCTGTCAACCACTAACTACATCCCTTCAAAAATGCGGTGGCGTGGCGAACAGTGCAAAAGGGCTTTCTTGAGAGGATAACGGGATGGACAGGGACAGATGGGAAAGAGAACAAAGGGAGGGCCAGCTGTCCTATTCGAATGAATCAAAGCAGTAGTCATTGACCGCCGAGCTGGGTGAACGTATTGGTCGTCGGCAATGGGTTCGAACAAAGGCAGCGAGGACAACCATGGGTCTGACTTTGGCCGAAAAGATTCTGGCGCAGAAAGCGGGCCGACCGACAGTCGCTCCAGGTGAAATCGTTACGGTGGAGCCGGATGTGGCCATGTCGCACGACAACGCCGCGGCGATTGCCAAGTCGTTCGCCGCGATGGGCGCCGAGCGCGTTTGGGACCCGAAGCGAATCGTCATTGTTCTCGACCATGCCGTTCCTGCTCCGTCGCCCGAACACGCCGAAAACCATCGTCAGATTCGGCAGTTTGTCCGCGATCAGGGCATCCAACACTTCTATGATATTGGCCATGGCGTCTGCCATGTCGTCATGTGCGAGCGCGCCCATGCTCGCCCGGGCCTTCTCATCGTCGGCAGCGATTCCCATACGCCAACCCAAGGCGCACTCGGAGCGTTTGCCGTCGGGATTGGTCGGACTGAAATGGCGGCTGTTTGGGCGTTGGGACAAATCTGGCTGCGCGTGCCCTCAACAATTCGCATTCATCTCAGCGGCAGCCTCGGCGAATTCACCAGCGCCAAGGACATCGCCCTTCGGTTGGTGGCTGAGCTTGGTCCCGCAGGAGCCGACTATCGGGCTGTCGAGTTTTCTGGTGATCTCATCGCGCGCCTTCCGGTCGAAGAGCGGATGGTTCTGTGCAATCTCATGGCCGAAACCGGAGCCAAAGCGGCTCTCATTCCCCCCGACGAGGTGATCCGCCACTGGCTCGAAACCCGATGCCGGCGCTTGGCACTCAGCACTCAGGACTCAGCACTCTGCACCCAGCACCGAGGGCTCAACAATTCGCAATCCCCAATCCAGAATCCAAAATCTGAAATCCAAAATGCGTGGGAGCCTGTTTTGCCCGATCCCGACGCCGTCTATGAACGCACGCTCAAGATGGACGTGACCGGCCTCGAGCCTCAGGTCGCAACGCCGCACTCGCCGGCCAATGCCCGACCCGTCGGCGAGGTAGCGGGGGTCGCGATTGACCAGGTATTCCTTGGCAGTTGCGCCGGCGGAATGATTGACGACCTGCGCCGGGCCGCACGGTTGTTGAAAGGGCAACGAATCGCATCCTCCACGCGAATGGTTGTTGTGCCAGCTTCGATGGAAACGTGGCGACGGGCGCTCGAAGAGGGCATCCTGGCCACATTGTCCGAAGCGGGCGCTGTGATCTGCAATCCAGGATGCGGACCGTGCCTCGGTGCCCATCAGGGTATTTTGGCGGCAGGAGAACGATGCCTTTCGACGGCCAACCGCAACTTCCGCGGCCGCATGGGCAACCGCGACTCGGAAATCTACCTGGCCAACTCGGCCGTCGCCGCCGCCACGGCCCTCACCGGCCGCATCAGCGCGCCGCAGGCGATGTAGACGCTGGCCGGGCGGGCGTTGGTAGGATAGGAGGGGCATCGGTGAATGGTAAGTGGGCGCTGGATGTGAGGCCCGGAAGCAGTTTGCACAGAAGATGCTTGCCGAGGCTCAGCGAGAGCCCTCGGCCTCAGGCACAGTCGAGGCGCTCTTCATGGCTGGCTGCCGCCTTAAGAGGGTCATACAGGCGACGGCGACGAGACACAGGCTATCGGAAAGCAGGGAGGATGCAATGACCGACTTCAATCCCAAGCAAGCGTTTCTCGGCGTCTTGTCAAAGCAGTATCAAGTTAAACCGATCCGTGGGACCGACGTCGTCGCACTGAACTCAAGGGCCATTCTGTATATCCGATACAACCGGAACAGGGGGGCGACGAGAACCGCGCTGGGAAAGTTCTGGTTCGGAATCACGCAAAGCGAATATGAGCGATATCGGGATCAAAATCTATTCATTGTGTGTGTATGTGTCTTTCGCGCCGGCGAAGTGGACTATCTAGTCTTCCCGTGCGAAGTATTCGATGAGATCAAGCGAGACATTGTCCTGCATGCCGGGCAATGGAAGTTTAACTTACTCAAGACCAATGACAACAGATATCTCCTTCAGATTTCGAACAAGGGGAAACGCGATGTCACAGGTTTCTTAGACTACTTTGATTTTTCTCCCCGTGAGGTTCGAAAGCATTATCTACCGAGGCTGGGTGATCTTGAGCGGAAGGTGGAGACGAGAGACGTTTGCCCTGCTTCGAAGGAAGTTGCCTCGTTGGAACAGGAATTGCTGGAAGCATCGAAAGACAGCGCCAACCCGGATAGATTCGAGAAAGCTCTGGAGAAGCTTTTGTCGGAGATTGGCTTTGATTGCCTAAGGATCGGCGGCCCAGGAGAAACCGATGTCTTGGTCAAGGAGCCCGTCAGATTTATTGTTGATGGGAAGAGCACGAGGAGCGATTCGATATCGTCCATAAACTTCGCTCGGATCAAAAGGCATATGAATCAAAATAGCGGGGAATTCATGGTTGTTGTTAGTGTCGGTTTCGCCCCTGCAGTCGTGCGCGATGCTGAAAGTGAACGAGCGACGCTTGTTGGCATAGAGACGCTGATCGAGCTGCTCAATATCCATCGGCAGCACGTTCTTTCGCCGTTTGATTACGTTGAGATCCTGCGGGAACCGGCGCTAATCACCTCGGCACGCGTATCAAGGCTACAGACCGCGATTCAACGCCACGAGGGCTTGCTGCGCAATGCGGCAACGCTGCTCAGGAATCTTGACTTTCAGCGGAGGAGTATGGACGAAATCAAGGGAAGGGTAGATATGGCCTGTGAGCAGCATGGCCAAGGTCGAATTCGAAGGGAAGAGATCGAGAGCCTCCTGGTATTCCTATCCCACGAGTGTTTCGGGCTGCTGCGACGTGAGGGCGATCTCTACTCGTCTCGCTTCCTGCCCGCGAAAGCAGTGGAAAGGCTGAAATACGTCATCAGGAAAGTCTGCACCCAATCTTTGGGTGAAGGTCACAACACAGACGCTTCCTACGATGGGTTGTCCTCTACGCATTTTTAATCATTGGAGGGTGCTTGTCGGCATTCACTGATATTTCTCTCGTGATGCACGCTGCCGCCCAATCAGGCGGTTTCGGTCGCCGCGCAACGAAAGATCAATGCCGAAAGGAAGCAAGTTCCGCCGCGGCGCAATGTCCCAGAGCTGATCCTGCGGAAAACGCGGCAATTGCTGTCTGATTGCGATGCTAATACGAGGGCAACCCTGGAGAAAGTCTCCAAACGGGTCGTTTTGCTCACGGAACCGGCAGCGCAAACACCGGAGATTCCGTCGGGTTCGGTTCAGCTGGTTGTCACCTCGCCGCCGTTCCTCGACGTTGTGGATTATGCGCAGGACAACTGGCTTCGGTGCTGGTTCTGCGGAATTGATCCCAATAGCGTAGCGATCACAATATGCAAGAAACTGGAAGCATGGCAGCGAGCCATGAGGGAAGTCTTCGTCGAACTATACCGAATTCTTTTGCCGGGCGGTCACATCGCATTTGAAGTAGGCGAGGTTCACGGCGGAGAACTGAAATTGGAAGAGGCAGTCCTGCCTTGCGGCCTCGAAGCCGGCTTCACACCCGTGTTGATTCTCATCAATGATCAACGGTTCACCAAGACGGCGCACTGCTGGGGTGTAGAGAACCTGCGGAAGGGGACGAACACCAACCGTATTGTGCTCTTTCGGAAACCGTAAAGCATAGAGACCCAAGGGGTGTTCGTTTCCAGGTCGCGCTGCCACCCCTTTGGCCCCGATGATGTGAGGAGCGTTTTGCCATCATCTCCAAGGATGCGTGATTATGCCAGCGGCTTCCTCCAATACGAACGAGCGAGAATTGACCGCGTGAGCACATTCAGCGACTACTACAAAGGCCTGCTTCAGAGGGAGGGTGTTCCTTTCCAGACCCTTGTCAGTCCATGGGGTTCCGCCTTGGTTCTGTCACTCCAGCGCGATTTCCAGGACGCTGTGGCGGGGGTATGTCTCAAGGGCTCGAAATGCTCAATCCGCCAGGGGGAGCACGAATCAGTCCATCGGAAACCAAATTGAATTATTTGTCGTGTCGCAACTGAGGGTCGGGCTCAAGCGCTTCTCGATTCTGGATTGTCCTGGACCAGGATACCCCGACAGGCGGATGATCGAATCTGGTGGCGGTGATGAGGGCTGTCACATCGCATTCGAACTCAAAGCGACATCAGATTGGGACCCGAAGGGCACGAACCGCATCGTACTGACATCTTCATCGAAAAAGCTCCGCGATCCGAAGTTCTTCAGTCCTCCGATATGCCATCTCCTCTGCACTGCTCAGTATGACCGCACTTCCGCTGTGGTCAATTGGCTCCGCTTGGACTTTCTGGAGCCGACGACCGAAGTCAACGTTCGCTTCGAAGCATCGGTGAACCACAAGATACTCGCTGCGGGTTCGCACCAGAAGATCACCATTTGAAGGCCTTCATACAGGTGGCCGACTGGATAATGCAGGTGGACATGGCATATCTCACCGTTTCCGGCGGCAGTCAAATCCTGGTGGCAACGACCGGATGCAGTCCTCGCCATCACAGGAGAGCGGGCTTCCGGCGTGCGGTGACGCATTAAGACGGGCTGCAGCAAAAGACGTTGAGGGGAAAGAATTGTGTGGATGTGCGATAAGGCGAGGGGCGGTTCTCAATTTGTGTCTATTCGAAAATGGCGAAATGGCTTATCAGTCGTTTTAATCTCTTGAATCTTTCTCACCCATTCTAATACAAGGCATATGTTGCCCGGCGGCAAGTTCGATTGGGTGGACGACCTCTTCAACGAAAGGTACAGGGAGATATGAAGCTGTTACTCGTTGATCCGCCACATTTGGTTTGGGGCGTTTTCAAGGGATGGATTCCCAGCACCGCGTTTCTGTCGCTGGTGGCCTATCTCGAAAAGGAGAACGTGGACCTTGAGTTTTTCGACGGGACATTGGCCGACCGGCCCTGGCACGATCTCGAAGCCCTGATCAAGCGAATGCGGCCCGACCTGGTCGGCCTGTCCATGCACTGTACCTACTTCGCGCCCGATGCGATGAATGCCGCGCGGCTGATCAAGTCGGTGCACCCGAAGTGCAAAATCATCGTTGGCGGTGCACACCCTTCGGGCATCCCGCGCGAAACGCTTCTCGAATGCCCCCAATTCGACTACATCTGCGTTGGCGAGGGCGAGGTGACATTTACCGAGTTTGCCAAGGCGTTTGCACGCGGCGAAGAAGACTTCTCGAAAATCCTTGGCCTCGCCTATTTCGCGCCCGGTGGCAACTTCGTCTTCACGGGTGAGCGGCCGCTCATCAAGGACCTCGATTTGCTTCCCATGCCCGCCTATTACCGGATCAACATGGAGCATCCTTACAATGGTCTTCCGAGCGAAGGGGCGCGGGCTTGGTGCATGACGTTCTCGCGCGGCTGCGCCTATCGCTGCACATTCTGCTCCGAACCGATCCTTTGGCGCGGGCGATGGCGAGGTCGAAGCCCGCAGAAAATCGTGGATGAGATCGAGTTGCTCAAAGAGAAATACCATCGGGATACGTTCTTCGTCGGCGACGACATTTTCAATATGACGCGCGAACGCACCGAGGGGTTCATCGCCGAGTTGCGCAAGCGCGATCGTCTCGATTGTCACTACTGGATCCAGTCGCGCGCCGACATCATCGTTCGCGATGCCGACCTGCTCGACGACCTGCGCGAGGTCGGTGTTTACCAAATCATGCTCGGTATCGAATATCACCGCGACTCAACGCTGGATAGTCTGAACAAGCACGTTACCGCCGAGCAAAACCTGCGCGCCATGCAGTTGGTGAAGAAGCACAAGCTCATGCTTCTGGCGACGTTGCTCATCGGCCACTGGGACGAGACCGCCGCGGATCGCGAAGCCCTGATGAAATTTGTCCGTCCGTATGTGGACCATTTTGGGCTTAATGTTGCCACGCCTTATCCGGGGACAAAATTCTACGAAGAGATGGATCGGCTTGAGCGGATCCAGGTACGCGACTGGTCGAAATACGACCAGTTGCAAGCGGTAATGCCGACCGCCGCGGAACCCGACCCGGCCAAGATCACGCGCGCCCACCAGGACATGATTCGCCGCTTCTACTGGCACCCCAAGGAGTTGTGGCGCATGTTGTTTTCGCCCAATCCAATTCTGCGCCGTCATCACCGCCACTTCATGAAATACGGGCTGGAAATCGCTATGCACGAGATCCTCGGACGGCCCATGTGGACGCAACCCAACTTCCAGTTGTTCGAGGATTACTGCATCGAGACAGGCCGCCCACCGGAACAGATGAAAGCCTATTCCACTACAGTGAAACCCGCCGAAACGCCTGTGGCTGCGCAAGTATAAGAGTGTGTCTTAAAATCCGCTTCTCGAGGTTCTTCGTTCGGGGCAGAGGCGATGGACCATTGTCTGCATGGTTTTCCCCGAGCAGTCCGCACCCCGGTTGTAGGCCAAGCGCTTGCGATCGTTCTTGCTGCCATTATTTCGATTGGGCACGCAGACCCCAAAACGATCAAGTCGGCACTTTTCTATGCCTCTTCGGGCGCCTGTCTTGGAGAAATCGGTTGCAACGGAGCCGGCGTTTCAACAACATGGCAGCGGGTCGCAGAATGCAACGGGATATCAGGCTACCGCACTCCAGACGGTGAGTTCATGGAATTGCTCGACAAACTGATTGCCAACATCGGCCAGTGCATCGTCGGCAAGGACCAAGAGATTCGCCAGGTCGTGGCGGCACTCCTGGCGCGCGGCCACATTCTGATCGAGGACGTGCCCGGCGTCGGAAAAACCATGCTTGCACGTTCGCTCGCCCGCTCGATTGACGCGCGCTTCTGCCGAATCCAATTCACGCCCGACCTTCTGCCTTCCGACATCACGGGCGTTTCGGTTTTCAATCAAAAGGAACAGACGTTCGAATTCCGCGCCGGTCCTGTCTTCACGCAGATCCTTCTGGCCGACGAGTTGAACCGCGCCACGCCTCGAACCCAGTCGGCTTTGCTCGAATGCATGGGCGAACGCCAGGTGACGGTGGACGGCGCGACCCGCCCGATGGACAGTTTGTTTTTCGTCATCGCCACGCAGAATCCGATCGAACAGCACGGTGTCTATAATCTGCCCGAGGCGCAGCTCGACCGTTTCCTGATGAAAATCGAGATCGGCTATCCAGCGCTGGACGAGGAGATGACCATCGTCACCGCGCAGGAACAAGTCCATCCGATTGAACGGCTGCAAGCGGTTGTTTCGGTGACAGACCTTCTGCGCGCGCAAGAGGCGATCAAGCGAGTCTATGTGGATGCTTCGATCACCGAGTACATCACGCGACTGGTCGCCGCAACGCGCCGCCACGAGTTGCTTCTGCTTGGAGCCAGTCCACGCGCCAGTTTGGCGTTTTTCCGTCTGGCCCAGGCTTGGTCGGCGATCCAGGGACGCGATTTCGTTGACCCCGACACCATCAAGTTGCTCGCGCGACCCATTTTCCGACATCGCATCATTCTTACGCCACAGGCACGGCTCGCCGGCACGACGCCCGACCAGATCGTGGCGCAGGTGCTCGAACGAGTTCCCGTGCCGGTCAAGCCCTATGGCCACTGAGATCGAGACTCTCCGACTCCTGACCAAGCGTAATTTGCTTCTGTTTGCGATCTCATTTTCGCTGGCCGCGGGAGTGGCGTTCAACGTTCGGCCACTACTCTTTCTCAGCGAGTGCCTGCTGGTTCTCGCGGGGTTGTGCTACTGGCGATCAGGGCGGCGGCGCGAAGCGTTCCAGTTGAGTCGCGAGCATCATCCGCGCTGCTTCGAGGACGATCTCGTCCAGGTGCAATTGCGCTGCTTCTATGCGGGCAAAATTGCGTTGGACCTGATGGAAATCCGCGACACGTTTTCGCCGGGCAAGTCCTACTACGTCTATAACCTCGTGACCGACCCGATACGGCCATCGCACGAGCTCCAACTCACTTACGAGGATCTCTGCTCCCATCGGCGGGGAATCTACACGATTGGACCGGCGCGAATCGGCTGCTCCGATCCCTTGGGAATCTTTCGCCACGAGCACGAGTTCGCCGTGTTCACGACGTTGTATGTGTATCCGAAAGTGCCCGGAGTGGAACGACTCGATCTGCTCGAGGAGGGAACGCTGCGACACTTCGGCGAGGAGGTGTTTCCCCGCACTGGGCGCAGCGAAGAAATCCGCTCGATCCGCGACTATCGGCCAGGCGATGCCCTGAATTGGGTTCATTGGCCTTCGACGGCTCGTCATGGCCGGCCCATGGTCAAGGAATTCGACGACAACCTGGTGACCGACGTTTCGATTTTTCTGGACCTCCATCGCCTCTCGCTGCGTGGCGTCGGCGATGTCACATCGGTTGAATTTATGATCAAGGCAGCGGCGGCGACTGCCCGCGTGGCGATTGCTCGCTCTCACCGTGTACAAGTGTTCGCACTGACCGTGTACCCCGACCATGTCCCATTAGGCGGGGGTTGGCCGCATCTGCTGACGGTGCTCGACCGCATGACGCTGTATCGCGCAAGCGGCAAGCATGACTTTGTCCATGAGGTCAGCAAGCGGATTGCCCTTCTGCCTCGTGGCGGAACAGTGGTTTGGATTGTTAGTGCCACCAACTTCGACCTGGACCGCTGCCGGCCACTGATCGAGCGCCTGATTGCCGATCGCATGAAAATGATCGTGATCCTGATTGATGACCGGTCATTTCTGAAGCTGTTCCTCGAACAGGAAAAAATGCACATTGCGGCGCCGCAACTGCCGACGATCGTCCGCGAGCTCAAACGGCTCGGTTGCCGAACCGTGACCGCGGCAAGCGGCGACGATTTGCGCCTTCGCATGGAATTGCTCGAATGACCAAGGAAAAAAACACCGGCAAGAGAAATGGCACGAACTCCCTGTCCGTGAAAAATCATGGGCAAGATGCCCATGCCACCACTGGCGGTTCGACGATTGCGCATTATCTCAGCCCGACGATGTTTCTGGCCTATGCCTGGGCGTATGGCTTTACGGTTTTCTCGGCGCTCGTTGGGCTGGAAACAACGCGCATTTGGGCCTCGTGGCTGACGTGGCCCGCCGTCGTATTTGGCTATGGCGCCCTGTTCGCTGTGGTGATCGGGTTCCGGCCCATTTTGCTCGATCTGGTGGCGGACCTGGATTTGAGGGAAAAGCTGGGTATCCTGGTTCTCCAGGCGGTGCTCTTCGTCACTCCGAAACTGACCATGCGCCATGCGTCGCTGATTGACTGTCTAATCGTCATCCAGGTTCCGTTCGTTGCCCTGTTGCTTCGCCGCGAAAATTTCCTGCGCCTCTATACGGCCAACTTTTTGCTCGTCGCCTTGAGCGCTTTCGTCGCATGGCAAAAGTGGCATGGCGGATTCGAATGGGCCGCATGTCTGGTTGTCTTCCTGGCGGGCTGCTTTGCGGCCGACCATTTCTTTTTCGAGCTCGACCGCTATCCCAGCATTGCAGCTCGGCCCGTGAGACGGCCCTTGTTGTTGGGAGCGGAATATGCCGCTGCTGCCCTCGTCGGTGGAAGCTTGCTGTATCTTGTGACGCCCGAATTGGCCGTGGCGGAACGTTCGGCGGCTGCCCCGACGATTGTCGAGCAACCCGGTGGACCAACGACCATCTCCTTTCACACGCTCCTCCAACTGGTCTGGGAGACATTCATTCTGTTGATCCTGATTGTCGTTGCGCTGGCCATACTCCAGTGGCTGAAAAGGAAGTATCGGCGAGGCCAAACCGACGAAGAAAGCACAATGGGCGGCGGTGTCATGCGGATGGTACGAAAGATTATTCGCCCGACACCGAAACCGCCCCAGATGCCGCGTGGTTTTTCGCCGCGTGAGCAAATCCTTCGAGGCTACTGGGCCTGGTGCGACGAATTGGAACGGTTCGGCCTGGTGCGGATGCCCGTGATGACCCCCAAGGAATTTGCCCAAGGGCTGGCGCGCAGCAATCAGGCCATTGCTTCGCCGGCCACCGAGTTGACGCAACTGTTTGAATGGGCCAAGTATGATCGGCGTGATCTCGCACGGGGCGATGCCGAGGCATTTTTCAACCACTCCCGGCAGGTCATTGAAGTATTGCTAACATCGGTACATATGCAGTGAAGGGATAAGGGAAAGAAACCACAGATTGCCCAGGTCTGGGGGATTGAACCTATCGTCGGTGCCGGGACCTCTCTTATTCAATCTCGTATATTTCGTTTACATGTAAGGGCACGCAATGCAACGACAACATGTCAACTAATTCTGCGAACGTCTATAGGGGACAAAACCACCGCGTGTAGCTTCGGGGTGCATCTCAATTTTGCCTGGGTTTGTTGGTTCGGGACCTTGGAAGGTGAACGAACATGGGGGAAACCCTTCTCGACCAAAGGGTTCTCCCCCTATCCCCCCTTCCGAAGACTTTCCCACCTGTCCTTTCCGCCCCAAGGGCAAGGGCGGAAAGGACAGAGTCGGTCCTGCGTTTGCTCGCAGACCCAAAGGCGCGAGCAAACGCGCGAGGGCGCAGAAGTTTTGGAGGGGTGTGTGAGGGGAGACCTTTGCGAAAAAGGTCCCCCTCACAAGCTCCCTCTGCTTGACCAAACTCCAACTCCCCGAACCCCTCGACAAAACCGAGATGCTCACGTATCTTCGCCTCGCGGCACAAAGCCTTGACAGTGAGATTGTGCTGACCGCAGTATCGGTTGTCGAGTGATTGCGAGCCGGATCGGCCAGGGCAACAATATGGCCACTTACACTGGCTACCGCCACGTGCTCGATCGCAAGAACATTGACGGGGTCATCCTCGCGACGCCCGACCATTGGCTCGCTCATGGGATTCAGGAATGGACTCACAGGTCGCTGTCATTGATTACGGAATGGGAAATGTGCGCAGCGTCGAGAAGGCGCTGGCACGGTTCGGGGCGACGGTCGAGGTGACCTCGCAACCCGATCAGATTCGCTCCGCCAGCCATGTGGTCTTGCCGGGGGTTGGCGCCTTCGGCGATGCGATGGGTGAGCTTCGGCGCCGACAGCTGGTCGAGCCGATCCGAGAAATCATTGCGGCCGGCAAACCTTTCCTGGGCGTTTGCCTGGGACTTCAGGTGTTGTTTGAGAAAAGTGAAGAAAGCCCCGCGGTCAAGGGCCTGAATATGATTGCCGGCGAGGTCAAGCGCTTTCGGACCTATCTCAAGGTGCCGCAGATGGGTTGGAATACGTTAAACCTGCGGAAGCCGTGTCCTCTTTTTGAGGGTATCGGCGAGCAGCCCTTTGTCTATTTTGTCCACTCCTACTATGTCGTTCCGCATGACGAGGAGTGGATCGCAGCCACGACGGATTATGACGGAGAGTTTGTTTCGGCGGTGGCGCGAGGACGATGTTTTGCTGTGCAATTTCATCCTGAAAAAAGCCAAGCGGTCGGCTTGAAGATTCTTGAGAATTTCCTGCAATTGCGTTGATCACTTTTCGACAGAAAGTGGCATGGGCATCTTGCCCATGACTGATCACATGGCAGTCATGCATGATTCTTCACGGGCAGGACGGCCGTGCTACCGTGGATCCTCATAAGGGGAGCAGAGAATGAGTCGCGCACTTGCGGTGATCGCCGCCGATCTGGAAGGTGTTTTCACGCCGGAGGTCTGGATTGCTGTCGCAGAAAAGACGGGGATTGAACGACTGCGTCTAACAACCCGCGATGTCCCCGACTACGACCAGTTGATGAAGGGACGTTTGAAGATTCTTCGAGAGAACGGCCTCACGCTCGATGACATTCAGGCCGTGATCAAGACACTTCAGCCTCTTCCCGGCGCGCTCGAGTTTCTCAATTGGGTGCGTTCGCGCTCACAATTGATCGTCCTTTCCGACACCTATGCGGAATTTGCCGCGCCGCTGATGGCCAAGCTGGGCTATCCGACGCTTTTCTGCAACTTTTTGACCGTGGACGAGAATCGCAACATTGTGGACTACAATATCCGTATCAGGGACGGCAAGAAGGAGGCCGTCGTCGCTCTTAGGGGACTGAACTTCCGGGTCATTGCCATTGGCGATTCCTATAACGACACAACGATGCTCGCCGCCGCCGATGTTGGTCTGCTTTTCCGGCCTCCCGACAACGTGGCCGCCGAGTTTCCTCAATTCAAAGTCACGCGAACGTATGACGAGTTGCGCCAGGAAATCGAGAGACTCCTGGAAGACTGAAGGCTGAACGATGAATGAGGAACGCGGAATGGAAGAACTCAGGGGGAATGGCGTTCAAGCTAACGCAACAACACGGATGGTTGTGGGGGCGATTCATGAATCGCCCATTTTCTCTGAGAAGGGAGCGAATCCGATGGCAGAAGGAACCCACACGCCGACTTCGCGTCGGGACTTTTTTCGCGTCGCAACTTTGGCCGGAACAGCGGGCTTGTCTGGCGGCATGGGCATCTTGCCCATGAACGTTCACGGGCAGGATGCCCGTGCCACGACCGCACCAAAGATCAAAGTCACTGACATCAAAGCCTATGTCCTCAAGACAGGCCAAACTCTGGTCGAGGTCTTTACCGACGGTGGGATCAGCGGTTGGGGCGAATGCAGCCCAATGATTCATGGTTCGGCCTTTGCCCCGTTGATTGACAAGGCGATCCGGCCCGCCGTCGTCGGACAAAACCCTTTCGACGTGGAGAAGATTTGGCGCCGGGTATTCTTTGGCCGCTACAAGCTTGGCCCGATGGGGATTTACCTTAACGCTTTGGCCGGCGTGGACATCGCGCTCTGGGACATCATGGGCAAGGCCCTGGGCGTGCCGTGCTATATGCTCATGGGCGGCAAGGTCAGGGACAAGGTTCCACTATACGCCAGCGCCATGCGTCATCGCCGCAGCCCGGTGGACGAGGCGAAGCACCTGGTCAAATGGATCGAGCAAGGCTATACGGCGGCTAAGATTCATCCTTACTCGGAGTGGGCGTGGAACCAAGGCAAGGATGACACGCTCGACGTGGTGCGCGAGGTGCGCGCGGCGCTGCCGGACATCCAATTGGGTGTTGATCCGAACAATGCCTACACGGTGGATCGTGCGATTGAGGTTGGCCGCCAATTGGAGAGACTCGGTTGCGCCTGGTTCGAGGAGCCAATTGCGGCATTTGATTACGCCGGATATGCGAGGCTGTGCGATGCGCTCGACATCGCCGTTAGCTCGGGCGAACAAGAATACACTCGCTGGCAGCACAAGGATCTCATCGAGCAAGGCAAGGTGGATATTATCCAGCCCGATGTGGTCAAATGCGGTGGTCTGACCGAGCTGCGAAAGATCGGCACTCTCGCTTCGATCTTCAATCGCCCGATCAAGTGCCACAACACGCAGCCAACCGTCGGCACGGCGGCTCACTATCACTTTTGGGTTTCCGAGCCGATGTGCCTCGACCACCAGGAATATCCAGCCGACGACCATCCCCTTCGAGACCGTTTTCCGATTCTCGCCGAGCCGCTGCAAATCGAGAAGGGATTTCTCACGATGCCCGACCGGCCCGGCCTGGGCGTCGAGATCAACCGTAAAGCTCTGAAAGACCTGATGGAGTGAGGTGGTTCAAATGCGGAAACTCGACTTGGCGCGAAGAATGATCACCTGCGTTGTTCCTATTGTGCTTGCTTTTGTTCTGCCAGTTTTCGCCGACTCTCCAGACCTTACCTTCAAACTCACAAGCAATGGCGTGTTCGACTTCAACACGGGCGTGGTGAAGGGAAAGTTGCGGGCCGACGAAAAGTCGCAGGGCATACTGTCATTTGTAGATGTGCAAAGCGGAACCGAACTTGCCTATGGAGGAGATAATCCCGGCATTTTGAGCTATTACCGTCTTTTCTCGGCCAATAAACGATACGCAGAAGCGGCACGTGGCTGGCCCAAATCCTCGATGCTCTTGTCCGATGGAGCCGTTCAAATCAAATGGCCACCGCGCGACGAACATCCTATCGAGATGATTGCCATCTATCGCTGGAAAACGTCCGGCACACTCGATCTCGAAACCCTTGTGCGACCCACGATAGACATGAAGGACTTCGAGGTTTTCCTTTCGTCCTATTTTAACAAGAACTTTCGGAGCCTCGTATATGTGAAGGCCCCGCTTCACCGTCCGGGAAAGCCATCGTTCCTGTCCGCCGACGTGAACCCACTTGTCCGTGGAACCTACCTGGCTTTCCCACGCGATCGTCGTGCCGCTCAGATTATCTATGACGGTCGCTGGGAATATGGTCCGAACCCTGTTCAGTTCTCTGTCGCCCAGTTGCTCGCGGCTCCCCTTTGCATGAAGCGTGATTCGAAAAGCGACGTGGCGTTTCTTCTCATGTCTCATCCCGACGACTGCTTCGCCATCGAGACATCTTACAACATGGACCCGCCAGATGGCATCGCTGGTCACTGCTCGATGTATCTGTCCCTGTTCGGGAAGGATATCCGTGCGAGCGAAACGGCGCGTGTTCTCGTTCGCCTCGTCGTTGGCCGAAACATCACGGAACGAGACGCACTCGATCTTTACGAGAACTACCTCCGCGAGAAATAGGGCGGTCGGTGGCGTGAGTGCGGATTGCGGTCCGACCGCGACAATATTTCCGCCCTGTCAAAAAATCCGCAATAGTATCGCAGCTTCTTTATCTTTGAAGATATGAACGTCGCCGCGAGTTTCGACTGGAATGAGCGAGCGGTGCTCGCTTAGCATCACTTTCGGAAGAGATCAGTGAGTATGCGTTTTGTTTCCGACGAGAATCTGTTCTCGATCGAGCGTAAAGTCCTGGCCCATGAACGGCTGGCCCGTGAGGATGGCCTGACGCTTTTCCACTCGGACGATCTCCTGGGAATTGGGGCGTTGGCAGATTTGGTGCGGCGGCGGGAGAACGACAACCGCGTCTTTTTTGTCCGCAATCAGCACATCAGCTATTCGAACGTCTGCCAGTCGCTGTGCCGCTTTTGCGCCTTCGCTGTTCCGCCGGACGATCCGCGCGCCTATACGCTAAGCCACGACGAGATCGTTGCCCGTGCGCGACAAGGCATCGAATCCGGCGCGCGCGAATTGCACATCGTTGGCGGCGTTCATCCCAAGCTGCCCTTGGAGTGGTATGTGGAGATGCTGGAGCGGCTGCGGGCCGAATTTCCGGCGGTTCACCTCAAGGCGTTCACGGCGGTCGAGATTGACGAAATGGCGCGCCGCTCCGACCTCACGGTTCGAGAAGTCCTCAAGCGTCTTGTCAAAGCTGGGCTCAATTCGCTTCCCGGCGGGGGCGCCGAAGTTCTCTCGGACCGATTGCGACGGCAGCTTTGCCCGCGCAAGGCATCGGCGCGTCGCTGGCTCGAAATCATGCGCGTGGCCCATCGCCTCGGCCTTCGCTCGACCGCCACGATGCTTTACGGCCATGTCGAAACCATCGAGGATCGCGTGGACCATCTCCTGGCGCTGCGCGATTTGCAGGAACAAACCGGCGGCTTCACATGTTTCGTTCCGCTGGCTTTCCAACCGGCATGGACCGCTTTGTCCCAATTGCCGCCGGTTTCGGCTGCCGACAGTCTGAGGACAATTGCCATCGCCCGCCTGATGCTCGACAACATTGCCCACATCAAAGCCTACTGGATTGTGCTCGGAATCAAGCTGGCCGAGGTCGCGCTGTCGTTTGGGGCGGATGACATCCATGGCACCGTCTTGGGGGAGCAAATCGCTCATGAGGCCGGCGCACCGACGCCTCTTTCGCTCTCGGGCGATGATCTGATCCATCTGATCGAAGCGGCAAGCTTTGTCCCCGTCGAACACGACTCGACCTATGGCGCGATCACCAGGGGCTATACCCCGAAGCGCCACCGAGGCCCGAGCGCCAAGGCTCTCAGAAAGATGCTCGGGGAAGTAGCCGAAGGTCGGCGCCTGAAGGATAACGAGGCGCTGAAATTGTTTGACTGCCAGGAGATTCAGTTGCTGGGCCACTTCGCCGATCGCGTTCGCCGACGACTCCATCCCGAACCGATCGTAACCTATGTCGTTGACCGAAATATCAACTATTCCAACGTCTGCGTGAGCGGTTGCCGATTTTGTGCGTTTCACCGTTCGCCCGGGGCTCCCGACGCTTACCTTCTCGACCGCAAGACACTTGGAGCGAAATTGCGCGAAACGGTCGCGTTGGGCGGCACGCAGGTTCTCCTTCAGGGCGGTCTGCATCCCGACCTTCCACTGGAATGGTATGAAGATCTTGTGCGTTGGATTCGGAGCGAGTTCGGGCTTCATGTTCATGGTTTTTCGCCACCCGAAATTGTCCACATGGCGCGTCGAAGCGGCCTGACAATTCGCAAGGTCATCCGGCGCCTTCACGAGGCGGGATTGGACACGATCCCCGGCGGTGGAGCGGAAATCCTCAGCGATCGCGTGCGGTGGGAAGTCAGTCCCAACAAATGCACCGCCGACCAGTGGATCGAAGTCATGCGAACGGCCCACGAGTTGGGTCTGCGGACAACGGCGACGATGGTGTTCGGCCATATTGAAACCCACGCCGAACGGGTCGAACATTTGCGGCGATTGCGCAATCTTCAGGACCGAACGGGCGGATTCACCGCTTTCATTCCCTGGCCCTATCAACCTCGCAATACTCGGCTGGGTGGCCGCCCGACCAGCACTCACGACTATCTCAAGACAGTGGCGATCTCGCGTCTGTATCTCGACAATTTTGCCAACATTCAGGCTTCGTGGGTGACACAGGGGCGCGAAATCTGCCAGATGGCACTTTTCTTCGGTGCGAACGACGTGGGCAGCACGATGATCGAGGAAAACGTTGTCCGGGCGGCCGGGGTTGAATACCGCTTGACGCGCTCCGATTTGGAACTGATGATCCGCCAAGTCGGCCGCGAGCCGCGACAGCGCGATTGCTACTACCGGTTGGTGTAGGAGCACCCCTCTGTGGGTGCTCAATGTGTCTGTCCGGAACGGAAACAGCCCAAACACCGGGGTGCCTTGACGAATCTAAAGGCGCACGCCACGTTGATGGTCAAAACGATCGTAGTTCTTCCTGCTTACAACGAAGCAGCAAGCCTTCCAGCGTTGCTCAACCGCTTTCGCGCGACTCTCGGAGCCGGCGATCAGCCCTGGGAAATCGTCGCCGTCAACGATGGCTCGACCGACGCCACGGGCGATATCCTCGATCAGGCCAGCCGGCAGCTTCCAATCGTGCGAGTGGACCACGAGCACAATCAGGGTCTTGGTCCGGCGCTGAAAACCGGCCTTCGGCGCGCACTGCAACGAATCCATTCGCCCGACGATGTGATTGTCTGCCTGGATGCCGACAACACGCATGATCCGGAATACATTGCCGAGATGGTTCGTCGGATCGTCGCCGGCGCCGATCTGGTCATCTGTTCTCGCTATCGTCCGGGCAGTCGCCAAGTGGGTGTGCCGCTGTCGCGGCGGTTGATGAGTTTTGGAGCACGCTTGGTGTTTACCGGTTTTCTTCGCTTACGCGGTGTGCGCGATTACACATGCGGCTATCGCGCCTATCGCGCCGGATTGCTGCTCAAGGGATTTGACCGGTATGGCGATAGGCTGATCGAGCGGTCGGGTTTTGCCTGCACCGATGAATTGCTGGTCCGACTGGCGCCATTGGCGCCCCGAATTGAGGAAATTCCTTTTGTGCTGCGTTACGACCGAAAGCAGGGCCGAAGCAAACTGCCATTCTTGCGGACCGTCGCGGCAACCTTGCGTCTGCTGCTTCACCGCACACAATAACGATGAACCATGAATGATGAATGATGGATGAAGAACATTGATTCCAAGAAACAGGAAATACGGTGATTTGCCGGCGCCGATTTTCACTGTTCGTAGTCCCCACTTCAGTGGGTCATTGCCCAAAAAAACGGCCTCCTAAGGGAGGAACTACGAACTTCTCAGACACGCTCTTAGGAACAGGACCAAATGGATATCGGACGCGAATTTCCCATTCTGCGCGAGCTGACCTTTCTCAATCATGCCGGTGTTTCACCGCTTCCGGCGCGTTCGGCCGAAGCCATGCGCGCCATGATCGGTGACGCGGAACGTTTTGGCCCTTTTTACCAAAAGAAACACCGCCAGCGGCTTGAATGGTTGCGTACGGCCGCCGCGCGCTTGCTCGGTTGCACCGCCGACGAAATTGCCTTTGTCAAGAACACAACCGAGGGTTTGAGTCTGGTGGCCGAGGGCCTCGATTGGCGCCAAGGCGATAACATTGTCACGGCGGCACGCGAGTTTCCCGCGAACGTGTATCCCTGGCGAAGTCTGGCGCACCGAGGTGTCGAACTGCGCATTGTGCCGGAACGCGACTGGCGGTTCGACCTCGAGGATTTCGCGCGGGCGATAGACAAGCGGACACGCCTGCTTACTGTGTCAGCTGTCCAGTTCTCGACCGGCTTTCGCATGCCACTTGAAGAACTGAGCCAATTGTGTCGAGAGCGTGGAGTTCTGTCTTGCGTGGATGGCATTCAGGCGCTTGGGGCGATGCCATTCGAGGTCGAACGCTGGGGGACTGACTTCGTTTCGGCAGACGGCCACAAATGGCTGCTTGGCCCCGAAGGTTTTGGCATTTTCTATTGCCGCCGCGAGCGGATCGAAGCGCTTCGTAATTGCGTTCTCGGCTGGATCGGTGTCGAAAACCCGTCGGACTACGATCGAACCGATCAGGCATGGGTTGCGACGGCACGGCGTTTCGAGGAAGGATCACACAATCTGGTGGGTGCGGTTGGATTGGCCGGCTCGGTCGAGCTTCTCCTGGAGGTCGGGCTTGAACAAGTCGAGCGACGGATTCTCGCGTTGACGCGTCGTCTTCTCGATGGGCTTGACGCGCGGGGCTGCGAGATTTTCACGCCGCGCGAGGAAAAGTCTCGCCTCGGGATCGTCTCATTTTGCCGCCCCGGCGAGCCGAGCGATCGTCTGTTCCGTCGTCTGCTGGAGCAGAAGATCATTGTCGCCCACCGACGCGAATGGGTTCGCGTTTCGCCCCACTTTTACAACAGTGAGGATCAAATAGACGCTTTGCTCGAGGCGCTTGGTCGCTAATCGGGCCTCGGACGAGAAACAGGCAACGAGGAAAGCAAAACAAGAGACCCGCCAAGCGGAGTCCCACCTCCGAAATCCGAAATCGAGAATTCGATAATATCAAAAATGAACTATGGTTTCGGCGGCGTCTGAACCGCCGTACCCATCGTTGGGGCCGCAACTGGGCGCACGGTGGTTGGGGTCGTCTGACCAACTGGCCGCGGGATAACTGCCCGCGCTGGCGTGGCGGTCGGCGCGCGGGCCGGCGCCGTAGCCGTTGTACCAGCGGGTGGTCGCAGAGGGCCAGGCGGCGTTGCGACACCCGACGCGGGCGTCAGCTCCAGCCGTAGTGGCGCGGTTGTTGCCGCCGGAGCCGCCACGGTGGCCGTCAATGTTGGCGTCGAGGTGATTACCATTCCGGTCAAATCCAGTCGGAAATCCGCGTCTTTGAAGACGATAGCCTGAATCTGCGCCAACGCCTTCTTGGCGTCGGCGATCAAGCGTGCCTCTTCCTCATTGGGTTTGACCCAGGGTTGGAGGACATCGGCGCGAACCCGCGAGAAGAATTCGGCAGCCTCGGTCAGATCGCCAGCGTTGGCATAGTACTGCCCCAGCCAGAAGTTCACTTTCAAGTCATCAGGACCTTCGCGGAGAGCCATTTCGAAAAGCTTCCGGCTGGCGTCGAGATAGGTTTTTTTCTGTTTGGGATCTTTCTCGCTCTGGGCCATCACATCGTAAATTCTTCCCACCTGGATTTTGATTTCCGGTGAGTTGAACGTGTTGTTTGTCGCCCGTTCGTAATAGTCCAGCGCCGTGGCATGCTGGCCACGGCCCATCGCCGCATCGCCCAATGCTTTGAGATATCCTGCATTACTCGGATCATCACGGTTGAGCTGGTAATAGAGCTTGAAAGCTCGCGGGTAATTCCCGCGCCATAGTGCTTTTTGCGCTTCCGTCTGGCGGTAGCGTTCAACCTCTCGCGGCAAGGCAAACATGATGAGCAGGACTTCCATGCAGCCCAGGACAATCAGGTTGAATCGCCAGTCAAGCAGCGTGTCGGGAGCTGGGGTTTCGGGCTGCCGAGTGACCTCAGCCGCCGCCGGCGCTGCCACGGTTCGGATCGGTTTCTTCTTTGCCATTTTCTACCATCCGTTGATCGTCTGGGCCGACTTGCCAACCGAGGCGCATCGAAGCCCCTTAATAGTTGATGACGATGTGGTCATCCTCCGGGCGGCCCGTTCCATTGCTGCTGATGGTGCACGTTGGCATCGAGCCGAGATTCCCAATGGCGTACTGTCCACCGGAGGGACAAGTGGGAATCTTGTGGCCCGGGAATTCGCCCTTGATGTCGTCCCACGTCAGCCGCCCAACGGCCATTCCCTTGTCCTGAGCCACCTTTCGCTTGGCCGTCTCGATTCTGCGCAGATTATCGCGGCAGGCCTTGGCGGCCCCGACATCCTTCAGCTCCGGGGTCGTGAAGTCGGTGGCGCGCGCCGCTGTGCTCCGGCTTTGATAGAAAAGTCGCCGACCCCATGCGGCGGCCTTCTCCCAGTTTAGGATGCCTGTGACGAAAAGACCAACGACGATCACTACACCCGCGAGTAGGATAATCTTCTGTTTCATGTTCGTCGTTTCTCTCTCGCGCCCGACTGTTGCCTTTTCAATTCTGCCGAGACGTCCATTTAAATGCAGTGAATCAACTATGGCGGACCCGGTGCCTTGTCAACTCCGAAACCAGCCCCACGAGCAACCGGCCAAAACCGATCTTTCGGATCATCGCCGGGATACCCTCCTGCCCAAGCGTCAGCGCCTCGCTCTACTCGCGGATGCCGAGGCGCGTTTCGTCGCTGATGGCACGAACTTCGGGCGCATACATGGCCGAGCCAGCTGTCGAAAGCGCATGCAATTTGCCCGGAGTTTCGGCCCGTCGCCAAGGATCGGCGAATACTCCTTGGCTGTCGCAATGAATCGAGGTTTGCCGTTCTCGTCGAGCGGGATACCCGTCGGTGGGGTCTGATCGTCGCGCATGGTTGCCTCTCTCCGACATAGTTTTCGACATCAACCCACAGGGCCTGATGGATTTACGGAAGCCGAACAATCCCGACTTGGCTCGAATACTTAGACTATGGAACCGCTCAAAAGTCCAAGAAAGCAATGGGGTTGAAATCAACCCTGTTTCAGTTTGACAGTGCACAAACGATCCACCACAAACAATGGACATCGAGAACTTCGGAAAGGAGGGAGCTACCTTGGGCAGAAAAGCGCCCGTTGTGGTATTGCTTCTACTGACCATAGCACCTCGTGGCGAGGCGGACCTATCGTGGCCTCCCACATTGACCGGCGGCAAGACGGTTGTCACCGATACTTCTCCCGCTTTTCTCAAGCCGCCAGCAACACTTCAAGAAGGTGTCGAGATTGCTAGAACTCCACCCACCATTGATTTCATGTATTATCCTGATCAAACCTACCTGGGAGCCCCTTGGTCGAACTGGGGAGATGGCCTGGCTGTGGGTGACAAATACTACTCCACAATTGGTGACCACCGGAGTCCGCGCGGGGCTGGTCTGCTTTATGAATACGATGCAACCAGCACAACACTTCGCCTTCTGGTCAATCTCCGGCGGTTCCTGGAATCTTCTGGTGCGCTGGCTCCCGATGAAAACTATACGCCCGGCAAGATTCATTGCCGTATGGATATGGGAAGCGACGGTTGGTTGTACTATGGCGGGCATCGCGGCTCTCCGAGAACTACAACCGATCAGAATGGTTTTCGGGGCGATTGGATCTTCCGCACGAATCCGAAGACGGTGAAAACCGAGATCGTCGCCGTCCACCCCGTGCCCAAACACGTCATCCCAATGAGTGTTCTCGATCCCAGGCGGATGATTTTCTACGGTGGCACGGCGCCAGGGAAGGACGCGGTCGCTCAGGACGTTCAATTCTTTGCCTACGACATTGAAAAGAGAAAGGTCCTTCTTACCGCGAATGGCGGCCCGGAGCGCTACGCGATCTTCGCCAAGTCCACAGGCTGCTTGTATTGGGACGGCAAGAAATATAACCCGCAGACCAACAAGATTTCTTCCAGCGCTGCTCCCCGTGTGCGCTCGGCCACACAGGAAACCCCGCAGGGGATTGTCTATGGAACCTCCGAGCGCAACGCCGACATCTGGGCTTTCGATGTCAAAACAGAAGCACTTACCCAGCTTGGCTCTGGAGCCGTCGGATCGCAGCAATACACCACAACGATAGACGCCGACCCGACAGGCCGCTATCTCTATTATGTTCCCGGCGCCCATGGCGGAAGTGAACGAGACGGTACGGCTGTTGTGCAGTTCGATGTGAAAACGAAAAGAAAGAAAGTGATCGCCTTCCTTTATCCTTTCTACAGAGAGACTTACGGCTACACACCCATTGGAACATTCGGCACGGCTGTGAGCCCCAAGGGCGATAGACTCTATGTCACCTGGAATGGAAGTCGGGCTGAACCGGACAAGAAAGGACGGTTCCTCTTCGACACGTGCGCTTTGGCAGTGATCCACATCCCCGAATCCGAACGCATGCCATGATTTGCTGAACAACCAACTGTGGCGCGAGCAAAACTGGCAGTCTTGGCAATGCTCGTTTGGGGGCGCATCTTGGATTTGTCCCGAGCACTAGCCCGGCAAGGGCGATAGAAGGATAGCCCACGTTGGTGGGCGAGACAGAATATGTCGCGGCGCAAGCCGGAAGAAAGCGTGTCCATCGGTCTGCTTTCCTCGCCCATCGAGCCCATTCTCACGGCTTACGACGTGAAAGAGCCTGTTTCGCCTGCTACACAGGCTTTTGCGGTTTGCTCGTTCGCCAACTCACTAGACAGAAGTGAGACGCACACGCAGAGCTCTTTTGCCAAAGCGTTGTTGACATACGTTTCTCCCGGATGCCAGAAGCGTGACAGCAGGTGGGCAGAATCTGTCTTGTTAGAGGAACGGGGCGACCAATTTTCGGATCGCAGCACAAAATGCGTTACGATTCTTGCATTGAAAGGGGAACACCGATGGGACGCATCGTGAAAGTCGGGGTTGTCGTAGCAACAATGGCGCTGGTGTTTGGTTTGCGCGGGCAGGAGCGAGCGCTGGCGGCTGAACCGGCCAGTGCCAGACCTGCCGAACAGCCGGTAGATCTAATCATGGGAGACTACGAGGGAACGTTCTTCTCGCTCAATGGACCGGCTGTGAAAGCGGAGGCCAAAGTGATCGCCGAGTTCACCGTCAACAAGGACAAGACGGTCAAGAAAATATACCGCGCCGTGTTGAGCACGCTGCGCCCGGAGGGCGCTCGGACAGATCAAGTCGAACTCATCGGCGAGAAGACGGACGGCGAAGTCCCGCTAGTGGGAAAAAGCAAGGATGCCGAGTCGAAAGGGCTGATCGCGAATGAGAAACTCGCCGCAGAGGTAAAGCGTGAGAATGCCGGCAAGTTTGAACTCAAGCACGTTGTGCGCCATTCGCCGGCCGAAGGGCAAAAGCCGCCCGAGGGCGCAATCGTGCTGTTGCCGTTCAGCCCCGGCAAGCCCACTTCGTTGGACGAGTGGACTAACAAGAACTGGAAAATCGTGGATGACGGCAGTATTCAGGCACAGAATAAAAACAACCTAACTGTGCGGGAGTTTGGCGATTGCAGACTCCACGTCGAATTCATGTGTCCCTATGAACCGGAGACTCGCGGGCAGGGGCGTGGCAATAGCGGCGTCTATCTCCAGAATCGCTATGAGGTTCAGGTGCTCGACTCGTTTGGGCTGCCGCCCAAGTACAATGAATGCGGCGCCATTTATGAGGTTGCCGCGCCGAAAGTGAATGCATGCCTGCCACCACTGAGTTGGCAAACTTATGATATTACCTTTCGCACGCATCGCTTCGACACGGAAGGCAAGGTTGTGCAACCGGCGACGATGACCGTTTACCATAATGGTGTGCTCATTCATGACAAGCAGCCCGTGATGGATGCCACGAGAGCAGCCGGTGCCAAAGGAGCGGTCAAGCGCGGCCCGCTGATGCTCCAGCACCATGGCAACCCGGTCCGCTACCGTAATGTCTGGCTTGTGGAGCTGAAAGACGAAGGCGAGCAACCGAAGGCCGAAGCAAAATAGGCTGTATGTTTGGAGCATAGGCTTTAGCTGGACAGTGGGGCGACAAAACGCAGCCTCAAGGGTGTGCTCCGAACGCATTAAAACAATATCAGTGGTGCGCAAATTTGGTCGAGATAAATCTCTGGGGAAAGGAAATCGAGATGAAAAGTCACAAGCAGTGGTCCGAGCGATTCGCAGTTGTTTGGTTTCTTGCGTGCTTTGGCTGGACGGCATTGGCTGCCGCCGCTGAAGAGACATTGAACAAACCGCCCGGAGGGTTCGTTGCTTTGTTCAATGGCAAGGATCTGACCGGTTGGAAAGGGCTGGTCGGGAATCCGAAGACGCGCGCGACGATGACCCCCGACGACCTGACCAAAGCTCAGGCCAAAGCCGACGAGAATATGCGCGCACACTGGGAAGCTGTGGATGGCGTGCTAGTTTTCGACGGCAAGGGAGGTCACCTGTGCACCACAAAGGATTATGGTGATTTTGAGTTGCTGGTTGATTGGAAGATCGAAAAAGGCGGCGACAGCGGAATCTATTTGCGTGGTTCGCCGCAGGTGCAAATTTGGGATCCTGCCCCACACCCCGAAGGCTCGGGAGGCCTATTCAACAATAAGCAAGGACCCAGCAAGCCGCTGAAATGCGCCGACAAACCAGTCAGCGAATGGAACACATTCCGGATCAAGATGGTCGGCGACCGTGTGACCGTCCATCTCAACGGCGTCTTGGTTGTAGATAATGTCGTGATGGAAAATTACTGGGAACGCGACAAGCCGATCTATCCGACGGGGCAAATTGAACTCCAGAGCCACGGTTCAAAATTGTACTTCAGAAACATATTCATCCGAGAAATCCCTCGTTGAATCGGCTAATCCGGCGGTACGGCGATGGCCGATCGGCCTTCCCTTGCCGCTGCAAAGATGGCTTATGGACGAGTGTGAGACTTCGGAAATAACCTATTCCAGAATCTTCGTTTTTTCTCAACGGTGAACCTGTCCGCCACTGTGCCATCATCTTTGGTTACGGTGGCATTCATCAAGCCATCGCAGACATCCATTCTGATCACCGTGTTTGTGTCGCCGATGACAGTTGGATAGGATTGTTTTCCCTCTTGTGGCGGTTTTCTTGCGTATCTGTGAGTGTGGGCACAAATCAACAAATCTACTTTGCCCACACGAAATAGCGGATCCCAGTTTTCGTGAACATATTGTGCTCCATGACCGTTGCCTTTGGTGCCAGGGGGAATATGCACAAATGCCACTCGGAACATGGCTTTTTTGCAGTCATTCCTTTGAACGTCTTTCTTGAGCCATTTTGTTTCCTCCTCTCGATAGCGATCAAAATCTACAAGCCCACTATACTCTTTGCTTGAATCCTCCTTGTCCTCTCCAGAATCCAGAACGATGAAATGCACTCGTCCGTGGTTGAAGGAGTAGTAGTATCGTTGGCTTTCTGTTGGGAAGTAGTTGATTAACATGCGGGCCGAATACCCTCGCGCGTCGTGATTGCCGCGAATATATAGGAATGGAATTGTCTTGGCAAACGAGCCGACACATGGCTCAACTACCCCTTTGAGCATTTGCTGTTCATTCTTCACATGGCTTAACATGTCTCCATTCAAGAATACAAGATCAATGCCTTGCCACCTTATCGAATTGAGCGCGAGTTGGAAGGGTGCCACTTTTTCATGTCTGTCGTTCAAGACAACAAATGAGAAACTCTCCTTCTTGCCGTTGAGAGTCGTGAAGGAGAAGTATTCACTTTTCACGGTCTCGCCAAAGATAACCTTGTAGGGCCCAAAGTCGAGAATCTCGGTGGAGACAACGCGATAGTAATATTTTGTGCCAGGCACCAATCCCGAAATCCGCACTCTGTGAAGTGTTGTGTTCGCCTCTATCAATCCGTGCTGCGCGCTGAATGCAGTCAGTTCAGCACCTGTTGAGGTCCCATACTCAACCTTCGATACACAGTTCTTATTGGTGAGCCATACAATGGTCATACCGGTTTCTAGTGGGGCTTGAAGATAGGGACCGTGTGTAATTTGTAGGCGAGCCGCAATAGCGGAAGTCGCCGTGGTAGGGACAGCGGAAGGTTCGGCTGTCGGCGAGACGGGCGAAGCGGCTTGAATCCGACCCGCAGCCTCTGCATCCCTCCTGGTAGCGTAGGGCTTTCTTTGAGTGGCGAGCGAAGTACAGGCTGCCGAACAGACGAGAACGAAACAGGCAATTGCCAGCCCAAGTCTTTTCATGGTTTCGATTTCCTTTTCCAGTCGAAGCCGGTGCCTCTATGACTGTCGAGGCGCATATTCTTGCCCCGTGACGGGAGTGTCAATGGCGCTGTGCCGAAGAGACGCCGCTCTTTGCGAATTTGCAGCGAGCCGCGAAAAGGTTCTTGCCTTGGGGCTTCGGCAAAGTAAAGTAGCGTGTGTGGCTGTTGATACTTGGCAAAGTGGCACTGAACTGCCACTGTCAGCGTTTAGTTCAAGGAGGTCTCCGATGTCCAGCACGAGGACACGTCGCCAGTTTTTGCAGCAGTCGGTGATGGCAGGCGCCGGGTTGTGGATGGCGGCCTGTCGTACCATTCCCAAGCGCCGCTCCCCCAACGAGAAACTCAACATAGGGGTGGTCGGCGTAAGCGGTCGTGGTGCAGCAAACCTTAAGGGTGTCGCCGACGAGGCGATTGTTGCGCTCTGTGATGCGGATGAAAACAGAGCCACCAATGCCCGACACCTTTTCCCGCAAGCAAAGTTCTACACCGATTTCCGCCGGATGCTCGATCAGAAGAACATTGATGCTGTTGTCGTCTCGACGCCTGACCACACACACGCTCCAGCCACGATGATGGCGCTCCGGGCGGGCAAGCACGTCTATTGTGAAAAGCCGTTGACTCACTCGGTTTATGAAGCGCGCAAGGTCGCGGAGATGGCGGCCAAGATGCGATGCGCAACACAAATGGGCATTCAGATTCATGCGGAAAGCAATTACCGGCGCGTGGTTGAGGTGATTCAGAAAGGGACGATCGGCCCCATCCGTGAGGTCCATATCTGGTGCGGCAAGTCGTGGGCGGGCGGCGACCGCCCAAAGGACACGCCATCAATACCCGCGGGTCTGCACTGGGATTTGTGGCTCGGACCTGCACCCTACCGGCCCTATCACCCAACCTATCTGCCGGCGACATGGCGTGGATGGTGGGACTTTGGCGGCGGCACGCTTTCGGACATGGCTTGCCATTACACCGACCTTCCGTTCTGGGCCTTGGAACTGCGCTATCCACTCACGATTGAAGCCGAGGGACCTCCGGTCCATCCCGAGAGTGCCCCTGAGTGGCTGATGGCTCGATATGAATATCCTGCTCGCGGTGAAAAGCCCCCGGTCAAACTCACCTGGTATCATGGCGGCAAGCGGCCTCACTACTTTGACGAGGGGAAAATGCCCAAGTGGGGAGATGGCGTGCTTTTCGTTGGAGAGAAGGGTCAACTGCTGGCCGACTATACCCGCTATGTTCTTCTCCCCGAAAAGGACTTTGCCGGCTTTGTGCCTCCGGCGCCATTTATTCCCGAATCCATTGGACATCACGAGGAATGGATTGAGGCATGTAAGACCGGTCGCCCAACAACCTGCAGCTTCCAATACTCGGGAATGCTGACGGAAGCGGTGCTTCTTGGCAATGTCGCCTATCGGGCAGGGAAAAAAATCGAGTGGGATTCGAAGAATCTCAGGATCACCAACGCGCCCGAGGCGATGAAATTCATCCGCCGGCCCTATCGCAGAGGTTGGAAGATGTGACACTGGCCGTATTGCAGCAAAAGACCGAGCTTCTGTTTGGAGGTACTCATCCCATGAAGTTCAAATCTTTTCTGCTTTTTGTTGCTTTAGGAGCGGTTTTCCTGCCCACCGTATTCACCGCCGAAAGTTCAAAAGCGCCACCGGCCATAGAGAAAGTGGAAATTCAACCCAACCGCGCCATTCAGGTAAATGGGGCTCCCTTCTTCCCTCTTATGGCGTGGCTTCAGGACCCCAAGAATTTCCCATCCGTCATATCCTGTGGCATGAATACCACGGCGGGCTATTGGCTGAAATCCGGCGCCACACGCGGCGCAAAGGAATATCTCGACCTTGTCCAAAAGGCTGGTCTTTACGGTGTGATGCCTTTCGACAAGAATCTCAAAGATCACCCGGCACTTCTCGGTTATATCCATGGTGACGAACCAGATTTGCCGCGTCAGGTGAGTGATGCCGAGGTCGAACCAGCCGCCAATATGAAGGTCAACCCTCGAACCCCCTTGTGGAAACTGGTGGATGGCGACACATTCAGTTGGTCGGTTTTCGATCCGCTTGAGGGCGCTTCGGTCAAACTGAAACTCAAACAGCCTGTGACGGTTGAAAGTTTGGCCGTTTGGTTGACCATTTCAGAAGGCTTGTCGGTTGCGAAAGAGATCGCTTTCGAAGCCGAGGGGAAGGAAATCCTGAGGACCACGCTCGCCGCCAAGAAGGGCCAACAGAAGTTCGATTTGCCCACGCCTGCCACATTCCAGGAGCTCACACTGAAGGTCCTTTCCATCCAACCGGGAAAGAATTTTTGGGGATCGTTCGCCGAGGTGGAGGGTTTTGACAAGACGGGCAAAAATGTTTTGCTTTCGCCCCCTCGAATGGTTCCTCGCGTCATGCCCGCCGAGACACTTCGCGAGTATCGGGCAATGAAGGCCGCCGACCCATCGCGTCCGGTTTTCATGACGCTCACGGGCGACTTTCATCCTTTTTTCAAGAAGTACAACGACGAGCAGCGAAAGATGTATCCCGAATACATCAAGGCCACGGACATCATCGGCTATGACATCTATCCCATCTACGGTTGGAATAAGCCTGAGTGGATTCACCTGGTTCACGAGGCGACCGATCGTTTGGTTGGAATGTCGGAGGGCCGGCCCGTCTATGCCTGGATCGAAACAAGCAAGGGCGGCCAGTGGACAGGTGATCTCGCGCGGCAGAAGGACGTGACTCCGGCACACATCCGAGCCGAGGTTTGGATGGCCATCTGTCGCGGGGCTACAGCGATTGGCTACTTCACCCATGTTTGGAAACCCAGCTACTCCCAATTTGGCGTGCCACCGGCCAACCGCGAGGCCCTTCGACAAACCAATGACCAAATCACGCGACTGGCCCCGGCCATTTTGGGAGATAAGCCTGGTCGAATTGTTTCGATTCACGGAGACAATGCTGTCAAACTCGACGCCCTCGCGAAACGAAAGGGCGGCGATCTTTATATCTTCGCGGTCAACTATGACGAGACCCTGCAAAAGACCAAAGGCACGGTCAAAGTAGAAGGTTTGAAGGCGGGAATTGAGGTCGTGGTGGTGGACGAAGGACACACGATTCCGTCCGGCGATGGTTTTTTCAGCGACATCTTCGAGCCGCTTGCCGTACACATCTATAGGGTCGAGATTCCGGGAAACTGACAAGACGTACGATAGCTGCGAGTTTCGACTCTCGCGTTTAAGGTTGGTTTATGTCTCTGGCTCTTTCGGTTCAATAGGGGGTGAACTTCAAAATCGGCGGTGACAGAATCTTTCGAAGGGAGTGGAGGAAAAGTGGCAGCGCAACAGGTGGAATCCAACATTATCAACGTGGGGTCGGAGCAGGCATTCGAGACGACCGTCCTCCAGTCGCCCGTTCCTGTTTTGGTGGACTTCTGGGCGCCATGGTGTGGTCCGTGTCGAGTGCAGGGAACCGATCCTCGAACGGTTGGCCAAGCGTCGCGGCGACCGAGGGCGGTTCGTCAAAATCAATATGGTAAAGAGCGGATTATGCGCGAATTGGGTTTGCTATATATTGATTATATTCATCATACATGTCAAGTTTTCGCTTTGATTAGGCACTAAACTTCCGTGCTCACCTGTGCGGGTTATTGGCTCATCGAGGACATACAGGGGTGTGGCATGACATGACCCTATCGTCGGCAGCGATTCGTCTGAGCGATAGCTCGTAAAGGTCGTTCCGCCCGAGCGGAGAAAGCGCAGAAAGGTGTTGGCAGTTGTTGTGGTCGGCATACGAGGACGTGCGTTTGCTGGCGGGAGTCTGCACAACGCCTATCGCCGCGGAAACGAATTTGAGACGCTCACACAAGCCGAATCTCTGACTTATGTTTTGCCGCTGAGTGGGCTGAACTGGTGGGTGTAAGCGGCGTTCTCGGCGGGCTGGTCGCTATAGCGATCGTAAATCCCGACGATCACGGCATCGGTCGGCTTGATCCCCTCGAACGTTTGTCGGAAGGCTTGCTCGACCCACTCCTTGCGCTCTGCGAGGCGGCCGGCGGCCAGGATCTTGAACGCCAGGCAGGGCCGCTTGGTCTGCCGGATCGCCTTGAACATGCGTGGCGGATCGAGCGGCAAGTAAACCTCGCCCACCGGAATAGGCGCCTGGCCAAGAAGTTGCTCGAGCTCTTTTGCGCTTCGATGTCGTTCGTAAACACACGTCATGTAGAAGTCAATGTCCCATCCCTTCGACTCAACGGCGTCCACCACGGCGGGCATATGGGTGGAGACGCCGACCATGAAGCCCGCGTCGCGCACACGTTTCACGTAATCGTGGATTTGGTCAAGCTTTCCGGTCTTGAAAAGCCGATCCGTGACCTCGCCGTGATGCGCGATAGCAATACATTCCGCATCTTTGAGCTTCTTGAGAGAATCGGGGTCTTTCTGGTCGTCGCTTCCCAGCGAGATGTAGTGCATTTGGCCGCCCTCGCCACGAAAGCGGCGATAGAGTTCGTAATGATCCCCGCTTGCCTGCCAGCAATTAATGCCGACTTCCTGGCAGCGGCGCAGCGTCTTGAGCACCTGCTCGGGCGTATAGTAGCTGCGCATCTCCCGGTTCACGAAAACGGACAGATGCGAGCCGGCGTGAAAGGGATTGGAGCCGCAGATCAGGCGCGACAATGAGTATCGTCCGAAGGGGATTTGCGGCAGCTTTGGCGCAACCTTCGGCGTGGCAGACGCCGCAGATATTTGTTGAGCGGCCGCGAGACCGAGCGGCAACGAACACACTTTCTTCAGGAAATCGCGGCGCTGCATATCCGACTCCGTGCGGTGAATTCCCATTTTCCGTGCCTCCTTGGTGATATTGAAGAATTATGTATGGTTGCCTCCCTTGTTCCAGATATGTGGAAAAGTCTTTCATTTTTGAAGGCATGAGCCGGGTAGGCGGCATTGCCAGTTCGTCAGATAGGATCCCGTGAGCGTTGCTTGAGGGCATTTCACTTCTCTCTACCGGCAATTCGTGAATTATAGCCGCGTTGATTGGCGAGGTGTGGTTCCCTTTAGTCTTCGAGAGAGAATGAACTTGAGCGATGCTGCCAGCAGCTGGCTTCTCGGCCGGAGGCTTCGTCGGATAGATGAAATTGATCACAACGAACACCGCCCCCGCGATGAGCGCCGACATGGGAATGGTGAGAATCCATGCCCAAACCACCTTGCCCGCCACACCCCAGCGCACGGCCGAGAGTCGCTGAACCGAACCAACACCAATGATGGCCCCCATGATGGTGTGGGTTGTGCTGACGGGAATGCCCAGCCTTGTGGCCAAGAACAGCGAAACGGCGGCTGCCGACTCGGCGCTCGCCCCGCCATAAGGGCGCAGCTTGGTGATCTTCATTCCCATGGTTTTCACGATACGCCAGCCACCGGCCATTGTTCCCAGGGCAATCGCCAAGCAACAGACGACCACGATCCACATAGGGAATTCCACCCGATGCGCCTCAAAGGTTGCTTGCTGGCTCCGCCAGATCGTCGCGTAGAGCAGGGCCGCGATGATCCCCATGGTTTTCTGGGCGTCGTTCCCGCCGTGTCCGAGGCTATAAGCAGCGCTAGTGACCAGTTGGATAACTCGGAAGCGCTTTTCCATCTTGGCAGGTGCGTTCTTGCGCCACAGCCACATCACCGCCGAGACAAAAATCCATCCCAACATCACTCCGATCAGCGGTGCGACAACGATGAATGCCACAGTCACCAACAGTTTGTCCAACTTGACGACGTGGTAGAACTTCCCGGCGAAAATGATCGCAGCCCCTCCGAACCCACCAAGCAGGGCATGGGACGAACTGGAAGGCAATCCAAAGCGCCAGGTGATCAAATCCCAGACAATGGCGCCCAGCAGTCCCGCCAGAATGACTTCGGGGGTAACATAGGGTGCATATACCCACTTGGCGACCGTGTTGGCGACGTGAACCCCAAAGAACCACGCCGCCGCGAAGTTCCACCAGGCAGCCCATACGACCGCTACGGACGGGGGCAGGACCCGCGTGGACACGACCGTGGCGATGGAATTGGCCGAATCGTGGAAGCCATTGACGAAATCAAACGCGAGAGCAATGAGAACAATGAAAGCAATGTAGGGTTCGCCAAGGATGTTCAGCAGATCATGCCACACTCCTTGCGGCATCTACCTTCTCCCTATGAACCACGAGCGAGCAACCCAAGCGATCCGGGCTTTTTCAAAAAAGCATTTGTCGGTTGCAGCGTTGGTGGCTCACCCACACATCTTTCAGCACGTTTCGATCGGTCGCTATTCCTGAAACGGGCTTTCGCATTATGGCGAGGATTCGAAAGCCGGAACTTCCATCTTCAGCTGATTCCTCATGTTGCGCCAGAGTCAAGCGTCTTGACCTCGGGTAGGTCTCGGATGGTCTCCGTGGTTCTTCTGTGCGTCGGTTCTCAGGACAATCTGAACAGTCGAATCAGGCATTCTTGACGATAACCGTTTCGAGGACGTTAGCAACGTCTTCGCAGCGATCAATCGCGTTCTCGACGTCTGCATAGACATCTTTCAATTTGATCACTTCAATCGGGTCCTTCACGTTCTTCAGCAAGCCAGCCAGGGCTGCGCGGTGCGCCTGATCGCCCTCGTCTTCGATGCGATTGATTTCAATCAGTTCCGCCATGGTTTCTTTGGATCGTTTGAAATCCTGAAACTTTGAGATAGCACTGGCCACCGCCGTGGCGGCCTTTCGGAGAATTGAGGTCAACGATTCCAGTTCTTTCGAGGGGGTTCGAACTTCATACAGAGCGATGTGGCTGGCCGCGACATCAATATTATCCATCACGTCGTCCAACCGAGAGACCAGGGTGTGGATGTCCTCACGATCGAAGGGGGTGATGAAGGTGGTATCGAGCTTGCGCATCGTTTCATGAGTAATTCCGTCCGCCTTGTGTTCGAGATCCTTGATTTGTTTGGCTAGCCCCGCGGCTCGGTCCTGCTGGGTCGCCACCTGGTGCAACAGTTCTGCCCCTTCGAGAATGCAGCGGGTGATATTGTCGAAATACTTGTGAAAGTCTTCGCTCTTGGGAAACAGTCTCATCTGCGCTCGCTCCTCAAGCACCCGCGTATAGGCAACGCTTCAAGGCTTTTTTTAACACACCCATACAGGAAAACTAGAGAATAAGGGGAAAGTGTCAAGCAGGAATCAAAGAAGAGGTGGAACAGCTGGCACCGATCTCGGTCGAAGAAATGGACAACCGAAATCGCATCAAGGTGTTGCGTCGGTTATGGGAATATGCCGGAGGCAAGAAAGACGCTGACAGGGAGCACCAAATCGGTTTGATTGCTTGCGATTTTTCTATTCCCGGCGCCGACCTTTTTGGCGTCAGTAGCCTATCTCGAAAACCGCTACCTTCTCGGACTTGCCTTTCAGCCGAATCGGTTCAAGCGGGCGGACCTGAAACTGGCCGGGGGGCAGCCGTTCGGCAACGGCCTGGGTCACCAGGATTTGTCCCGGCTGGGCGGCACCGGAGAGGCGGCTGGCCACATTGACGGCGTCGCCGATGACGGTGTATTCGAGCCGTTCCATCGAGCCGAGATTGCCCGCCACGACTTCGCCCACATTGATCCCGACCCCAACTTCAAAGCCCTGCCACTGCTCCCGGCTCCACGACTTGTTGATTTCGGCCATTGAGCACTGCATCTGGCAGGCGGCGCGAACCGCGGCCACCTCGCTGTTTTCGAGTTCAACCAGTGGGCCAAAGAAGGCCATCAACCCATCGCCAAGGAATTTGTCCAAACTTCCCGTTTCGGCCGTGATCGCCTTGAGCATCACCGTGAAATAGTGATTGAGCTGGCGGATGAGCTGACCCGGCTCGGTGTTTTCGGCAAACGTCGTGAAGTTGCGAATGTCGCAAAACAGAACGCTGGCCCGGCGCCGTGTCGCCTCCAGGTTGAGCGCCCGATTTTGCCCAATGACCTGGTCCACCAATTCGGGCGAGAGATAGCGCTGCAAGTTCGAGCGGCGCTCGACCTCGAGGCGAATGTTGCGGAAAAACTTTGCATTCTGGATCGCCGTCGCCGAAAGACTGGCCAGCGCTTCGAACAGCTCGCGGTCGCCGGGTCCGATTCGCCGCGACACCAGCTTTCGGACATCGCGAAAGTCCACGTAGATCAGGCCGATCAACTGCTCGTCAAACATCATCGGCGCGCACAAGACAGCCAGCACGCCCTGGACCATCACGCTGAGGGCGCCATCGAACTGGCTGCCACGACGCAGATCGGTCACGGCGATGGATCGGCCAGTGCGCAGGACTTCGCGGGCGATACTCATGCTTGGCGTCGCCGATTCGGCGATGATCGCGTCCACCTCCTTGTCGCTTGACTCGTCGAAGATTCCCATTCCTCGGTGCAAGGCCACGGTGGTCTTCTGGGTTTTCTCGTCATACAGGATCAGAAAACCGCAGTCGGCCTCCATGATTTCGATAGCTAGATCGAGAATGGCGTTGAGGCGTCCCTTGAGGTCCGTCACGCGGTTGATCATAACGGCCGCGGCCTGGAGGGCCTTCATACGGCGCTGGTCTTTGTCGAGGTTCTTCAGGGCGCTTTCGATTGAGCGAAGTGACTCGTGGATGACTTCGTGAGCGGAATCCATTTTCCCACGCTCGTCATCCTGCATGGCCGTTTTCAGTTGCTCGGTCAATACATCGTGCTGTTTCCAGAGCGCCTCAAGGTCCTTATGGATTCGGTGGAGAACTTTCTCGACAAACAGCTCCTCACCCTCTGGCGGCTGTGGCGTCTTCCAGACCGGCTCCGCTCGCGGTTGCTGAGCCGTCTGCAAAGGCTTGGCTTGAACGGCCGTGATTCGTCGGACTACCAATTGCGTCGTGCCCACACTGATGACGTCACCCTCCTTGAGCGGGGCCTCTTCGACACGAGTGCCATTGACCCACGAGCCATTCGAGGAGCCAAGGTCGCGGAAGCGAAACTGCATTCCATCCCAATCCAACCGGAAATGACGCGACGAAACGTATTGATCGTCGAGAACGATCTGGCAATCGGGCAAGCGCCCGCCAAGCAAGCTCGTCCCCGTCAACGTTCGTTCAGAGGACGTTGCGCCCTGACGGCTTAGGGATAGTGTAATCGTTGGTTCCACAATGGCCACCACCAATCTCGGTTCTCAAAGGTGAAATCCAAAACCTAACGCGTCTCCCTTGTGGACCATGTTCAAAACTAGATCAGGTCTGCGCTGTCGTCAATGGAAGAAAAAAGAGAAACTGAACCGTGGGTGCATGTCCGAATTCCATTTGTCGGGAACCTCATAACAGGCGCCAGTGCGAACCGCATCGAGGCCGTTGTGGGCCTCTATATCGCGCATAAAATATCGTGTGGCGGCACGATGGTCGGGTGACGTCGGTCGTCGCCCGTGTTCGTGGAGAAAGGTCTTTCGCGCCTTGCGCGCCAACCCAAAGCCGCCAAGGCGCAAGCGATTGCGGAAAGAGTCGTTCTTGCGCGTCCTGAAGGGACGAGCGAAAATAGCCGGGGGCAACGCCCCTGGAAAACGACGGCCCCGCGGTGGTCAAGCCCTGACGGGGCGCGCGAACGGCGGGTTGGGCCGGCCGGCTTCGCTCGCTCCTACAGAGCTTGCTCGAGGACGGTCTTACGTTCCAGGGGCGTTGCCCCTGGCTATTTTCGTCTCCCCTTTCAGGGGAACGTGGGAAGAAAGACGGGCTATCCTGTCGGGGAACCGACAAATGTGCGGAACGGCACCTCTTCTGGAATTTGGACATGCACCCGTGAGCGAGTAGGCGAGCGTGTCGAGACGTTGTTCTGCATCCTGGGGGGGTCGAAGCAGGCGATAGGCCACAGAAGTATTTGACAATGGCCGCGAAGTCTCGCCGATTCTGAAGCATTTGTCAGAAAGACGTAAGTAGCCCACGAGCCGGTTGGCAACTATACTCTCCGTCGAAAGGGGTAAGAGCCGTGCGCATCCTGGTCGTGGAAGATGAATTGAAAGTGGCAAAGGCACTCCAAGAAGGTCTAGAGGCCGAGCACTACGAGGTCAGCGTTGCACGCACAGGCGAAGAGGGTTTCTTCCTGATACACGCGCAGACGTTCGACTTGATCGTGCTCGATCTGATGCTTCCGGGCCGCGATGGGCTCGAGATCCTGACCACGCTCCGAAGCCGGGGATTCCAGACACCGGTGTTGATTCTTACGGCGAAAGATGCCGTCGAGGATCGTGTTTTGGGACTCGACAGCGGCGCCGATGATTACCTGATCAAGCCGTTCGCCTTTCCCGAGCTTCTTGCGCGAATCCGTGCATTGGTCCGACGCGGAAGACCGGACCAGACGCTGCGGTTGAGACTCGCCGACCTGGAGATGGATCTTGTCACGCGCAAGGTCAATCGAGGCGAACAGATTCTTCAACTTACCGCCAGGGAGTTCGATCTCCTTGAGTATTTGATGCGCCATCAGGGACATATCGTTTCCCGCGAGATGCTCGCACGCGATGTGTGGAAAGAGACAGCCCGGGCAACGCCGCTGGACAACGTCATTGACGTTCACATTGCCCGGCTGCGCCGAAAGGTGGATGGCCCTTTCGAGGCAAAGCTTCTCAAGACGGTACGGGGCGTCGGCTTCGTTCTGCGGGAGGGTGAACTATGATACTCTATCCCCGCAGCGTGCGAGTCCGCATGACTCTATGGTTTGGCGTCACTTTGGGGCTCATCATTCTCCTCTTTTCGCTGGGCATCTATTTGTTTGTTCAGGCGAGCCTCTTGAGGCAGGTGAACCGCCAGTTGGCCAGAGATCTCGCCACCGTGGAGAATGTTGTGCGAGAGGAGCCCGGCGATGCGTCGGAAATCGAAGAGTATGGAATCGGCCTGGCGCGCGTCGCGGAAGGTGATCGCATAATCTATCGCACCGAGGGTTGGCGTCGCGCCGAACTGGACAAGTCGCTGAACCATGACGGAGACGCCAAGAAGCAACAAGGCCCCAGAGAAAAAGGGCCGGGCCGCGCTGAAGGGAAACAGGGCGAGACAAAAGAAGAGTCGCCGAAGCGCAATGAGCACGATGAGAAACAAGGCAAGGACAAGCAGGTCGCAACGACGAGGCAATCCTCGCAAGAAGAAAAAGGCTACGGAGACGAGAAGCAGGAAAGAGGGAAAGATGAAGAACGACGCGGTGAAGACGAGCACGAGGGCGAGAAGGGCCTGAAAATCGGGCGGCCGTGGTCCTGGACCTCACCGGAAGGACGATCGTATCGCCTGATGTCCGCGAAAGCGAAAGCGCCCGGCGGTACATTTCAGATTGTTGTCGCTCAGGACATAAAACCCCTTCGGCGGAGCCTGAGGACTGTGGCGCTGATGCTCGTAATCGGATTCCCGTGCGCGCTGTGTTTGGCCATGATCGGCGGCTATTTCCTTGCGGGTCGGTTGCTGGCGCCCGTTGCCGCCATGGCATCGAAGACGCAGGAGATCACGGCCGAACGCCTCTCCGAACGCCTTCCGATACACAATCCTCACGACGAGTTTGGGCGGCTGGCAACCGTTTTCAATGACACGCTGGCACGTCTTGAGGATTCCTTCGAACGACTCCGCCGCTTCACTGCGGATGCATCGCATGAGTTGCGCACACCGCTCACGGCCATTCGGAGTGTCGGGGAGGTAGCACTCCAGGACGTTCTCGATCCTGCGCGGTGCCGCGATGTCATCGGCAGCATGCTCGAGGAGAGCGACCGTCTTGCGCGACTTGTGGACAGCCTCCTGACCCTCACCCGTGCTGATTCCGGTGGCGTGCACTTGAAGCGGGAGCCATTGGACCTGACCTCACTGGTCAATGACGTGACGGACTGCCTCGGTGCGCTAGCCGAGGAAAAGGGACAGTCGTTGACAGTTGAGATCGTGGATGCACTCACGGTCGAAGCTGACCGAACAACGTTGCGCCAGGCGCTGATCAATCTTCTCGACAACGCGATTAGGTACACCCCAGCCGGAGGACATATTCGCCTCGTCGTGAAACGGATTCGCGACGAGGCGGTCGTTGAGGTCTGCGATGATGGTCCGGGCATCCCCGCGGAACATCGCGAGAAGATCTTCGAACGTTTCTATCGCGTGGGAAAAGACCGTTCGAGCGAAACCGGCGGAGCGGGGCTTGGATTGGCCATCGCGCGATGGGCCGTGGGAATCAACGGCGGACGAATCGAACTGGAGAGCGAAGAAGGTCGCGGAAGCACGTTTCGTGTGGTTCTTTCCGAGCGAAAAGGAGGTGATGCCGCTCAGGTATGCTAGGCGGCCAAGAGAAAGTCCGATCTCTGGGACACGGTGTTCGTACGGACGGACAGGATCAAGACACCGACACATTCAGGAGGGCAAGAGGATGAAGGCGAAATACCACCACCTGTTATTGGCCACAGTAGTCCTGGCCTTGGCATCATGGATTATCCCCACTCGGCCGGGTTTGGCGGCCGAGAAGGAAGTCGCCAAGCTGCATGAAGAAACGGTGACGCTTTCGCAATTGCCTCCCGCCGTGCGGGAGACATTGAAGCGCGAGAGCAAGGGCGGAAAGATCGAAGAGATCGTGAAAGTGAGCAAAGGCGAGAAGGTAATCCGATATGAAGCGGACGTTATGATTGATGGTAAGAAAAACGAAATTGCCATCGCCGCCGATGGCAAGTTGATGCGAAAGGGATTGGCCGACGGCGCAGAACAGGCAGAGAAAGCCGGGAGCGAGAAGAAGGGAAAAGCCGCAACGACGGAACCGGGGCAGTTCAAAGATACCTTCAAGGTGAATCCGACCCACTTCGCTTCCACCGGCAAGAATCCTTACTTCATTCTGGAACCCGGCTACGTTCTGAAGTTCAAGGGCTCGAAGGGCGCCGAACTCACAATCACCGTTCTCGACGAAACAAAGACCGTGAACGGGGTGGAAACACGAGTCGTCGAAGAGCGTGAAACAAAAGGCGGCCAGCTTGCCGAGGTTTCGCTCAATTGGTTTGCGATCAGCAAGGTGACCGGCAACGTGTATTACTTTGGCGAGGACTCCAGGGCGTACAAGAACGACAAGGTCGTCAGCCAGGAAGGCTCGTGGGAAGCCGGAAAAGACGACGCCAAATTCGGGGTGATGATGTATGGCAAGCCCAAGGTGGGTCAGAAGTACTATCAGGAAATTGCCCCGAAGGTTGCCATGGACCGGGCTGAAAACGTGAGCCTCTCGGAGACGATGGAAGTGCCCGCAGGCAAGTTCGAAAACTGCCTTAAAGTTGAGGAATCGTCGGGCCTGGAATCGGGCAAGGGATACAAGTACTATGCTCCCGGCGTTGGCCTGCTCAAAGACGAAGATTTCGTCCTGGTCAGCTACGGCTACGAGAAGCAAAAAGGCCAGAAAGCTGAAAAAGGCAAAGCAGAGAAGTCCAAAGGCCGCAAACAGCGGAAGGTCAAAAAGACTGAGTAGATCGGTACCATGGGATTCCTGGCGAGAGCAAACCTCGGTTCGCTCTCGTCAGGAGAAAACAACACCACTGGAAAGCGGTGGCCGCCGGCGCGGTTGCGGATGCGATTTCGAACGAGGAAGTGGCGCTTTGCGTCAAAACGGAGAAGGCGCCGACGGCTTTTGATGTGGGAAAGGAGGTAATCAAACGATAGACACTCGGCAAGTACATCGCAGTTTCAGCGGTTGGAATTGACCTTTGGTTTTAGAGATCATCGCAAGGAAGGATACAAGAACAATGAAGAGACAACACAACTGCCTAACGTTGAACGTGGCTATTCTTGCTGTAGTTTTCTGTTTTGTCGGCGCGCCGCTGGTTTTTGCCGCCGAGGCGAAGACTGCGCAGCCAAAAGCGAAAAAGACTGCCGCCGAAAAAGGTGACGTGTCATTTGCCAAGGAGACAGTCGGTTCCATCCCGAGCGGATGGCAAATCGCCGAGACCAACGGCAAGGGCACCCCGGCCAAGTGGGAAATCGTCGAAGACCCTTCGGCGCCCGAAGGCCCGAAGGTGATCGCAATCACGGCCAACGAAAACAAGGGCGGCACGTTCAATCTCCTGATCGCAAAGAAAGACAACATGAAGGACGTTTTCGTTTCGGTGACCCTCAAGGCCACTGAAGGAAAACAAGATCAGGGCGGCGGGCCGATCTGGCGCTGCAAAGACGCCAACAACTACTACATTGCCCGATGGAATCCGCTGGAGACCAACCTCCGACTTTACTACGTCAAGGATGGCAAGCGCGTGCAGATCGCGACCGTTGAGAAGATCCAGGCTGACCCCAAGGCCTGGCACAGAATTAGTGTCAGGCAGGTCGGACCCAGCATCATGGTGTGGTTCGATGGCAAGAAAAAGATCGAGACCAAAGAGGCGACCCTTACCGACGCAGGCATGGTCGGACTGTGGGTCAAGGCCGATGGCCGGAGCGAGTTCACCAAGTTCAGGGTAAGACCACCCACTATAGCAAAACCCGCGAAGAAGGGCGAGAAGAAGGTCGAGAAGGAAGGCGAAAAGGGAAAGAAGTGAAGCGGTCTGAAATTCGTCGCAATGGAGCGTAGTGGCCATGGCAGCAGTTCGACTGCACGGATCGAGAGAGTGCATGACCCAAAACGCTATGGCGTCCACCGCTTTCCCCGCGGCCACCGAAGCCGCCGTGGAGATCTTTCACTCTGGGGGCAATGCCATGGATGCCGCAGTTGCGGCAGCCTGGGCGTTGGCCGTCTGTGAGCCCGGCAGCTCCGGCTTGGGTGGGAAAACGCTCATGCTGATTCACTTCGCCACGGGCCGAAATGTTGTCATTGACGGTCATTCTCAGGCCCCTGCGGCCGTCTCGAAGAAGCGAGTCAGGAGGTCCCAGCAGAAAAAGGGCTATCTTGCCTGTACCATTCCCGCGACGGTGGCCACACTAGGGTACGCTCATAGACTTTACGGGGTGTTGCCGTTGCAGCGAGTGATGGAGCCTGCGATTCGCCTCGCCGAGCAAGGTTACCCCGTCACCCGTTTGCATTCGCGCCAGTTGAAATGGTGCCTGGCCGACCTACAGGCCTCGCCGACCGCGAGCGCGCTGTTTCTCGAAATGGGACGTCCGTTTATGGAAGGCGACATGTTTCGCCAGCCGATATTGGCCCGAACGCTGCGTCGCCTGGCCCAGTTCGGAACGGACGACTTCTACAAAGGCGGGATTGCTCGTGATATCGTTGAAGATATGACAGAACACGGGGGACTTATCACGCAGCGGGATCTCGAAGGCTGCGCCCTGCCGGTCGAGCGGAATCCAGTGACCACCAGCTATCGTGGTCATCAGGTGGTCAGTGTTCCACCGCCCGGTGGTGGCTTGCAGGTTTTGTTGGCGCTCAAGATTCTAGAGAATTGTTCGCCTGCGGAACTGCGCGACGACACACACGGATGGTACAAAATCATCGCCCAAGTGATTCATGCCGTATTTCGGCAGTGTGAGTCGTTGCCCGTGACTGTGGAAAATCTAACCCCTTCGATCTTCAAGTGGTTCTCGAGCGAGGAGAGAGCGGCGGAGATTTTCCGGGGTTTGAACCGGCCCAATGCCGGGTCGTTATTGCAAAATCCCAAACAAGACGAGCCGGGCGAGACCACGCATCTGTGCACCGGCGATAGCCACGGCAACGTCGTCTCGCTGACGCAATCCATCCAATCGCTATTCGGGGCCAAAGTGGCAAACGAGAGGCTCGGATTCCTTTACAACAACTATCTGTCCACCTGTCCGCGCTACCATCATCCCTATCAGCTGGCAGGCCGGTGCATCCCCCGGTCCAACGCGGCCCCGACGATCGTTCTTATGAACAGGTCCTGTTCAACCGGAACACCCGACGGAGGGCCACAGTCACAGTGGAGGCCGACTCTCGGACTTGGCGCCGCAGGTAGCCGGCGCATAACATCGGCGATCCTGCAAGTCATAAGCAGTGTCATTGACCGGGGGCTGTCTTTGGCGGAGGCAGTGAACTCGCCCCGGGTACATGTGATGCTCAGCGGTAAGGTTCACATTGAGAAATCGCCGGTCGCTTCAGACCTCCAGGAGCATTTTGCCAAACGTTTTGGCGAGGTGCGAATCCGAGCGCGGCACAGCTACTATATGGGTGCAGTGCAAGCGATTCACTTTGGGCAGGATGGCAGTCTGATCGGCATGGCCGATCCCCGACGTGATGGCACATCAGGGGGCATTTGAAGGAGCACGCGGGCGCAGGACCGTGGCGTCCAGAGGAAAATGACTTATGCAAACTTCGAAGAGACGTCTAACCTCTCAGGGAAAGCTCATGCTGTCTCTGCTCTTCCTGGTGCCCGCCTTATTAATTCTTGGCAAATGGTCTGCACTGCCAACGTGTGATTTCCTAAGGGGCGCTCTCTCACTGGCCGGTCTTTCGCATGATATGGCAAACCGCGTGCAATACGTGCTTTTGCTGCCGATGGGGGCCATTCTGGTTGTGTTCTTTCGTCTGACACTTGGGATTCGTCTTCTCGGTCCCTTCCGATCGCTTCTGATTGCGGTTGCCTTTCAGATCACAGGCATTTTGCCCGGCCTCGTCTTCCTAGTGACGGTAGTCGCGATCATTGTGGCCATTCGTCGCCTGCTCAAGACGCTTTGCTTGCCCTACTTTGCCAGGGTTTCGATAATCCTCAGCGCGGTTTCCTCGATCATGATTCTTGCTCTTCTGGCCTGCGAATGGCTGGGGATCGAGTTGCTGGGACGGGTCGCCTACTTTCCGATCGTCGTGATCTGTCTGACGGGAGAAGGGTTCGCCCGGAGTCTGACCAAGGAGGGTCTTTTCTCCGCCGTGTGGCGAGGTGGAATGACGGCTCTGGTGGCCGTGCTTGTCACTTTGCTGTCTTCCGTCGGAGAGATTGAACGGTTCTTTGTGAGATATCCAGAGCTGCTGCTCGCTCAGGTCGGCGGGATCATTGTCATTGCCGAGTACCTCGATTTGCGTCTCTTGGAGAGTTTGAACCCGCCGGTGAAGAAACGAAGAAAAACGCAGAGTACCAAATCTGCTTCTCAGACCACAGGGAACGCTTCGCTGGTGTCGCCCCTTGAGGCGATCAGCAAAGTGCCTTGATGGTCCATCTTCATCGCGGGGCGGCATGCCGCAACACCAGTTGTCCGGGAGGAGGCGATTGGCTCAAGAAGCGGATCGCCGCCCATAAACCAGGAACTGATTTCCCACGAGGAGAGAATCTACCCTATGAAAGTCGCTGTTGTGCGGAATCGTTCGCGTGATGGGGTCATCAACCGTTTTGGCCAGGTCTGCCCGGAGGTGTATGGGAAACGTTCTGTGCAGATGACCGTTGATGCTCTGCGCGCGGGCGGTCACACGGTCGCCGTTGTGGAAGGTGACAAGAATCTGCTGGCGAACCTGGAAGCATTCATGGCCCCCGACGCCCAAACCGGGCGGCCCAGCGGCATGGTGTTCAACATGGCATATGGGATTCAGGGGGAATCCCGCTACAGTCAGGTTCCGGCCATGCTGGAAATGGCCGGTGTCCCTTACACCGGCGCCGGACCGCTCGGTCACGCGGTATCCCTCGACAAGGTCGTCACAAAAATTCTCATGCGAAATGCCGGTGTCCCAACACCCAATTCCAAGGTGATGAACCGAACCGACATGGATGACACCGGGCTCGACTACCCCTTGGTCGTCAAGCCACGCCACGAATCCACCAGCTACGGCCTGCATCTGGTTCAAAATCGGCAGGAGCTGCAAGAAGCCGTTCTTTCGGTCGTCACGGAATATCAACAAGACGCGCTTGTGGAAGAATACATTGACGGTCGCGAGATTGCGGTCGGCCTTCTTGGCAACCAGCCGGTGGAGTGTTTGCCTCTGATAGAACTCGATTTCGGCGACCGCCCGATCAAGACGGTAACGTGGAACGACAAGTATCATAAGCGACCGGATGAGGCCGCAAAGATCTGTCCGGCCGCGGTCAGCGAGGAGCTGGCAGCGCAGCTGGGGAGAATCTCTCTGGCAACGTTCCGTGCGTGCCATTGCAGGGACTATTCGCGCGTGGACATCCGCATTGATTCATCGGGCAATCCGTTCGCCCTGGAGATCAATTCCATGGCCTCCTTGGGTCCCGGCGCAGCGTTCGCGTTGGCCGCCAGGACAGCTGGGTACACGTTTCCGGCGCTGGTCTGCCGCATTCTCGATATTGCTCACGAACGCTACTTTGGCGTGCTCGCCCCTCGCGACACGCACGTTCTCGGTGGTTATTCCGCCGGGAATGACGCGCTTCCCGGAACGACCTCAGGATCCGAGCATTTCACCAACGGGAGTGTTGAACATGCCGGCAAACGGGATATCGAATAGCGAAAAGACCGACCTCATCTCGGATATGGAGGCGGCGGGAGAACTGTTGCACTTCGAAGCCCTGGTCGGCGCTGGACTTGCGCGTCTCGATTCTCGAGAGGAATGCTGCATGAGCGACCGCGTTTTGCCCCGGGTGACACGGTTTTACGATGAGCACATCCGCCACAGTGCTTACTACGACCAGCTCCGGCGTATCGTCGAACCGTCCTCCCAAGAGCTGGAGGGTTCCGGACACTGGGACACCAGCGGCGAACTTGACAATACGGTGATGCCGGGTTTGCAACACAAGTACCCCCAAACGGCGCTCATTCTGGCCACAGACAAGTGCTTCTCCTATTGCCGTTTCTGCTTTCGGAAACGGCTGATTGGCTCGGATTTGAGAGAAATAGCAACCGACTATCGTGAGATCGCCAAGTACATCCAGAATCACCCCGAAGTGAGCAATGTCCTTCTGTCCGGTGGCGATCCATTTGTCCTCAGCACAAATCAGCTCCAGAGAATTTTAGATCATCTGCTGCCCATTTCACATTTGACGGCGATTCGCTTTGGCACCCGAGCGATGGTATATTATCCGGTGCGTTTCAGGGATAGACAGCTGATCGGCCTGTTCGAAAGGATCATCCAGGCAGGGAAAAGGGCCGTGATCGTCGGTCACATTGACCATGTTGACGAAATATCCGAAGAGACGGTTGTTCACATCGAGACGTTGCGCAGAATGGGAGTGCAGTTCTTCAATCAGACGGTTCTCCTGAAAGGAGTCAACGACGATCCCGAGCTTCTCGCGGCGACTTTCCAGAAGCTGCACTGGCTCGGCCTGCAGCCCTATTATCTCTTCCAGGCGCGACCGGCTAAAGGGACGTTGCATTTCCAGGTACCCTTGCGGCATGGCGTGGAGATCGTTCACGCCGTCAATCGCCGTCTCAGCGGAATCCAGAAAACATTTCGTTATGTCATGTCCCACAGGACGGGGAAGATCGAGATCCTCGATATGGGTCGCGACGATCGCCTCTGCATGCGCTACCATCAGAACAAAGACAGTGAGAAGATCGGCAAGGTGTTTTCCCGATTGTGCCAGGAAGAATCTTGTTGGTTGGACGACCTTCCCTCCAGTGAACCAATGGACATTGGGAGCTAGCACTCTGTCACGTCCATGTTGATGGATAACTTCA